>Ga0209139_10000480_pt1 | contig 13886 bp, 11 predicted proteins | sample BogFormECP14_OM3_FD_188246 | JGI IMG/M metagenome (GOLD analysis project Ga0209139, IMG submission 188246) | Bog forest soil microbial communities from Calvert Island, British Columbia, Canada - ECP14_OM3 (SPAdes) (version 2) | ecosystem: Environmental > Aquatic > Freshwater > Wetlands > Bog ...
TGGCGAGATAGTCGGGGATGGGGGCGCCTTCGGGGGTGCGGGAGTGTCTGGCGAGGTGCGGGATGCTGGCGATGATTTCGCTGCGCCAGCGGTGGACGATTTGCTCGGTTTGATCGGCGAGGACTTCGCCGGCGAGTTGTAGATAGCGAGCGTCATCGTCGGTGAAGCCGGCGCTGATTTTGAGCTGCTGAAATTCAGCGAGCGAGATGGGCGCGCGGGGAACGTCGGCGGTGCCGTAGGAGTAGCCGGGGATTTGGTCGGCGATGCGCTGCACGGAAATTCTCCTGATCTCGAGTGGCGAGAATTTCCATTGTACGCGGCAATTGGGTTATGCGAAGTGATAGGCTAATGCGTTATGCGGAGTGATGAGGTAATTGCGTTACGCGGAGTGACTGAATCATTGCGTTACGCGGAGTGACGCGGCGCTAGACCGCACAACCCATAGGGAACTATTTGCCCTGGGGTGGGGAATATACCCATAGAAGGCATACGCGGCGTCTGATGTAAAGAGATGACCATTCAAAAGGAAGTCACGGACGACGTACTGCTGAGGCGGGCGGCCAAAGGTGACGAAGAGGCCTTCACGCTGGTGTACCGCCGGCACCAGGCGGCGATTTACCGCTTTGCGCTGCGCATGACCGGCAGCCCGTGGGCCGCCGAAGAGATCGTGCAAGACGTTTTTATGACGCTGGTGCGGGACCCGAAGAAGTACGACGTGCTGCTCGGAACGGTTTCGGCGTTTCTCTACGGCGTGGCGCGCAATCGCATCTTGAAGCATCGCGAACGGGTGCCGCGGGAGATTGCGCTGGAAGAGAAGAGCGAGGATGGCAGCGGGAACGGCGTGCTGCTGATCGATTCTGCCACCCCGGCGCTGTGGGCGGAAAGAAAGGAGCGCACCGCGCAGGTTCGCGCGGCGGTGCTGGAGCTGCCGGAGGAGTTTCGCGAGACGGTCGTGCTCTGCGAGCTGCAGGAGCTGAGTTACGAGGAAGCGGCGGCGATTGTGGGCTGCCCGATCGGCACGATTCGTTCCCGGCTGCATCGCGGGCGGGCGCTGCTGCTGGCGAAACTAGAAATTTTTCGGGAGCCGCGGAGGCGAGTGAGCGCTACGGTTTGAGGAAACGCTTTTCACGAAATGCGATGGTTAAGGGCCAGGAAATTTTTGGAACGGCAGTGCGAAGGGTAATTGAGGAATAGCGCAATGAATTGTGAAGAGTTTGCCACTTTAGGGTTGGGCGCTGAGCACGACAGCGAGTTCGGGACGCCCCGGCAGGCCGCGGCAACCGAGCATCTGGCCGAGTGTGTGCACTGCGCGGCGCTTGCGGAGTCCTGGGAAGCAGCGCGGGAAAAGTTGCAGCTGCTGGCGGAAATTACCAACACGCATGGCGCTCCGGCGCGCGTGGAGATGCGGCTGCGGCAAGAGTTTCGTACGCGCCATCGCACGATGAAGACGCGGCGCGCGGCGGTAATCGCGTCGTGGGGATTAGCGGCAGCGGCGGTGCTGGCGGGCGCGGTGAGTTTGGTGAACTGGCGCACGCACCATTTTGGACAAAATGTCGTTATGCAGAGCCAAAACGTGAACGCTGGCGACGCGGAATTGGTGGCCGGTAACGAAGAGGATGGCTTTACCGCATTGCCCGGCGCGATTTATTCGGGTAGCGATGACGCTACCGTGGTGCGCGTGGGGATGCAGCGCGGCGAACTGGGCGCGCTCGGTTTGCCCGTGAATGAGGATCGCGCAGGAGAGTGGATTCAAGTGGATCTTCTGGTTGGGAATGATGGTTCGCCGGAAGCGGTTCGCGTGCCGCAGTAAATACGCGCGTGCGCGGCTGGATGACACGAGTTTAGTAGCCTCAGGAGAGGAATAGGAGAAACAAGAATGAAGCGAAATACATGGATGCATTTGATGGTAGGCGGAGCCCTCATTCTGACCGCAGGAACTGCGCGCGCGCAGGGTCCGCACCGCGGCGGACCAGGTTTTGGCGGCGGTCCCATGGAACTGCTGGGATTCGAAGGCGGGCATGGAAAGGTCGTCACCGGCGCACCCTATTCGGCGACGGCGACGTCCCAGACCACCAGCACGCTGCAGGACGGAACGGTAATTAACCGCACCGCGCAATTGACGTTGGCTCGCGACAGCCAGGGCCGCGTCCGCCGCGAACTGACGGCCTCAGGATTTGGGCCGTTGGCCGCTTCTGGCGCGCCGAAAACCATGGTCATGATTTCGGACCCGGTGGCGGGCGTGCACTACATGCTGGATACGACGGCAAAAGTGGCGCACAAAGAAACGCTGCGGTCGCCGGGAACCTCGAGCGATGCCGAAACCTTTCAGCAACGGATGGCCGCGCGCGAGGCGAAAGAGATCGCCGCGGGCACGCTGAAGAAAGAGTCGCTGGGCACGCAAGTGATCAACGGCGTTAGCGCGGAAGGTACGCGCACGACAAAGATCATTCCCGCCGGAAAAGTGGGCAACGACAAAGCCATTCAGATTGTTTCCGAGCGCTGGTACTCGCCGGATTTGCAGATCGTGGTGAAGAGCACGCACACCGATCCGCAATTCGGAACCACAACGTACTCCGTAACCAATCTGCAGAAGGCCGAGCCGGCGGCGACGCTGTTCTCCGTGCCGTCCGACTACACGGTGACAGCGGGCAGGCCGCATGGTCGCGGGCCGGGCGGACCTGGTGGAGCTAGCGCGGATGCACCTCCGCCACCTTCCGAAGAATAGAAAATACTAACAATCTTCTCTCCTGAAGACGGTGGGCGCCCTTTTCGTACCGGTTTCGACCGCTGCGAGGAGGGCGTTCCCGTTTTTGGAGCTTTTATTTAGCGTTAATTTATCGTCGGGCGCTGGCTCGGTTGTGTAGGTGCCGGACTTTAGTCCGGCTGGTGCACCCGCGATCGTCAGACTTCCTTGGCCGGACTGAAGTCCGGCACCTACACGAGCCCGGCGTGGCAGCGTTGGTGCGGTTATTTCGGCATGGCGATTGGCTGGGAGATGGCGCGGTCGAGAAGTTCGATTACGTGGAGGACTTGCTGATTGGTTTGGTGGAGCGCGGCGCCGGCGCGAAGTTGCAACAGGCAGCCGGGGTTGGCGGTGACGATTAACTCGGCGTTGGTGGATTTGGCATGCTGCATTTTTCCCGCTAGCAGGTCGAGCGAGGTTTGCGTTTGCGTGATGTTGTAGCTGCCCGCCGAGCCGCAGCAGATTTCCGAGTAGGGCAATTCCACAAATTCGAGATTGGGGATGGCGCGGAGTAGCTGGCGCGGGGCTTCGCGGACTTTTTGTCCGTGAAGCAGATGGCAGGAATCTTGATAGGTGATACGGATTCTCTGCGCCGGGGAAGCGGCGCCGGGTACGGGCGTGGTTGTGTAGGTGCCGGACTTTAGTCCGGCCTGTGCATCTGCGCGTGTGGAACTATCTAGGCCGGACTGAAGTCCGGCGCCTACACGAGCGGGGCTGGGCGCGGCAGGATCTTGCGCGATGGGCCCGATAGGATGGAGCGGCGCAGAGAGACCGAGCTTGGCCAGGAATTCCGTGACGTCGCGGACTTTCGCGCTGAAAGCTTCGGCGGCGGCGTACTCGGGCTCGTCGTGGCTGAACAGGTGATGATATTCCTTCAGCGTGGAGCCGCAGCCGGCCGCGTTGGTGACGATGGCGTCGAAGTCGGCGAGGTGGAAGGCAAGCAGATTTTTCCGCGCTACTTCGCGGGCCGCCTGGCGCGCGCCGGCGTGTGCGGCCAGTGCGCCGCAGCAGCGTTGTTCATCGGGAACCACGACTTCGCAGCCGTTGGCGGTGAGCACGCGGATGGTGGCTTCGTTGAGCGGCGTGAACGTGACTTGCGCCACGCATCCGGCAAAGAACGCCACGCGCGCACGGCGCGGACCGATGGCGGCGTGCGTGGTTCCGAGCTGATCGAAGAAAAATTTGCTGTCGATCGGCGGTAGCAAGGCTTCCCTGCCCGCCAGGCCAAGCAATTTCAGAATCCCCGTGCTGCGCGCCAGCGACTGCGCGCCGGAGCGCTGGTAGATGCGCAGTAGATTCGCCGCAAGAGCGATTCGTTTTGGATACGGCAACAGATGGCAAAAAACAAAATTCCGTTGAAGCCGCGAGAAGAATGGGCGGCGGTAGTCGCGCTCGATGCGCGCGCGGGCATACTCGACGAGCTTGCCGTAGCTGACGCCGGAGGGGCAGGCGGTCTCGCAGGCGCGGCAATCGAGGCATTTATCAATGTGATCGACGAAGCTCTCGGTGATGGGAAGTGCTTTTTGCGCGGGATCGGCGATGGCGGATTGTTCGACGCTGACCATCTGGCGAATACGTCCGCGCGGCGAATCGGCCTCGAGATTCCACAGCCGGTAGGTGGGGCAGGCATTGAGGCACAGGCCGCAGTGCACGCAGCGCGAGTAGTCTTCGTAGATGGGGACGAGGCCGGGGATGGAAGCCGTTGCGGGAGTGGTGGTCATTGTCGGTGTCGGAGTGGCGCCAGCATGGTGCTCAGTATTTCAGTATTGATGATACGACTGTGTCCGCGGGAAATTGGAGTGAATTTCGAAAAGGCGCGTCGCACGGGAGCCTTGGATTTTTTCGTGAGTTTTCGATAGACATATCGATATCGGTCAACTCTGTTGCGAGGCAGCTTTCTGCACGCTCTGGAGCAGCGGAGCTTCGCGGCCGCGCGCGGATACTTTCTCAACCGAGGCGATCGCTCCCTGCTGCACGATCAACGCGTCATCGAAATTGTTGACCGTGGGGCAAATGTGCTTGGGGAGGAGATACAGCGCGTCCCCGGCGTGCGGGGCGGCGGCGCCTTCGCGCACAGCCATGGGCAGATGCTCTTCGCTGGGCGAAAGCGGTGTGAGTTCCGGATGGCCGACGGCGACGCACGTGGGGACCCCAGCGTCAGCGCTTACGGTTTTGTGCCCCGCGTCGCACGTGGCGATGCCGGCCCGCGGCTGGCTAACCACGCGACTCAACACCAGCACGGCCGGTCGATAGCCATAGGCTGCGGGCAACTGCAGCAAACTGGAGGCGTCGCCATAGACGATCGTGCCGGGGGAAATGCGATGGATAAATGCGGCGTCGCGAAAGCCCGCGAAAGAGAGCGAGCAGGGGAAGGTGGGAGTTCCCGCGGTAACCACTTCCGGTACGCGCGTGCCGCGGCGTTCGATGGCGGCGACGATCGTTAGAAGGCGGTTGTAGCCGTCATGCGCGGCGGCGGTTCGTTGGGGCTCCGCCATGGCGCCATATTGGCCGTCATAGTAATGCAGGCCACGAAATTCCAAGCCGCCGGCGGCGATGGCGCTCGCCAGTTGGGCAATTTCTTCGACCTGATTCTGTGCGATTCCCGTGCGGTTCATGCCGGGATTTATGTCTATAAAAACGCCCACGCGGCGGCCCGGCCATTGGCGCACTTGCTCGGCGTTCTCGGCCAAAACGGAAATGCGCACGCGCGGGAACTGCTCGGCAATTTGTTGCACGCGGCGAGCGTTTGCAGCCATGACGGGATAAGCGAGAAGCACATCGCGCGCGCCGCATTGGCAGGCCACCAATAATTCCAGAGTCGTAGCGCACTTAAAATTGCAGATGCCGCGATCGACCAGCATGCGCAGCGTGTACCCCAGCTTGGAGGTCTTGATGTGTACGCGCCAGCGGTCCGCATCACCGCCGAGCAACGCAAGCGTCCGCTCGACATTGGACGCGATCATTTCCGGATAGACGAGCAGCGCAGGAGTGATTATTTCGTCGACGCCGGAGACACGATATCGCTCGTCCCAAGCGAATTCGGACAACATCGATTTTTCATGGGCCATGGCGGATTCGATCATAGCGCGCCCAGGCGCCACACAAAAACATCTCGCCACAATTTATTGACGCCGGTTGACCACCCGTATCCCCAATAGTAGGCTCACTCATCTTCCATGTCTTCAACAGGCCTCGATCGCGCAAAAAATCCCGCGGCGCCGCAGTTGGTTCGTGGCCTTGGCCTCTGGCCCGCCACGGCCATCGTGATTGGCGACACCATTGGCACGGGAATTTTTCTTGTGACCAGCGACATGGCGCGCGCGGTGGGCTCGGCAACGCTCGTCCTCGCCGCCTGGATTATTGGCGGAGTGATCGTGCTCTTTGGCGCGTTCTGTTATGCGGAGTTGGGCGCGGCGTTCCCCAAAGCCGGCGGCCCGTACGTGTACCTGAATCGCGGCCTCGGCCCGCTGTGGGGATTTCTTTTCGGATGGATGAGTTCGTTTCTCGAGCGGCCGGTGGCGATGGCCACGCTGGCCGCGGGATTTCTGCGCTTCATGGGATTTCTTTTTCCCGTGGTGACCACTCCACTGTTTAGCTGGCATATCTTCAAATACGAATTCACGTGCACGGCCGCGCAGCCGCTGGCGGCGCTGGTGGTGGTGGCGGTTACCGCGATTAATTATTTGAGTGTGCGCATCGGCGGCTCGATTCAAGTGCTGCTAACGTCTCTCAAAATCGGCACTATCCTGGCGATTGTGGCGGCTGGCGTGATCTTTGGAAAGCCGCACGCCGTGATGACCGCTGCTTCGCACGCCGTGCCCATAGGTTTGGGAACGATCGGCGCAGTGCTCACCGCGCTCGTTCCCGCCATGTGGGCGTACAACGGATTCAACGACCTGGGCAATTTGGGCGAAGAGATTCTGCGTCCGGAAAAAAATATTCCTCGCGCCATTATTCTTGGTCTGCTGACGGTGTGCGGCTTGTACCTGCTGGCGAATGTTGTGTACTTCCGTGTTTTGCCGCTGCAGGATCTGGCGCAATCGCATCATCTCGCGTCGGACGTGGTGCAATCCTTGGCCGGCTCGAAAGGAGCGGTGTGGCTGACGATGGCCATGGCCGTCTCGGCGCTGGGCGCGCTGCACGTGGTGGTGCTCACCGGCGCGCGTATTCCGTACGCCATGGCTCGCGACGGCGCGTTTTTTAAATTTGCCGCGCGTTTGCACCCCTCTTTCCACACGCCCAGCGGCTCGCTGATTTTTCTCGGTGCGATTGCCGCGCTGCTGGCGCTGAGCGGCACTTACGAGGAACTCTATTCTCTATTTGTTTTTGCGGTGTGGATCTTCTTCGCGCTAACTGCGATTGCGCTGCTTCGTTTGCGCGCGAAAGCGCCGAGCCTGCTCCGCCCGTATCGCGCATGGGGTTATCCCGCAACGCCGCTTATTTTCTTACTCGCGGCGATGGCGCTTACGGTGAATTTGTGGATGGTAAGGCCGGTGCGCTCGTCGCTGGGGCTGCTGGTAATTCTGGCGGGCGTGCCGTTTTTTTATGGGTGGCGGAAGACGGCTCGAGCGGACGCAATGAGTACCACCGCCGGAACCCAAAAATGAATATCCGTGAAGATGCTGGCCGCGCGACCGCGAGACTTTCTGTCTGTGCGCGGACGTTCCATGCTACTCCCCTCAGAACACCGAACCGCCGCGCAGTATACGCCGCTCGTTTAATTAGCCCAGCGCATCGAGACTCTCGTTGACCTGCGGGAAAAAGTATGGCGAAGCGCTTTATCGCAGGGGAACAGTGATTGCATCTGCATCCCGCGTCGCCGCCGCCCGGGTGGTACGCTGCTTGCTTACGATTAGCGCTGATGGCCCGTATCGCGGGCTTCGTGAAGCCCGCGACTTGGAGATCCCTCTCATGGTGCGTTCTTTTGCTGGGCGTTTGTTTGTGCGGCAATTTTTTGCATGGATGGGCTTGGCGGGCCTGTGCTTTTGTGTGCTGCTGGCCACAGGGTGTGGCGGCGGATCGACGACGGCACCTGCGGTGGCGTCGATTGTCGTCAGTCCGGGGACAGATTCGATTGCCGTAGGAGCCACGGCACAATTTACGGCGGTGGCGCAGGACAGCGGCGGGAACCCGATTACGGGAGTGGTGTTCACTTGGAGCAGCGCAACCGCCAGCGTTGCAACGATCGGCGGGAGTAGCGGAGTAGTGATGGCGCTGCTGCCCGGATCGGCAGGAATCGCGGCATCCGCGAACGGGATTACCAGCAATACGGCGCAGTTGACGGTTACGCCGGGATTTGCGACGACCGGGAGTCTGAATGATGGGCGATACGGCGCGACCGCCACATTGTTGAACAACGGCATGGTGTTGCTTGCGGGCGGAAATGGCTCCGGGGCTCCGAGCGGAGGATTGACGAGCGCGGAACTGTACAATCCGGCTACAGGAATCTTTACCGCGACGGGCAACATGAACGCAGCGCATTTTTTGCACACGGCCACGTTGTTGACTAGCGGCCTCGTGCTGATCGCGGGCAGCGAGGCGTTTAGTGGTGTGGGGAGCGCGGTGGCGGAGCTGTACGATCCATCGAGCGGGACGTTTCGCTTGACGAGCGCCATGGTCACGCCCCGGTATAACCACACGGCAACCTCGCTGAGCGGCGGCCGCGTTCTGCTGGCGGGCGGCTTCGGAACGAATACCGCCGAGATTTTTGATCCCGTGGCGGAGACGTTTACGCCGACGGGATCGCTGAACACGCAGCGAGAAGTGGCGGCAGCGGCAAAGTTGAACAACGGAACCGTGCTGATCGCCGGAGGGCTGGACGACGCGACGGGATATTTGAGCAGTGCGGAGATTTACGAGCCGTCGAAGGGCGCGTTCCAATTTACTGGAAGTATGAACCTGACGCGGGATCTTGAGACCGCGACACTTTTGAATGATGGCACGGTGCTCGTCGCCGGCGGCTTGGCAAACGCAATAGCCACAGCGACCGCAGAAATTTACAATCCGGCGACGAAACAATTTACGTTGACCGGGAACATGGCAAACGCCAGATTCCGGCACACGTCCACGCTGCTCGGCGACGGAACCGTGTTGACGGCGGGCGGCGCGGTGGGCGCCTCCGGAGCGACGCCCACGGCGGAAACCTACGATCCTGCGGCCGGAACATTTAGTGCGACGGGTTCTCTGAGTAACGCGACAAACAGCCAAACCGCAACAAGGCTGAACAATGGAACGGTGCTGGTGGCCGGAGGAAATGGCGCGACCCAGAACGTAATGACCAGCGCCCAGATTTACCAGCCTGGACCGCTGACGCCTGCGGGGTTGACGGCGATTGTTGTGGCACCCACGAACCGCACGATTTCGCCGGGAAATTATCAGCGATTTGCGGCCACGGGAACGGTGGGTTCCGGCTCGCAGCAGTTGGCGTCGGCTACTTGGAGCGTTTCGGATGCCACAATGGCGGTGATCGGAAACGACGCCACGAATTCGGGCAGGGCAGCGGCGGTGGGCTCGCCAACCGCCCTTACGCAGGTAACGATCACAGCGACCGACGGCACGGTAAGCGGCACGGCAACGTGGAACGTCCGACCGGCAGGGTTTGTTTCCACGGAAAGCATGCACTACCCGCGCGATTTTTTCACGGCCACACTTTTGCCAAGCGGAAACGTGCTGGTGGCCAACGGGGGAGCGGTCGCTCCGTCTCCGCCGCAACCCGCGGAGATTTATTCTCCGGCTACCGGGACGTTTGCCGTAACGGGAACTCCTTTGATTTCGCACGAGTTTGGATCGGAGACGTTGCTGCGTGATGGAACAGTTTTGCTGGCAGGCGGTGCCAGCGCTTCTCCGGGAGGTCTAGCCAATGCTGAGGTGTTCGACCCGGCAACCGGACTCTTCAGCGCGGTGGGAAATCTGAATGTAGCGAGATACAACCACACCGCGACGGTATTGCCAAATGGCATGGTGTTGATTGCGGGCGGACAATTCACGGCCAGCAACGAACTAGCCAGCGCCGAGTTGTACGATCCGGTAGCTCAAACGTTTTCGCTGACCAACAGTTTGAATATTGCGCGCGCCGGGCAAACGGCGACCACGCTCGACGATGGAACAATTTTGTTCGCGGGTGGCCAGACCGTGGGCGGGAATTTTGTGGCGCCCGCGGAGATTTACGATCCGAGCGCGGGAACTTTCTCGCTTACCGGAAGCTTGTCGACAACGCGGGAGTTTCATACCGCGACGTTGTTGAAAGGCGGGAAAGTGTTGATTGTCGGAGGAGACACGGATGCAACTTCGGCGTCGGCGAGTGTTGAGTTGTATGACCCATCGGCGGGAACCTTCAGCATCACTGGGAGCCTGACCACTGGGCGCGGCTCCTTTACCGCGACGCTATTGAACAGCGGAAAGGTTTTGGTGGCTGCAGGGCTGTCACCGACGGCTACGCTCGCCAGCACGGAGATTTATGATCCAGTGAGCGGGACGTTTTCGCCCGGAAGCAATTTGGTAACGGCGCGAGGGCTTTATGCAGCGGCGCGGCTGAACGGCGGCATGGTGTTGATTATGGGTGGAGCGAACCAGACGGTGTTAAGTAGCGCGGAGTTGTATTAAATCTCCGAGCGGTCCATCCCCTTGCAAAGCAGGGTTGGAGATTTTTTCGCTGGTGGTGGAGAATGCTGGCGATGGAATCGACGCGCCGAAACTTTGTGAAAAGGCTTTCGTTCGCCGTAGCAGCGACGGCGCTGCCGCTGCGCGGCGCCGAAAAGCGCCTGCCGATTGCGTTTTCCACGCTCGCTTGTCCGCAATGGGACTGGATGAAAATCCTGGATTATGCCGCCGCGCACGAATTCGCGGCCATCGAATTGCGTGGATTGCAAGGCCATCTCGATCTGCCGTCGCATCACGTGTTCGACGCTTCGCAAATCGCACAGACCAAGCGCGAAATTATCGCGCACGGGTTGCGCATTGCGTGCGTCAGCAGCTCGGCGCACATGGATGAATCCGATGAATCGGCACGCACGCAACAATCTTCGGATGCCAAGCGCTTTATCGATCTGGCAGCCGCGCTCGATGCGCCATACGTTCGCGTGTTTGGCACAAATCCCGGCGGCGACAAACCGCGCGTGCTGGAAGATCAGGTCAAATCGCGAGTGGCCGCCAATCTGCAAGAGGTTGGCGAGTATGCAGGCGCGCGTGGCGTTACCGTACTGATCGAATCGCACGACAACCTGGTAACCTCGCCCGTTCTGAGCAACGTGTTGCAGCGCGCCGACTCGAAACACGTTGCGCTGCTGTGGGACGCCTATCACACCTTCGCGGAAGGTGGAGAGCAGCCCGAAACGACGGTCGAGCAGCTCGGCAAATGGATTCGCCACACACATCTCAAGGACTCCGTGATCACCAGCGACGGACGGAAGTATGTGCTAACCGGACGCGGCGACGTGCCCATTCAGCGCCAGATTACCGCGCTGCAACGCATCGGCTACCAAGGCTATTTTTGTTTTGAATGGGAAAAAGTGTGGCATCCGGATTTGACGGACCCGGAAATTGCCGTGGCGGACTACGCTCGCGTGGTTTCCGGCTACCTGCGCGAGAAAACATGAAACTGCCCCGCGCGGCACCTTTTCTGACGCTGTCTCTGACGCTATTGATCGCTCTTGCCGCACCTGCTCACGCCCAGCAAGATAGGAATCTTGCCGAACGCCTGGGCTACGCGAAAGACGCCAAGCTACTGATCGTTCACGATGATGATTTGGGAGTTTCACATTCCGTGAATGCCGCGGGCATCGCCGCTCTCGAATCCGGTGCGATCACTTCCGCAAGTATCATGGTTCCTTGCCCGTGGTTCCCCGAAATCGCCGCGTACGCGCAAGCCCATCCCGACGCGGACTTTGGTTTGCACCTAACGTTGACCAGCGAGCGCGTGTACGTGAAATGGGGGCCAGTGGCCTCGCGCGATACCGTGGCTAGCCTCGTGGACGCGAATGGCTATTTGCGGCAGGACTGGCCGGATGCGGCGCAAATCAATCCGCAAGATGTGGAACGTGAACTGCGCGCGCAGGTGGAAAAAGCGTTGGCCATGGGCGTGCATCCCACGCATCTGGACTCGCACCAATATCGTCTATTCGAGAACGGAGAGAAAATCTTCGCGGCGGCGCTCCGCGTGGCCCACGATTATAAGTTGCCGCTGCTGATTCCCAAGGAATGGGTGGACGAGCATCCTTATCTGAAATCCAGCGCCGGCCCAAATGATATCCTGCTCGATCGCGTGGTCAGCATTGAGGCCACCGTGCCGCCTTCCGGTTGGAATGAATTCTACGTCACGGCGTTAAAAAACTTGCAGCCTGGCGTGACCGAGTTCATCGTGCACCTGGCCTATGACAACGACGAGATGCGCGCCATGACGCGGGAACGCGATTCCTGGGGCGCCGCATGGCGTCAGCGTGATTTTGATTTTTTTTCCAGCGCGCAATTTCGCACGCTGCTGGCGCAGGAAAACATCAAGCTGATTACCTGGCGGGAATTGGGCAAGCTCGCGATCGACAAGAATTGAGGCTCCGCGCTCACTATGGCCAAACAACGGTTTCTTGTAAGGCTGATTTCTCCCCGATCCACATTTCGGGCGGCGCAATTTGCCGCGGGCAAGATGCTGCTCTATGCGTTCCGTGGATACGAGCGAGCCACGATCGAGAAAGACGAAAAGCAAAAGATCACACCATAAAGGGCGTTGCCCCAAGAGCCGACCACGAAGAGCGACTAGAAAGGCATTCGGCCGGGAGCGAAAATGTTGCGCGGGTCGAAGGCGGATTTCAGACGGCGCATCGCGGAAGCGTCCGGGCGCTCCGGTCCGAAGACGTTTACTCTGCGCTTCAGGGCCGCCGGTGCGAATTGGATGAACGCGGTGGCCGATTGCTTCGCGCAGAAAGCGAAGATCGAATCGCAGGTGCGCGACAATTCCGAAAAAGTCTGCTCAGTTATGCCCGTGCCCATTTCCATCACGTCCTGCTGGGTGAGCGCTCCCGCGGCTACCGCGGCGGAGAGATGATACGAGGGATCCGCCGGCAGCAGCGCGAAATACACTGCGCCTACACCACGCGCGCAGAAAGCATGCGGTACGTTCGCTTTTGCAGCAATCTCCGCCAGACCCGCGAAAAGTTCCGGCAGTTTCGCGGGCAGCTGGGCAATTCTAAAGATTGTGGCCCCTGGAGACTCGTTCCGCAGAAAGCGCGCAGTTCCCGAAATCAGCGCGTTGAGCGTCTCGGCTTCGCCGCCGATGCTGCCCGCCGAATCTACACCAGCGGATTGCAGCGTGTGCGCGGCCCCGCCGCCGGCGGACTCCGCGATCGCCAGGCTGCTCCGTCGCTGGGGCTTCAAGGACGAGCCCGATTTCGTGCTGCGGGTCGTGCAGCCGGCGCTCGTCGGCATGATCGACGGCACCGTCTCCTCGCTCGCGCCGATCTTCGCCGCGGCGATCTACTCGAGCTCAGCCGTCGCGTTGCGGGTCGGCTTCGCGGTCGCACTCGACGGGGGCCGCGGCCTAATCGTGCCGGTGCTCAAGCACGCCGAGGGCCTGAACCTGCTTGGCATGGCCCGCGGGATCGCCGACCTCGCCGAGCGGGCGCGCACGAAGAAGCTCCTCCCCGATGACGTCCAGGGCGGCACGTTCACGATCACCAATCCCGGCGGCTACGGCACCTTCGTCGGCACGCCCGACCAGCTTGCCGATCACATGCAGCTCTGGTTCGAGTCCGGTGGCTGCGATGGGTTCAACATCATGCCAGCCTATTTCCCCGACGAGCTGGATGTGTTCGTCGACCAGGCCGTTCCCGTTCTGCAGCGCCGCGGTCTGTTCCGCACAGAGTATGAAGGCACAATGCTGCGCGATCACCTCGGTCTTGCGTATCCGAAACGTAAACGTCAGTCCTGATCACCGCACAGGTCACTGGGTCTGTGGCGGGCAGTCCGGCGTCGGCAGCGGACCGGAGGTCACCTTGTACGGCCCCGGCAGCAGGCAATGCCCAAACGGCTTGAAGATCTTGTCCATCGTGCCGTCGGCGTGCATGTCGCTCATTGCCGCTGCGACAGCATCGGCCAGCGCCGGGTCCTTGAACGCCAGCGCCTCGGCGTGCGGGTCATATCCGGTCAGCGCGAT
>Ga0209139_10000481_pt1 | contig 13866 bp, 12 predicted proteins | sample BogFormECP14_OM3_FD_188246 | JGI IMG/M metagenome (GOLD analysis project Ga0209139, IMG submission 188246) | Bog forest soil microbial communities from Calvert Island, British Columbia, Canada - ECP14_OM3 (SPAdes) (version 2) | ecosystem: Environmental > Aquatic > Freshwater > Wetlands > Bog ...
CGGGTTCGCCGAACTCGTCCTGCATGGACCACTGCGCTACGCCGGCCGCCGCGATGTCGAGGCATTGGCGCGGCGCACAGTCGACGACATCGTCGCCGGCGTTACCGGTTGACTGCTACCGCCGAGCGTGCAACCTGCTACGCGACGCGCCGATCTGGCGTCGCATCGTTCACGCTCGCCCGTCATGAGCGCCATCCGGCTGCCTGCATTGCAGCGACGACACGGGAGATGAACGTCGCCTGCCGGTATCTGAGTAATTCACTGCTGACCCTGACGATCACCCAACCCAAGTCGAGCAAGGCCGAATACCGATCTATGTCACGATCGCGCTGCTCAGCGTTTGTCCAATGTTGCGGCCCGTCGTATTCGATGCCGACGCGCAAGTCCTCGTAACCCATGTCGATGCGTGCGACGAATTCGCCGTATTCGTCGCGCACCACGATCTGCGTTCGCGGAGCCGGAATTCCCGCATCGACCAGGGCGAGCCGTGTCCTCGTCTCCTGGGGAGACTCTGCGCCGCCGTCGACCAGCGGCAGAACCCGCCGGAGCCTCACGACACCGCGCGAGCCGACATGTCGAGACATGATCGCCTCGACATCGACATCTTTGACATCCGTCGCATGCGCCAAGGCATCAAGCTGCTGTATCGCCCGCAGCCGACTGTGCACTCGACGGCCGATGTCGAATGCCGTTCGGGCGGGGCTCGTTACGACGATCCCGCCGACCTCCGAGACCTCGTCGGGGAGCAGCGTCTCACTGTGCACGGTTATGCCAGCGGGCGGACGGCGGTTGGCATAGATCAACTCAGCGTTGAGCGTTGCGTCCACCCAGTTGGCGCCGAGAAGCGCAGCGGCCGAATGCCCGGAAACGACTGCCTTCCGTCGTGACCACAGCCACGCCGCCTCCGCACGCTGGTCCGCCGTCAAGTCGATGCCGCCAGGCACGTACACGCCTGGATAGACCGGGTCGTAGATCGCGCGCATTGCCCGCTCCGGCAGGGCCTTCGCAGCCAGCGCTTCAGAGCCAAGAAACGGCCAGCCCAATTCCTTCATGCGGCGATGCTGCCAACGAGCACCGACAAGCGCTCGACTGTGAATCTCGCGACGCGACTCTCCGATGAGGCGTCGTGTGGCGCACGCTCGGCGAAGTGGACTACAACCGCTCGATGATCGTGACGTTGGCGGTGCCGCCGCCTTCGCACATAGTCTGCAGGCCGTAACGACCGCCGGTGCGCTCCAGTTCGTTGAGCATGGTGGTGAAAAGCTTTGCACCGGTTGCGCCTAACGGGTGGCCCAGCGCGATCGCACCGCCGTTGGGGTTGACCTTCTCCGGGTCGGCCTTGATCTCCTTGAGCCAGGCCAACACGACCGGCGCGAATGCCTCGTTGATCTCGACGGTGTCGATGTCGTCGATGGACAGGCCGGTCTTTTCCAGCGCGTAGCGGGTTGCCGGGATCGGGCCGGTGAGCATGAATACCGGGTCGGCAGCCCGGGCGCTGATGTGATGGATACGCGCCCGCGGTGTGAGCTTGTGGTCCTTGACCGCCTGCTCGGAAGCCAACAGCACCGCGCTGGCACCGTCGGAAATCTGACTGGCCATCGCGGCGGTCAGGCGACCTCCTTCGACCAACGGCTTCAGGCCGGCCATCTTCTCCAGCGACGACTCACGCGGACCCTCGTCGACGCGAAACGCACCGTGTTCGGTTTCCACGGCGATGATCTCGTTGTCGAAGTGGCCGCCGCGGATCGCGCCAAAGGCACGCTCGTGGCTGGTCAGCGCGTACTGCTCCATCTCCTCGCGAGACAGGTTCCACTTTTCGGCGATCAACTCAGAGCCACGGAACTGCGAGATCTCCTGATCGCCGTATCGGTGCAGCCACTGCTTGGATTCATTGGTCGGCGAGGTGAAGCCGAACTGCTCGCCGACGATCATTGCCGACGAGATCGGGATCTGGCTCATGTTCTGCACGCCGCCAGCCACGATCACGTCTGCAGTGCCCGCCATGATCGCTTGCGCGCCAAAGGAAATGGCCTGCTGGCTGGAACCACACTGCCGATCAACGGTAACGCCGGGAACCTCTTCGGGATAACCGGCAGCCAGCCACGAGAGCCGGGCGATGTTGCCGGCCTGTGCTCCGATGGCGTCGACGCAGCCGGCGATCACGTCGTCGACAGCGACGGGGTCGATGTCGACCCTGTCCAGCAGCCCGCGCCAGCCGAGCGCGCCCAGGTCGACGGGATGCACGCCGGCCAGCGACCCATTGCGCTTACCAACGGCAGTGCGCACAGCATCGATGACATACGCCTGATTGCTCAACGCCATTTCAGACTCCTTCTTTGGTGATTCCGCCTAGGACGATAGCGAGATACTGCTGACCCACCTGTTGCGCGGTGAGCGGTCCACCGGGCTGATACCAGCGCACCGACACCCAGGTGGTGTCACGGATAAATCGGTAAACCAGGTCGACGTCGAGGTCGGGACGTAGATAACCCTCCTCGATGCCCTGGTGCAGTACGTCGACCCACATCTTGCGTTGCTGCTTGTTCAGGTCTTCGAGGTAGGAGAACCGGGGCTGGGGCAGCAGCCGCTTGGCCTCGTCCTGATAGATGACGACCTGGGCATGCCGATGCTCGATGGCGTCGAATGACGCCATGAACAGCCCCTTGAGTCGCTCCAACGGATTCGAGTGCATGTCAACGATTTCCTGGTAGCGAGCGAAGAGCCAGTCCATGAAGTTCCGCAGCACCTCGTCGACCATCTCTTCCTTGGAAGAGAAATGGTGATACAGGCTGCCGGAGAGGATGCCGGCGCTGTCGGCGATATCACGCACGGTGGTTGCGCGTAACCCGCGTTCGGCGAACATCTTCGCGGCGAGTTCCAATAACTCGTCGCGGCGGCTATTCGGCGGGCTGAGTTCGGTCATGGGTGCTGACTCGACACCGAAATCACTTCTCCAGTCAGGTAACTGGAGTACTCACTGGCCAGGAAGGCGATGGTGGCCGCCACTTCCCACGGCTCGGCAGCGCGGCCGAACGCCTCACCGGCCGACAGCTGGTCGAGCAGTTCTGTCGAGCTGGTCTTGTCGAGGAACTTGTGTCGGGCAATGCTGGGCGACACCGCGTTGATCCGCACACCGTATTCGACGGCTTCGATTGCGCTGCAACGTGTCAACGCCATCACGCCGGCTTTGGCCGCCGCGTAGTGGGACTGCGAGTGCTGCGCCCGCCAGCCGAGCACGCTGGCGTTGTTCACGATGACGCCGCCGTGGTCAGCGTCGCGGAAATACCGTAGCGCTGCCCGGGTGGTCCGCAGGACCGACGTCAGCGTGACGTTCAGGACGCGGTCCCACTCGTCGTCGGTCATATCGACGACCGGAGTCTGACCGCCCAGGCCGGCGTTGTTGACCAGCACGTCGAGCCTGCCCAGCCGCGCGGTGGTGGAGGCGATCAGCGCGTCGACCTGCGCGGTGGACGTGACGTCGCAGACCACGCTCTCGACCCGGCCCAGTCCCAGTGCGGACAGCTCGTCACGGGTTTCGCCGAGGCGTCGTTCGTGATGATCGGAGACGACGACGTCGGCGCCTTCGGCGAGCGCGCGGCGGGCGGTCGCAGACCCGATCCCGGTGCCGGCCGCGGCCGTCACGATCACGACCTTGCCGTTCAGAAGTCCGTGTCCGGCAACTTCTTTCGGCGCAACCGCGAGCGTCATCGAGCCTCCCTGGGTAGACCGAGCACGCGCTCGGCGATGATGTTGCGCTGTATCTCGTTAGAGCCGCCGTAGATGGTGTCCGCGCGGGTGAACAGGTAGAGCCGCTGCCACTCGTCGAACTCGCCGCCCGGCAGCACCAGGCCCGCCTTACCCTGCACGTCCATCGCGATCTCACCGAGATCACGATGCCAGTTGGCCCACAACAACTTCGAGACGTTGTCCTGGCCGGGCTGTTCGACGTCCATGGTCGCCAACGCGTAGGAGCGCATCGCCCGCAGGCCGGCCCAAGACCGGGTCAGGCGTTCGCGAATCAGCGGATCATCGGCGGCGCCAGTGCTTTTAGCGAGCTCGACGACGGCACTCAGCTCACGGGCGTAGACGATCTGTTGGCCGAGCGTCGACACACCGCGCTCGAAGGTCAGCGTTCCCATCGCGACCCGCCAGCCATCACCGGGCTGACCGACCACGAGGTCGGCGTCGGTGCGGGCGTCGTCGAAGAAGACCTCGTTGAACTCGGAGTCACCGGTCAGCTGGACGATCGGGCGGACCTCGACCCCCGGCTGGTCGAGCGGGACGAGCAGATACGACAAGCCGGCGTGACGCTTGGAACCTTTTTCGCTGCGGGCCACCACGAAGCACCATTGCGCCCAGTGCGCCAGCGATGTCCACACCTTCTGGCCGTTGATGACCCACTCGTCGTCGTCGAGCACCGCGGTGGTGGACACGTTGGCCAGGTCGCTGCCGGCACCGGGTTCGGAATAGCCCTGCGACCACAGTTCGGTGACGTCGACAATCCGCGGCAGAAAACGCTGCTGTTGCTCGGGCGTGCCGAAGGCGATCAGCGTCGGGCCCAGCAGTTCTTCGCCGAAGTGGTTGACCTTGGCGGGCGCGTTGGCGATCGCATATTCCTCGTAGAACGCCACCCGATGGGCAACGGACAGGCCTCGACCGCCGTGCTCGACCGGCCAGCCCAGACAGGTCAGGCCCGCCTGCGCCAGATGCTGGTTCCAGGCCCGCCGCTCCTCGAACGCCTCGTTTTCGCGACCGGGTCCGCCGAGCCCCTTGAGCGCGGCGAAGTCGCCGACCAGGTTCTCGGCCAGCCAATCGCGGACCTCGGACCTGAACTCCTCGACGCCTTGCACCCTTGTAGGCTAACCTACCAAGCACTTGCTTTGTTAGGCCCCGGCGATGATGGGCCGTGCAGCGGCGGTAGATCAGCCGGGCAATCCGCACCAAGGAGTTCGATGTCGAGCCATCCGCAGACCATTCCTGCGGCGCTGGATCACATCGCTCGCCAGCTTCCTGACCACAACGCGCTGGTCACGCCGGATCGAACCCTCACCTTCGGCGAGCTGCGGAACGAAGTGCGGCGCGCGGCGGCCGCGATGATCAGCCTGGGCGTGCAGACCGGTGATCGGGTGGCGATCTGGTCCCCGAACACCTGGCATTGGGTGATTTCCTGCCTGGCCACCCACTATGCCGGTGCGACCGTGGTACCGCTGAACACCCGCTACACCGCGGCCGAGGCTTCCGACATCCTGGCTCGCACCGGCGCGCCGTTGCTGGTGGCAATGGGCGAGTTTCTCGGGGCGGAGCGCATCGCCGGCCTCGATCGCGCCGCATTGCCCGATCTGCGGCACATCGTGCGGGTACCCGTAGATGCCGACGACGGCACCTGGGACGAATTTGTGAGCCACGGAGCTGATGACCGGGCCCTCGAGGCAGCCGACGCCCGGGCGGCGGCGGTCCGGCCCGAAGACGTCTCCGACGTCTTGTTCACCTCCGGCACCACCGGCCGCAGCAAAGGCGTGCTGTGTGCGCACCGGCAGTCACTGGCCGGTTCGGCGGCCTGGGCGGCCTGCGGCAAGATCACCAGCGACGACCGCTACCTCTGCATCAACCCGTTCTTCCACAACTTCGGCTACAAGGCCGGAATCCTGGCCTGCCTGCAGACCGGCGCCACGCTGATCCCGCAGCTGACCTTCGACGCCGAGCAGGCGTTGCGTGCGGTCGCCGAACACCGGATCACCGTGCTCCCCGGACCGCCGACCATCTACCAAACCCTGCTCGACCATCCCGCCCGTAACCGCTACGACCTGAGCTCGCTGCGGTTCGCGGTCACGGGCGCGGCGACGGTGCCGGTCGTGCTGATCGAGCGGATGCAGACCGAACTCGACATCGACATCGTGCTGACCGCCTACGGCCTGACCGAATGCAACGGGTTCGGCACCATGTGCCGCGCCGACGACGACGCCGTCACAGTGGCCACCACCTGCGGACGGCCGATCGCCGATTTCGAGCTGCGCATCAACGGGGCTCACGGCGCCGAAACAGGAGAGGTACTGCTGCGCGGTCCCAATGTGATGCTCGGCTACCTCGATGAGCCGGACGCCACCGCGGCGACCGTGGACACCGACGGCTGGCTGCACACCGGTGACATCGGAAAGCTCGATGCCGCAGGCAATCTCCAGATCACCGACCGGCTGAAAGACATGTACATCTGCGGCGGCTTCAACGTCTACCCCGCCGAGATCGAGCAGGTGCTGGCCCGTCTGGACGGTGTGCTGGACTGCGCGGTGATCGGTGTACCCGACGAGAGACTCGGCGAAGTCGGCCGGGCGTTCCTAGTGACGAGGCCCGACACCGGGCTCGACGAAAAAACGGTGATCGCTTACACCCGTGAGTACTTGGCGAATTTCAAAGCCCCACGTTCGGTGAGGTTTGTCGACGCGCTGCCGCGCAACGCCGGCGGCAAGGTGGTCAAACCGCTACTGCGAGAGATGACGTAATGGATCTGCAATTCGACGACGAGACGCTGACATTTCAGCACGAGGTGCGCGACTTCCTGTCGTCGCACCGGGACGCGTTTCCGACGCGCTCGTATGACACGGCGGAGGGTTTCGAACAGCACCGCCGTTGGGACAAGGTGCTTTTCGACGCGGGTCTGTCGGTGATCACTTGGCCGCAGAAATACGGTGGCCGCGATGCGACCCTACTGCAGTGGGTGGTCTACGAGGAGGAGTACTTCCGGGCCGGCGCGCCCGGCCGGGCCAGCGCCAACGGCACCTCGATGCTGGCGCCGACATTGTTCGCGCACGGCACCGAAGAGCAGTTGGACCGGGTGCTACCGAAAATGGCCAGCGGCGAAGAGATTTGGGCGCAAGCCTGGTCGGAGCCTGAGTCCGGCAGCGACCTCGCATCCCTTCGCTCGACGGCGACTCGCACCGACGGCGGCTGGCTGCTCAACGGTCAGAAGATCTGGAGCTCACGAGCACCGTTCGGCGACAGGGCGTTTGGGTTGTTCCGCTCTGATCCCGAAGCGCAGCGTCACAGCGGCCTGACGTATTTCATGTTCGACCTGAAGGCAGACGGAATCACCGTGCGGCCGATCGCCCAACTCGGCGGCGATACCGGATTCGGCGAAATCTTTCTCGACGACGTGTTCGTGCCCGATGCGGACGTGATCGGCCAGGCGAACGACGGCTGGCGGGCGGCGATGAGCACGTCGAGCAATGAGCGCGGGATGTCGCTGCGCAGCCCGGCCCGGTTCCTGGCCTCCGCGGAGCGGCTGGCCGAACTATGGAAAGAGAACGGCGACAGCGCCTTCGGTGATCAGGTTGCCGACGCCTGGATCAAGGCGCAGGCCTATCGCCTGCACACCTTCGGCACCGTGACTCGGCTGGCCGGCGGTGGCGAACTGGGCGCGGAGTCCTCGGTGACCAAGGTGTTCTGGTCCAATCTGGACGTCGCGGTGCATCAGACCGCGTTGGAGATTCGCGGCGCCGACGGTGAACTGGCCAACTCTTGGACGGACGGGTTGCTGTTTGCATTGGGTGGCCCGATCTATGCGGGCACCAACGAGATTCAACGCAACATCATTGCCGAGCGGCTGCTGGGACTGCCCCGAGAGAAGTCCAAATGAGATTCGATCTTGACGAACAGCAGCGCGACTTCGCCGCAAGCATCGACGCGGCGCTGGCGGCTGCCGACCTGCCGGGTGCGGTGCGCGCCTGGGCAGCCGGCGACACCGGCCCCGGCCGCAAGGTCTGGGCGCGGCTGGCCGACCTGGGCGTCACCGCGCTGGCGGTGCCGGAGCGGTTCGACGGCATCGACGCACACCCGGTCGACCTGGTCGTCGCGGCCGAACGGCTGGGCCGCTGGTGTGTGCCCGGACCTGTCACCGAATCCATTGCGGTAGCGCCACTTTTGCTGGCCGAGGACGAGCGGTGCGCGGCGCTGGCCACCGGCGAACTGATCGCCACCGTCGCGCTGCCACCTCAGGTTCCGCGAGCCACCGACGCCGACACCGCGGGGCTGACGTTGCTCGCCGACCTCGACGGGACGGTGCGCGAAGCGAGCGCTGGCAAACAGCACGAGTCCGTCGACCCCAGCCGCCGGTTGTTCGACGTCAGCGCCGGGGAATCGGAGCGGCAGGCCTGGAATGCGGATGTGGCACGCGCGTACGAGTTCGGCGCGCTGGCCACCGCCGCCCAGCTGGTGGGGGCGGGCCAGGCTCTGCTGGACGCCGCGGTGGACTACGCCAAGCAGCGCGCCCAGTTCGGGCGGGTCATCGGTTCGTATCAAGCGATCAAACACAAGCTGGCCGATGTGCATATTGCACTCGAGTTGGCCCGCCCACTCGTGTACGGCGCCGCGCTGTCGCTGGCCGATCGGACGCCCGACACGGCCCGCGACGTGAGTGCGGCCAAGGCGTCCGCGTCGGATGCCGCATTGTTGGCCGCGCGATCGGCGCTGCAGACGCACGGCGCCATCGGGTTCACCGCCGAGCATGATTTGTCGCTGTGGCTGCTCAGGGTCCAGGCGCTGAGATCGGCCTGGGGCGATCCGGCGACGCACCGGCGACGGGTTCTGGAGGCACTGTGAGTCGCGCCGACGACGATGCAGAGCGCAGCGATGGGGAGAAGTGGCGCGATGAGTGACGAACGGGAACTGCTGCGCGAAACTGTCGCGGCGCTAGTGGCCAAGCACGCCTCCCCTGCCGCGGTTCGCGAGGCGATGGACTCCGAACGTGGCTACGACGAATCACTGTGGCGGCTGCTGTGCGAGCAAGTCGGCGCTGCCGCTCTGGTGGTGCCCGAGGAATTCGGCGGCGCCGGCGGCACTCTCGGTGATGCCGCTGTCGTCCTCGAAGAACTCGGCAAGGGCCTGGTGCCCAGCCCGCTGCTCGGCAGCACGCTGGCCGAACTGGCGCTGCTGGCCGCAGACCAGCCCGACGCCGACACCCTGGATTCGCTGGCCGAGGGTGCTGCGATCGGCGCGGTGGTGTTCGACCGCGACTACGTGGTCAACGGCGATGTCGCCGACATCGTCATCGCGGCCCACGATGGCAAGCTGGACCGATGGACGGAATTCAGCGCCGAGGCGCTCCCGTCCATGGATCCCACCCGCCGGCTGGGCCGGCTCACCTCGAAGAGCACTTCTCCGCTGGGCACGGATCCCGGTGTGGCCGACGCCGCGGCGATCCTGCTGGCCGCCGAACAGATCGGTGCCGCCACCCGCTGCCTCGACCTGACCGTCGACTACACCAAGGAGCGTCAGCAGTTCGGTCGGCCGATCGGCAGCTTCCAGGCCCTCAAGCACCGGATGGCCGATCTCTACGTCGCGGTGCAGGCGGCCCGCGCCCTGGTGAACGACGCTGCGGATGCCCCGTCACCGACCTCGGCGGCGCTGGCCCGCTTCGCGGCCACCGAGGCGTTCAGCACGGTGGCCGCCGAAGGCATTCAACTGCACGGCGGTATCGCGATCACCTGGGAACACGATATGCAGCTGTATTTCAAACGCGCGCACGGTAGTTCGCAATTGCTGGGCCAGGCCGGCGAGCACTTGCGCCGGCTGGAATCCGAAGTGTTCTCGTCCGGCGACGATGCAGTGGGGGCACCTCCAGCCGCGCAGCGGCTAGGGGGACGCGCAGCGCGATGAGGAGGAGCCGGACACTACTAACGTTGACCGCATGACCGATCACGTCGCACTGCGCGCCGGGATCCCGCCGTTCTACGTGATGGACGTCTGGCTGTCCGCGGCCGAACGCCAGCGCAGCCACGGCGATCTGGTGAACCTGTCGGCCGGCCAGCCCAGCGCCGGGGCTCCCGAGCCGGTACGCGCCGCCGCCGCGTCCGCGTTGCATCTCAACCAGCTTGGCTACACCGTGGCGCTGGGTATTCCGGAGCTGCGGGCCGGGATCGCCGCGTCGTACCTCGACCGGTACGGCCTGCAGGTCGAGATGGACGACGTAGTGGTGACGACGGGATCGTCCGGAGGCTTTCTGCTGGCGTTCCTGTCCTGCTTCGACGTCGGCGACCGGGTGGCGGTCAGCAGCCCCGGCTATCCCTGCTACCGCAACATCCTGACGGCACTCGGGTGTGAGGTCGTGGTGATCGAATGCGGGCCGGAGACCCGATTTCAGCCGACCGCGCAGATGCTGGCCGGGCTCGACCCGCCCGTGCAGGGTGTTGTCGTCGCCAGCCCGGCCAACCCGACGGGAACCGTCATCCCGCCCGCGGAACTCGCGGCGATCGCCTCCTGGTGTGACGAATCGGGAGTGCGGCTGATCAGCGACGAGGTCTACCACGGACTGGTTTACCACGGTGCCCCGCAGACCAGCTGCGCCTGGAGCACATCGCGAAATGCGGTCGTGGTCAACAGCTTTTCCAAATACTTCGCGATGACAGGATGGCGGCTGGGCTGGTTGCTGGTGCCGACCGCACTGCGCCGGGCGGTAGACCGTCTGACCGGAAACTTCACCATCTGCCCACCCGTGCTGTCGCAGCACGCCGCGATCGCGGCGTTCACCCCGGAAGCTGTCGACGAAGCAAACGGGCATCTACACCAGTACGCCGTCAATCGCGCGACGCTGCTCGACGGCTTGCGTGGCATCGGTATCGACCGGCTGGCACCCACCGACGGCGCGTTCTACGTCTACGCCGACGTATCGGACTTCACCGGTGATTCGATGGCTTTCTGCTCAAAGCTATTGGCCGACACCGGTGTGGCGATCGCACCCGGTATCGACTTCGATCCGGAGCGCGGCGGCTCCTACGTCCGGCTCTCCTTCGCCGGACCTGCCGGCGACATCGACGAGGCGCTGCGCCGAATGGGCACCTGGCTGCCGGGTCGTTAGGACGTCAGCTCGTCGATTCGCGCTTCGAGCGCCCAGCGCTCGCCGGTGTCCGCCACGTTGATCCCGAACCGGTCAGTCAGCGTGTCGACCACCGCCGCGGCATCCGGCAGCACGATCTTCTCGGTCGCGCCTTCGCGGTGAATGGAGAGGTGGCGATCCGAGAGGTTGCATCGCCCGTCGGCCGTCACCACAGAGGCCATCAGGTTGGTGACGAAATGCGACGACGGGTGGGTGGAGACATACCAACTCCCGACCTTCAAATCGATCGGCGGCGCTGTCCTGGTGGAGAATTCGTACAGCGGCTGCCACTCGTCGCGGATCAGCGCCTCCAGCACCAGACCACCCCGGCGATCCTGGAGACGATAGGGCTCATGCGTTGTCTGCTGGACGCTGCCGGTCTCCAACCGGAGGGGCGATGTCGGCGTCTGGCCGCCGAAACCTACGTCGACCAGTAACAGTTGCGGCGCCTCGGGGAGGGTTACCGCCAGAAGAGTGTGCGTTTGTGACGGTACCGGCGCGCCAGGTTGCACCGTCCAAACCACCCGGGCCGCGAACCGCCGCACCCCGAAGCCGACTGCTTCCAGCACGTGACCCATCAGGCCGTTGTGCTCGTAGCAGTAGCCACCGCGGCGCCGGTGAACCATCTTGTCGGCCAATGCCTCTGGGCTCAGGTCGTCGACTGGCACGCCCAGCAGCGGGTCAAGGTTCTCGAATGGAATCGTTCGGGTGTGCGCCGTCACCAATTCATGCAGGACATCGAAGGTTGGGTCGGCCGCGCCGCGGTAGCCGATCCGTTCGAAGTACCCGTTGAGATCCAGGTTCATGTCGGCCATTGTGACCCAGTGACGGCCGGGTCACACTAGGCGGGCCTCCACCAGGCTCAACGGCGATGCGGTCGAGACTAGCCGAGTCATCTGAAATCCAGCCTGGTTGAGCAGGTTTCGGTACTCGGCGGCGGTGCGTTCGCGGGCAGCCAAGTTCAGCAGCATCTCCAGGTCCGCCCATTTCCCCGGGAAGTCCCGATCGTGGTCGGGGATCACCAGTTCCACCAGCAGGATGGTGGAGTGTCGACTTGCCGCAGCGCGAACATTGCGCAGGATCTGCACCGCCTTCTCGTCGGGCCAGTCGTGCATGATGTTCTTCAGCACATACGCGTCGCCACCGGCCGGAACGCTGTCGAAGAACGATCCCGCTTCGATGCGAACGCGATCAGCCACATCGCGCTCGCACAAGATCTTTGGCGCGTCCGACACGACCGCCGGTATGTCGTACAGCACACCTTGTGAGTGCGGCGTCGCCGCCAGGATGCTGGCCAGCAGTGATCCGTGCCCGCCGCCGACGTCGACGATCGTCGGGTAGACACTGAAGTCGTACCCCGCCGCCACGGAGCCATCGGTCAGCTCCGAGATGCTGGCCATGGTTCGGTTGAAGAGATCGGCGTGCCACGGATCCTCGGCGAAATAGTCGAAGCTCTCCTTGCCGTGCAATGCCGGGACCACAGATTTTCCGGTGCGAATCGAATCCCCCAGCAGTGTCCAGCGTTCGCGTTGCTCGCGCGATCCGTAGAACTGGGCAGCCCACACCATCGACGCCTCCGCGTTCGTACACAGCGTTCGGGCAAGGGAATTCAACTCGTAGCGGCCGTCGCGGCGACGACGGAAGACGCCTCTACCGATCAATGCGCGCAGCAGCCGGCGCAGGGCGTCCGAATCCGCGCCGACCTTCGCCGACAACTCGTCGATGGTCAACGGCCCGTCGGCCAAGGCGTCGGCGACGCCCAATTCGGCAGCGACGGTGATCGCCTGCGACACCCAGGTCGCGATGATCATCTCCATCATCGTGGCGGGCGCGGGCATCAACCGCTGGTTGAGTCGGTACAGGTGATGGCGAACCCACTCGACGACGCGGGCGGCCGCGGCGGGCGGCACTTTCGCAGTCGTCGACATCACCGCACCTCGGCGAGCGACCCGCGGCTGATCTCAGTCGAGATATCGCGATGGCTGACCCAACCGAGGAACCGCGTCAGCGCCCACGTCATCAAGCGGTCCGAGATGAGCGCCGCAGGCCGCAGCACCGACTCGCTGCGTGACACCTGGTGCATCGTCACCCAGGACACCGACTTGACCTTGCGGCGCCGGGTCTTCTCGTACCAGCGCAGAGCGGTGCTGACATCAACGCCTTCGGGTAGATCTGTCAGCGCCTTGCGCAGCACCATCGTGTCCAGCAAAGCCTGATTGGTGCCTTGGGCGAGCGTGGGCGGCATCGTGTGCGCGGCATCGCCGAGCAACGTCACCGCACCGGCGCCGGCGCCAGGAATCGGGTGCCGAAAATGCGGAAACGGCGACGGGGCCAGATCGTCGTCGGTCAGAGTTGTGAGGACCTCATCGACCAGATCGGACCAGCCCGCGAAATGCGACCGGATCATTTCGATCGGTCGTTGCGGCCTGACAAAATCCGGCGACCAGGGCAAGTCGAACCACCACTGCAGATCAGAACCGCCAGCGGGCCACAGGCCAAGATTTCCGTGCTCGCCGATCATCATCCTGGCGACATGCGGGTCGGGAATGTCGGGAAGGGTGACAAGGCCCTGCCAGCTGCACCATCCCGTCGACTTCGCAGCCGGCGCACCGACGACATCGCGGACAACCGAGTGCAGGCCATCCGCGCCGATCAGCACATCCCCGTCGGCTGAGCTGCCGTCCTCGAAGTCGACCCGTACGCCATTACCGTCATTCATTACCCGCACGGCACGGGAGTTGCAGCGGATGCGATCGGCCGGAAAGCCTTTGAGCAGTCGTTCCAGCAGGATTCGACGCGGCACCATCCGAACCGACCCGCCCAGCCGGTTCACCATCGCGTCGAGGTCCATGGTGGCGAGCGGCCGGCCGGTAGAAGTCGTGACCCGCACGGCCGACAGCGGCTGACCGGCCCCGGTCATGTCGACACCGAGCTGGTCGAGAACCGTTGCGCCGTTGGACCAGATCGTCACGGCGCCGCCGCCGGCGGTCACGTTCGGGCGC
>Ga0209139_10000482_pt1 | contig 13855 bp, 13 predicted proteins | sample BogFormECP14_OM3_FD_188246 | JGI IMG/M metagenome (GOLD analysis project Ga0209139, IMG submission 188246) | Bog forest soil microbial communities from Calvert Island, British Columbia, Canada - ECP14_OM3 (SPAdes) (version 2) | ecosystem: Environmental > Aquatic > Freshwater > Wetlands > Bog ...
CCGCACCTGACGCTCGCCACCGTTTTAGCGAACCAAAACGAGCCGGCCGAGGCCGCCGCCGAACGCAAAATCGCTGCAAACCTCATGCGTGCTCACATGAACCTGCAACGCGCCGAGGTGGCCACCCATGCTGGACAGTCTCTTTTGAAGAGTGGTAGCCTTCCAGACGCCATCGTACAGTTCAAAGATGCCCTTAGTTACGACCCGAATTATGTCGAAGCGCATCTCGGGTTAGCTGACGCATTGGAGCGGCAAGGGAATAGTATGGATGCCGCAGTGGAGCGGCAAAAGGCCAACGATTTGAAGAAATCGGCCAATCCGCGGTGAATCACAGCTTTCAGGTTGCGCCTGCCCTGGGGAAGCGCATATGAAGCATGTCGGACGCACATTTCTCCTGATTCTGCTGGCGGGCCTTGCGGTTATCGGTTTGAGGTCCACTCGCGCGCAGAATCCCGCGGCACAAGCGCAGTATCCAGCCCCGACCGATCCCAACTCGCAATACCATCCTCCACAAAAGGGCTACTCCGACGAAATCGGACAAACCTATAGCTACCCCTTCGGCAAAGACAAAATCTCCCTTCCCGGTAACGCTGTCGTCGAAGGAGGCGGTTTTCTAAAGGCTGAATCCTTTCCCGATGCCGAATACTGCGGCCACTGCCATGAAGAGGCCTATCATCAGTGGCGCCAGTCACTGCATTCCAACGCCTTTCGCACTCCGTTTTACCGCACCAGCGTCAACATCCTGATCCGCACCAACGGCATCGAGTTTGCGCGCCACTGCGATAGTTGCCACAATCCGGTAGGCGTTATCGCTGGCGCGCTCACTACCGGCTCCGATCTCGACCGTTCCTTCGACCGCGACGGTCTGACTTGCATGACCTGCCACTCCATTCAGCGCGTTCAGTCCACGCTCGGCAACGGCAGCTTCGTGATAGGCGTGCCTTCCGTCATGGTCGATGAGCAAGGCAATCGCATCCCCGGAAAGGTTCCCTACGGCGATATCCTCGAACATCCGGAGAGGCACGCCAAAGCGGTCATGCGCGACCTTCTGCATCAACCGGAATTCTGCTCCGCCTGCCACAAGGCGAATCTTCCGCCGCAACTGAACGGCTACAAGTGGATTCGCGCCTTCACCGCGTACGACGAATGGCAAAACTCCAAGTTTTCCAATCGCAATCCGCTCACCTTCTACACCGCCGATTTCGTTCCCTGCCAGGGCTGCCATATGCCGCGGAAACCCAACGAACTGCCCGACTACGGCGCCAAAAACGGCACGCTGGTCTCGCACCGCTGGCTCGCCGGCAACACGGCAGTTCCCTTCTACTACGGGTTTGACGAGCAACTGAGCAAGACCATCGAATTTCTCCAGAGCGGCAAATTTCTGAACGTCGATATCTTCGCGCTGAAAGTCGGCGGTAGCGACTCTTTGACGGCTCCGCTCGGCGCGGTTCCGTTCACGCTAAAGCCCGCAGACATGGTGGAAGCCGACGTCGTGATCCAGAACAAAAACATCGGCCACTCGCTGATTCCGGAAGTCCGCGACCTCTACGAGGCTTGGGTGGAATTTTCGGTGACAGACTCCTCCGGCGCAGTGATCTATAAGAGCGGCTTTCTGAAACCCGATGGTGCGCTCGATGAACGCGCCCATAGCTTCACCAACAGGCCGGTCGACGTTACGGGAAACTTCGTCGACAATCACAAAGTTTTTACGATTCACGCCGTCGCCTACGACAATACGGTTCAGGCAGGGCGTTCCGCGCTCGTGCGTTACCAGTTTCAGATCCCCGCGAACGCCAAGGCGCCTTTGACAGTTACCGCGCGCGTGAACTATCGGCACTTGCGCCAAAGTTATCTCAATAATATCTTCGGTGAAGACCACCCGCGCTATCCCGTTGTGGAAATAGCTTCGCGAACTAGGACCTTAAACATCGGCGAAAACCAGCCGGAAGCGCCGCTCGCCAGCGACAACCCCGACTGGGTGCGCTGGAACAATCTCGGGATCGGCTTCCTCGATCAACTTCAGTATGACGATGCCATCCAGGCATTCGAACAGGTCGTGAAGTTGCGCCCCGACTACAAAGATGGGTACATCAACGTCGGCCTCACCTATATCGAGTGGGAAAAGTATCCCGCCGCTCGCGCACCGCTTGAGAAAGCCCTTAGTTTGAAACCGGACGATGCCCGCGCTCTCTACTATCTCGCTCTGGTCGAGCGCCGAGAAAGACACTCCGAAGCCGAAGTCGCCGATCTGAAGAGAGTTGTCGAACAATTCCCGCAATCCCGCGATGCGCGGCGCGAACTGGGCATCTCGTACTATCAGCAGGATAAGGTCGAAGAAGCCATGGAGCAGTTCAAGGCCCTGCAAGCCATTGATCCGGATGATCTCGCGGCGCACTATAATCTTGCGGTCCTCTATCGCCGCGCCGGCATGAAAAAGGAAGCGGCGCGGGAAGCTGCTATGTACGCGATCAAATACGTTGATCCTGGCGCGCCCACCTACTCGCTGGAATACCTAAGAAAGCATCCGGAAATTTCCATCGAGAGCGTGCCGTGGCATATGCACACCAACATAAGCCATGATCAAGTCGCGGCGGGCGGCGCGGGACAACGTTGATCCGGGGAAGGAAGTAACTTGGAACGCCGCAAGTTCATTCATTCGCTCAGTCGCACGGCATTAGTTCTGCCCTTCGCCGATATTCTCGCTCTGGCCGGCGCGGCACACCAGCAATCCCAGACGCCGCGCGCGAAGGTCGGCCCGCAGGAGCGCACGTATGAAGCTAAGCCCGCGCCCCCTCCGTCCGGTCCCAAGTCTCCGATTGAAGGCACGCCGCTAGGCGTCAGCTTCTCCGAAGTTCTGAAAGAATCCGGAATCGGCTACAAGAACATTTACGGCGGCGAATTCAAAAACAAATATCTTCTGGAAACAACGGGATGCGGCCTCGCTTTTTACGACTACGACGATGATGGCTGGCAAGATTTGTTCTTCGTAAACGGCTGGCGGCTCGACGGTTTTGCGAAAGGAAAAGAACCGTACTGTCATCTCTTCAAGAACAATCGCGATGGCACCTTCACCGACGTAACGATCGGTTCTGGCCTGGAGCATCGCACCGGATGGGGACAAGCCTGCTGTGTCGGCGACTACAATAACGACGGTCACGACGACCTTTTCGTAACGTACTACGGCCAGAACGCTCTCTACCGCAACAACGGCGACGGCACTTTCACCGACGTCACCGAAAAAGCCGGCCTGATTCAACCCGGACCAAAAATTCGCTGGAACACCGGCTGCACCTTCGTCGATTACGATCGCGATGGCAACATTGATCTGTTCGTGGCCAACTATGTCGATTTCGATTTGAAGACAGCGCCAACGCCGGAAGATGGCCCCTGCACGTACAAAGGAATCCTCGTCGCCTGCGGCCCGCCCGGACTCCCCGGCGCAAAAAATATTCTGTACCATAATAACGGCGACGGGACTTTCACCGATGTCAGCGAAAAATCCGGCATGTGGACCGCTATCGGCACCTACGGTCTCAGCGTTGCCGCTTCCGATCTCGACAACGACGGCTGGCCGGACATCTACGTCGCCAACGACTCCGCTCCCGCCACACTCTATTTGAACCAGAAGGACGGCACCTTCCGCGACGTCGCCATCGAATCCGCAGCCGCGCTTTCTCCCGAAGGCAAGCCGCAGGCCGGCATGGGCGTTTCCATCGGCGATTACAATCGCAACGGCCTGTTCAGTATCGTCAAGACCAACTTCGCCGGCGACACCGATTCTCTCTACACCAACATGGGCGACGCGGTCTTCCAGGACCGCACGTACCCAAGCGGCATTGGCGTCAACACGCGACTGCTCGGCTGGGGCGTCGGCTTCTTCGATATGGACAACGATGGCTGGCTCGACGTTCTCATGTCTAACGGCCACGTCTATCCCGAGGTCGATAAATCCAAGACCGACCTGAAATATGCCGAGCACAAATATCTCTACCGCAACCTGCGCAATGGCCTGTTTGAAGAAGTCACCACCAAAGCCGGCCCAGGGATCATGGAAGAGGCCCCCGCACGCGGCTGCGCCTTCGGCGACTACGACAACGACGGAAACATCGATGTCGTCGTCAACTGCATCAATGCCACGCCTCAAATATTGCATTGCAACACGACGCTGAATCGCAACTGGATCAAGATCAAGCTGCGCGGCGTCAAATCAAATCGCGCCGGAATCGGCACGCGGGTAATTGTCACGGCCAAAACAGTGCCGGACGCGCCTGCCCCGCTCGTGCAAACCGAAGAGCTACGCAGCGGCGGTAGTTATTTCTCGCAGAACGACCTGCGCTTGCACTTCGGACTCGATCAGGCGACAAAGGTGGACTTGGTCGAAATTCGCTGGCTCAGCGGCCAGATCGACAAGCTGAAAGATCTCGACGCAAACCGCCTCTACGTGGTGGAAGAGGGTGGCAAGATTCTGAAGTCCGACGCGCTAAAACCGGCGAAGGCGAAGACATAACTCCGCCATGAAATTCCCGGCACTGCTTCTCTTCTCCGCAGCCTTCCTGATGCCCGCAAAATCATCCGCGGCGACGAACTGCCCGTGGCTTACGAAGGGGAGCGCCGCGACCGCCCTCGGCGGAAGCGTTTCTGTGACCGCGCAAGTCTCAGACTCTGGAGAAGGCTCCTGCACTTTCACTCGCGAAGAGGCAACGTCGAAGGATAACTTCAAAGATGTGCTTAAGATCGCCGTTCAGAAAGCCCCGCAACCAACTTGCCCAGCGGGAAGTCCCAAGCTTATCGCTATCGGCAACGAAGCAGTAACCTGCACCTTGCGGCGCCCGCCCGTGGAGTCCGTCGAAATGATCGTGAGCCGCGTCCGCGACCTTCATTTCACGGTGAGCATTACGACTCACAAGCAGGGAGCGCAACCCTCCAATCCGAGCGAGTCAGCGGACGCCCTCGAGCAAGTGGCCGAACAAGTCGCCGGGAACCTCTTTTAATCCCATCCGTACAAATTGACGGATTATCGGTCGCACTCGCGGCGTGACCGCACTGTGCGACTGGTCGCGTAGTTATGTATAATCATCGGGCAAGGCAACAAAGCGGGCGTCGTACAATGGCAGTATAGAAGCTTCCCAAGCTTCGGACACGGGTTCGATTCCCGTCGCCCGCTCCATAAGTCTCGGGTCCAACCCGGAGACATGGGTAACATTGCTCATCGAAATTCCTCGGAGTAACAACGTGCGTCGCAGCGTTCCTCAGACGCAATCGTTAGGGACGGCCCATCACATGTACATGCGCATACGGCGAGCCTGCCCACATGATGTAGGCGCCAGTGGCCTTGTGCGTGGTTGGCAGCCCTGTGGTCTTTGGGTCAAACGGCCACATGATCATCCAGTGGGGACCTACCTCGATGGGCATGCTCGTCATGTCATTGGGATCCGAATCGCTGCGCTGCGTAGCGCCTGCCAACATGTACGTGATGCCAGGAACCGTGTTCGTGGGCTTGGGTTTGTGAGCCTTGGCGTCGGCGAACCACTGCAAGGAAACGGCATCTACGCACATAGGAGGTTTTCCGACCACTTTTGGATTGCCCGGCATGCAGGTGAAACCGTTGTTGCCTTCGCGCAGCACCACCGTATTGCCCTGCGCGTCCGTGTCAACGATTCTCGCTGAAGTGGCGATTTCCGTTGGTCCCGCCGACATGGCTCGCACTATTTTGGCCTGCGTGGTCTCACCTGTCTCTGTCGCTGAACTTTGAACAGGCGTCTTCGCCCGTGCCGCCCCTCCGAACTTCATCCCGATCACAAGGAGCATCGCCGTCGCGAGGAAGGCGAGCTTTGGTCTAGCGAGATTCATAGATTCTCCTTTTGTTGACGGCTGGTTACGTTTTAGGCCACCTCGAAAGTAACAACAGAATGCACTAGCGTTTTACGGCCTGCGCTGAACTCCAGAGCGCACCAGGGTTAATCCAATCAGGGTAGAGCTTACGCATCTCGTCGTATAGTTCTCGCGCCGTCGTCGTGATCGCAGCAACGCAGTCGAAGTCGCGGATGTATTCCCGCGTTTCACCAATGATCCTCGGACTATCTTCGTTTCCCATGGCCTTGTGTCCAGCGATCACGACGCTCGGCTTAAGCGATTCCATTTGATCGAGAGCAGTGATCCACTCTTGGCGCTTCTGCTGATCGGGGGACTCTGAGAGATGCAGGTGAACACCGTTGTAAGCGGCATCACCAGCCACTATCAAGCCGATCGATGGAACATGGAGGCAGGTGGTGTTAGCAGTGTCGGTGAATCCGAGTGGCACACTGACTAACTCGTGGCCTTCGAGGTTAATGACGTTTCCTGTCAACTCTTCGGCGATCGCAAGATGGCTGGAAATCTGGCCGGGAAAACGCGGGTTCCAAAAAGTAGAGAGGGACTCTGGCGATGCTTGCTGGCGCATAATTTTAATTTCGTCCGGGCGCGCAACGAAACGGGCGCCTGGAAATCGCCCCAGAACCATACCGGCGCCAAAGAAATGATCGCCGTGGCCATGGGTGGCATAGATCGTCGTAAGATTCTTGCCCTTCGCCGAAATCCAATTCGCCAGGGCGCGTGCCTGCTCGACAGTAATAGGCGTGTCGACCAGGACAGCATCGCGCTCGCCGTAAATAAGGGTTGACGAAATCGGCGGCCAAGGCCGCTGTTTTTCGCCCGGAGGCAAATCGCTCGTGATGACGGGTATGCTGGGCGCCAGGAACACGTCCCAGCTCAGGGGTGCTTTTGGAATTGTACTTTCGGCTTTGGGCGTACTGGTCATGGATTGTCCTTGCGTCGAAGGGGCTCGGTCAGCGGGGATTGGCCAAGTCGCGGCCGTTACGAGAGCGATTCCGAAAGCATCTGCTAAGAACTCACGCCTTGAAGTCATCATCATCTTTTTCGGACCGCTTTCTGTTCGTCATAGACTTCCTCGAACAGGTTCATCTTGTCCCCCACACTCTCGGTTACTGGTGTCGGCTCCGCGGCGACCTCAGAGAATGCTCTAGGTCATGGTGAGAACAATACGAAACCGTGCTTTGCCGTCTATCATTCGCTTGTAAGCCTCTTCCGCTTTTGACAGCGGGAGCGTTTCGATGATTGGGCGAACGTCGGCGAGCACGCTGAAGTCGAGGGTGTCCTGAGTCTCAATGGCCCTGCCGGTGAGGCTGCCAACTACGGAGCGGCCTCCGAAGATGAGTGGAAGCCCATTTATAGGAAGGGGGTCCGACGAAACACCCACCACTACTAATTTACCAAGAGGTTTGAGCCCAGTAAGCAGGCTGGCAATCGCGGCCCCGCTGGGTGCGGTCGCCAAGATAACGTCCGCGCCTCCGAGTTTTTGTAGGGCCGCTGCCGCATCTCCAGCCTTGGCGTCGATGTAAATGTGCGCCCCCAACTTTGCAGCAAGATGCTCCTTATCCGGGCCGCCCCCGATTGCAATCGTCCGGAAACCCATCTTGCGTGCGAACTGTACGCCAAGGTGGCCAAGACCTCCGATGCCCTGGATGGCAACTGTATTGCCGGCTCGCCCCGAATTGCGAAGCGCATTGAAGGTCGTGATACCAGCGCATAGCAGCGGCGCCGCCTCTTCTGATTTAATATCGTCCGGCACAAGCGCCAGCGAGCGCGCCTCGGCAATCATCATCTCCGCATATCCGCCGTCGGCGGAGATACCGGTGACGACCGGGTGCTCGCAATAAGCGGTTTCACCACGGCGGCAAGTCTCACAGGTTCCATCTTCGCCGCCGAAAAACCCCGTCCCCACTCGCTGCCCAATCTTCCAACTCTTGACTCCGGCTCCGACCTCCTCAATGCGCCCGACAACCTCGTGACCGGGAACGCGAGGGAAGGCCAGGCCAGGCCATTGCCCTTCCACAGTGGCTGCGTCCGAGTGACACACACCGCAAGCCTCAACGCGGATGCGCACTTGTCCTGCGCTGGGCGCAACAGTCTTTCTCTCCACCAGAGAGAAAACGCCGGGTGATGATATTTCGACTGCCTTATACGTGTTTCCCATCGGATACTCCTTTCGATTCAAACCCAATCACGGTCATCGCGGGGGCTACTATTCGGAAAATGGTGCGTTTGCGAAGAGATCGGCGAAGCTCGGAGCCGTGAACCCCTCGACGTACCGGCTGCCGAAATCCCGAAGGACATTGTCAAAGGTGGTCTCTGGCTTCCGACGAACGACGTTGCAAAGGCACGCTTGGAACTGGTTCTTCATCGCCAGCCGGGGGAACTCCGCCAGGACCGCGCGTAGTTTGTCCTGTGGAATTCGATCAAGCCCGACGCCGATGACGTCCACCGCGATTCCCGAATGGGTCATTGCCACCTCAGGCTCTTTGTGGAGGGCGATGGAACGTGTGGTGTGAAGTGCGATGGCATCCCAGACAACTTGCGTCTGCCGCATCGAGATACCGCGAGCCTTCAGAAACGCGCGCGCCGCATTGGCGCCGTCTACTTCGAAGCGATCCTCCGCCGCGTAGCGGTCGGTCAAACCCAGATCGTGCAGGACGGCAGATACGGCCAAAAGCTCAGGATCCGGTGGGAGTTCGGCACCTTCTGAAAGCAAAATACCAAATAGCCAGGAGCGCATCACATGGTTGAAAAGGTATGGTTCCGACGAACTCCGCGCCAACTCAATCGCATCGCGGACCAGAGTTGTATCGGTTACTTTGATCCTAGCTAACACCATATTTTTCCTCCCTCACGGTCTGTTCGCTGCGCAGCGTCATGGAGCAGTTTTTCTACCTTGCGGTCCAAATCCTGGGCGACCTTCCTTCTAGTACTCAAACCACTGGCTGAGCGCTTGCACCTTTTCCGCCGTGTACGGCGGAAACAGGTGCTCGATGGCCACGTTGGGCGGCGAGACCAGAACTGACTTCGCATGTGTGAGCGCGTCAAAGCCATCCTTGCCGTAGTAGTGACCGATGCCGGAGTATCCAACGCCTCCGAAAGGCATGGTCTCGATAAATAAGTGGATGTTCACTTGATTGATTGCTCCGCCGCCGAAGGACAGGCTTGCGAGGAAATGATCGATGGCCTTCTGGTCGCGGCTGAAAAGGAAACCGGAAAGAGGTTTTGGACGCTTCTTCACCTCAAGAATTGCCGCATCGATGTCTTTGTACGTGAGGATCGGCAGAAAAGGTCCAAAGATCTCGTCGTCCATGATTGGGTCGTCCCACGTGACGGGATAGAGGATTGTCGGGTCGATGTAATGTGCCTTCGGATCAGACGCACCACCTGCGATGACCTTCTTCGGATCAATGAGGCTTGCCAGGCGCTCAACCGCTTGTGGGCTGATGATGCGCGAGTAGTCGGAATTGTTTTTCGGATCCGTTCCGTACAGCTCGATCACGGCATTCTTGCACTCGGCAACAAACTCTTGGACAACGGATTCGTGCACGTAGGCGTAGCCCGGTGAGGTACACCACTGGCCACCCCACGCCGTCGCACCCCAGACAATTTTCTTGGCCGCGTCGGGAAGATTCGCCGTTGCGTCCACGAACGCCGGGTTTTGCCCGCCAAGTTCCAGTACAACCGGTGTCAGATTCTCGGCGGCAGCGCGCATGATTACCTTGCCAACCTTTACGCTACCGGTGAAGAAGATGAAGTCGAACGGGAGCTTGAGGAGTTCCGTAATCTCTTCACGGCTTCCTGAAACGGCGGCGACCGACCGAGGATCGAAATATTTTGGTATGAGATCCAACAAGAGTTTACTTGTGGCGGGCAAACCCTCGGAGACCTTGAGGATGCAGGGATTGCCCGCCGCCAGAACGCTGACCGCCGGATCGAAGAGCAACGTCAACGGACCGTTGAAGGGACCGATGACTAGGGTGACGCCGTACGGCTCTCGAAAGACCTTGGCCGTATGTCCGCTGGCCGCAAGCGCCTTCGGAACCACGACATCCACAGGCTTCATCCACTCCTTCAGTTCAGCTTTCGCGAAGGTCGCCGTCGCAAGTGGGGCCTGTACCTCGAAGACCTTTTCCTGAATAGCTGTCTTGAAGTCGTTGCCTATGGCGTCTTCCAGCGCCTGAGCATTTTCTTTCAAAAAGTTCTCCAGGCGCGTTAGCTGTTCTATTCGCCACTCGTAAGATTTGGTGGCATCGGTGTTGAAATAATCCTTTTGCTTGTCAAAGAGTGTCTGAAATGGGTTCATTGGTTTCCTGCAAGAGTGCTAGTCCACGTCCTTGATCTAAGCCCGATCGAGCGGCTGCAAGGACCGGGCTCTTACCGCCAGTGCAGCGAATTCTTCGCGTCCGAAGGCTGTCCCCGCAATTCCCCAACCTCCTTCTGCAGCCTCCGTAAGCAGTACCCAAGTCCGGCCCGCTTGTGACGGATCGCCGGATATCTTTGCGACGATCTCGGTGACCTCTCTCACTAACTGCCTTTGACCTTCACGAGTAAGCACTGACGGAGGGGTTAGAATCTGGACGCGAACCGTCAGCGCCGCCGCGCTGGCCGCAGTTTGTACATCGTGCGGCAACATTCGGTGCAGGTATGCGCCAGTGTTGCTTAGGTGGGTGGGCCCAGGATTTGTTACCCCCTCGGCACGAAGCAGCGCAAGCGTCAGTTCTTCGCCCAACTGACGTTCGCTCCCCGGAGGGAAGAGCAAGTTTGGCGCATACACATCAATCATGGGCATCCGAGTTTCTCCTTGTGATATTCGGAATTCGCCATCCGCTTATTTAGGGAAGCTGTCACCGAACATCGGCATGCCGCTCCGTGACTGCTCCTTTGTTGCCTCGTCCTGAAGCACGTCCCAGTGTTCGGCCATCACGCCATCCTTGATGCGCAGGATGTCTGCGGCAATCCAGTTCACCGGAGCAAGCCCATGCCCCGAAAATCGGCCGTGGACGATGACAAAATCTCCGTCGGCAACGATCGCTCCGTGTTCATACTTCAGCGTCGGCGGCGCGTTCTTGACGAGGTCAAAGAGTCCGTCGCGGCCGGGTGCGATATGTGCGCTGTGCTGAATGTATTTGGGAGACCAAAACTTCTCAGCCGCGGCGTAGTCGCGCTTGTTGAAGAGTGTGTCGAAACATTTGAGGACTAGTTCCTTGTTCTTTTTCTCGAGTTCCGTAGGCATTCTTTCTTCTCCTGTCTGTCAGAATCAAGTCCCGGCGCCAAACTTGAACAGAATCTTTCCGCGGCGATTCGATTTCAAAGAATGCTCGAATGCCGTCTTGAACTGCTCGAGCGGGTAGACCTGCTCCACTTCGGCGGAGAGCCGTCCATCAGCTACCAGTTCGCCCAGCTTCTGATAGACCTCCTGAATCTCTGTGCGGGGTGCATTGCGCATCCAATCGATGAGCCAGAATCCGCGAAGGCTAAGACCATCGAAGATGAACTGCACGGGCGAGAAGGCCGGGGGTTGCCCACTGTCCATGGCGTAGATGAGAACCGAGCCGCCCCTCTTGAGCGACTTGCCCAACTCGCCCACAGGGCTTCCGCCCAGTGTGTCGAGGACCAGGCTAAGTTTTTTTCCATGGAGCGCATCCTCGATATCCTTGGCCAGGTTGTCGCTTTGGATGACGACGCGGTCGCCTCCGAACTGCCGTACCTGCTCGGCAGCTTCTTCCCGACGCACGACATTCAGCGTCTTGACTCCTGCGAGCTTCGCAAGCTTGATGATGTACTGCCCCATAGCTGAGTTGGCTGCAGTTTGACCAATCCAGTCGCCGGGCATCAGGGAGGCATATCGCTTCAGTAAGAGATAGGCGGTAGCGGGATTAACTCCTATCATCGAAAGTTGCAGGGGATCTGCGTCGTCGCTCATCGGCACAACGTTTCGCGCCGACAGGACAACCTGGTCCGCCCAAGTGCCCTGCTCATACGTCGGAAGGATCAGGACTCGCCTGCCACGCAGGGCGCCATCAACCTTCGACCCGGTTTGGATGACTCGGCCAACACCCTCCACACCCACCGGGAATGGGAAGGCCGGTCGGACGTGGTAGTTACCTCGGACGAGCATGAAGTCCGATGGATTGATCGGGGCCGCTTCCATCGAAACGAGGACATCTTCCTGGCCGAGAGCCGGCTGGGACACCGTCTTGAGTTGAATCACATCCGTGGGTTCGCCGTGCGCGACGAGCTGCAACTGCCGCATAACTAAAAGTTCTGCTGCACTCTTCATCGGAGGCTCCATTTGGTTGCGCGTTGTTCAGATACCGTCGCCTCTTGTAGAGCCGCTTGTGCAGCGATTACGCGCGTTTCTGACACTTCCACCGCTCTATACATTCTTTCCACCCTCATTTTCCAAAGGAGCCTGCCGCTTCCTGCGCTCAAGGGTGCGTGCTTTCTGGCCCATTCGTTCCCGGAACATCCACTCCCTGATATAACGCGGAGAGTGAAGTACCGAGATGCCCTCCGCCTCACACGCGTTCAGAAAGCGAACGGCTTCGACATCCACGAGATCCAGTTCCTCCAAATCCAAAGTTACTCGTGGTCCGCCACGTTTGATCTCGGCCTTCAGCTGACTAAGGTGCTCCGACCGAAGTTCTCCGCTCAGCCGAATCTGCGTTCCGCGCTTACCGGAAATCCGCTCGATCTTCAGCGTCATGGATCTTCAACTCCGAGGCGCACTGGGGTAACTGCAACGCCTGGGCCATTCACAATGCATTGAGAAGATGAGACTTAGAGTTCACGTCCATCCTGAATTTTCAGGAATTCCTGTTTGGTGAGGAAATATGATCGAATCGGCAGGTTCCAGCGATCGAATCAGCCGGCTTGGGGGACTTTGTACCGATACTTGTTGATTCCGAGACGCTTGATTTTTGAGTCCAGGGTTCGCGTCGGGAGCCCCAGTCTGGCTGCTGCGCCCCCTAGTCCGGAGATTCGTCCGCGGCTTTTCGCCAGTGCGGCTTCAATCATTCCCTTCTCTTGCCTCAGAAGCGCACCATTCAGCGCCACTGTCGGACTTGAGACCTGGAGCGGTTCCTGCTTGAGCCAGGTCGCATCCACACAAAAAGTGTCACTCTCGGACAGAATGACAGCCCGCTCAATTACATTTTGCAGTTCACGAATGTTCCCCGGCCAGCTGTACGCTTCGAACGCTTTGAGAGTTTTTTTGTCGATGGTTCTAAACTTCTTCCCGGCCTTTTTTCCAAAGCGGCCAATGAAGTACTCGACCAGCAAGGGGATGTCAGCCGCACGCTCACGCAACGAAGGCATCTCTATGGGCACGACATTCAGTCTGTATAGGAGATCGCGGCGAAACTTGCCTTCCGCCACGAGTTCGTTCAAATCGCGATTGGTGGCTGCCAGCACTCTCACGTCAATGGAAAACGGCTTGTTACTTCCGACGCGTTCGATTTCCCGTTCTTGCAGCACTCGTAACAATGCGATTTGGATTTCCGGAGGCAGGTCGCCGACTTCATCGAGGAAAATTGTTCCTCCATTCGCCGATTCAAAACGCCCGAGGCGCCGCTGCGTAGCACCGGTGAAAGCCCCTTTCTCGTGACCGAAGAGTTCCGAAGCAATCAACGATGTGGGGATTGCGGCGCAATTCACGGCAATGAATGCCCTGTCAGCGCGGTTTGATCGCTTGTGTATCCCGCGCGCAATCAACTCCTTTCCAGTACCAGTTTCGCCCAGGATCAGAACCGTGGAATCCGAACGCGCTATCTTGCCCACTTGGACGAGCACTTTGCGCAACGCTTCTGACGAGCCGACGATGTCCTCGAACATCGAGTCACGATCGATCTGCTCACGGAGCGCCAAGTTTTCGTTTCGCATCCGCTCTTCGCTCTGCTTGCGATCCTCAATGTCGGTTCCCGTCGCATACCAGCGAATCACCCGCCCCTGCTCGTCGCGGAAAGGGTTGAAACGATTCAGG
>Ga0209139_10000483_pt1 | contig 13846 bp, 12 predicted proteins | sample BogFormECP14_OM3_FD_188246 | JGI IMG/M metagenome (GOLD analysis project Ga0209139, IMG submission 188246) | Bog forest soil microbial communities from Calvert Island, British Columbia, Canada - ECP14_OM3 (SPAdes) (version 2) | ecosystem: Environmental > Aquatic > Freshwater > Wetlands > Bog ...
CGTCCATTCCACCGACGGGAAAAGGAGCCACCAACATGAAACCCCGCCTGCTTACCTGCGCCGTTCTGGTTTTGACCAGCTTATCCCTTTCGCCACGCGTGTTTCGCGCGCAATCGTCGACGTCGAGTACTGACCCGTACTTGACGGCGCACGAATGGGGAACTTTTACCTCGATCGCCGGAAAAGATGGTCGCGCCGTCCAATGGCTGCCCCTAACCGGGTCCACGGACCTGCCCTCCTTCGTGGAGCATTTCAGCGGCGTGGCGTTCAAGGGAGGTTTGCTCGGCACCGTGCGCATGGAGACGCCGGTGCTTTACTTTTATACGAACCGTGAGACGACGGTCTCGGTGCACGTCTCGTTTTTGAAAGGGCTTATCACCGAGTGGTATCCGCACGCCAGCCAGATATATCCTGTTGCCGCCGTCGCGCCTAAATACGCGAGTTTCCCCGTAAGTGACTGGGCGCTCTATCAGCAACATCCCGACGGTAGCATCAGCTGGGATTCCGTAGAGCTGCAGCCAAGAAATTCTGCCGACTTTCCAAGCGAAAATCGCGCGAATCATTATTACGCGGCGCGGCAGACCGACTCGACGCCTCTGCAAGTGAAAACAGCGAACGGTACACAAACGGAGAAGTTCATTTTTTACCGTGGGGTCTCCACGTTTGCGGTGCCTATTTCGGCGGCGATGCAACCGGACGGAAGTCTGCAAGCGGAAAGCCTCACTGACACGGCGATTTCCACTATGCTGCTGTTCGAACGCCGAGGCGACAAACTCGGGTTTCGCATTGCTGAGGGCGGCGCGGATAGCCAGACGCTCGAGCCGCCGGAACTCAACGCGGATATGGACTCGTTGAAACGCGCCGTGGTGGACATGCTCGTCGCTCAGGGCCTCTACGAAGATGAAGCGCAAGCCATGTTTGAGACTTGGCGCGATTCGTGGTTCGAGGAGGGGAGCCGCCTACTCTACATGGTCCCGCGACAGTTCGTGGACAGCGTGCTGCCGCTCTCGATCAGCCCGGCTCCTGCGCAGACAATCCGCGTCTTTGTCGGGCGCCTTGAACTCGTCACGCCCTCTACAACAAAAGCCGTCGAGCAGGCTCTCGCTGCGCACGACCAGTCGACGCTCAACAAATACGGGCGATTCCTCGTGCCCATTATCGAAAACATGATCGCTAGCGAAAAAAGTGCCGCCAGAAAAGCGCAGCTCGGCGAATACCTGAACGAGGTGTACAACTCGCACGCCGCTCAAAATATCTCCAACTGAACCGCCGCCGTCGTGAGTGTTTGACCCGTTCAAACCCATCCGATAAGATGGGGAGCAAATGAAGAAGGCTAGAGTACGTTTTAACTACGTTCTTCGCCCGGAACCCGAGGGTGGCTTTACTGTCATCGTTCCGGCTTTACCGGGATGTGTGACTTACGGAAGAACGCTTCCTGAAGCCAAAGCGATGGCAAGAGACGCAATTTCCGGCTACATCGAAAGTTTAAAGAAGCACAACGAGCCAATCCCGACGGACGACGAATCGATGGTCGCCTCGCTCGACCTCGAGTATGCCGAAACTTCCCGCCGTTAAGCCTCGAGAAATCATTCGATTTCTTGAGCGAAATGGCTTCAAACTCGACCATACCTCCGGTAGTCACCTAGTCTTCTACCATGCGGTCTCAAAGCGTCGAGCTGTAGTTCCTCAGCACAATCGCGAGATTCCCAAGGGCACCCTGGTGTCGTTGCTCAGGGAAGCGGGATTCACGAGGGAGGAGCTAATTGATTTTCTTCACGGACGATAGAGGCCGCGTCACTGGCGTTGGAATGCCGCCAACTTGACCGCAAACGCATTGCCCCCTAGAATAGAAGTTTCACAGTGATTGATTTTTGCAATCTGATGGATTCATCTTTCGGCCCAGCGGGCGCCCGCTGGGCTGCGCTGTTTTTAGTGCGCTAGTTTCCGGAGACGAGGTTGGAATGATTGACGGTCCGATTCTTGAGGGTCTTACTTTCGACGACGTTCTGCTTTTACCAGGCAAGTCTTCTGTGCTGCCGGCTGAGGTCGACACGCGCACCTGCTTCACGCGGAAGCTTTCTTTGCATATCCCTTTGGCCTCGGCGGCGATGGACACCGTGACCGAATCTCGCCTGGCCATTGCTATTGCGCGGCAGGGCGGCATCGGGCTCGTACACCGCAACATGCCGATTGACCGTCAAGGGGAAGAAGTGGATCGAGTGAAACGCTCGGAAAGCGGGATGATCGTGGACCCCGTCACGATTTCGCCGGACATTACGCTTCGGCAGGCGCTCGAGATCATGACTAAGTACCGCATCTCCGGGCTGCCGGTTACGCGCGGGTCTCGACTCACAGGGATTCTCACCAACCGCGATTTGCGCTTTGAGAAAAATCATTCGCAGCTTGTCGGCTCCGTCATGACCAAGGACAATCTCGTCACTGTGGCCGTCGGCACTACACTGGAGGAGGCCGAGCGCATTTTGCAAAAGCATCGCATCGAGAAGCTGCTCGTGGTCGATCAGGATTTCAATCTAAAAGGGCTGATCACGGTAAAAGACATTCAGAAGAAACGCGAGTATCCACGAGCGGCTAAGGACGAACAAGGGCGACTGCGCGTTGGAGCTGCTGTTGGCGCTACCGGTGACTACCTGGAACGCGCCGTGGAAATGTCCAAGGCCAAAGCGGATGTGCTCGCTATCGATACCGCACATGGCCACACGACTCGGGTGATGGACGCCATCAAGGCGATTCGCGAGCGTCTGCCGGAAGTACAAATCATCGCCGGCAACGTCGCTACTTACGAAGCTGCGAAGGATCTCATAGCCCTGGGCATCGACGGCCTGAAAGTCGGCATCGGACCCGGCTCGATTTGTACGACTCGTGTCGTAACCGGCGCAGGCGTTCCGCAGCTCACAGCTATCATGGAAGCCTCTCGCGCCGCGCAAGGCACGGGCATTCCCATCATCGCCGATGGCGGCATCAAATATTCCGGCGACATCACCAAAGCGATCGCGGCGGGCGCTTCCTGCGTGATGATTGGGAGTCTCTTCGCGGGCACGGAAGAATCACCCGGCGAAACGATTCTCTATCAGGGCCGCACGTTCAAGTCTTACCGCGGAATGGGTTCGATGGGCGCGATGGATGCCGGGTCCGATCGTTATGCGACAGTGCAGGACACGGACGAGCGCGGCAAGTCCGTGCCGGAAGGCGTTGAAGGCCGCGTACCTTATAAGGGTTCGCTCGGAGCGCTGACCGATCAGCTCGTCGGCGGCCTCAAGAGCGGCATGGGCTACGTCGGCGCTCCCACGCTGCGCGAGCTCACAGAAAAAGCGCGCTTCGTCCGTATCACTGCCGCTGGTTTGCGCGAGAGCCACGTCCACGACGTCATTATCACGCGCGAAGCGCCGAACTATCGCATGGAGTAAAGCGGGAGCACGGCTCCCGCACTACCTACTTCCGGCAGTTGACTATTCTTCAGCGCCCGACCAATCCGCCTCGGAAACGTAACGTGCGGCAAGCTAAACTGTAAGATTGAACTGGAGACTCGGACGTGTCTGACCTACAACCCTGGCGCAACCCACGCCCCGCACCGCAGTTGCCGGAAATCCAGCCGCGGTTCCAGAAACTGCTTATTCCCAGCTGGCTGCGCGCCTGGTGGCCTGCTCTCGTGTGGGCCTGCATTATCTTCACCCTTTCGACGGACTCTTTCTCTTCCGAGAACACGGCGTCGCTATTTTCGCCGATCATTCATTGGCTGCTTCCGCACCTCACCCGAGATCAATTCAATCACATTCACCATATTATTCGGAAAAGCGCGCACTTCACGGAGTACTTCATTTTTTGCGTGCTGATCTATCGCGGCGTGCGCGGCGATCGCAAAGGCTGGCAATGGACCTGGGGCATTTCCGCGCTCGCCGTAGCCGCGGGTTACGCCATTCTCGATGAGGTCCATCAAGCCTTCGTCGTCAGCCGCACCGCCTCGCCGTACGATTCCCTGCTCGATTCGATTGGGGCCTTTTTTGCGTTCGCGGCGCTGTGGCTTTGGTTCCGGTTGCGTAAACACGATTCGGAGGCTTCCTAGACGGAGACTTCCTGCGGCCGAGGCTCTCGGGCCATGGGGGTAACGATCCCTCCTACTACCGAAACAGCCTGCGGTGCGGTTCCCGCGCACTGTTCCCCTTTGGAGCATTAACCACTTGGCTCCGCGAAACATCCGATTGGCCGCCAATTACGTTCTACTAGAGTGAGTCGAGTTACTCTGGAGCCGACGACACCCTATGCTGACTGCCCTTAGAAATGCCCTGGCGATACTGTTGGTGCTCGCCTTGACCGTGCCTGCGACGTTTGCCGCTCCTCCTCCAGACACGCGCCCGTACGTTCTCGTCGTCTATGCCGACTGGTGCCCTTACTGCCAGCAATTGAAGCCTGCCCTCGCGCGCATTAACGATAGATACCGCGACAAGATTCACTTTGTGCGCTTCGATATCACTACGGAAGAAACGGCGGCGAAATCCAAGCAGCAGGCCGAAAAGCTAGGGCTCGCCGACTTTTACGAGAAGAACCACGAAAGAACGGCTGTAGTGATCATCCTGAATTCTTCGCGACGAGAAGTTTTTCGAACTGTGAACGACTACGCGGTCGAACACTACGAAACCGTTTTGGATCAGCAGCTGTCAGCATCCCACGAATAATCGGGTTCCTCTAGAGGTTGGCGCTACTTCCCACCAGCAGCCACTGAGTTGGCGTTGGCCGTCTCTCTCTTTCACCGTTTCGCCCACTTCCAACTCATCGCGGAGTGATGCTACCTTGCTTAACATCAATTTTGGCGGAATCGCGTATCATTTCCGGACCATCGATTCGATTCTGTCGCGGCCGCTCGAACCGCCGCGCGAAGGCGTGCACGGCAGGGTCGCGAACAAAAGACCGAGTGTTTGTGAGGCCTTGGAATTGCCCCAACACGAGCTGAGTCCCCCACGATGAACACAAAGAAACCGCCGATCCTCCAGTACGTCTGCCTCGCGATCCTCTTCGCGCTCGCTTCGGCCTATCAAATCCGCGCGATGATTTACGCCTTCCCAAACTATTTCCACGTCACCGCCGCCCAGTACCCGTTCACGTTCGCGGTGGACTATGGGAAAGACCAGCCGTCCTTGCAATTCGTCATCAGCTCGGCGCGGCAGGCAGGCGTGGAAAACAACGACATCCTGCTTGCGGTGAATGGCCGTCCTCTAACGGGGCTCGCCGTTTACGGTGAAGCGATTCGCACTGCGAAGCCGGGTGATCCGCTCCGCATCGAGTTTCGCCGGCCCGGAGAAACGTCCACACGCTCGGCTACTCTACTACTCGATCGCGCCGGGGCGCCTCGTTTCAGTTTACCTGCCGCTTCCATACTGGCCATCAAACTGGTGGTGCCCACGCTTTGCATCCTGATCGGATTCTGGGTCGCGGCCGTACGCCCACGCGATCCTTCTGCCTGGTGCCTCCTGCTGATCATGCTGTTCTTCTCTGCTTACTACAGCGCAGGCGCAGAGAGTTGGGGGCCGGTGGTTCGCGACATCGCGGTGGGATACCAAACTGCCATTGGCAATCTCTGGCCGCTGGCGATGCTTCTTTTTGGCGTGTACTTTCCGGAGCCTCTCCCCGAAAAGGATCCTGCGTGGTGGAAGTGGTCCAAAAGCATCATCATCACCGTCCTGCTGGTCTCCTGCGTAGCGAACGTCATCGTCAGGATCGGCCAATTCGAGAACTTCGCATCGGTAGCTTCGTTGTACTCCTTCTTGGAGCGCTTCGGCTTGGTGGATTTCCTTCTCTCCTTCGCGGCGATCGGCACGTTCTTTGCCTCCATAGCCGCCAAGCTGCGCCAAAGCGTAACGCCAGACGCGAAGCGCCGCCTGCAGTTGCTCTACACGGGTTCCACCATCAGCATGGCCCCGGCGTGCGTTCTGTTTGTTGTTCAGAACATCAAAGGCGGCCAGTTCCAGCAGATTTTCCCCGAATGGTTTGTGTTGTCCGCACTGTCGATGATGCTGCTTTTTCCGATCACTCTGGCGTACGTCATCGTGGTGCATCGCGCGATGGATGTACGCGTCGTCATTCGCCAGGGCTTGCAGTACGGGCTTGCTACCGCCGGAACGCGCGTGCTTCAGGTAATCCTGGGTTTTGTGGTGATATGGACGGCGGCCAACTTGAACCTTGACCCCACGCGCAGCCGCCCGCAGAAGATAATGGTCATCGCGTGGGGTATCGTCTTTGTCTTCGGGTTGCGCAAAGGCGCGGAGTTCGTTCGCAAATGGATCGACAAGCGCTTTTTCCGCGACGCTTATGACGCGGAGCAGATTCTTGAGGCGCTCAGCGAAGAAGTCCGTTCCATTGTCGAAAAGCGTCCTTTGCTCGAACGCGTTGCGACAAGAATTTCGGAATCGCTGTACATACCGCGCGTCGCTGTCCTGCTGCACGATGGCGGCTGGTACCGCCCGGCGTTCTCCATCGGATATCCTGGCGCGCTCGACGCGGATCTTCCCGAATCCGGCGGAACCGTGCAACGGCTCGTTCGCGAAGCCGGCCCGGAGCGCGTCTATCTCGATGACGAAAAATCCTGGGTGAACTCGCGCGAAGTACCCGACGAGGAACGGCGCAAACTCAGCTCCCTCGGGCCGCAGTTGCTGATTCCGCTGGCTGTGAAGCAAAACCTTCTGGGTATCATCAGTCTCGGCCAAAAGCGCTCCGAAGCGCCTTACTCCAGCACGGATGTGCGCCTGCTTAAATCCGTCGCCATGCAAACGGCGTTGGCGCTTTCAAACGCGGAACTCACCAGCGCCATCGCCGAAGAAATCGGCCGTCGCGAAAAACTGAACCGTGAAATTGAAATCGCGCGCGAAGTCCAGGAGCGGCTCTTTCCTCAGCATCTTCCCGCAATTTCCGGGCTGGATTATTTCGGCCGCTGCCGCACCGCTCTCGGGGTTGGCGGCGATTACTACGACTTTCTCGCGCTACCTGAGGGCAAACTTGGCGTCGCGCTCGGCGACGTCTCCGGGAAAGGCATCGCCGCGGCGCTAACGATGGCCAGCCTTCAGGCATCGCTGCGCGCCGACGCGATGCGCGCTGGCAACGACATCGCTGGCCTGATCACTCGCGTCAACGCCATGCTCTACGACGCGTCGACCGAAGACCGCTATGCCACGCTTTTCTACGCACAATACGACCCGGCGACGCGACGCCTGAGCTACGTGAACGCTGGGCATTGCCCGCCGATTCTTTTCCGTGCCTCCACAAATGGACGCCCTCACGCGGATCATACCGTGGAGCGCCTCGACAAAGCTGGCGGCACCGTCGTCGGCCTGCTTCCCGAATGCACTTATGAACAAGCTGAAGTCTCTCTGTTACCCGGCGATCTGCTGGTTATCTATACCGACGGCTTCAGTGAAGCCATGAGTCCAAACCTCGAAGAATGGGGCGACGCGCGCCTCTTCGAAACCGTCGCGAGCTGCGACGGCCTCCCCGCAGAAGATTCCATTGGCAAAATCATGAAAGCCGCTGACGCCTTCGCCGCCGGCGCGCCCCAGAGCGACGACATGACCCTCGTCATCCTTCGCGCTCTGTAACTCCCGTCGGACGGCGCCGGAAGCTGTGTACCCATCCCTGTCTCGAAGGGAATCCGCGGGCGCCGCAAACATGTAGGGGCGCGCCACGCTGCGCTCCATTTCCGCAAGATCAATAATCGATCACGCTGGCTACACACCGGAATCGCCTATCTCATTTTCTTAACCGGCGTCATCTCGCGCTTTTTCTCCATCGGCCGCGCGTGTGCGCGCCAGAACGAATCCACCGTGCCCTCGGCCAGCCAGTCCAGGCTCACGCTCGATCCGAAGATATGCCGGTAAAGCATCGGTCCGAGCAACAACGCAACGCCTAACTCTTCATCCAAAACAGCGGGAAACACGCCGCGATTCATCCCCCGCCTCAGCAGCATCTTCAAACCGGTGCGAGCCCGGTCCATCACGCGCGTTTTCCACGCCCGCCCGAACGCCAAATTGCGCGCCGAGTAGGCGATGAGGTGCGGCGTGAGCTTCTGGATGATTGCCGCTTTCTTGCGCGACGGCTCATACTTCAGGAACGCAAGGAGGTCCGCCTTCAAATCGCCGGAGTCCACTTCCGGCGGCCCGTCGTCCAGTTCGTGCACGAACTGCATCATCTCCAGCGCCAGCGCGTCCTTGTCGGCCCAGTGCTTGTAAATCGTGGCTTTGCTTACGCCGGAGGCCGCTGCGATCGCGTCAACGCTTGTCGCGTCAATGCCGCGCTCCGCAAAAAGCTCCGTCGCGGACTCCAGCACTTTGCTGTGCGCGCGCGCGCTCAATCCTCGGGACATTCGCTAAATCTCGATCTTCGAAAATCGCCACGCGCCGAGGCACAGCAAACCGATCGCCACGATACCCAGAACAGTCGCGTCCACTGCCGCGCCGAAGTGGGACTTCCCGATTAGCGCCGCCCGCAATCCATCCACGCCATACGACAACGGATCGAGACTCGTCACAACCGCCAGCGCCTTCGGCAAATTATTCAGCGGAAAAAGCGCGCCCGACAAAAAGAAAATCGGAAGCACAAGAAAATTCATGATGAGCTGGAAACCCTGCATGTCCTGCAGGCTCGAACCAATCGACGTCCCCAACGCCGCAAACACAATCGCGATCAACGCCATGAACATGAGTGCCAAAGGGATTCCCGTCACGCTTATTGGCCGAAATCCCGCGATCAGGCAAACCACCACAATGAGCACACCTTGCAACATCGCCACTGTCGCTCCTCCCAGCGTCCGGCCGATCATGATGCGAATTCGCGGTACGGGCGCTACTAAAGTCTCCTTTAAGAAGCCAAACTGCCTGTCCCACAGCAACGCAATCCCGGAAAACACCGAGGTAAACAGCAACGCCATTCCCACAATTCCCGGCGCCATGAACTGCAAATAGCTCCCGCCGCCGGCTTTCTGATACACCGGTCCCAGGCCAAAACCGAGCACCAGCAAATACAAAAGCGGCTGGCCCAGCGACGCGATAATCTGCACTCGCGACCTGCTGTATTTCTTGACTTCGCGCAGCCACAAAATATAAATCGCGCTCATCGACTGCCTCCGCGGAACATTTTCGCCATCTGCCGCAATTGGTCTGTTGAAGTCGCCGCTTCGTCGCGAATCGTGGAGCCCGTCAACGCAAGAAATGCCTCTTCGAGCGACGGCGCGTTCGTTTTTTGTTTCAACTCGTCGGCCGTTCCGATGGCCACGATTTTTCCATGATCGATCACGGCAATCCGGTCAGCCACGCGCTCCGCTTCATCCATGTAGTGCGTGGTCAGGAACACCGTCACGTGGTCCGCCTCGTTTTGCCGCTTCACGTGGGTCCAAAGCTGGTTGCGGCTCTGCGGATCGAGTCCCAGCGTCGGCTCGTCCAAAAACAAAATCTTCGGCGTATGCAAAAATCCACGCGCAATTTCGAGCCGCCGCCGCATTCCGCCGGAGAAGGTCTTTACCAGCGCGTCCTTGCGCTCCCACAATTCAAACAGCTTCAGCAGCGTTTCGGTCCGCTCGCGCCGCACTTTGCCCGGCATGTGATAGAGCACGCCGTGCAAATCCATGTTCTCCCACGCCGTCAAATCCTGGTCGAGGCTCGGGTCTTGAAACACGATTCCGAAGCTCTGCCGCACCTCGTTCTCGTGTGTCTTCGGATTCAGCCCGTCCACTTCCACTGTTCCGCTAGTAGCCTTCAGCAGCGTCGTCAGGATCTTGATCGTCGTCGTCTTCCCCGCCCCGTTCGGACCGAGAAACGCAAAAATCTCGCCCTTCGGCACCTCAAACGAAATATCGTTCACCGCCGTGAAGTCGCCAAACTTCTTCACCAGGTTTTCCACACGAATCATTGCGCCCACTTCCGCCTCCATGGTGCTTGTACTTAAGGGAGCATACTAAACGGTTTAGTTTAGCATGTCAATTCTGTGCGCAGGCCGACCTTGCGCCTAGCCGGCCATTGTCGTTGTCACGTCCGAGCCCTAGCTTCTGTTAGCAATGCGTCTCGTACCTGCTATAGTACCGAGCGTGCTTTGCATTCAAACCCAAAGCCTGAGCAAGGACTTCGGGAGCGTGCGCGCCCTCGACGGCCTCGATTTTGTCGTTCCGGAGGGAGCAGTTCAGGCGCTCGTAGGCCCAAATGGGGCGGGAAAAACCACGCTCATCAAAATCTTGATGAACATTTTTCGTGCCTCGTCCGGGACTGTGTCAGTGCTAGGCGCCGACTCCACAAGAATCTCCGGTAGAGCTTTTATCTCCATCGGCTACGTCTCCGAAAATCAGCAACTCCCTCCGTGGATGCGCGTCGGCGCCTTTCTGTCGTATCTCCGCCCATTCTATCCAACTTGGGACCTGCAGCTTGAGGGGCAGCTCGTGCAGAAATTTGACTTGCCCCTGGATCGCAAGCTCAAACATCTCTCGCGTGGCATGCGTATGAAAGCGGCTCTTGCCAGCGCTCTCGCGTTTCGTCCGAAACTGATCGTTCTTGATGAGCCGTTCAGCGGACTTGATCCTATGGTCCGCGATGAACTCGGCAACGCGCTTCTCGAACGCGCCAAAGAATCCACCATTTTTCTTTCTTCGCACGATCTCGCGGAAATCGAGGGCTTTGCCACTCACCTGGCCTACCTGGACTCCGGCCGCTTGCGCCTCTCCGAGGAAATGCCTGCGCTGATCGCGCGGTTTCGCGAAGTGGAGGCTACGTTCGACGCTCCAATAGCCGTTCCTTCCAACTTACCGGCCAACTGGACTCAAGTGAGTTCGGCCGATCACACCTTGCGATTCATCGAGAGTTCTTTCAGCCAGGAATCCACAACGGCAGCGGTTGCCCAACTCTTCGGGCCCCCTCGCGGCATCACATTCACTCCGATGACTCTGCGCGCGATTTTCCTGGCCCTCGCCAAAACCGGCAGGAGGTCCTCCTGAACCGGAGCCGCGTATGAGCCAGGTTCTTCACATCTTCCGCAAGGATGTCCGCCACCACTGGCCGGAAATCCTGCTGTCGCTCGCGCTCCTTGTCACCTTCGCCGCCGAGCAACCCCGCTCATGGACTCACGAGACACTCGACAGCCGCTTCCTTAGCGCTCTCATAAACTATCTGCCAGCCCTGCTGATCCTATCTTGGGTCTTCCTGATTATCCGGCTTGTGCAAGGAGAATCTCTCGTGGGCGATCGGCTGTTCTGGATCACTAGGCCTTACGAGTGGCACAAGCTTCTCGCAGCGAAGCTCCTTTCCGTCGTCCTTTTTATTCATCTCCCACTGTTCGTGTCCCAGTTGATCCTGCTGAAGATTGCGAGCTTCCCCATTCTCTCGTCCATCCCCGGCCTTTTGTACATTCATTTTCTATTCGTCTTGACGCTTTTGCTGCCCTGCTTCACGATTGCGAGCGTCACTTCTGGAATCGGCCAAGCTGTCCTGGTCATCTTGGCGATACTCCTCTGTCTGCTCGGACTCCTCTTGCTTATATCAATCAGACCAGATATGGACTTTGCGACCGATGCGACGGACGCTCTGCAGGAAAGTATCTTTTTGCTTGCTGCGCTAACCACTATCTTTGTTCAATACATCTATCGCCGCACGCTCTTCTCCAGACTCTTAGTCGCAGGCGCATTGGCCGTCATTGGTCTCATCATCGTACTGGCCCCCTATTCGACCCTCATCAATCGTGAATTTCCTCTTCCCACGCAGAACCACCCGCTACCGGCTCAGTTGACCTTGAATCGTTCGTTGTCCTTTGAACACGCCATTGGAAAGACCTCCAATTCCTACGGCGACGAGGTCGAACTCGAAATTCCCTTTCAGCTTTCTGATTTAACCGAGAAAACCATCGTTCAAATCCGCGGCATCAAGCTCGACGTCGAAATGCCCGCCGGAGAACACTGGACTTCGCACTGGCACGGCGTCTATCACACGGTTACCTACGCCCGGACTCTCGATTGGCCCAGCATTAGCGTGAAAAAAGCCCTCTTCAATCGCATCAAGAATGTTCCGGTAAGGGCACACGTTTCATTGGCAATGAATTTGTTCCGCGCAGGCGCTGCCACCGAGATCCGCTTCACCGGAGATCGCTTGAATCTCGCCGGCGGCGCGCGGTGTTTGAACGACCTCTCTCAGAATTCCCTCCACTGCTTCTCAGCCCTCAAAGAACCCGAGCCGCTCTTGGTTATGGCCAACCTGCCAAATTCTTCCTGCTCGGTGTCACAGGAAGCCCTCGTGGAAGGCCTGGCGCAAACTCCGGCGTCGTATTCCGTTCTCAGCACGGACACTTCGCCCGATCTGGCCTTCAGCCCGATCAAAGAGTTCGGTATCGATCTCACCAGGTATTTTGTTTTTGAAGACCGCCAAATTCGCCTGCCCGTTTGTCCGGGCACTTCTCTTTTCGTCAGCAAACCTCAATTTCTTTACTCAGTACGCGATGAAATCGATTTGGGCGATATCACACTGCTAAACTACTTACCCACGTATCCCCGAAAAATAGTGCCGCCTCGTCAGCCCCTCTCGCCCGGCACTCCTTCGTATAGTCTCTCTCTAAACTCCTCGCGTCGCTCGTCGGGCCGTGGGGCTAGCTAGGACCATTCGCGCATATACGCGGGGTTTGCGCGCGGCAGTCCCCGCTGCAACCAATGAAATCAACGCCGCCAGGTACCACGGCCCGGCCGGGAGTGCCCAGCCCTCCGCGAGGCACTCCACAACGTTTGCTGGTAGAGGTAGTGGCGCTAGGTAGCTGGGATATGACGAGGCGGCTAGTGCGGTGACGGCGCTTTGAAAGAATACGGCAACACTCGACCGCTTTTCCACCGTTAAAATACCCCACACGGTCAACTATATAGGTCTTGATTTCATGAGCTACGGCGCGAGATTTCGGGGAACCAGCGGATGATGAATTCTGAAGAATTTGCACGGAGCAGAAAACGCACTAACTGCGCTCTAGACCCCTGATCGAAACGCCACAATTAGAGTTGCAATCATTCGTTTGATCGCCTCCTCCATGGATCTTCCGGCCTTCGCCGCCGCTGCAACATGAGCTGGATATACGAAGACCGTAACGGCGTCGCGTACGACCTCGGATGCCGCATCGACATCGTCAATTCGGTATTCCCCCTGTAACACGCCATCCCTCAGGATCGCTGCCAAGAGCCGGGTCATCGCGTCAGCATAGTTACGGACGAGATCTGGCCGATCGTCGATTACGCGTCGGTATAACTCGTACAACTCGGGGTCGTTCCCGAATCGTTCCAGCTTGCGCCGGTGGAGCGCCAGGACCAACCCGGTAAGCCGTTCCGACGCCGGTCCGGCGGCATCGACAAAGGTGCGAGCCAACTCTTCCTCGTCACGCATTGTAGAGGCGACAATCGCACTGAACACGTCCGCCTTCGAGCGGAAATAGCGATAAATCGTGGCGTGAGACGTGCCAAGCGCGCGAGCGATGTCAACCACATTGGTCTTTGCCTCACCGAAACGCCGCACTTGATCGCGCGCAACGTCGAGAATCCTCTCTGTCGTCAACGCGTTGCCAGTCTCTGATTTGCCCGTTGTCATATCGTGATCATAGCCCGCCTGAGGCGAAATAACAACATAATACATAAATCATAACATGTTTATGGATATTTGTAACTCAACACCCTATTCTCACATCTAGAGAGGGCAGGAGGTTCTTATATGAATGAAGCTATCGAAGGTAATCAGATCGCATTCGTTACGGGCGGATCGGGCTTTGTGGGGGGCGACTTATCCGCGCCCTTGTTACTCAAGGCTGGCAAGTCCGCGCTCTCGCCAGAAGCCGAAGTGCAATA
>Ga0209139_10000484_pt1 | contig 13837 bp, 14 predicted proteins | sample BogFormECP14_OM3_FD_188246 | JGI IMG/M metagenome (GOLD analysis project Ga0209139, IMG submission 188246) | Bog forest soil microbial communities from Calvert Island, British Columbia, Canada - ECP14_OM3 (SPAdes) (version 2) | ecosystem: Environmental > Aquatic > Freshwater > Wetlands > Bog ...
CGCGCTGCGTGCCCTTCTCATTCCCGCCGCTCTAGTTCTGATTGCGCTGGCCATGGAGTTGCGCGCCAGAAACTAGAACCTCAAAGAATCTTCTTTCCAAACGCCGAAGAGATCAGCTCGACAGCAAGGTCCGCAGTCCGATTGTGCTCGTCGATCACAGGATTGACCTCAACCACTTCCAGACTCAGCATGCGCCCATGGTCGGCAATGATCTCCATTGCCAGGTGCGCCTCGCGATAAGTAGCCCCGCCGCGGACAGGCGTACCCACACCCGGAGCATCTTCAGGATCGATCCAGTCCATATCCAGCGAGACATGATAGCCAGCCGTCCCGCGCCCCGCAGAGCGCAGGGCCTCTTCCATCACCGTGCGCATCCCGCGCTCGTCAATATCGCGCATCGTATAGACCTCAGTAAGCCCCGCGCGTTTAATATTTTCTTTTTCCGTCGCATCAATATCGCGCACGCCGATCAGCACCGTGTTATCCGGCAGAACTTTCGGCGAGAAGCCGCAGATGTTCTTGAGCGACTCCGGCCCCAGCCCAACCAGCGCCGCCAGCGGCATTCCGTGGACGTTGCCACTCGGCGAAGTCTCCGGCGTATTCAGGTCGGAATGGGCATCGATCCAGATCAATCCGATCTTCTGATTCTGACGACGATAATGCTCGGCAACCCCGGAGACGCTCCCCGCCGCAACCGAATGATCCCCGCCAAGAATTACGGGAGTTATCCCCTGCTCAAGTGTTTCGATCACCTGATCGGCCGCCCGAGTACAAGTCTCGGTAATTTCCTTCAGATACCGCGCATCTTCCTCGCCGACATGCTTCGTCTCCGCAATCGCGACACTGATATTGCCGCCGTCAGCCACGTTATGGCCAAGCGCTTCGAGCCGCGCTTCCAGTCCGGCAACCCGCACCGCCGAAGGCCCCATATCCACGCCACGCCGCGAAGCCCCAAGATCAAGCGGCACGCCAATGATGCGAATCTTGCGCGGCGGAAGAGATTGCACGCCGCTCTTGATAGGCCCAACCTTCGATCCAGTAACAGCTGCTTTTTCAGTAGCGAGAGACTCGCTGATTTTCGACATACAACGTTCCGAATCCTATCCACAAGAATGCGCGGGCCGAAACCCGCGCAACACATTCTGCAGTTGCAGAACAACAAATGCCAAACACGATACGCTCAAGCCCGAATCACGGATAGATGCGATTTAGCGTGCGCGCAAATGGAATCGTCTCCCGCACATGCTCCAACCCGCAGATCCACGCCACAGCCCGCTCAATCCCCATGCCAAAACCAGAGTGCGGCACCGAGCCATACTGCCGTAGATCGAGATACCACTTGAAAGCATCGAGTGGCAAGTTGTGCTCCTCGATCCGTTTCTTCAGCAGATCGTAAGAGGCAATACGCTGCGACCCGCCAATGATCTCCCCGTACCCCTCCGGCGCGAGCACATCTACGCAGAGAGCGTATTTCGGATTCTCAGGATCCGGCTCCATATAGAACGCCTTCACCGCCGCAGGATAGCGATGCACCATTATCGGACGATCAAACTGCGATGAGATATAAGTCTCATCCGGCGACCCAAAGTCATTGCCATATTCAAAAGGCTGCTCAAGCAATCCCTTGGCATGCGCGTCATTCAGCATCTGCACAGCTTCGTCATAGCGGATGCGCGGAAATGGAGCCTTGATTGTTTCGAGCTTCGCCGTATCGCGTCCAATGACCTTCAGATCAGCAGCGCGCCGCGTAAGCACGCGATCCACAATGAAGCTGATGAACTGCTCAGCCAGCCCCATCAGGTCGTCGAGCCCGGCATAAGCCCACTCCGGCTCCACCATCCAGAACTCAGTCAGATGCCGCCGCGTCTTCGACTTTTCTGCACGAAACGTAGGCCCAAAACTGTAAACCTTACCCAGCGCAAGCGCCGTGCTCTCGATATAGAGCTGTCCGCTCTGCGTCAGATAAGCCTCGTCGCCAAAATATTCAACCGGAAACAGGGTGCTCGTTCCCTCGCATGCCGCAGGCGTCAGAATCGGCGGATCGGTAAGCACAAAGCCGTTGTCATCCAGAAAGTCGCGCGCCGCCTTGATGATCTCCGCGCGGATGCGCAGGATCGCCGACTGCCGCGGCGTGCGAATCCACAGATGGCGATGCTCCATCAGGAAGTCGGTGCCATGCTCCTTGAGCGAAATCGGAAAAGGATCGTCCTCCGGTACGCGCTGCACTACTTCGATGTTTTCGACATCAAGCTCATAGCCGCCGGGAGCGCGCTTATCCGCGCGGACTTTTCCAGTAACTATGACACTCGATTCCTGCGTAAGCCCCTTGATGGTCTCAAAGACCTCAGGCGGCACAGCAGCCTTAGGCACGATGCCCTGAATGGTCCCAGAGCCATCGCGAAAGATGGGAAAGAGCAGCTTGCCGCTCTCGCGGAGGTTATAAAGCCAGCCCTTCAGCGTAACGGACTTGCCCTCATGTTCGCCGATCTTGGCGATGGTAGTAATAGGTGCTTCGATTGCGGTAATTACGGTTTCTTCTGACATACGATCTCTAATGATAGGAGGCGTGAAACAAGACTCTTTCATCATTGTAGTTGGATGACTCCAGTCTTCCGTGATTGAAGGCTGCCAGAAAGCAGGATGTCATCCTGAGCAGAGCGAAGGATCTGCTTTTCTTCTCAGCTTCACCTACAGCCCAAACTTCCCAAACGCAGCCTGGGCCTTCGCTGCCACACTCTCCGGCGTGTCCTCCAGAGTGTAATGAATCTCCAGCACCCCGGCAGGCGTCTGCGGCGCGGACTTCAACTCCCCAATCGCCTCATCCCACGCAATCGTCCCATCCCCAGGCCAGAGATGCTCATCACGATTGCCGTTGTTGTCATGCAGATGCGAGCTGCGAATCAGCGGACGGAGTTCAGCAATTGTAGTTGCCACGCCATCGCCAAGATGTGCGTGGCCCGTATCGAGACACACGCCAATATCTTTGAAGTGCCCGACATTCAGAATCTCCAACAAATTACGAGGCTGCGTCACCTCGTTCTGAATATTCTCAACCAGCAGCTTCACTCCCAGAGGATTCGCAAAAGCCCGAAGGTGCTCAAGAGCCGTCAGCGAATTCTCCAACGAACGCGGACTCCACCCATCCTCGCGCTCGCCCAGATGCAGAATAAGAAACCGAAACGGAACCTGCTCGGCAACTTCCAGAGCGCGCTTGATCTCATCCATCGCATCGATGCGGCGCGCTTTCTCTGGATGAATCACATTCACCGCAGGCGCTCCGCCGCGCCCCATCTCAAGATCGGGAAACATCGGCGCATGCATCGAAAACGGATCAACCGGGTTCGCCTTGAACCAGTCGGCGATTTCGCGGATATGCGCACGGCTGGTGTAATCAAAGTGCTGGCGCGCAGCAAAAAGCTCAACACCCTGCGCTCCGGCCTTGGCAAAAACATCAAGAAGACCAGGATGCAGACGGCTGCGCAGAAATACGTGAGAAGAAATGACCTTCAGCATAGATAAGAAAAACGAGTCCTGCCCTATCTTCTCATCCCTCGCTGGGGGCTCAGAAACCGCAGCCTGTTAATATCCCGCAGCTTTCCCAAAGCCGTGCCGATGGTCCTGCCCACCTTCCAGATCGCCCGTCGCCGGATCGACCGCGATACACTCGCCATCGCTCCAATGACCCTTCGCGACGTTTACGTGATACCCCAGCGCTCGCAACCCATCGAGCGTGGCATCAGAGAAACCGGGCTCCACGGACAGCACATCAGGCAGATATTGATGATGAAAACGCGGAGCATCCACAGCCGCCTGAATATTTAATCCCAGATCGGCAGCGCTCAGAAAGATATTCGCTACCGTTGTGATGATGCGCCCGCCGCCCGGCGAGCCCAGCACCATCGCCACCTTGCCGTCTTTCAACACAATCGTCGGCGTCATGGCCGAGAGAGGACGTTTGCCCGGCGCAATCGAATTCGCCGGTCCCTGGATCAGCCCATACATATTTGGCACCCCCAGCTTGGAGGTGAAGTCGTCCATCTCATCATTGAGCAGGAAGCCGAGCTTCTCCGCCGTCACATCGGAACCGAAGTTGTTATTCAGCGTCGTGGTTACAGCTACGGCATTTCCGTCCGCATCCACCACCGAAAAATGCGTCGTCTGCGACGACTCGTGCCGCACATCGGCCATCGTCGGTGGCGGAGGAAGAAAGTCCGCGGGCCGCTTCAAGCTTGCCGACGCCGTCGCCTGATCTTCCTGAATACTGGCTCGCCACGCCGCAGCATATTTCTTGTCGGTCAGCTCGTCGACGGGAATCTTCACATAATCCGGATCGCCAAGATAATCCGACCTATCCATATACGCGCGTCGATAGGCTTCGGTGATCAGGTGCATCTCCGGCGGCGTGCGATCGCCCAGCCGCCCCAGGTTATAGCCCTCAAGAATATTCAACGCCTCAATCAGCACGATGCCTCCCGACGACGGAGGCGGCGCCGCAATGATGCTGTAGTCCTTGTATGTGCCCAGCAGGGGTTCACGCTCTTTCACCTCGTAGTATGCAAGATCGCGCCCCGTGATGAGCCCTCCGCCCTTCTGCACATCGGCTACGAGCTGCTTGGCAATTTCGCCATGATAAAAATCGTCCGGATCTTTCGCGATCCGCCGCAGGGTAGCAGCAAGCTCCGGTTGTTTAAAGGTGTCGCCCGCCTGATAGTAGTTTCCATCGCGCTGAAAGACGCGCTTCGATTCGGGAAAGCGAGCCAGATCGGAATCGTGCAGTTCCTTGGCCTCCTCCTCGGTCAACACAAAGCCATCCGAAGCCAGCCTGATCGCCGGCTCCATAACCTTCGCCAGCGTCAGCTTGCCATATTTCTTCTCGGCATAAGCCATCCCCGCCACCGACCCGGGCACGCCAACCGCCTTGTAGCCAACCACGCTGGCATTCGGAATGATGTTCCCTTTGTCGTCGAGATACATATTGACGGAAGCGGCCAGCGGAGCCTTCTCGCGGTAGTCAATAAAAGTAGACTTGCCGCCATGCGGACCACTGTTCAGATGAATCAGCATGAACCCGCCGCCGCCAATATTTCCCGCCGCCGGATATACCACCGCCAGCGCGAATCCCGTGGCCACAGCCGCGTCGATGGCATTGCCGCCCTCTTTCAAAGCCTCAACCCCGGCATCCGTAGCCAGATGATGAATGCTGACCACCATCGCATGCTTCGTGCGGACCGGGGTCTCATTCTGTATCGCCAGTGATGGATTGACTACTTGCTGCGCGAAGAGGTTGACACAGACAGAAAGCCCGAGAGCGGCAGAAAGGCAGAGGAGGCGCTGAGTCATGGTAGGCGGTAGTTTAACCCGAAAATATTTTGAATAGGCGGAAATCACTCTGTCACTCTACAATCTTCGCGATGGCTACGTACTACCTGACAAGCATTACCAAACGACAACTCTGGAAGCAGTTGCGAGGCAGAATCTTTGGGGGAGTCGAGTTGTTGGTTTGTTTTCTGATCGTCTTCTTCGTTACTGTGACAAATCCAACTCACAATCCAAATGGTGCACACAGGTTGTACTTTTTCCTAGGAATTCCATTACTTGTGCTTGGCAGTCAGCTGTTACAAGCTGCCCTTGCCCAGTACCGAAATGCCAAGAAGCGGTATCGATTTGAGATCAAGGTTGACGAACAGGGGATACTACGCCGCGCACCGGACTTGGAAGACCTTTTCCTATCCCGTAGCGAGATCATCGGGTTCACCGAACACAGGAATGGAACAGTTGTTATTCGCACAGGTGAGCGGCAGCGATTTATCTATGCACTCCAGGATCTGGATAACCTGCAAGCGCTGCGACAAGAGCTACTATCGTTAAACATTTGCAGGGTCGATACGCCAAAGGCTAATTGGTTTAAAAGTGTCCTCGCGCTTACGGGATTTCTTTTGCCGATGGGAATTCTGGGATTTGCCACGAGCAAGTTAGCAATCACATTTGGAGGTGTCTTGTTTGTCTGCTTCCTTGTTTACGGCTATGTGACGATTCGGACGAATCCCAATGTTCGCCATAAGAGAACATACCCAATTGGTGCCGCCATTCTTGTGCTATTTGCGATTACACGAGTTGTAATCGCATGGCGCTGAGGTTATCTCTGGATCGCCGTTCTGGCGTGCGAGAATCTCCGCAAGCCGTACGCGGTCTTCGACTACCTTGGCGCGTCCCGCTTCAGCCATCTGCAGGGCAAATTCAAGCCAGTTGACGTGCTCCATATTCATACTTTCAATCTACTCCAGACCATCTCATATTCTTCTCGAAACGCTACAATCCATTCTGGATGTCCACACGAGTACGTTCATTCTCGAAGATCAATCTTGGTCTGGCGATCGGCCCTTCGCGCCCGGATGGCTTCCACGCGCTGACGACTCTCTACCAGACCCTCGACGCGCATGACCTCCTGACAATCGATGCCCACCTGTTGAGCAACGGCAAAACCAACATCACCCTGAAAACGAACGACGCCCGCGTCCCCACCGACGAGCGCAACACCGTCTGGAAGATGCTCGACAAGGCCCTGACCGGCAAACCTTCGGTAGAAGTCCGCGTCCACATAGAAAAGCGTCTCCCGGTCCAGGGCGGTCTCGGAGCAGGCTCCGCCAATGCCGCCGCCGCACTCATCGGCCTGGAACGAGAGCTAAATCAACAACTTGCCGGTGCAGAGCGCCTGAAAATCGCAGCCGAAGTAGGCTCCGACGTGCCGCTTTTCCTGATCGGCGGCGCAGTCCTGGGGCTAGGCAGGGGCGAAGAAGTCCACCCCATGCCCGACCTCTCCGAAACGCACTGCGTCGTGGCCCTCCCAAACGTAGGCGTATCAACCCCGCAGGCTTTCCGCGACTGGGATTCCCGCCACGCAGAAAGTTTGACCCAGGGCTATTCCTCCGATAGACTGAAAGAGTTGAGTCGAGCTCTCTCTGCATGTCTTTGCGAGCCGCACTCCTCCGGTGTCTTCTCCTTGGGAGAAGACCGGCCCGGGAATCCACTTCTCGCGCTTGTCCGAACCGGGATCGCAAACGACTTCGAAGAAGTCGTCTTCCGTCAGCATCCCTCACTCGGTGACATCAAGCGCATACTAGTGTGTTCCGACCATCCGGAGCAGGCGGCTCTTTATGCTGCGCTCTCAGGTTCCGGATCGGCCGTCTTCGGCCTCTACGAAACCGAAACAGCAGCTAAGGCGGCAGAAGAGCGGTTATCAGCCAACGGTATTGCTTCGATGCGGACAAAAACCTTGCCCCGCGAAGCATACTGGCGGACGATGATAGAAGAAAGCTTCTAGCCGCTAGCTTTTAGCCACAAGCATCCGGTTTGAAGGGCTAACAGCTAAGAGCTAGCAGCTAAAGGCTGTATCACTGGGCGATCGACTAACGGTAGGTCAAGTGCCTTTGGAGCACTTTGTCTAGGTTCGAATCCTAGTCGCCCAGCCAGGTTTTACGCCGCGCCATCTATGGTTAACGTCTTGTGATGGCAAGGCAACGACAACTGAAGCCGCTGGCCATGCAGTCGGGCCAGCATGAGTGACAACCAACGCAAACCAGCTTGGGGGTTTCTTATGAAGACGGAAGTAGCGACGGAAGTATTCGTGCCAGAAATGGCGACCGACGGGCGCGGCAAACCAATGCCCGAGCGGAAACGGCACCAGAAGCTCGCCGAGGACAGGCGCTTCAAGATTTTCTCCGGGACAGCGAATCGCAAGCTGTCCGAAGAAATCTGCAAGCACATCGGCGTGCCGCTTGGTGAAACAAAGACGCAGCGCTTTGCCGACGGCGAGATTTACTTCCAGCTGCTTGAAAATGTTCGCGGAGTCGACGTTTTCATCGTGCAGCCGACCTGCAATCCGGTCGATCAGCATCTGGTGGAGTTGTTGATCATGATTGACGCGCTCAAGCGCGCATCGGCCGGCAGGATCACCACCGTTGTTCCGTACTACGGCTATGCGCGGCAGGACAGAAAAGACCGCCCGCGCGTCGCGATTTCGTCCAAGCTGGTCGCCGATTTGCTGACCACCGCGGGCGCCAATCGCGCATTGTTTATGGATTTGCACGCGGCCCAGATTCAGGGGTTCTTCAACATCCCGGTCGATCACTTGTTCGCAAGCCCGGTGATGGTGAGCTACTTCAAGGAGTTGAACCTCCCGAATCTGACTGTGGTATCACCCGATGCGGGAGGCGTGGAACGCGCGCGCTTCTTCGCAACGAAAATGGGAGTGCCGCTGGCGATTGTCGACAAGCGCCGGACGGACATCAACGTGACGGAAGTGATGCACGTGATCGGCGATGTGAAGGGCAGCACCTGCCTCATCATCGACGACATCATCGACACCGCCGGCACGCTGGTCAAGACAGTCGACGCGCTGCTCGAAAAGGGCGCGACCAAGGTTTACGCGGGAGCATCGCATCCGGTGCTCTCGGGCCCGGCAGTAGAGCGCATCGCCAAGTCCAGGCTGGAGGAGCTGATCGTTACCGACTCCATCCCCCTGAACGAGGAAGCGCAGAAGCTGTCAAAGATTAAGGTGCGATCGATCGCCGGCCTCTTAGGAGCCGCCATCGAAAGCATCCACATGGAGACGAGCGTCAGCACGCTGTTCAGCTAAAAGCAGCTTTTAGCTTCTAGCCACTAGCTCTTAGCCGATCGTGCGGATGTAAGGTTTGGTAGCCTTCTCGATTTTTCGAGGGGGATAAAAGGGAGCGGAAAAAGCTAATAGCTAAAAGCTAGGAGCTAATAGCTTATAAACCGTGCCCGAAGGAAAGGGACAGAATGATTACTCAGGAAGTCGTAGCAGCCACACCCCGCGAGGGCAAGTTCAACAAGAACGCGGCGCGCCGCGTGCGCGTCAAGGGCAGGATTCCCGCCGTCGTTTATGGCGCGCAGGAACCGTCCGTCGCCGTCGAAGTCGACCCCAAGCAGATTCTCCGTATCCTGCACTCCGATGCAGGCCACAACTCGATCTTCGATCTTGAGATCGGCGACGCGAAAGCCAAGGCCATGATCGTCGACTGGCAGTACGAGCCTATCAAGGGCTCGCTCCTGCACATCGATCTCAAGCGCATCGCCCTCGACAAGGCCATCCGCGTCGAAGTGCCGATCCATCTCGTTGGCGTTCCCATCGGCGTCAAGACGCAGGGCGGCATCCTCGATCAGGTGCTGCGCGAAGTCGAACTCGAGTGCCTCCCGACCGACATTCCCAGCCACATCGACGTCGATGTTTCGGAGCTGGTATTTGGTGCTGTGCTGCGCGTCTCCGACCTGCCGCATGGCGGCAAGCTGAAGTACCTGACGGACGAGAACAGCACCGTCGCGCACGTTGTTTCGATCAAGGAAGAGGTGGTTGCAACGCCGGATGCTGTGGCGGTTGCGGCTGCAACTCCGGCTGAGCCGGAAGTCGTGAAGAAGGGTAAGCAGGAGACGGCCGAGGCCGCTGCTCCGGCCAAGAAGTAAGGCCCAGAGCAGACCTTGGCGGACGAAGCAAGTAATCGCGGCGTGTTCCTGGTCGTCGGTCTCGGCAATCCGGGAATCGAATACCAGTTCACGCCGCACAATGCGGGTTTTCTGGCGATTGACCGCATCGCCGACGATTATGGCGTGCAGGTTGTGAATCGCCGCTGCCGGGCAGTAACGGCAACGATTCGCATGGCAGGCCGGCAGGTGGTTCTGGCCAAGCCCGAGACCTACATGAACCTCAGCGGAATTTCTGTTGAAGCTCTTGTAAGTGAGTTCGAGGTCGACCCGGAACGCGACCTGGTAGTGATGTACGACGAGTTGGCCCTGCCGCTGGGTACGCTCCGGATAAGAACAGGCGGCAGCTCCGGTGGTCACAACGGAGCGAATTCGATCAACGGCGCGCTGCGGATACAGGAATGGGCGCGCATCCGGATCGGAGTAGGACCGCAGCCGGGCGAATTGAACGGAAGGCGCGGAAAAGATTATCTGCTGACGCCGATGCGCAAAGCAGATCTGGCCGAGCTTGATCCAGTGCTCGACAAGGCGGCCAGGGCAGTAGAGATGATTGTGTCGCAGGACATCAAGGCTGCGATGAACGAGTTTAACCGCCGCGAGCAAAACGGCCCGGCGGAAGAAGAATAAAGGCTACGGCGTGTTTCATAAGTGGTTTTGGGTAGAAGCACCGGGCTTTAGCCCGGTGAAACAAAGCAGGAATTGAAGAGGGGCTTTAGCCCCGGAATTTCTGCGGATACGAACAAGGCGCCTTTTGAAACACGCTGTCAAGAATCCGTAACGGTCACGGTTGCATAACGGCAGCCGCGATGCGAGAGAAGAGAGAAACGAATGCAACGTTTTTACGAAGTAATGTTTATCGTTCGTCCCGACACACAGGACGAAGATGTGGACAAGCTGATCGCCGGCTTTGAAGCCACCGTGACCAACGGCGGAGGAACCATCCGTTCCACCGAGAAGCTGGGACGCCGCAAGCTGGCCTACACGGTCCGCAAGTTCAACGAAGGCAACTACATTCTGCTGACCGTCGACGCCGATGGCGCGCTGGTGCACGAGCTTGAGCGTCGTCTGCGCGTCTCCGAGCCCGTCATCAAGTTCATCACCGTGCGCATGGATGAAGAGCAGAAGCGCATCGACAAGATCAAGGCCATCCGCGCCACGCGCAAGAAGCTCAGCGCCCAGCCCGTGCCTGCTCCGGTAGAAGCTGCTGAAGCACCGGCGGAAGCAACCCCCGCAAGCGCATAACAAATTCTGGAATCAGATTTACGCCGTCGGCCACTGGCTGACGGAGAAGGAAAAAGAAATGGCTGACGAAACAACAACACCGAGAGCGCCCGAAGGCGGCGCACCTCACTCCGGCGGTCCTGGCGGCCCGCGCGGTCCCCGCACGGGTGGTCCCGGCGGCCCGGGCGGACGTAAGTTCTTCCGCCGCAAGAAGGTCTGCAAGTTCTGCACCGAGAAGATCGACGCGATCCCGTACCGTGACGTACGTCTGTTGCAAGGCTTTGTAGCCGAGCGCGGCAAGATCGTTCCCCGCCGCCTGACAGGCGTGTGCACCACGCACCAGCGCCGTCTCACGCGGGCGATCAAGCAGGCCCGGAACATCGCCCTGCTGCCCTTCGCTGCTCGCTACTAGTTCTCAGCGCTGAGAAACAGATTCTCAACGCTGTCATCCTGAAGCGGAGCGAAGGATCTGCTTTTCTCGCGCCGCGGCACGAAAATGGGTGCCCCATCCTGACGCAGTCAGGGTGGGAAAGCCGGACCCAGCATCACAGGGTCCACTCAAGTTTTGAAAGAAGGCGCAAAGCGCCTCATTTGGAGATTGGCAATGGAAGTCATTCTGAAAGAAGACGTAAACAACCTGGGCCACCGCGGCGACGTGGTGAAGGTGGCGGACGGTTACGGCCGCAACTACCTCCTGCCCAAAAAGCTCGCCATGGAAGCGACCGCAGCCAACAAAGTCGTCATCGAGCAGATGAAGGCCTCGGCTGTGCGCCGCTCGGCGAAAGAGAAGAGCGAAGCCGAGCAGCTGGTCACCCAGCTCAACGACGTGGCCCTCGTATTCGAGCGCAAGGTCGGCGAGAACGACCACCTCTTCGGCTCGGTCACCTCGGCCGACATCGCCCACGGACTCGAATCCAAGGGCTTCAACATCGACCGCCGCAAGGTGCATCTGGATGAGCCGCTGAAGTCCCTCGGCGAATTCCTGATCCCGGTCAAGCTGCACCGCGAAGTCACCGCCCACATCAAGGTGACGGTAAAGGGCGAAGAAGCCGCGTCGGAGTAGCATTCAGCGGCAGGAGCCTAACGACAAAAACAATGCCTCCGGCGGCGGACTGGCCGTCCGGGGCAAATGAAAAGTCCCCAGTGTGTACTGGGGCTTTTCATTTTCTCGACGGCTGTGTTCACCCGACGCTCTGTCCCCTATCTCGGAAGCCCGTTCCCACTCACCGATGTCATCCTGAGCGGAGCGCGAAGCGCGCAGTCGAAGGATCCGCACCGCAGGTGCGCCATATGCCTTGCGAAGCAAGGCCCGCTGTTCTCAATCTGTCAAAATTCCTTGTCAAGCCCCTTTCCCGAAAATACTGTTTAAGTCATTAAAACTAAGCCTCTTATCGAGCGCCAATTTGGCCTACTATTCCGTCAAACTTGGTATCCTTAAATAAAGGGCAGTTTTCCAGGTAAGATCGGACGAGCGCAGCCAGAGGAATACGCTAAATTCCTTAGAATGAAGATTGTACGGACCTGCCGCGCCTAAGTCGTTGAAAACAAGGAATTAACCAAAAACATGCCGGGGGAGGGGGTAGCTCGCTCCGGGAAAGAAGGTCAGTGTGCCGAAACCCATCGCGATTTATTACGAACAGCAGCACTGGTTCAAGCCACTTTTCGCCGAACTCGACCGACGCGGCACCGACTACGTCAAGCTCAACGCCATCGAGCACGCCCACGCCATCGAAGAGCACCCAGAGCGCAGCTTCTCACTCGTCGTCAACCGCATGAGCCCCTCGGCCTGGAACCGCGAGCACGGCGACGCCATCTTCTATACCCTCGGCTTCCTCGATCACCTCGAACGGCGCGGCGTCCGCATCATCAACGGCCTCAAAGCCTTCCGGACGGAGCTATCGAAAGCCGCCCAGCTCTCGCTCCTCGACGAGCTTGGTCTGCCCTATCCGAAAGCCCGCGTCATCCACCGCGCATCGCAAGCCGTCCCGGTAACCGAGGGCCTGCGCTGGCCCATCGTCGTCAAGCCAAACATCGGAGGCTCCGGCGCAGGCGTCAAGCGCTTCGACACGCCAGAGGCCCTGCAGGTAGCAGCCGAAGCATGCGAGTTGGCCTTCGGCCTCGACTCGACCGCGCTCGTCCAGGAATTCATCCCCGCGCGCGACGCCCACATCGTCCGCTGCGAAGTGCTGAACGGAAAATTCCTCTACGCCATCAAGGTCCACATCACCGGCGAAACCTTCGACCTCTGCCCCGCAGACATCTGCCGCACCACCGGCGGAGTAGACCTGAACCGAGCCGCCTGCCCCGTCGACGCGCCTAAGTCCGGCATCAGCGTCGAAGGCTACAATCCGCAGCGCGAAGTGATCGCCGACGTTGAGCGCATCATGCAGGAATCTGGAATCGAACTCGGCGGCATCGAGTACATCACCGACGACCGCGACGGCCGGCGCCTCTACTACGACATCAACGCCCTCTCCAACTTCGTGGCCGACGGCCCTCGCGTCATCGGCTTCGACCCCTTCGCAAAGCTAGTCGACTGGCTCGAAGTCGAAGCAGCAAAGGTAAACGAAACAGAAGCAGTGGGAGCCCGCTGATGCGCTACGGCTTCTGGCTGCCCGTCTTTGGCGGATGGCTGCGCAATGTCGAAGACGAAGGCATGCAGCCAACGTGGGACTACGTCTGCAAGCTGGCCCAGCGCGCCGAAGAGATCGGCTACGACCTCACCCTCATCGCCGAGCTGAACCTGAACGACATCAAGGGCGTCGAAGCCCCCTCGCTCGATGCCTGGTCCACAACCGCCGCCCTCGCAGCCGTGACAAAGAAGCTGGAACTGATGGTCGCCGTCCGCCCGACCTTCCACAATCCGGCGCTGCTGGCGAAGCAGGCCGCCAACATCGACCACATCTCGAACGGCCGCCTCACACTCAACGTTGTCTCCAGCTGGTGGGCCGACGAGGCAACAAAGTACGGCATCCAGTTCGATCAGCACGACGACCGCTACGCCCGCACCTCCGAGTGGCTCGATGTACTGAACGGCTGCTGGAACCAGCAAGGCTTCTCCTATCAAGGCAGGTACTACCGCGTAGACGACAACGTTCTCTCACCGAAGCCAGTAAGC
>Ga0209139_10000485_pt1 | contig 13834 bp, 12 predicted proteins | sample BogFormECP14_OM3_FD_188246 | JGI IMG/M metagenome (GOLD analysis project Ga0209139, IMG submission 188246) | Bog forest soil microbial communities from Calvert Island, British Columbia, Canada - ECP14_OM3 (SPAdes) (version 2) | ecosystem: Environmental > Aquatic > Freshwater > Wetlands > Bog ...
TGCACACCCAGCATCGGAAAGAAACTCGGCGTCACGCGCGCCACCGGAACCTGCAGCGGCTCGCCGCGCCCCGTCAGATCAAAGCTGTCGTTCGTCCACGCAGCCACCGCCTGAAACGACTGGCCCCGATCGCGCAACAGTTCATAGCGCAACAGAGTGCCGCCACGCTCAGCAACCTTATCCTTCGTATCGATACTCACTAGCTGTTCCGGATCGTGGAACGGAAAAGGCCGCAGCAGCAGCGCGCTCGCCACCGTGAACATAGCGGTGTTTGCGCCGATACCCAGCGCAAGAATAATGACCGCCGCCACGGCGAACCCCGGATTCTTCAGCAAAATTCGCGCGCTGAAACGAACATCGCGTATTACGGAAAGCATGATGAAAATTATAGGTCGCAAAAGCAAACGCCTTTCCCGCCACCTCTTGACAAACTAGAGGAGCAGGCTGCATCATTCCTCTTGAATATCTAGAGGAGGAGTCCCGAATGCCCGACAAACCCAGCGACCTCGTCCAGGGAACCCTCGAAATGCTCGTGCTGAAAACGCTCGCGCTTGAGCCCATGCACGGCTTTGGCGTCGCCCTGCGCATCGAGCAGATCAGCAATGGAGTCTTTCGCGTCAATCCCGGCTCCCTCTTTCCCGCCTTCAGCCGGCTCGAACGCGCAGGCCACATCAAGGCCGAATGGCGCTCGACTGAGAACAATCGCCGCGCCAAATACTACGTCCTGACCGACAGCGGCCGAAAAGCGCTCAAGGAAGAAACCCGCGAATGGGGTCGTCAGATCGCAGCCATCACCAGAATTCTGGAAGCCTAACCATGAGACTGCTGCGACCGTTTCTGATGGGACTCAAGGCGCTCTTCCACAAAGACCAGCGAAACCTCGAACTGGACGAAGAGCTGAGTGGCTTTCTCGAAGCTTCCATGCAGGAGAAAATGCGCGGCGGCATGAGCCACAACGATGCCGTGCGCGCCTCACGCGCGGAGATGGGAACCATGGAAACAGTCAAAGAAAAAGTCCACTCCGCGGGATGGGAATCCCTGGCTGAATCCATCTGGCAGGACATCCGCTATGGCCTGCGCCAGCTGCTCCGGAGCCCGGGCTTCACGCTGACCGCCGTACTTACGCTCGCGCTTGGCATCGGGGCAAACACGGCAATCTTCACCCTCGTCCACGCCGTCATGCTAAAGCAGTTGCCCATCGCCAACCCTCACGAACTCTACCGCGTTGGCGAAGGCGAATACTACTGTTGCGAGTGGGGCGGCCTTGAGGACTCATGGGGCACATTCGACTACCCGTTCTATAAGCATCTCCGCGATACCAACCCCGCCTTTGCGCAGCTTGCCGCGTTTTCCGGAGGCGGGTCCTCGTTCAACGTTCGCCGCGCGGGCTCAACAGGTGCCGCGCAGACGACAAACGGCGAGTACGTCTCCGGCAACTACTTTTCGACATTAGGGATTCAGGCCAGTCTCGGCCGACTGCTCAATCCTTCCGACGACAAGCCGGAATCGCCCACCGCGGCAGTAATGGGATACAGCGCATGGCAAAATCACTACGGCGCCGATCCCTCCATCGTCGGCTCAACAATATTGGTCAACGGCCTGCCCGTCACGCTCGTCGGTATCGCGCCGCAGGGATTCTTCGGCGACAGACTCAACCCAAACCCGCCTGAATTGTGGATTCCTCTCAACCAGGAACCAACCTTCGAAGGCGAAGGGCAGAAATCCATCCTCAACTCATCCGGAGATGCGTGGCTCTACATCATTGGCCGTCTCAAACCGGACGTTTTGCCAACGCAACTCCAGACGCAACTATCGACCGACCTGCGGCAGTGGCTGCAGTCGGAGAGGCAGCTCAGCAAGGACGACCTGGCTGATCTCCCCAAGCAGCACATTCAAATCACGCCCGGCGGCAGCGGTATCTCCTCGTTCCGCAGCAGTTCGAAGAACGGACTGTATCTTCTCTCAGCGGCGTCGGTGCTGGTGCTGCTGATCGCATGCGCCAACCTGGCGAACCTGCTGCTTGCTCGTAGCGCCGCGCGCCAACAGCAGACGGCTCTGCGCCTCTCCCTTGGCGCTACGCGTTCGCGCCTCATTCGCGCAGTGCTGACGGAAAGTGTGTTGCTCTCCGTGATCGGCGGCGCGGCTGGACTTCTGCTAGCGTTCGCAGGCACAAAGGCCATTCTGCTGATTGTCTTTCGCGGGGCAAAATACATTCCTGTCCACGCCACTCCATCGCTGCCGATTCTCGGTTTTGCGCTGCTGGTGTCGGTGCTTACAGGTGTGATCTTCGGCATCGCGCCGGCATGGATCGGCACGCATGCCGATCCGCAGGAAGGTCTGCGCGGCAGCAGCCGCAGTGCGACGCATCATTCCTCCAAGCCGCAAAAGGTCTTAGTTGTGATACAAGCGGCGCTCTCTATCGTGCTGTTAGCGGTGGCGGGACTGGTCACACAAAGCCTGCGCAATCTGGAAAAGACAGATTTCGGTTTTCAAACGCAGGGTCGCCTTCTCGCCAACATCAGTTTTAAAGCGGCCGGATACAAGCCCGAACAACTTCCCGCGCTTTACGAACAGCTGCAGCAGCGCCTCGAACAGGTTCCCGGCGTGCGCAGCGCAGGCCTGTCGCTCAACAGCCCGCAGAATCTCTGCTGCATTAACCTGAACATCACCGTCGGCGGACGCACCGACAAATGGATCGAGGACACCAACATCATCTACAACCGGGTGAGCCCGCATTATTTTGAGACGCTCGGCACGCCTCTGCTGCGCGGCCGCGAGATCAATGAACACGACACGCAGGGCTCGCAGCACGTCGCTGTAGTAGATGAGTCCTTCGCGCGCAAATTCTTTCCCGGAGAAGACGCTATCGGGAAGAGCTTCGGCATCCTGCTGCCCGGCCACGGATACGACTACCAGATCGTCGGCATCGTAAAGGACGCAATCTACAAGAACCCCTCCGTAACACAGAGCCCGGCCCTCTTCCTGCCCTTTACGCAGACCACGGAGTTTGCGCCCAGCGGCTACCGGCGCCTGGAAACGGGAACGCTGTACGCCCAGGTCATTCAGCTCAGCGTCGTCGGCGCTCCTGAGGGCTACGAAAAGGCATTCCTCAATGCCCTCGCCAGCGTCGATCCCAACCTGTCCGTGGTCAACGTCAAGACCTATACCGAACAGGTCGCCGTGCAGTTCAATCAGGAGCGGCTGATCGCGCGCCTCACCGGCCTATTCAGCCTGCTCGCGCTGATGCTCGCATCCGTGGGCCTTTACGGAGTGACAGCCTACAACGTCACCCGCCGCACGAACGAGATCGGCACGCGCATGGCTCTGGGCGCAAATCGTGGCGACATTGTCAGCATGGTCCTGCGCAGCGCGTTTTCGCAGGTCGCCATCGGCCTCTGCATCGGACTGCCGCTTGCCACTCTCATCGGCCGCTATCTGGCCCATCAGCTCTACGAAGTAGGCCGCTTCGATCCGCTCGTTCTCGCGGGAGCCACGATCGTTCTTTCCGTTTGCACTCTTATCGCGGGACTCTTTCCTGCCCGCCGCGCCGCGTCGATTGAACCAATGGAAGCGCTCAGGACCGAGTAGATTGATTGCGCTGCTTTACTCCGCCAGCTGCGAGTACAGCAGACGAGGCTGGCCCATCCAGAAGCAGTTGTTTCGCCGCGTCAGCAATCCCGGCAAACGGCCGCGCAGTCGGGCCTCGGCTTCATGATACGGGCCTACAAAACGCACAGTGCCAGGAATGCGAGGATAGAGGAAATGCAGTCTGTGGGCAGTGCGCCGCACCATCTTTTCTTCTTGCGCGCCAAAAGGCAGTTGAAAAGCTGACCGGAACCGCGCAGGCATCCACATGGCGGTCAGCGCACGATACCATTGCGGCGGACGCACCCGCGTCCCGACACCCGACAAAACACTGGCGCCTAGCATGCGCGCATCTTCATCGACGCCCAGGATCGACGACTCCATCATCTCTGCCGTGTACTGTACAAACGCCGACCAGTTTTTCGGCAGCGCATCAGCGCGCATTCCAAAGAGCGACGCCATTCGCTTGCTCTCGGCGTAGTACTGTTCGCGCTCGTCCAAAGCGAGCGGTGCGAGCGTGAACTCGTAAGCGAGAATAGCGCTGTCAACAAGCGTGGAATAGACCCATCGCAGGGCGTGGATTTCGTTTGCTTCGTAATGCTCTCCACGCGGGTGCCCGCTAACAGCATGAGTGAGTTCTCCCCTTATGCCCGTATGGAGCCTGTATAGCTGGCGCGACGCCGCAACTGCCTGCGCGCGAGTGCCGAACAACATCGTGTAGATAACGCGGAAGGTCGAATGAAACCTCCCAATCGCGTCGTTCCTGAGATTGGAGTGCTGGAGAAGCGAAGCACAAACCCAGGGATGTGCTAACTGCAGCAGCGCCGCACGTCCGGCACCCAGAAAGACCGCGGACTCCCGGTTAACTTTCCAGGTCACCGAGTCCGGACCGAAGAAGCCCAGCCTCGATTCACCCGGCAGCTTTTCAAGCTCGGAGAGCAACTCCTCCATATTCGCCTGAGAGACGTACTGTGAAGTTTTGCCTTCCTCCATCATGTCTCAATTAGACGCGAAGAGCGTCGCTGCCGACCACGAAAGCGTGCTCAGGCTCTATACTGCGTCGAGTGACCTTGCTCACCGCCATCTTCTCCGTACTCTTCGGACTCGCATTCGGCAGCTTCCTCAACGTCTGCATTTCGCGCCTCCCGCAAGGGAAATCGATCGTTCGGCCTCCCTCGCGCTGTCCGGAATGTGGCGAGTCCATCTGGGCGCGCGATAACTTGCCTCTTCTTGGGTGGATACTGCTTCGTGGACGCTGCCGCCATTGCGGATGGCGCATTCCGCTACGGTATCCGTTGGTCGAGCTGGCCATGGCGGCGCTCTTTCTGCTCTGCTGCCTCACCTTCGGCCTCACGGTTGAAGCCATCGGCATGGCTGCGCTCTGTTTCCTGCTTCTGGGACTCGCCGTCATGGATGCAGAAACACTGATGTTGCCGAATGCTTTTACCTTGCCGGGAATTGCGCTGGGGATCGCGTATTCAGGTCTGCGGGGAGGCTGGCGCACAGGAATTCTTGCCGTCGTCTACGCGCTGGCCGCGGTCGTTCTCATCGTGCTGATTCGTGGAGCGTATTGGCTCGTGCGCCGGCAGGAAGGCATGGGCCTCGGCGACGCCAAACTCCTCGCCTTGATTGCGGCGTGGCTGGGACCATGGCAGGCTCTACTTGTGCTCTTCCTGGGAACTTTGGCTGCCGCGATCTTCGGCTTGATCCTGATGGCTCTGCACCGGCGCAACCCCGCGCGCTCTATGCTGCTTCCCTTCGGATCGTTTCTCAGCGCCGCCGCAATCTTTGCTGTCTTCAGCGGCCAGCCGATCATCGACTGGTACCTGCGTTTCTTCCGCTAGGGCTGCTCCCCTTGATGAATGCCTGCAAGAATGCGGCCAATCTGCGCCAGATGATGCCGGGCATGTACGGTATGGAATTCCCGCCACTGATCTGCAGTGAGCGGTCCGAAGGCAAAATGCGAAGCCATCGGCTGCGAGCCAAACTTCTCTGTACATTCGTCGAGTAGGAGATCGACTCTCCCGATCTCAAGCTTGAGTTGTTGAGCCAGTTCCAGCCCCGACAGAGCAGTCAGCCCCAACTGCCCCGGACGCACCCGCTCAGGCGCCTTTCCACCCTCGGGAAAACGCCCTCGCTGGATCGTCGCCCGCCACCGGACCTGTTGCTCGGGCAGGATCGGGGCCTGCGTCGGACGTCCCTTTTGCAATCGTTCTTCCAGCACTCCAGCCGTGCTGCGATAGGTCAGGATCAGGTGCTCGATCACTTCCTGCGCGTTCCACTGGTTAGGGTCGCCTCCAGGATGGATCTGCGCTTCGGCAACTCCTAAACCACCAAGAGCCTCGGCATATGAGTTTTGCACGGAATCGAACGCGTGGTGCATCGCGGTTAAACGCCTTCCCGTCCTGTCAAGACCCTGTCTTGAGGAAAAATCCGGAACTGGCTCATTCTAAACGATAGTTGTGAGAACAACTGCTGGCGTGTTTTTTGACCCAATTCGTTAACATAGAAGTAAGGGCAAAAAGTCCCAAGCGGCGCTGGAGGTTACAGCGAAGAAATGCCCGACGCAGAAGTCATCTGCATCCAACTACCTTTAGTTGCACGAATTTAGCAAAAATATAGGGGGAGGGGGTGGGCAGGCTAGTGTTTCGCCGAGGCGCTTAATTCTTTGAGAGCCTTGTGTGCCTCTTTGGCCTTTGGTCCGTCCGGCAGAGCAGCCAGATACAGTTCATAGTTCTGAACCGCTTCATCCTTGTGATTTATGCGGCGAGCCGCTTCAGCAAGATAAAACACGGCGTCCGGATTTTCCGGATCGGCCTGCGTCGCCTCCTTGAAGCGGGCGTACGCGCCCTTATAGTCCTCGCGGTTCAGATAAAACTGCCCGACGTGCACGTCATCGGCGGCCAGTTTGGGATCGTGAACCATGCCGCCCGCTCCATTGGCGACCCGGGTGTCGCGGTCGCCCTCAAGGTCCAGGTTGTCGAGTTTGTCGCGGCTGGAGCTTTCACCAGCGGCGGCGGGAGCAGGCTTGGCAGCGGCGGCATCGCGACCCTTGGCCTCGTCCTCTGCCTGTTTTGAAATGTCCTCAGGAAAGGGATTGTCGTCGGCCGTCGACTTTTTGGGCTGCTGCGCCGAGTCTGGCGCGGGCTGCGAGGCAGGAGTATCACCAGGTTTAGCAGGCGGCGGGCACGTGCTGCTCGCCTTCCACGGGCCTTTGTCTCCGCGAGTGGCCTGCCCACTGCAACCCTTATCCGGCTGCGTGGAGGGAGCCTGCGGCGGAGGTGGAGGCGAAGCGTAAGGATCGGAGGAAGACTGCTGTTGCTGTGCAAACGCTCCAGCGCCACATAAAACGACAGCAAGAACCGGAACCGAAATGGGCAGCCGCATCAACAATCCTATCCTCTACTGTAGACGCGATTCGCGGACAAAAGGATTGGATAAATCTGCCTTTGGACTAAAGCACTTGCTCCATGAAAACATTCGCCCGTTTGTAAGGCGACGGTTCAACCAGAGAAGGATCGATATGCCTGAACCCCAGCGACTCGTAGACATGAATCGCATTCATCAACTTACTGTTCGTCTCCAGCGTAAGTCTGCGCGCGCCCAGTGCCCGCGCCGATTCGACGACATGCGCCAGCATCGCCTTGCCAATGCCGAGATTCCGCCGCGACTCATCTACCGCCATCTTGGCCACTTCGTAGGAGTCCGGCCCGGTCGCGATCAGCGCGCAGCAGCCGACGATCTCATCGTCAAAGGTCGCAAAATAAATCTGCCCGCCGAGGTTCAGGATGTACTTCTCCGGATCATTCAGCGTGAGCCGGTCCTTCTCCTCGAGGACAAAGTATTTCGCGATCCACTGCTCGTTGAGCGTGCGAAACACGTCGTTGTCGCCCGTCTGGAACTGACGAAAGGTAATTTGCATAAGAGCCTGCATCGGGACTGCTCCTCTAATTGTTATCTAGCCGGATGCGGAATAAGATGTCCAATATATTGTTTGTCTCTATTCAGACTCCATGGATATTGCTGACATTGAACTGCGCCATCTCCGGTATTTCGTTGCCGTAGCCGAGGAGCTGCATTTCGGTCGCGCCGCGCAGCGCCTGCACATCGCTCAGCCGCCGCTCTCGCAGCAGATCCGTAAGCTGGAAGACGCCGTCGGGCACCCGCTGTTGCTGCGGACCTCGCGCCAGGTGCGCCTGACCGCTGCCGGAGAAGAGCTGCTGAAGCGGGCGCAGCAAACCCTGCGCAAAGTCGCGGAAGACGTCCACAACACCCGGCGCATCGGACGCGGCGAAGTGGGAACGCTCACCGTCGGCTTCATCGCTTCGGCCATGCTGACGGTGTTGCCGAGCATGTTGAGCGAATACCGCAAACGCTTCCCCGAAGTGGAGCTGCGGCTGCGTGAGTTCCACACCAGCGCGCTGCTGCGCGCTCTCCGCGACGGAACAGCTGACATTGGCTTCACGCGCGACGCCGACGAGGAGGAAACACTCCACACCGAGATCCTGCTGCCGGAACCTTACATGGCAGTCGTGTCCGCTCAGCATCCGCTGGCTGCGAAAGCATCCATACGCGTGGACGAGCTTCGCGCTGAACCGTTCGTCCTCTTCTCACCGGAAGTGGGCCACAATGCGTGGGAAAAAGTGATGCGCCTTTGCCAGCAGGGAGGATTCCGGCCAAAGATCGTGCAGGAGGCTCCGCACTGGCTCACGATTCTGCGGCTTGTCGGCACCGGGCTCGGCGTCACGATCGCTCCTGCCTGCGTCGAACGGATCGCCGACCAGGAAGTGCGGTGCATCAAGCTGAGAAGTGCGAAAGTCTTCAGTCATCTTGAGCTTGCTTATCGAGTGGAAATGCTGACAGAGCTTGAAGAGACCTTCCTCTCGCTGGCGCGAAAAACATTCCGCCAGTAGATGTATTTTCCGCAGCGGGTGTGGGCGCAGAGTGAGATATACTCGGCTCTAATCCTTTGCTATGAGCCTGATTATCCGTTCCTCTGCCATCCATGCAGCCGGCTGCTACACGACTGCCCCGATCAAGAAAGGCGCCCGCATCGTCGAGTACACCGGGCCGCACATCAGCAAAGAAGAAGCCGACGAGAAGTACCAGGACTCGCCCACGACGTACCTGTTCGGATTGGGTGACGGCTCGAAGGTGATCGATGGCCATGGCACGGCGATGTTCATCAACCACTCCTGCGACCCGAACTGCGAGAGCGATGAGATTCGCGGACGCGTCTGGATCTCGGCCATCCGCGACATTGCCGCGGGCGAAGAGCTGACCTACGACTATAGCCTCTACGATGGTGAAGACGATGAAGCGACATGCAACTGCGGCTCGGCGAACTGCCGCAGAACGATGTATTCGGAAGAGGAAGTGAAGAAGCGCACTCGCGCCGCGAAAAGATCAGCGAACAAGAAGCTTGCTCTGAATGGAAAGCACAATACGAATAGCCCGGCTCGCGGACGCAAATAGCACTACCTGAGACGACCGTCCTCAATGACAGCTTTCGGGCTACGACTTCTGGGCAGCCACGGAAGCGACAGTAATCGTGTCGCCATCGACGGTTCCGGTAACCGTAACATTCTCGCCGGCGAGTTCTTTGACAGCCGAGTCTTCGCCCTTCAGTTTGTAGACCTTGCCATTACTCACTAGAACGGCCGCAGAGCCTCTTTTCATGCAGCCCTTGACGCATTTCGTGGCGTCAGCGGTCGGAGAGCTGTGAGATGCTCCACAGTGTTCTTCGCTGATGAAGCCGTTCATGGTTGTGGTTGACTGCGCCGAGAGGCCGGCGATGCCAAGGGCCAGAAAGCCCGCAACTGAGAAGAGTCTGATTCGCATGTGCCATCCTTGTTGAAAAATTTCTGCCCCCAAAGCATAGCCCCAATCGCCCCGTTTGTGCACTGGAGATACCCGATAACCTTCAGGTTGTGAAAAAAAGCAGGACCAGAAAGTGGTTTTCAAAACGCGCGTGCAGCCCCTGGAAAATGATCGGATAGCGATAAAGAAAAAGGCCAGGGCTGTAAGCAGCCCTGGCCTTTCTGAGTGAAGCGGTTTAGAAGCTAAAAGTAGCCTTCAGTTGGATAAGACGAGGAGAAGCGTCGCCGCCGAGGAACGATCCTAGAATCGAGGTCGGGGTGTTGACGGTTCCATTGATGGTTCCAAAGCCACCCTGGCCACTTCCGGATTCCACATCGTTGACCGGCTGAGCAAAATTCGGGTGGTTAAGGACGTTGAAGAACTGCGCGCCCAACCTGAGGTTCGCGGATTCCCAGTGAGGAATGCCAAACCCTTTGCTGAGGCTAAGGTCTGTATCTGTGTAGCCAGAACCGGTGAACTGGTTGCGGCGTTGTACATTGAAACCGGAAGCATAGTCGAAATTAGCAAAACCAGCGCTTGAGTTCCCTGGGGTTGCGAACGAGCACTCGGCCGTAGCACCGTTGGCACCGGCATACTTGGCTCCGCCGCAGTGACCACCGACACCATAGGCAAGCTGATCGGCAAAGATCGATCCGCCGCCGTAGTTGGCAGGCGTTGAAGAGTCAATCACAGAAAACGGAAGACCTGTGCTGTGAAAGACAGTACCGCTGACCTGCCATCCGTCTGTCAACACCTTCGGGCCACCGAAATGGGGAACTGTGATGATGTAGTTGCCGCTGACGTAGTTCCTTTCATCGTAGTCGGCGTTTCCATAGTTCTGATGAACATCGTATGGGTTGTTGGGAGCAACGGAATTGAGGCCGAATGGGTCCAGGCCGCCATTAGAAATCTCATCCAAAGCATGGCTGTAGGTATAGTTCAGCTGGAACTGCACCCACTTCCTGCGATCGACAATGGAGGTGATCAACCCGTTGTAGTTAGAACCCGCGCCGCTGTTAATCTCGCTTGCCTGGCCGAGTGAAGCGTTCGGAGCGGCATCGGGAAGACCAGGAAATCCGTACGCGTTGATATTGTCATTTGAAACTGGTTCATGATAGCCGTGATTTCCGACGTAGGTGACTGAAAGAACGGTGGTCTTGGTCAACTGCTGCTCAACCGACAGGCTGAACTCTTCGTAAGTTGGATATTTAATGCTCTTGTCCGCGGATGTAAAGGCGGGGGCTACGAAGCCGGGCACAGCTGCGGAAATCGTGTTAAACGTTCCGCCGCCGCCATAGGCAGCCTGGAAAGCCTTGTTCGCGTTTACGACGGCTTCCGAGCCGCTGCCTGGTTGGGCGGAATCGAGAAGATAGTTTCCGCGAATATAGAACGGTACACCAGTGGGAGGATTGGTCAGCAAAAGGTCTGCGATTACGCCTGGGAAGGTATCTGAAAACATGCCGAATCCAGCGCGTACGGTCGTGTGGGAGTCCGGACCGAATGGCAGCCATGCAAAACCGACGCGCGGCTCAAGGGCGATCGTCTGGAAATCGTAGAAAGCCTGGTGCAGGCCGCTGTTGATCTGCTTGTTATAAGGAGTATCGGTCGACGTGGGAGATGCGACACTCAGGAAATTGTCGGTCAGGTTTGAAAAGCAGTTGTTGCGGCAAATGGGATTCGAGTTGTGCTCGAAACGCATGCCATAGGTCAAAGTAAAGTTCGGGCGGATCTTCCACTGGTCCTGAACATAAAAGCCCTCCGCGTAAACAGCGACGGGTTGTGTCGCGCTCTGCGGGAAGGATTGCCGGAACCGAGTCGCATATCCTGCTCCAAAAGCGGCTGAGGTCGTATAGTTTTCTGGCGTCACCGCCCGAACTGAAGGATCGTAATCGGTAACGTCATCACGACGGAAAGACCAGCCCGCCTTGATGGTATGAGCACCTCGGTTGAAGCTGACATCGTCGGAGAACTGATAGCCGGTCACATTGCGCCCTTGCGGCCAGTCGTAGTTGGCACCACCAACAAGACCTGCCACACCGTTGTTGCCCAGGTTGCCTCCAAGCCAGACCAGTGTAAATGGCGCGATTTTATTTGCTGCCTCCTGCTGTGTGTTAGTAAAGATCGCGCGATAGTAGATCGTGGCAAACAAAAACTGGTTGGTGATGTTCGGGCTGAAAGTATGAGTTTCGTTCAGTTGCCCCTGATATTGCGGCTGCGGACTTGCTGCATTGAAGATCGGGTTGAGCAAGCTGGTGAAAGTTGCCTGTACGCCTTTGTCGACCTCGAAATGGCCGAAGAGGTGGTCGTTGGCGCCAATGACCTGGTCGACGCGTCCGCTGACCAGATATTCATGCGTGAAGTTGCCAGCTGTCCCATTGAACAAATAGGCGGTTGGGTCGCTAGTCGGAGTAGCACCCGAAGCTCCTGGCGCGTTGTTGTACTCATTAAAGATGGCCTGATATTGCTGGACCTCCGCTGAGTTTCCGTTGTACGCAAGGTTGCCGTTTGGCACCAATGGATTGGAATTTGCGCAAGTTGGATCTGACATTACACAGATAGGCGTTGGGTTCAGAACCGCCGCCTGATAGGCCGGACTCGGCGAATATACCGTGCCACGTGTGGGCAGAACGACGCGCAATCCTTCGTAGTTCACGAAGAAGAAGGTCTTGTCCTTAATAACTGGGCCACCGACCGCGGCCGCCCACTGGTTTACGTTGTCGAACGGACGAGGCGTTTTTTCTCCGGAAGGCGCGTTGTTGTTGAACCAGTTGTTCGCATTCATCACGCGCCCGTTCCACCAGTAGCTCGCGTTTCCGTGGAACTTGTTCGTGCCGGCGCGCGATATCTCATTTACCTGCGCTCCACCAAGACCACCGAAGGCGGCGTCGTAAGCGTTCGAGACAACGGTCACGTCGCTGATGTCGTTGTTTCCGAGCAGCAGGTTCGTTGCGCCAGAGTTGTTCAGATTCAGGAATGGATCGTTCTCATAGCCGCCATTGACGGTAAAGGTATTCGATGTGGCTGGAAGGCCGAAAACTGCAAAGTTTCCATATCCACCTTGAGTGTTCATAACGGCGCCCGGTGAGGTCTGCGCTACGAATGTAAGGTCATTTCCAGGATTCGGAAGCGTCTGCACCTGCTGCATGTCAAAGGTGGTGCTTACCTGAGCGTCATCTGTATGCAGAAGAGAAGTCTCTCCTGTCACACTGATCGTCACTGAGTTCTGTCCCACCGTCAGCTTGGCATCGCCCGAAGTTGACGTACCGGCGGCGACTACTACGGTGAATTCGCTCGTTTCAAAACCCGGCGCTACAACTGACACCTTGTAGCTACCAGGTGGCAGTAGTGGAACACGGTATTGGCCATTATTGGTAGTTGTGACGGCTTTTGCTTGTCCGGTTGCATTGCTGGTCACCGTTACCTGAGCACTTGCTACAGCGGCCCCACTCGAGTCGGTGACATTGCCTACGATGTCGCCCGAAATATTGGTTTGCGCGAACGCTGCGGCCACGCAAAACCACATGCCCAGAAAAAGAAAACTCAGGGCTGATAACCCTGAGTTCATAATGCTTAGTTTCTTTAGACGCAGATCTCTCATGTTGCCTTGCAGGAGCAATTTTCATGCCGTCAAAGCTGCAGCCGGGGTTCAAATTCCTATCTGCAACAAAAAAACGGCTTTAATTCTGCCGCTTAGTTACTAAAAGGTAAATCATTGTTTAATAGGAAGTTATGTATTCTATGCAAAATTAGACCCCCATCTACAAAAAACAGTAGATGTTGTGAAATCTCGGAGTTAGCGTGCAATCGTGAAACAATAAATACTGCGGTTCGATGCAACGGAGGGCCGCGACATGAATACCTTTAAGACCGCACTTCTGCTTACTGCTCTGACGCTCTGCCTGATGTTCCTCGGTCAGCATTATGGCGGGCGCAATGGAATGGTTCTGGCGTTTCTCTTTGCGGCTGTGATGAATTTTGGCAGCTATTTCTTTTCAGACAAGCTGGCGCTTGCCATGTACAGGGCGCAACCTGCGACACGCGAGGATCTTCCCCGTGTGTACCAGGTAGTAGAGCGCATGACACAGCACATCGGGCTGCCGATGCCGAAGATTTATGTCATTCCTTCGGATTCGCCTAACGCGTTTGCAACGGGCCGCAATCCCAAACATGCGTCAGTTGCTGTTACACAGGGCATTTTGAACCTGCTGAATGATGATGAGCTGGAGGGTGTGCTGGCCCACGAACTCGGGCATGTTCGCAACCGTGACATTTTAACCAGTTCCATCGCTGCAACCCTGGCGGGCGCCATCACGCTGATTGCGCGCATGGGCTTCTGGGCTTCGCTTTTTGGCGGATACGGCGGGGACAGCCGTGATCGCGACCGTGGCGG
>Ga0209139_10000487_pt1 | contig 13806 bp, 12 predicted proteins | sample BogFormECP14_OM3_FD_188246 | JGI IMG/M metagenome (GOLD analysis project Ga0209139, IMG submission 188246) | Bog forest soil microbial communities from Calvert Island, British Columbia, Canada - ECP14_OM3 (SPAdes) (version 2) | ecosystem: Environmental > Aquatic > Freshwater > Wetlands > Bog ...
GCTCCTGGTCCTGGCGCCTCTCGGTTGCAGCCCGGGGCAATCCGACCATGGCGCCGAGGTGCTGCATCGGGGCTTGAGCGGCGAGCCCGAATCACTCGATCCCGCGCAGGCGAGCGACACCTTCTCCTACGAAGTCATGGACGATCTCTACGAAGGCCTGACCACCGAGTCGCCCTTGGGTGAGGTGATTCCCGGCGTCGCCTCGGGCTGGACGGTCAGCGCGAGCGGCACGCAGTACACGTTTCAATTGCGCCCGGATGCGCAATGGTCCAATGGTAAGGCCGTTCGCGCCCAGGACTTTATCGCCGCCTGGCAGCGAGTGCTCGATCCGAAACGCGGTTCGGCGGTCGCGGACAATTTACGCCTGATCTTAAACGCACCCGCCATCATCGTAGGGAAAGCGGCCGTCTCGACACTCGGCGTCGAAGCGCGTGGCGATTCGGTGCTCATCGTGACTCTGGAGCGGCCGGCGCCCTACTTTCCGCAAGTGCTGTCGCACTCAGCCGCCTATCCCATTTACTCCGATGCCAGCGCGAGCAGCCACGATGCTGCTACCTGGGTGTCGAACGGCGCCTACCGGCTCGCAGCCTGGTCACCGGGCACGGCGGTGACACTGGCGAAGAATCCCCATTACTGGAATGAGTCTACGGTGCACATACCGCGCATCGAATACGACGTGGCGACCGACGGCAACGTGCAATTCACACGCTATCGGGCCGGCATCCTCGATCTCACCGATAACGTCCCGGAGAACATGGTGGAGGCGCTGCGGCACGAACATTCGACGGAGTTTGTCACCGCGCCGTATCTGGCGACGGCCTACTACGGTTTTAATTTGACCGCAGGGCCCGGTAAAGGCAATCCGCAATTGCGGCAAGCCTTGTCCATGGCGATTGATCGCACGCGGCTGGTGGAATCCTTATCATTTGGACAGACCCCTGCCTTCGGGTTCGTCCCGCCGGGCACCTGGAACTATGAATCGCAGTCCTGGCCCTGGAAGGAATTGGGCGATGCCGAACGAGTGGCAGAGGCGAAGCGCCTGTACGCCGCGGCCGGGTACTCGCCGCGCGCGCCCCTGCGTTTACACCTGTTGTATAACTCCAATCCCGCGATCAAGCGCACCGCCATCGTTGTGGCCTCGATGTGGAAGGAGACGCTTGGGATCGAAACCGAACTAATCGAAGAAGAATATCGGGTATTTCTACAGTCCCGGCACGATCGGTCCCGCTGGGATGTGGTGCGACTCGCCTGGAGTGCCGACTTCGACGATGCCAGCAATTTCCTGGACACGTTGCGCATGCACTCGAGCAACAACGACCCCGGTTACGTGAATCCGGCGTTCGATGAGCTGCTCGATCAAGCAGCCGGGAGCGCTGATGCAAGCCGCCGCCGTGAAATCCTTGAGACGAGTGAGCGCTTGATGCTCTCGGACTACCCTCTGGTACCGCTGTACTATTTTGTGTCGAAGCGCCTGGTCAAGCCCTACCTTAAGGGTGTCATCGTCAATCCCATGAACCATATTCGCTCGCAATCACTGCAGTTGCTGGCACACTGAGTTCGCTCTCATCCAGGTAACCACACTATCAGAGTGATCGCTCCGGACCCAAGTCAATAGTTCCTCTGCCGATCTGCTCAGTGATTCGCGCCTGCTGGGTCGCGGTATTCTGCTCGAATCGCAGAGACTTAAGCTGATCGTTCCAGTCCTTACCGCGATCAGTCGAGGGCCGATCGCGCCTCACGCCGCCGCCGAGTAGTTCTCGCATGCGCTCGGCCATCCGGTCCCCGCCCTTGTCGGCATTAAAGGCGGTGACAATCTCATAGCCTCGCGCCTGGAGCAGCCGCGCCATGCTCGCCGGCTTCTCGATCGCGCTTCCCGTGGTCGACACGGTGAGTCCGACCCCGCGCAGTGCGCGATAGCTTAAGGCCTCGATCCCCGACTCCACGAAGGCCGCGCTGCGAGTCTCATCCGCCTTGGTGATGAAGAGCCCCTTTTCGCCATGCACGGAGTGGTAGGGCTTCTCGTAAGTCCCCCGCACTTCATAACCGACCTCCTGCCCCGCCTCGTCTCGCAGCCGAAAGACGACATTGCCGCGTACGTCAGCAAATACTCTCCCGCTTCGCATCTCCCGCTCCACGATTGCGTCGGGAATCATGCGCGCTACTGTTAAATACCAGTGGGCGCGCGAAGCTCGGTCCGCCGCCGGCGACGGCCGCGGCCTCGTGTCGCTCGATGCTGGCACGGGCGCGGCCGAGCCCGTGGCTGAGATAGACGCCTGCCTCGTGCCCGCGAGGCCTCCGAGCTCACGAACCGCTTCGCGAAAGCCGACATCTTTAAGGTACTGCATCAGGTCGATAGCGCCTCCGCCCCCGGCGCGACCCTCATGCATGCGATGCAGCGCACCGGCCGCATTGTGGTCGTAAAACTGGGTGCCCGTCACCGTGATTCGGCTCGAGCCGATGCGCCAATTGTGCGCAGGGTCCTTCGGGTCGCGCTGCGCCCCTAAGCCGCCCAAGACCGCCTCCAGCGGCAGTGCGCGGGCCCGTGCAATGTCGTCCTGCTCCATGAGGATTGGCAGTAAACACCGTGACAGCTTGTGAGGTCAATCATATCGGTGTACGCTTTTCTACAGTTTTCTACAGTTTGATGATTTAGGCTCCCGCCGGCTTTGCAGCCAGGAGGCGATTGGCGAGAGACCTGCTTCGCACCGCGGCAACGATCCATCATGCACATCATTACCATCGCCAATCAGAAAGGCGGCGTCGGCAAAAGCACGCTCTCGAGCCTCTTTGCCTACTACTTGGCCGAGAAACAATCGGCACGGGTCTTGGCCGTGGATTTGGACAGCCAGCGCAATTTGTCGCACACCTTGCGCCAATGCAGCATCAACATTCCCACGACGGCCCTGTTTGCCGATACGCGGATCATCCTGCCAGCGGTTCGTAAGAATATCGCGCTCATTCACGCGACGCCGCAACTCGCGAATTTCGAGCGCGCCAGCGCGGAGGAAGCTAACCGACGCGTGCAAACCTTTGCCGCACACCTGGAGGCGATGCAGGAGGACTTTGACTATTGCCTCTTGGACCCGCCGCCCACGTTAGGGATTCGCATGATCGCGGCGCTTGCGAGCGCTGACTTTGTCACCGTGCCCATCGAACTGGAGGAATATTCGACTCAGGCGGTCAAGGACATGCTGCAAACCGTATTTGGTGTGCGTCAGCAATGGAATCCGAAACTGAAGTTTATGGGTATCTTGGCCAATCGTTTCATGCACAACTCGACGCGGCAAAAGGCGGCCCTTCAGGATCTCTTTGAGAATTATCAGGACTATGTGTTGCCGCTTAAGATCTCAGCTCGCGCAGCCATCCCCCGCGCGCTCGAGGAGGGCCGCGGCGTATGGCAACTTCCGACAGCCGCGGCTCGGGATGCAAGTGCCGAAGTGTTGCAAGTGTTCGAGGCGTTGATGAAGAAAATGGAGCCTGTCCATGCAGAAGCGACGGTGAATTGATCATGGGACAATTCGAAGCCTTGAAAGACTTTGATGTGGCCGCGCTCGGCCGAAACGCCTCCGCGAGTACTGGCAAGCCGCGCGATCTGCCAGTCGCCCGGATTGAACGGGACCCTGACAATATACGAAAGTCTTTTGATGAGGCGGCCGTCATTCAACTGGCCGAAACCATCAAGGCCGACGGGTTGCTGCAGGCGATCACCGTTCGTCGCAACGTGCACAAGAAGGACTACTTTCTCATCAGCTATGGCGAGCGTCGCTTCCGTGCTGTGTGCCTGCTCGGACACCCGACCATCGCTGCGGTGATTGACGACAACTTCGATCCGTATCGTCAAGCCATCGAAAATCTGCAGCGCGAGGAACTCGATCCCCTCGACATCGCCGACTGGGTGGAGAAACGTGAGGCCGCCGGCGACTCGCGTATCACGATCGCCAAGCGCCTCGGCAAACCCAAGTCCTACATTTCCGAGATCGCGCTTCTGATCAAGGCGCCGCCCGCGATTCGCGAGGCCTTCAGAAGTCGGCGAATCCCGGATATTCGCTCAGCGTACCTGCTGGCGCGACGATATGACGAAGATCCCGCAGGCGTTACTACTTGGCTCAACGGCGATTCACCGATCACCCGACGGATTGTGACCAAGACGCTCGCGGAATCCCACCCCTTGCGCAGTGCCGCCCCGATGGCACCGGCGGCTGCGTCGCGACCAGCCTCCGCTTCTTGGAATAGCCTCGCAGTCCAAGTTGCCGGCCGGGAAGGCACCATGGTGCTCAAACCGGGGCAGCGGCCGACCCAGGCCACCGTCGAATTTGCGGATGGCTCGCAAGAAGCCGTGGCGCTCAGTAAGATCCGGTTGAAGACTTGGATGGCCGTGTGAGAAACGATATCGCCAACAGCGAACTCTCGAGGACCTCGCGCTTGACCGGCACCGCGGCGACGGGTGCGCTTGTCTTGATGATCCGCGCGTGCGCGCTCGTTCTCTTCATGGTGATGTCGATGGCGGAGCCGTTTCTCGCGGTCGTTTTGAGCGCGCTTGCAATTGGGTGTTTTTTTGTAGCGGTGTTATTCGGCTTCATTTTTCACGCGCCGTTTCCGCACCGTTGGTTCGTTCTGGGTGCATCCGTGGTGTTTCTGCTTTTGTACCTGCTGTATCGCTTCGCGATGCAGGGTGTTGAGAGACTGCTCAGGTGAAGATGGACGCGACGGCGTTCAAGCTACTGGAGCGCAAGCGTCGATTTAAGCCCCAAACAATCGAAATCGCCAAGCGGCGCATTTTGCGTCAAGAGCCGGCCACAGCCCTCGCCGCCGAGTACGGAGTCAATTTGCAGCGCATCTATACCATCGAAACCCAGGTCACCGCTGCCTGGCAGGGGCTTCACCTGCCCGCCGGCTGGTCCGAAATCACTTTAGTGGCGCCAAAACCGCTGATCGCTGAATTCAAACGCCGTAGCAGGGCCGCGCGGAAGCAATTGTTGCGCAAAACGGAGCGGCGGATTCAGTCGGTGCGCCGCCCGAAAGCCCGCTGAAGCACGGCTTCTATCGAGCGGACTTTCCGGCCTGCCCAAGGGCGGCCTACAATGCCTTTGGGGGCAAGCAATGGGTCCCACCGAACCTGAATCATCCGGTAATCAGCAGGAGTAGGAAAGAGGTGTCCGCACATGTCTAACCCCGTACCGTCAGAACCTACTCAAATAGCGCTGAAGATGACGGTTCGTAACCAGGCGCAGGCACGTGAATTGGACATGGCCTGGCGCGAAATCATCAGCGGCGAACGGCTCGCCAGGACCGAAGTGCTCGAGAACGACACCCAGGCGATCATGGATCGGGCGCAGGAAGCGCTTCAGATCATCGAAACTGCCATCGGCAACAATCCCACCTCTGGGCAAGCGCGTCGTCTGGTCGGATTCCTTGCCGGCGTCTATAACGGATCCGACTACCCCTTCGATCTCACGGATCTCCGAACACTTGATACCCGGCTGGCCAATGCCTGCCTCGATTATTTGAATTATGATCGCCTCGGCAAGAGGGAGGTGCATCACCACCTCACGGGCGGCGATCGGCGTCTGCACCAATGGCTTGAAGACTACGGTATCAAGCCTCGCAGGGACGACGCCACTGATTAGACGTTGCGCGTATCGGATGCGCTCAAAGCCGGACATACAACTACCGAAGCACCCGCATCAGAATTGGCCGAGGGCACCCATCAAGACTCCATTTGCAATTTCCTTCATCGCGGCAGAAGAGATTCTGCTGGTGACTCTGCGATTCCGTGCAGGCGCGGATCGAGACGCAATCGAATGCTGCATGTTCCAGATCGTCGATACATTTGCCGTTGTAGAAGGTCTTTCCCAAAAGGAAATGCAGGATCTATTTTGGGAGCAGAAGCGCTTGTCACCGACAGAACACTGCATCACCCTCCGGCGTCGTTTTTCTGATCCGGATTATCCTCAGAGGTTTGATGCCGCCTTTCGACGAATCAATGGTGACTTCGATGCCGCACGCATTCACTAGACAGCCCGATGCGATAACCGCCAATTATCGTGCGCAGCGTGGCCGTGATCAGCTCTACTCACACCCGGCAGTTCAATCGAAGTGCCGGCATTTCAGCCACACTCGCTTCGAGAATCCGATTTAGGACACTTAAAAATATCCGCGTGGCACGATCTGGTGACATCCACAGTTAAGGCGCGTAACGGGTAAAGATATAGTCGCGATCTTTCACAGGCACGTGACATGGGAAGCAAGATCACTCGACAACCGCGCTGCTGCCCGTCTTGACGACGGGCGCCTCGCGTTAGCGCTGCGCATCTTCTCGCAGTGCGGTAGAAATCAAGCGCGTTTGAATAGTGGTATCGGCAGCTTGTGCGCCTAAGATCATCCGTCGCGCCGACTCCTGCGGGTCCGAATAGGTGCGGCGATTCCTAGTAAGCAGTCCCGCGAGTGTAGGCGCGATCGTCGGATTTGCACCGTCGCTGAAGTGAGGTGTCCCCAAGATAAGCCGCCGCGCTTGCTCCTGCGGATCAAGGTTCGGCGTCCTATATTCGCCGACTCCTAGGCTCGGCGATGCGCGATCCTTCCTCTCTGGGCGCTTGACCGCCCCGGTAAGCAGGTCTCTCGCCTGCTGCTGGGCATCTTCGACGAGTTCGCCGATCGGTTTCCCCACTGGCGCATTTTGGATTGCGACCGGCGGCGCTGGCCCGCGAATAGCCCTCGTACCTTGAGCGAGAGCGCTTGAGGCAATCGCGGTGGTAGCCACGACTGCGGCTATCGTTCTGATGATCATCGTCATTTCATTCTCCTTTGCTTTTGGTTGGACACGCTGAAGATGACGGCATGGACGCTTTAGGCGAGTTCGATTGCCGCCGTTCGCTCATCGAGTCGCGTACTCGGTGAACACGTAGTCTCGGTTCTTAGCAGCTGTGTGGCACCCGAGCCCGCACTTCGCATCGTTCCCCTGCGGAGGTTTGTCCGCCGTCGTCGCCGGCGAAAACGTACCGGTCGATGCGTCGTAAACGAAGTAGGCATAGCCCCAACCACCGCTGCCGGAGAATCGTTTGCTGTCCTTTACCATGAAGTCCACGTCGTGCTGTGCACCTGGTACCGAGGGCTGGCCAGGTTCAGCTTCATTTGTCTTCGGTATCCAATGAATCTTCGCCACCTTGGCGCCCTCTGGAAAGGCCTTGCCATTGCCGGGAATACCTTCCTGGTAGGCCTTGATGGTCGCCGGGTTCCCGACGATCGCGGCCATCAGACCATGGTTCTCACTGATGGAGATCACCTGCCAGCTCTCGTATCCCCTAAATTCAGCGAACGCGAGGCCACCCGGGACCTTCACGGAATATTTGTCAGAGGAAGTCCCAGATGAGGAACTCTGAGCAACGGCCACCGCGATGCCAAAAGCAGCACAAGCTCCGACAATAAAAAAGTAGCTCTTTGCAATCTGCATAACGCACTCCTTCGATTGAGTTGAGAGACTAGACACTGCATTGACATCACATCAGAGCTTTGAGCGAGATGCGATTCCACCAAGGTGTCTAAGTGTTCAGCCGAGAACCTGGCGGATTCCAATCCGAAGCGCGGGTTAGGAAGCACCCTTCTTACTCTGCGGTGACGGGAGCCGACAGAGAAGCCTTCGGCCGCGGCACCACGAAACACAGCGGAATTAAGGCAACGCACAGCCACGCTGAGAAGTAAAAGAGATCGAGCGAGGACAGCAAGTAACTCTGGCTGACCAACGCCTGTGTGACCGTGCCCGCCGCTGCCGGATCGTTTAGTCCGAATTGGTGCAGCTTCTCCAGAGATTGCTGGAAAGATGGCGTGTACTGAGTAAGGGTGTCCGCGAGCCGGCTCTGATGAAGTCCCTCGCGCCGGTCCCAAAACGTCGTGGTCAGGGATGCGGCAAATCCTGAAGCGGTGATGCGCAGGAAGTTGGTCAATCCGGAGGCAGCCGGCAATGTTTGCTCTGGCAATCCCTCGAAAATGATCGCCAGTAGGGGAACGAAGAAAAGACCCGAGGCCAGTCCCTGAACCAGCTGCGGTGCCGCGAACTGCCAGAAGCTGGAATCCGGCGTGAGCTGTACCCTCATGAAATACGAAGTTGCGAACAGGGCAAATGAGGTGGCGGCGATTGCACGCGGATCGAAGCGACGCATCAAGCGACCGACCACGAGAGAGGTGATGATGGCAGTCACGCCGCTGGGGGCGGCTGCGAGGCCGGCCCATGTGGCTGTGTATCCCAAGAAAGTTTGCAGCCACAGCGGAACCAAGATCAAAATGCCAAAAAACACTGCGTAGCCCAGACACAACGCGATCGTTCCCAGGGTAAAGCTCCGTGATTTGAACAGCCCTAAGTCAACGATGGGATGCTCGTCGGTGAATTCCCAGATGACCCAGGCGCTGCACGCGATCAGCGTGACGGCGAGCAAGACAACGATCGCGGTCGAATGGAACCAGTCTAAATCCTTCCCCTTGTCGAGCATGATTTGTAGCGCGCCGACCCAGACGAACAGGAGGAAAAAGCCGACACTATCGATGGGGAGCTTGCGCGTCGGGGTTTCCTGCGACTTAAGATTGTTCCAGCACAAAACCGCGCAGATAACGCCCACCGGCACATTGATGAGAAAAATCCAGGGCCACACGAAATTGTCGGATATGTAACCCCCGAGCAATGGGCCGGCGATGGGTGCAACAAACGTTGTAATGGACCACACTGTCAATGCGGTGCTGCGTTGGCCCGGCCCGAACACACTGATCAGAAGTGCCTGACTGCCGGGAATCATGGGTCCGGACACCCCGCCCTGCAGGACACGAAAGATGATTAGGGACGGCAAGCTCCAGGCAAGACCGCAGAGTAGCGAGGCGACGGTGAACAGTACCACCGAGGCTACGAAGGTGCGCACTACGCCGAAGCGCTGCATCAACCAACCGGTGACCGGCACGGAGATCCCGTTGGCGACCGCGAATGCGGTGATCACCCAGGTTCCTTGATCCGTACTGACGCCAAGATTGCCTGCGATAGTGGGAATAGACACATTCGCAATTGTTGTGTCCAGTATCTGCATGAATGTACCCAATGCCAGCGCCACCGCAGTCAAGGCTTTGCGCCCACCGGCCAGCGGCAACGCCGCGACGACGGTGTTCGCACTCATGGACGGTCTGCTAGCAAGCGCGGGGATTGATGAGCCTTGGGTCCAGCATTATCGCTAATGATGGAGGCGATGCGCGCATCTACGGCAGGGTCGTCGCCGGCACTGGCGCCCTTCGGCAACGGTACATTACGGACTGCCGTGGTCATAAGAGGCCCCGATGTGTCGTGCAAGTCCACGCGCACCGTGGTCGAAAGTCCAATGCGAAGCGGGTGCGCCTTCAGCTCTTGCGGATCAAGTAGGATACGCACGGGCAGCCGCTGAACGATCTTGATCCAGTTGCCGGAGGCGTTTTGCGGGGGCAACAGCGCAAACGCATTGCCGCTGCCTGCAGCGATACCTGCCAGGTGACCGTGATAAGTCACCTGGTGCCCGTAAAGGTCCGTACGCACGGTCACGGGTTGACCGGCACGCATGCGCTTGAGCTGTACTTCCTTGAAATTGGCATCCACCCACACGTTCTCGAGCGGAATCACTGCGAGCAGCGGCGCGCCGGGCGCCACGCGCTGTCCCACTTCGACCTCACGTTTGGCCACCTCGCCTCTCACCGGCGAGATCAGCTTTGTTCGGTGCAATGCCAACGCCGCGTTGCGCACCACCGCGGCAGCGGCCAACACCTGGGGATGATCTGCGATGGTGGTACCGTCGATTTGTGCCACTGTTTGGCTCAGCTGTTGTCGGGCGGCGGAGACGTTGGCATGAGTGGTCGTGACCGCATCGCGCGCATGCGAGAGTTCCTCGGCGGAGATGGCCCCATCGGCAATCAGTCCGCCGCGCCGCTTCAAGTCATCGTCGGCGGTTCGCGCTGCCTGTTCACGCTGCTCTATCAGTGCCAAAAGTTCCTCGCGCTGCGCGAACAGCCCGCGCACCTGGCGCACCGCCCGCGCCAGGTCCGCCTCGGCATTGGCCTCGGCAATGCGCGCATCTGCGGGATCTAAGCTTAAGAGGACTTCACCGGATTGAACGAGCTGCGTATCGTCGACGTTCAGCGACAGGACAGTGCCCGGCACTTCGCTCGTCACCTGCACGACATCGCCGTTCACATAGGCATCATCGGTACGCTCGAAGTACCGGCCTTCGATGAACCAATAGGCAAAGTAGCCCAAACCACTGAGAAATACCAAGGCGCCAAGACCTGCCAGTCCCACGCGGCGCGTGCGTCCTGAGGATGCGGCTTTGATTTCACGGGATGTATCATTGGGTGCCGGCGAGCTCATGGAGATAACCTCGTTGAAACGTGATCCGCCTCTTCTGGATCAAAACTGCCCCCCACTGCCAACAGCAGATTTACCCGCGCCATCACCTGGCCCGCGCGAATATCGACCACCGTTTGGCGCGCGATGAGAACCTGGGTTTCTGCGTTAAGGACCGACAAATAGCTTGCGAGTCCCGCGCGATAACGCTCTTCGGCCAATTTGTAGGCGGCTTCGTTGGCCGCCAGTGTCTCTTGCTGATCCAGCCGCTCGCGTGCCAAGGCATCGATCAGAGTAAGCTGGTCCGCGGTCTGCTGCACAGCCCGCAGCACCGTGTCATTGTAGGCGTCGATAGCCGAGTCGAGCTGCGCCTCACTACCGGTATATTCCGCGCGCAGACGACCGGCGTCGAAGAGAGGCAGCGAGATCAAGGGACCTACCTCGTAGCCTCGCGCGCTCCACCGCACCAAATTATCGAGTCCGAACGCGCCAAAACCGGCCAACGCCTTTAGATTGACGTCGGGGTAGAACGCTGCCTTGTCGGCACGGCGCTCCGCGTCGGCAGCCAATACAGTGAAGTGCGCAGACAGCACGTCTGGTCGCCGCGCCAACAAATTGATAGGCAGAGCGTTTGGCACCGGCAGCGCCGCGTCGGCGTTCAACGAGGGGGGCGCAATCGATGCGTAGAACTCCGCGCTGCTTGCAGTTAATACCGCAAGGGCGTGGACGGCCAGCTCTGCCGCCGCTCGCGCCTGCTCACGTGCGGCTCGTGCCTGAGGCAGTTGACCCTCAGCCTGCCGCAATTCGAGTTGCGTATCGAGCCCCGCGGCCACACGACGCCGTGTGATTGCGACAATGTCTGTGCGCTGTTCGGCGGAGCGCTCGGCGATCGCAGCGAGCGCGTATTGGCGATAAAGTTCGATATAAGCTTGGGCGATTGCACCGGCGAGTATGAGTCTTGCATTGTCCGCATCAAAGCGCGCGGACTGAGCGAGTGCCCGTGCGCCGCGAACAGCATCTTTTTGCCGGCCGCGGAAATCGAGATCCCAGTCCAATGAGACCCCCGCCTGCCCGCTCCAAAAGCTATGTCCGGCGAGCGGTGGCGGTATCAGGTAGTTCTCGGGCGTCCGTTCGTAGGATGCGCCGCCGCCGTAGTCGACGCTCGGCAACAGCTTTGACTGTAGCGCCTGGGTACGAGCGGCGGCCTCAGCGACCCGTGAGCGCGCCTGCGCGAACGTCGGACTATTCTGTAATCCAGCGCGAATCAATCGGTCCAGTTGGGGATCTTGAAAGCTATTCCACCAGCGGTCCGCGACCGGCTCGACAGCCGCACCTGATAGCCCCGCATCGCGATTTGAGAGTTGAGTGGGATGAGCCAATTCTTTCGGAGGCAGAACACATCCCGACAATATCGCGGCACCAAGCACTAAGGGCGAAATCTGGCGAACAAGCGTTCCAGACGTCACGTTCGCTCCGCGCGAATAAGATCCGCCCCTTTTTCGCCGATCATTATGGCGGGTGCGTTTGTGTTTCCTCGCACGACTTTAGGCATGATCGAAGCGTCGACTATGCGCAGCGCCTCCAGACCATAGACCCTCAAGTTAGGATCCACCACTGCAAACGGATCGTTGACGCCCATCTTGCAACTGCCGACCGGGTGATAAACGGTATCGACGCGCTCACGAAGTATGTGGCGGATATCGTCGTCCGTTTGTACATTCGCGGTGAATAGGTCTTGCTTGCGAATTGCCTTTAGCGCGGGAGCATCCATGAGTCGTCGTGTGAGCTTGAAACCGGCAACCATTCCCTCTAGGTCCTCAGACTCCCCGAGGAAATCCAGGTCAATCTCCGGTGGGTCTTGTGGATTCTTCGACCGCAATCGCACGGATCCTCGACTCTTGGGATCCAAATACGCACAATGGCAGGAGAATCCGGTGCCCCAATGGAATTTTCGACCGTGATCATCGATTAGCACGGGGCCGAAGTGCAGTTGGATGTCTGGCGCTGCCAACTCCGGGCGAGTTTTCAGAAAACCACCGCCTTCTGCAAAATTAGATGAGAGCGGCCCTCGATGATTATGCGAATATTCCTTGGCCGCCGACAGCAACCACGACGCCTCTGGCAAGGAGACACCATAGAGATGGGGGTGGTCCGATGAGTAACCGAAAACAAAGTCGGGGTGGTCGTGCAGGTTTTCGCCGACGCCGGGCAGGTCATGAACGACGCTGATGCCCTGCCGGCCAAGTTCATCGCTCGGGCCAACACCCGATAACTTGAGAATCTGGGGTGTCTGGAAAACTCCGGCGCTGAGGATGACCTCGCGCCGCGCGCGCCATACCGTTGTCTGATTCCCCTGAAGAAATTCCACTCCTACCGCCCGTTTTCCTTCGAAGACGACGCGTGTGGCCAAAGCGTGAATTTCCACTTGAAGGTTTTGCCTGGACTTCATGATCGGGTGTATATAACTGCGGGCCGCGCTGCAGCGCTCGCCATCCTTCTGCGTAACCTGGTAGCGGCCAAGCCCCTCCTGTTCTCGGCCATTGAAGTCCTCGCAAATCGGATATCCGGCCTCGCACGCTGCCTGCAGAAAGATATCCATAACCGAGTTCTCGCTTTGCAGCTTGCTAACGCTTAGCGGGCCGCCTTGACCGTGGTACTCATTGCGAAATTGGTTGTTGTCTTCGGCACGCTTGAAGTAGGGCAAAACGTCTGCGTAGGACCACCCGACGTTCCCAAGCGCAGCCCACCCGTCGTAGTCAAGGCGATTGCCACGGATGTAGCACATCGCATTGATTGCTGAACTGCCGCCCAACACCTTGCCGCGCGGCTGGTAACCAGTTCGATCGTCGAGGCCCCGTTGAGGAACTGTGTGGAATGACCAGTTGTGGATGTTCGAACCGACCATGAGAAACAATGCAGCTGGCGTCCTGACAATCCAATCATCGCCTGCGCCGCCCGCTTCCAGGAGTGCCACACTAATCTCGGGATCTTCCGAGAGGCGGCTGGCGACAACGCATCCGCTTGAACCTCCTCCGATGACGATATAATCAAAAGCAGTCGGCACGATTGCTTCCTCCGCAAGCGATTGCATGGCCGCGTTGTGCAAAATGAACCCATCCCGCGAATCGGCTCACACTGCTTTTGGGCCAACGACTGAACGAGCGGGTGGCGACACGCGGCGTGAGCGAAACGACGCCGCTGTCCACTTCCACCGAGCTTGCGGCGAATCCGTCCGTTCTGTCGGACCGGGGTTCGCGAACGATCGCTGCGAGCGGATCCAGAAAATGATCGCCAGCGGCCGGGAACCAGCTGGTAGGTAAATCGCCGACGATACACAGCGCCCGGGTCATCCCTGTCGCAATGCGGCCTGCCTTGCTTCGTAACCCTCGCATCAGGGCGCGAGGTATTTGGTCGATGTTAGGCACTGTAAGAACCCCCTTTTGGCCTCTTCTTGTGCCTATCTC
>Ga0209139_10000489_pt1 | contig 13790 bp, 14 predicted proteins | sample BogFormECP14_OM3_FD_188246 | JGI IMG/M metagenome (GOLD analysis project Ga0209139, IMG submission 188246) | Bog forest soil microbial communities from Calvert Island, British Columbia, Canada - ECP14_OM3 (SPAdes) (version 2) | ecosystem: Environmental > Aquatic > Freshwater > Wetlands > Bog ...
GGGAACGAGGATGTTCATCTTGCGAAGCCCTCCAGTCGTTCGTCAAAAAGATGCTGACTGGATACCCCGCTGAATCGTCAGCGTCAACCGTTCATGGCGGGGCTCGTAGTCTGAATTGCTTGCTGAAAAATTTTTTTTGAAACTGAGCTAAGCCGGTTTCGCTAAAAGCAAGGTGTCGAACGTTTCTCGCACGTAAACACTAGCGACTCGCCGTCCTGATCTACTACTTGGCCACTCAGCTTGTTGGACTTCAGTTTTCCGTCCAGTTCAACGTCATCAGCGACACATGTGAAACCACTCGAAGAGGCATCGAACGCGGGCGATTTGAAAGAGCCAGTCGCTCGGCACGCGCATCCGAAGCTATCGAAAGAATTGGTATCCACGTCGAAGTTCTGAGAATAGCCCATCGTATAGAAGTCCAGGCAATCAGCTCCATCGGTGCCGTTGGAGAACTTGTAGGCGCAATCATAAGAGTTGCCCGCGAGCTTGGCCTGACAATTTCCGCCCTTCGCCTCCGCAGAAGATGATTTGGCGAGTAAACCCAGCACGAAGACAGAAGATATCATCACTATTTCCAAACTGGCCGATCGCCTCATTTGTTGGGTCCTCCATTCAGAGCAAAGGTCATTTCACGGATCGAGTTCCTGCCAATGCCTGTCATTAAAAGAGGCAATCGCATTGTGGCTCAAAGAGTTTCGAGGAAGTTCACCAAGTCCTGTTTCTCCTCGTCCGTAAAGCCGATGTTGAAGCGCTGGTCATAGAAGTTCACCGCGTCCGAAAGGGTCGCGGCCGAGCCGTTATGGAAGTACGGCGCGCGCGCCGCGAGTCCGCGCAGAATCGGCCCCTTGGTCTTGCCGATGTCCGCACAGTTTCCGCTGATCAACGCTCGGCCGGGATCCGTGACGTAAAATGTCTTTCCGGCAAGAGGACCAGCGACGCATTGCAATGTGAAGACTGGCAATCCGGATATATCGAGTGCCGGAGGACCCGGATTTGCGTCGGTTACTCCGATATTCAAAGGCGCCTTGACCGAATGATCTCCGACATTTGGCGTGTCATGGCAGGTACCGCAACTACCCGGAAACGAATCGACGTTCAGCACGTCGTTGATACCCGCTACGCCGGTAATATTGATCAACTTGGTATTGAAGACCGCTTCGCCACGCGCCACCGACTCTCGATACCTGGTCTGCGGGCTGTTACCTGGCAAGTTCGACCAGTTTTCATACAGGTTAAAGATGTTGGAGGTGAACGAGGTACCGCATGGATTCATCCCCAGCGGATCGTTGATGCCGATAAAGAAGTCCGGCAGCAGTTGTGCGAGCGCATCCGGCCCACCTGTTTGAAGAACCGTCGTGTCGCTGCATTCGACCGGTGAGGATGCCGGAATCGGCATCGTAACCGCCAGCTGGGAAGGCGGCGCGAGAAGTAGCTGCGCACCGAAGTCGAATATCTGGCTGGTAAAAATCCCTGATTCGAAGTTGACCATCTGCGTCTGCTGCGCCGCGGTCGGACCGGGGCTATTGCCTTGGGCGTGGATGAGCGTCGCGTCCACGGCCTGATGCGCCAAGGTTGGCTCGCGCCCATCCCACATTATTGTGCTGAGGAAGCCCAGGTTGGTTGACGGCAGCGGGCGTCGGTAAATCGAGACGATGCCGGTAGTCGGGCTGGTGAGACCCGTACTCGGATTGGTCGTGCAGCTGTAGGGATCGGCGACAGCCGTTATCTCGAACTGCGATTGCGGACTGCCTGCAGGTAACGGGAGTCCGATTCGAATGAGGCCCTTCTCAAGCAAAAGTTTATAGGCTTGGCTCCGCGCCGCCGCAGTAGAGACATCGTCGCTGGGACAGGTCGCACCGTCGACCAACCGGAACAACGGGTCGGTACCGCTGCTTCGAGCAAAACTATCGCGAGCTGATTGGGCACTGATCGTCCATCCGGTTTGAGGCTGATGGCAAGTGAAACAGGTTCTCCCGTTCGTCCCCAGGTTTTGGAAGAAAGGATTGTTCGCGGTGAGAGTCGGTCCACCCGGTTGAGACGTGGCGACAATCCCGTTCGCGTCGAGATCGACCTCCGATGACGGGATGACAAACGGCGCAGGTTGCACCGTTGTGGCAGGATTCGGAAAACTCAGCATTCTCCGCGCGTGAGAGATCGCCCCTTTTGACCAGGAAGTTGATTGAGCCCCATCTGGGGTTTGGGCAAAAGCGACATACGAGCGACTCGCCGACCAGGCAAATGAGGAGAGAACGAGAACGCCGACGAGTCCCCTACGCAGTGAATTGATCACTTCAACACTCCTTCGAAAGCGAGGCTGACATTCGCCCTGAGCCGAACTGTCGAACGACAAATAGGTGCCATTTGCCGGGGACACCCTTGAGACTGTGCGTACCTCGATCCCCGAACTGAATGCCCGATCCCGCTACCAGGTCTTTGACCGTGCTCGAGACCAGCAATTCATCCGGATTGGCTGCGCTCTCTACGCGCGACGCAATGTGCACCGCGATGCCCCCGACATCGTTGCCGATCAACTCACATTCGCCAGTATGCAGGCCGACGCGAACCCTTAGTCCGACCGAGAGCAGCTTTTCTCTCATTGAACACGCACTTCGTATCGCGCGCGCCGGACCGTCGAAGGTGGCGAGCACACCGTCACCCACCGTGCTGACCTCGCGGCCGCGGAAAGAGGCAAGCTCCTTGCGGACGATTTCGTAATATTTCCTGAGGACGTTTCTCCATCGCTCGTCCCCGATCGCCGCAGCATGTTCGGTCGACTGCACAATATCGATAAACATTACGGTAGCGAGGACCCGATCTGGCTCCGGCCGATGGCTTGTTCCGGTGATGAATTCCTCGATCTCGTCGGCGATCAGAGCCTGGGTCTCCTGATCAAGCACGAGGTGATCCTCGCCCGGAAGTTCTGCGTATTTGGCGCCCGGTATGTGCTCGGCGAGGTAACGGCCGGCCGCGACGGGAACCAACGCGTCGCCAGCGCGATGGAGGACCAGGGTCGGAACGCGGATCGTTGAAAGTTGGTGACGGGCGTCGATCTCGAAATTGGCCCTTAGCAGCGCCAGGATAGAACCCGGACTTGCCGCCTCCCGCTCGAGTTTCGCGAAGGACTGCATTACCGCTTGGTCCTTGACTCGGCTTGGCGCATTGAGCCGCACCAACGCGCCCTCGCCCCAATGCTTTTCCATCACGCCGAGGAACTGGTCGATTTGTTCCCGAGTCACACTCCACGGCGGAGACTGCATCGAGGCGAACGTGCCGTATAGTACGAGCGACGCCGTTCTTTCCGGATAGGTGGCCGCGAACATCAACGACATCGGGCCGCCTTCCGACCATCCATAGATCGTCGCACGCCTGCAGCCGGCGGCGTCCATAACCACACGGACGTCTCCGATTCGCTCTTCGATGGTCTGCTCAGCAACGCGGTCGGAGAGACCCTGCCCGCGTTTGTCGAAGACTATAACCCTGGCGAAAGAGGTGAGCCGTTTCAGGAGATAGTCGTTGGTTGGTACTTCCCACAAAAGCTCGACGTGGGAAAGCGTTCCCGGAATCAGGACGATGTCGTGCGGGCCGTCGCCGATGATGCGATACGCGATGTGAACGTCGCCACTTCGCGCGTATTTGACGGGAGACTCCATTGGCATTCTTCTGCGGAGAGCGCGGCAAACCGCGAGCAGATGTGCTGCCCGCGGCGCCGCTGGCCGAAGTCACTTCACGTCCACTTCCATGCGCATCCAGGGATGGATGCAGCATTCGAATAGGTGTTTCCCCTTGGACAGACCGGTTATATCGAGGTGACTGCCTTGAAGAATTCGGGTCCTGGCCACGGCGATGTTTTTGAAGCCGCCGGTGCACTCCGGAATGGTCGCCTCACCATCGTTGAGGCCCGTTATGAATCCTCCTCCGAACTTTTTCACCTCAGTAAAAGTGTGTGGCTCACCGCCTTCGTCGGCCACGGTAACGACGGTCCCTTGTTTGATCGCCAACGTGTCGGGTTCGAAATCCCAAGCCGGATCGGGGGTTCCAGCTGCCGCTTCGGCGAACAGATCGGCGAACGTCGTCGACGCTCCGAGTGCTATATTCTTGCAAAAGTCAGCGCCCACCGCCCCCGGGTCGTTGAATGTGGCCGGATCGCATTCGTCCAACGCAACAACCTGAGCGACGCCCGGAGAGTTTTCCCCGGCGTTCGCGTGAGACGTGCCGGCAAGAATCAGACTTCCTGCCAACACCATAACTGCCGATATCGTGCGCATTACTGACGCCTCCTTTAGGTGCTTTGATCGAAGCCCTCACGGGACTTCTAACTATGAGGCGTGACGAATAGAGGGACGATGTGCCGACATCCGGTACAAATCGAGACTGCGGATCGAAGTTTCGACCGCAGCAAGGGCGGCGCTACAACTGCCAGGCAGTAGGACGGTCGGGGCCGGGATCGTAGATACAGAAATTGCCAGTCTTGATGGAAGTCGCAAGATAGTGGCCCAGCGCGACATCACGGCCGCGGATTTTTGCGATCGCAGCCTTGATCGCCTTGGTCACCATCAAACGCGCCCTTTCACTATGCGAAGCGGCCTTGCGAAGTCGTCCGCCCAGCCCGACGGCGGCGGCAAGCTGATCGCCAAGCGACTCCAGTTCACAGCGGAGACGCGTAGCTCGGTAGCCGTCGTTGAGCCGATCAGCTTCCGTCAATTCCTCGCGCAGCTCGCCGATACGTTGTCGATATTGCTCGCAGGCCCTGGTGTCGAGCATCGCGCCTGCATCGCCGAGAGTTGCGGCAGGACGATCTGGATCGGCCGATGCGCGCCCTTTTCCCGTCGCTGCACCGAGCAGCGCAAGTTCCTGGGCCAGCACTTCGCGACCGGGGTTAGCCAGCAGATAGGTAAGGTAGTGGAAGCCCTTGGCGTCCTTGAGACGAACCAGATTTCCCTGCCACGACACAGTCCAGTAGTCGCCCTCTCGCCGAAACAACGCCTCCGGCAATGCAGGCGCTATTATGGTGCGGCTGTTCACTCCAGAAACACCACTGTCGAAGATATGCGTCGAATCATCGACAATGTGACCCCGCCCTTCGCCGGCGCTCTGCCGTCGGTAAACTTCGATAGCCGAGTCCAGCTTTTCGATGAGCCCGCGGCGATCGACGCCGGCAAGGAGAGTGCGACCCCAGGTTTGAAAGGTATGCGCCTCCTGCCACGCCATCTTGTGTCGCCGAAAGGTCTCGACTGCCTTGATGAATTGCGATTCTGACTCCTGCCAGGATCCGCGCGCTGCAGCTACAAGCGCTTCGGCTCGAGCTAAAAGGCCGGCGAGTTCTGCACCGCCTTCGCCGGAGGCAAGCATGTCGCGGCATCTTTCCAGTTCTGTAATCGCGTCGGTCAGCGGTCCGCTCTCAGCACGGGCCGGAGATAGTGGGGCGCGTTCCGTGGAACCCACGATGTCCGCGGACATCACTGCGGCCAGGATCTCCTCCGGCTTGGCTCGGTGCCGCTTGCCGGTCGTGAATTCCTCGATCTCATCGAGAAGGAGATCGAGCACGTCCTGATCCAAAGCTTGGAGCAAATGGTCGACGCCGGGCAGCTCGACGTACTTAGCACCGCGAATGTGCCGAGCCAAGTAGCGTCCGGCTTCGACGGAGACGAGCGCGTCACCCTTACGATGGAAGATTAGGGTCGGCACCCGAATCGCAGGCAGAATATGGCGGACGTCGATCTCGTAGTTAGCCCGCATCAGGGCAAGGATGGCGTTTGGACTCGCTGCGGCCCGCTCGAGTCGGCCAAACCATTGGACGAAGGCTGCATCCTTGGCCCTACTGGGCGCATTGATTTTGACCAGGATGCCTTGGCCCCAGTGTCTTTCGACTGTGACAAGGAATCTCTCGAATTCCTCGCTGATGACAGCCCAAGGGTCATCCTTCATAGATGGATAGGAGCCGTACAGCACGAGGCCGGAGGTTCTCTCCGGGAAGGTCGCGGCAAACATCAAACACATCTGGCCGCCTTCGGACCAGCCATAGACGATAGCGCGTTTCGAGCCGGCCGCATCCATAACGGCACGCACATCGCCGACCCGTTCTTCCAGAGTCATTTCCGCGGATCGATCGGAGAGTCCCTGGCCGCGCTTGTCGAAAACGATTACCCGGGCAAACGAGGTGAGCCGTTTCAGCAGATACTCGTTGGCAGGCAGTTCCCAGTACAGCTCCACATGCGAGAGGGTTCCCGGCACCAGCACGATATCGATCGGGCCATCGCCGAAAATCCGATACGCGATGTGAACGTCGCCACTCTTGGCGTATTTGACGGGAGACTCCATAAACATCCTTACACGTCGGCGCACGGGTGATGCATCGACGTCCCATCATGTGATGACGTCAGAGTTCCTAATATCTGCCTAGCCTCCTGCGCAACGATCTGCAAGAGAGCACATCGAACCCTGCAGCGCCGCGCTCCGCTTATTTTCCGTCACTACGCGGCGTCACTTACACCTCCCCTCACATTTTAGAAGGTCCGCCGAGCATAGGCCTGTGCACGTTCTAAGCTCTCCGACACACTCCTGCGGCTTGGGACCCCCAGGCCTGGCGACACTTTGCATGCAGAGATCGCGAGACTTGTCGCACCCGTCTACGCACTGCTGGTCCGCCTTTTGGCAGCCTTCTATGCAAACCTCGGTCGGGTTGGGGGGCGGCTTAGGAAAGGCGAGTGGCAGCAGCGCCCCATATACGTGGCTCACTCTGGTCGTATTAGTTACATGGCAGCTGAAGCAATTCGAACCCCCGTGTGTTGTCGTGGTGTCCTTGCCTTGCTGGTAGGTCTCCATGGTGGTGTTAGCCAGTTGACTGGTACCGACTTGGGCGCCTAGAGCCGTCGGGGGATCGTTCGGCTGAGGGTTGGAGGAAACGGGTATTGGCGAGTCGCCGTCGATCGTCCACGTCGCGCCGGTCATGATGTAATTGCTGCGTATGTCGCCGGTCGCCATCATCCCGCGAACATTGTTGTTGATAGAGAGGATCTCGGTGTTGGAAGCAGTCACGCTGAGGTCTGCCGGGTTTGGAGACAAATTGGAAGCCGCTCCCCAGGTCTTCCATCGGATCGTATCGCTGGGGCTGATGCTGTGGGGCGATTGACGCACGATGTTGAGCCCGCTGACAACCATATGTGGAACATTGAAGGAGCTTGGATGGTTGGAACTGAACAGCCACGGTCCCGACGTGTCCTGGGCTATCGTTTTCAACCCGCTGGTGGAGTTATATTTGTATTCAGCAATCGGCGAGTTGTTGGTGTGCTCGAAAGTGGCCCATATCATCTCCGGATGTCCCGCCGTGCTTCCCACCACATGTATCCCGACCAAGGCCAACTTCACGGTTTTCTCTCCGTGGAGTTTCCATTCGTTGGGATCGGATTTGTCATAGTTGGGAATGGTCGCGGTCATCGTGATGTAGTTGTCGAGATGCGGCAACCCGGCCGCCTCAACCCATGACGACTTCACTTCAATCGCCAGGGCGTTAGGATCGGAGAAGGTCTTCCCGTGCGCCGCGGCGAAAGCCACGATCTTGTCCAATTCTGCCTTCTTCGTGGGAAATGGATCGTTGAGATGTTGGCTCTTTTCTCGGCTTGCGAAGTAGGCGTAGACGTCGTTGACCATTGTTGCATAGTAGACCAGCGAGCCATTCTGCGCCTCCAGCACGCCACCGTCCGCCTGTCCTTGTTCGACATCGACCAGCTTGCCAGACAACGTCATGTACACAGGCGTCTGCCCTATCATGAACTGTTGGACAATGTTCGAGGTGGCTGACTCCTCGACCGCGAGCTTGCTTTGCAGTTGCGCTTGCGGAACTGGTCTTGCGCCTTCAATCGGCTTGCCGGTTACATCGAGAAAGAGCGGTATTCCGTTTTCCAGCGTCGCACGTTCGATTTCAACCGCTTGCCCCGCCTTGTTGAGGATGAGCGGCTTCCCGCTTGGCGCCATTTGCGGGCGTTGGACCTCAAGCATTCTTCCGGCTTTGTCAAATATCACCGGCAGCCCATGCGCTCCCGCCTGTGCCGCCCGCAAGCTGAAGCTCAAGGTCTTTCCGGCCTCATGCCGAATGAAAGTCCGGTTGCCTTTCGAGTTTTCGGGCGAAACGTCAAAAAACAATGGCGAATCGAGTATCCGTCCGCTACCGCTCGGCGAAGTCAGCCACATGAACATTCGCTCCCCCCACTCATAGAAGGAGCAATTCGGTTGGTTGACAAATTTTACGCTGTTCGCCGGATCCACCACTCCATTCGCGGTTACGGTTCCCGAGTGAAACCAAGTCGCAAACACTGCGGCATCGGATGCATGCGGTACAACCTGTGTTGAGACCGTGCATGTCGCTTGAGCGTCAGAGGGTAGCGTTTGTGCGCTTGCGGGTGATTCTCCTCCTAATGCGAGCACCATCAACACGAGTCCTATGTGCGCGAGTTTCAAAGCGGCTCGCCCGGATGGGTCACGCATATGACTCTTCCTGCGCCGATGAGTCTTCTTTAAGGGCTTGCATGAAAATATCCTGGTTGCGTGAGACAAAGTCGTTGCGCTCGCTAATCAAGAGCTCCTGGAATGCTACGCACTTCTCCTTCACAGCCTCGGGCGTCCATAGGTCTGGCCTGCCGTCTGAATACACGTAGGAAGTATCTTCGACCACTTGGAAGAGCAACTCATTGGCGGACTTGGTTATTCCGCGCAACGTAGCTTTGTACTCGTCGAATCCTGGAAGCGGAGGAAACAAGGCTTCCATCACAGCTACTTCGCTTTTTGCGTACTGGAGTTGCGGCGTGAGCGCCTCTATGCCATGAATCCATCCCGAGACGTGGACCATCCTATTGAGGGCATGAAAAAAGGTATCCACTCTGGGATCAAGAAAGTTGTAGTCGGGATTGTAAACGTCGCCTCTGAGCCTTCCCGTGCGAGCCAGCTCATCCTTGATGGGAGTGCCATCATAGGGAACCATCCGGCAGAATGAAGCTGGTGCGCTACCATCCCCAACGATGGTGCGCAGAAACTGGAGATTGCTACGGACTGATTCGAAGGTGGTTGACGGATCGAACAGCATGAATCCGTATTCGAATCCGAGGCCGAGACCCTTCAAGATTTCTACCGCCCGCAGATTTTCTTCGACGGTGATCTGTTTGTGGAGAACGTCGAGGCCGTCGTCGCTGCCGGATTCCAACCCCATGTAGACTAGATACAGTCCTGCGTCGCGCATGCGAGCCATCAATGTGGCGTCGACCGCGTCAGCGCGGCAATTGATTTTCCAGATAACGTGGCCGGGTAGACCGCTGCGATACAGCTCGTCGACAAATTCGTTGCACCATTTTTTCCAAACAGGACCATAGAGCGGAAAGTCGTCGTCCTGGAAGAGAAAGGCTGTAATTCCCTGCTGTTTGTACAGATGGCACATTTCCTCCACAACGCGCGCAGGCTTGCGGGTTCGCACCACTTTCCCCGGAGCGACGCGGTAGAAGACGTGAATCGAGCAGAAGGAACATGTGCGGATACATCCGCGGCTCGCGATGATCGGCATGGCATGCCGGCCGAGAATCATTGTAGGTCTAAAGTTGTTGCGCTCGGGATAGGGCAAGGAGTCCAGGTCGGGAACCAGCGGCCTTAGTTCGTTGGCTACAATCTCGCCGGCCTGCTGGTAAGCAATACCCGTGATGCCGCGCCAGTCCCGGCCTGTGCTGATGTGATCGGATAATTCTATCAGTGTCATCTCGCCTTCGAAGCGTACGATGCTGTCGATATCTGGAACCAGTTCGAAACAATGCTGGTAGCTAAGGCTAGGAAAATGGCCTCCCATCGTGAAATGACAGGTGACGCGGCGATCTCGCAGATATCGTATGAGTTGTTCGAAACGATCCACATAGAACTGAAAAATGAGCGAGAAGCCAATGAGAATAGGATCGAGTGCGGTAACCGCGGCAAGGATCTGTGCGGGATCCTGCTCGAAGTCGAATACCTCGACCCGGTAACCCTCGCGTCGAAGCGCTGCCGCCAGATAACCAAGCCCCAGGTTTGACTGTTCCTGGAAGCCGATCAGCATCACCGGGCGCGAGGTATCGCGCTGGCCGGAGCCAAATCCAAATACCGATTCGCTTGCGAACTGTTCGCGCCGGATTGATTCTGTCATCACTACTCTCCTCCGCCGCGAGTTGGCGGCATCTGGGCAACGAAAGGAAAACGGGCTTGCGGCCCCTGTGAGCCGCAAGCCGCGGTCGCTTGTAGGTCGTCAGGTTGGCTGCTTTTGACTCTGAAGGGCCTGGATTTGACGATCTATCGCTTTGGACTGAGAGGCTAGGACTTCCTTCTCGAGCTGGAGCTGGCTTAGCACGAGTTCCACTTGGATTTCCTTGCTTACGACCTCGAACCACCACGGGGGGCCGGGATCATATTGGGGCCAGCGCAACGGACCATACTTCAGGACCTCTGGTAGTTCTTTGGGCATCGCAATCTCCTTCTGACTGCTTGTTCGGTGCGCTCTCAATTGGGAGCACAATTTCGCGGGGCCATTGAGTTGGCGGAATCCTAATGAAGGGGCGGCTCTATGCCAACGAGTTTCAGGCTAAGTTTAACGAACGGATGGGAGTCGAATGATAGTTAGTAGCTTTTGAATTTGAATCGAACGGTCGATCTTAACCCGCCACAAGATGAAGCTTTGTAAGAGATGAGAACGCGCCTTTCGCCCTCAGGATTTGGCATTGCGTCACGTACCTAGCGGATTCATCTGATAAATAACGCTGCTGTCTAGCACCATTTGCCGATCGGTCTGAGGCGCGGCATTGCCGTCTGCGCTCGCGATTGACGCGGCGATTAGAAACGTAAGCGCGATATGCTCGACTCTCATGGATCACTTCTCGGGCGGCGCCACTCATAGCTTTCGATCCGGGGATAGTCATCGTCCATTGCCGGCCACTATTTCCGTCAATGTGACCCGCACAATGTGTCTGTCGGTCACTGACACAACGAACAACAGCTGCTGCTAAGCTCACGACGGACAAGCCCCCGTCTTGAGACGATGCATCTGAGTCAGCCGCTCGGAGAAATATCATGGGTGCTTCAGAATCCGCCACGGCCACTATGAGGGCGGTTCGCTTCCACAACTATGGAGATCCGGCAGATATGCTGCGGCTGGACGAGGTCGCGAAAGCAGATCGTGGCAGGCTCTCGCGCATTTCCGAGTCCAAACATGGCCTTGCGACATAGGTACCGATGTATTATTAGAGAGGTACCTATGCAAAGCGAACAGCGGCAAGAAGTTTGGAACCCTGAGTCCACAGCGGCCTTCTGGATCAACCGCGCATCGCGGGCACTCCTGCGGCACTTCGACGCGCGATTGCGGCCCCTCGGGTTCGCCATGAGTCATCTTCCCGTGCTTCGCGCTCTCGCCGGTGGAGGATCGCTGTCCCAAACCGAACTTGCTCAGGCCGCTCGCGTCGAGCAGCCGACGATGGCCGAGACCTTGGTGCGAATGGTGCGCGATGGCGTCGCTCAGCGCGAGCCCAATCCCAACGACAAGCGCGGCACGCTCGTCTCGCTGACAAGGCGGTCGCGCGCACGCTTGTCGAAAGCAAGGGCGGCCCTCTTACAGGCCGACCGCGAGGCGATGGCGGGTCTGACCAATGCGGAGAAGGCGCTTCTTCGGCAACTCCTGGAGCGCGTGGTCGCGAACCTTGAATCGCTCAGCGGAAGCGAGCTGTCGAGCGACGCAGGGCAGCCGATGCCCGCCCTTGGAGGCCCACGCGCAGTTGCAACAGAGTTTCGACCGTAAGGAGCAGACCATGACCGACCACACTGCGAGGACTTTTCCCCGGACTCGTGGCGTATCCCGCAGCGACATTCACATCATCAACGAGTACCCACACCCGCCCGAGAAGGTCTGGCGGGCCTTGACCGACCCTGCGCTCATCCCGCTTTGGACCAAGGAGGGCCTCGGGGGGCGGCCCGAGGGGTTCGTGGCCGCCACCGGCACAAAGTTCAGGTTCGTTGCGAAACCGCAGCCGTGGTGGCGGGGCTTTGTCGATTGCGAGGTGATCGAAGTACGCGCGCCGTCGCTACTCCGCTACTCTTGGGTCGGCGACGAGGGTGATAGCCCGACGTTGGTCGCTTACCAGCTTGAGCCGATCAAGGGGGGAACGCGCTTCACGTTTGATCATACGGGGTTCCGCGGCGTCAGCGGGTTTATCGTGTCCAGGGTGCTGCACCGGGTTCGCAAGAGGATGCTCGGTGTCGGTCTTCCCGCCCTGCTCAAAGCTCTCGACGATCGACCGTTGAGCCCTGCGGGCTCTTGGCAGCAAGGAAAAGGAGCAAGGCCATGAAACTCTCGATGCGGCGCACGGTCGTCGTAGCGGCCGCCGTGCTTGCGCTTGCCCTTCTACCCACCTCCCGTTCCTCTGCGGTTGGCCCGCGGACAGGATCCATCACCGTGCTGGTGGCGGGACTACGTTCGAACGGTGGCCAAGTCGACTGCGCACTGTACAACTCTGCCAAGGGGTACCCGTCCGACGCGAGCGCGGCATTGCAGAGACGTTTCTGTCCCATCGACAAGAGCACTTCCGTCTGCGCGTTCGATCCAGTCCCTGCCGGAACCTACGCGGTCGCCTGCTTTCACGACGAGAACAAGAACGGGAAGCTGGACACCGGCCTTTTCGGCATCCCCAAGGAGGGTGTCTGCGCGTCCAACGGCGCGACTGGGACGCTGGGGCCGCCGAGTTTCCATGACGCGAAGTTCGAGACCTCGGGCACACCTAAGGACGTGTCGGTTCGGATGAAATATTGAGATCTCCGTTTGCCTGCCCGCATGACAAGCAGTTTATCTCGGATCTTTGTCGTTGGCCTACCTCAAAAAAGCAGCTCGTGCATCATCCACGGGGGCTGATTTGCGAAGCGAAAATTGGATTTAGCGAAGACTAGGCATCAATTAGCAACAAACTAATTGTATCATAATAATAACATATAGCTTGACACAGATTGCGGTCAGACAGATACTGTAGCTTCTTGTCGTGGCTGTAAATGCTAATAGTCATTGCTTAACCCGCCAAACAGCTTCAAAGTTTCCGGCCGAATCATACAAATTGACTAGATACTCCTACTTTATGGTAGGGTCGCCGCAAGGCGCCTTTGCTGTCATTTCTAGCGTCAGTCGGGGGCGGAGGCGAGCGTAGGTAGTGAAATCTGCTAAGTCTCATGCCGTGCCAGAGTCCGTCCGTCGTGGCGTCTTCCCGAGAGACATCCCGGATGTGCTGTTGCCGAGTCAGTTTTTCGAATTTGTTGGTGCACGGATGTTGTCGAGCGAGCAACGTCTAATGCTCGCAGTCCTGATCGACGCCATTAATGTTCTGGGAGTCTCGCCGAATCGCCGCAAGAGCAACCCTTTCAATGACGCGTCGTCTTGGGTCTTCGCGAAAGGCGTCAAAAGCCCGTTATCATTTGATCATGTGTGTGACGCAATTAGTGTGGACGCCGAGAGGCTGCGAAGGCGCCTGTCAGAGCTGCTCTCAGAGCACACCGGCACCTTGCTCAGATTGAGAGTCAAGGCAGGCGGCCGCATGCAGCGCGTAACCATTAATCGCACCCGCGGGAGGTAACTCGCGTGAAATATTCGTCCACGCGTCCCCCCATCATTAGTTTTGGCGCTTGGAGTGCCTCCCTGGATTTCTTGCACGGGATTATCCTGTCTGTGGCGAATTGTTGATTTTCAAGCAAAATCAACAATTCGCCACAGACAAGATCCGAAACACGGGCACGGACCCTATGAACGAAATCGAGAA
>Ga0209139_10000491_pt1 | contig 13778 bp, 17 predicted proteins | sample BogFormECP14_OM3_FD_188246 | JGI IMG/M metagenome (GOLD analysis project Ga0209139, IMG submission 188246) | Bog forest soil microbial communities from Calvert Island, British Columbia, Canada - ECP14_OM3 (SPAdes) (version 2) | ecosystem: Environmental > Aquatic > Freshwater > Wetlands > Bog ...
CCAGTTGTCATGCCAATGGCACGGCTGGGTAGCGAAGTTCGGTTGTGATAACCGCTGAATGCATATAAGCGGGAAGCACGCTCTAAGATGAGATCTCCCTGAAGGGCCCAGGAAGACCACCTGGTTGATAGGCTGGATGTGGAAGCGCAGTAATGCGTGTAGCTTACCAGTACTAATCGCCCGTTCGGCTTGTCCATAGAATTAATTCTGTGCAGTATGTCGCACTGAAGATATTCAACAAGCCTTGTAAATACGCTTGGTCGCTTTGCATGAGTATGGTTTCGGCCTGCTCCATGACAAAGAGTAATAATGATTCAAGGGAAATATTCCCGATCGATTTCGTTGTGAGATATTAGGTTGGATATGGCGCCAGTTTGCCGTTTTCGCTTCTGAGAGAAAAAGCTCGTTGAAGCACCTGGCTGCGGGAGAAACAGCCCGCCAAGCGCCGCCCAAGTTATAAGGCGTCCAAGTCGTAAGATTTTGGAAGCGCCTCAGTTTGCCGGTGACCATACCGCGAGGGTCACACCCGTTCCCATCCCGAACACGGAAGTTAAGCCTCGCTGGGCCGATGGTACTGCACGAGAAATTGTGTGGGAGATTAGGTGATCGCCGGCATAATCATAAAAGCCCGCTCTTTCGAGCGGGCTTTTTGTATTTGCGCAGAGTCTCTAGTCTGTTGTAGCTTTCTAACGAGATCGAAAGGCTATGAGATCCCGCATAACTCAGCTTGGAATCGCGGCTTTTGCGGTCTTCTTGATAACTATTTCTCGAAACAACGATTCAGTCGGCAATATTCCTAATCGTGAAAGTGCCTTTTTGCGTCAATACACGCCGCAAGCAGTTGTTGCAACTTTACGTTACGACGGATTTTCTGATCGATGGGCGGAAGGTACTTGCGAAGTTGGCTGCACGCGGTCTACTACCGCCTGGCGTACTTTTGAAGGAACGTTTGCAATTCCGTCGGCGCAGTGCCTGCCTTTGATGGATGCGGTGAGGGATGACATCGCAACGCAGCTCGTCCAGCAGAAAGCGAAAATACGACGCGTGAGCGGCGATTCACAAGACGGGTTTAACATCGATTACGAAATGGACAACATTTTGGGATCAGTTACGATTTTCCCTTTGCAGGTATTCGCCGGAACATCAAAGAGGGATTGGTCTGCTCCCGGACCTCCTCCAGCGACGATTCCGGTCACATTGAAGGTGCGGCTTGACGAGAAATGGGGCCCCGAATGGCCAGCACTCGAATAGTTGAACTGAAGGGCCTCAACCTACTACCGTCTAGCGAACGCCCCACTCCCACATTCCGAACTCTACTTGCTTGGGCAGCGGAAACCCGGCCTGCCGTGCCAGCATCGCAAGCTGTCCGCGGTGATGCGAATCGTGGGCGATGATGTAGCCGATGAACGCTGCTGTGTCCGGCTTGAATCCTTTGATGCGCACCCCGGACGCGAGCGACTCAGCCACGAGTGTATGCAGTGCCGCCGCGCTCATGTCCAGCGCGGCTAGAGATTCTTTTGCGTTTAGCTTTTCTTTTTCCAGTTGTTTCGGAATCTCATTGCTGCCTGCGGCCTTCAGCCACATGCGGCGCACATTATGGAGATGTGCCACAATGGCGGCCACATTGCGACCTTTGCCGTCCAACGTCGGCGCGTGCCAGGCCCCAGGATCGAGGTTCTCAACCAGATAGCGTGTGATGCGGCAGTTGATATCCAAAGACCTTACAAGGGAATCGGTAAGCGGCAGGGGCGGATCGGGAGTTTTTGCCGGCATCGTTCCTCCGAAACAGAGAAGCAAGAATCGCGAGGAAGCCAGAGTATCACTGGATTCGCACGCGCGCATGGATGCGGCCGTTTGGAGCCTCTACGGGACCCTTGCGGACACGGAATTGGGTCCTTGTGGAATTGGCACGGTGACTGTATTCGATGGGCCGCTTTGTGCGCCGTTACGATCGACGCTTGTCACATAGTAGTTGTATGTAGTCCCGGCTTGGACCAGGCTATCAACGTAGATCGTTTCACTGTTAGGGGTGGAATTCAGCAGCTGATACGAAGAACTACCTCCTGTTGACCGGAAGATGTCGTAGCCTGCCACCGGATCGTGAGAGTTGGAGGGCGGATCCCAAGTCAGATTCACCAGATATTGACCGGCACCGTTCAGCCCCACCACCGTTGATGGGTTGGTGGAATCGTTGCTGCTGATCGTTACGGCGCCCATTGCCGGGATACCTGCTGTGGGGCTGAACTGTACCTGAAGCGTTATCCCGAGCGGAGGAATCAAGGTGACGGGGAAGGCGGCTCCGGACATAGTAAAGGCAGTGCCGCTGATCGTTGCCGAGTTGATGGTCAATGGAGCCGTGCCAGTTGAGTACAAAGTAAGCGGCAGTGTTGCGGAAGAGCCATCATCGACGGTGCCGAAGCTCAGGCTGGTCGCGCTCACCGTCAGCTGCGGAGCCACGCCCTCGCTGGTCAGGCCGACGGTGATTCCAAAGTGCCTCACCGCGTTACTGCTGATCGTAAGTGTACCCGTCGCAATGCGCGCTGCTTTAGGCGCGAACATGACATGAAGCGTCACTATCTGCTTAGGGTTCAGCGTGATCGGGAACGTTGCGCCCGACACTGTGAAACCTGTGCCATTGATCGAAGGCGCAGTAATCGTCAGCGGAGCTGTCCCAGTGGATGTAACGACCACAGGCAGCGTCGTTGTCGATCCTACTCTCACAGTGCCGAAGCTCAGACTGGTCGGGCTCACCGTCACTTGCGGACTGGTTCGCGCGATGCCCGCGCTGGTCAATCTAATTGCCGTTCTTTCGTGCCTGACCGCGTTACTGCTGATTGTGAATGTGCCTTTTATTGTGCTCACTTCAGCGGGTGCGAAGATGACTTGAAGCGTCACCGTCTGCTTAGGATTCAGAGTGATCGGGAACATTGCTCCCGACACTGTGAACCCGGCACTGCTGATCGTTGTCGAGCCGATCGTCAACGGAGCCGTCCCGGTTGAGGCCACTGTTACCGGCAATGTGGCTGTCGATCCCACTGTCACGTTGCCGAAGCTCAGACTGTTCGGGCTCACCGTCAGTTGCGGACTGCCTCGCGCCACACCCGTGCTGGTCAGGTTGATGGTTATTGTTGGGTTCGTAGAAGAGTTGCTCTTGACTGTCAGCGTGCCCGTCATTGTCCCAATTCTCAGGCCAGCCGCCCGTACCTGAATGGTTGCCGTTTGTTGCGGCTTGAGCGTGAGCGGGAAAACTGCCCCGGATGCACTGAATCCTACGCCGCGAATTGCCGCAGAATTGATCGTCAGCGGAGCCGTTCCGGTTGAGGTCAGCGTCACCGGCAATGTCGTTATCGATCCCACTGTCACATTGCCGAATGTGAGACTCGATGCGCTGATGGACAGCGCTGCCGCAGGAGGAGCCACCGCCGGTTCGGTTGCGGCGTATCCGTGTCCGGAGAGAACCAAGATCAGGCAGCAGGCAAGTATTGATATGTCCAGCCAATGGCTGAACTTATAACATTGAGGGCTACCGCCGGAACGATCTAAATTCAATCGCATACTGTCGCTCCGCTGGAGGATTAAGATGAAGACATCTTAGGGCCCATGAATGTTTGGGTGGACTTTCGCCTCCTGGATGTAAGTGGGACCTCTAATTGATGGAGAAAGATACGATGCCCTTAAAACCCGCCTCGGCGGACTTGAGCGATGCGGAATTCCTGACGGAATTTCACGCGTGCTCGCTTCCGCCCGCCTGCTTCCGCCACGCGGATCACCTGCGGCTGGCATGGCTGCACCTTCATCAGCACCCGCTGAATGTTGCCGTGGATCGTGTGCGCAACGGCATACAGGCATACGCGAAGCACCTGCGGAGGACTGAATTTTACCATGAGACGATTACCGTCGCGTGGGTGCGTTTGATCGCATCACACGCTGAGCCGAGCTTCGATGAATTTCTCAGACTGAATGAGCATCGGCTGAATGGAGAGTTGTTGCATCGTTTCTGGTCGCCTGAGTTACTGAATAGCGACATGGCGAGAAAAGAGTGGGTTGCTCCCGACAGGGTAGAGTTACCGACGCCTATAGTCGACTTTGCTTAGCTAATCATCTTAGCTAACATAGAGATCGTGGAAGTCAACATCCATCACGCCAAGACCCATCTTTCAAAGCTGATACAGCAGGCCGAAGACGGCGAGGAGATCATCATCGCCCGCGCCGGAAAGCCAGCAGTAAAGCTTGTGCCGGTCGCAGAGAAGAAAACCAGTAAGAGCATTCTTGGAAGCGGCATCGGCAAGATCTGGATATCGGATGATTTCGATTCGCCTGAAATCGACAAGGAGATAGAAGAGCTGTTCTACGATGGCGATGACGAGAAGTTTTCACGATGAGATTGTTAATTGATTCGCAAGCTCTTGTCTGGGCAATTCTCAATGATCATCGGCTTTCACGCACAGCCAAACGGATATTCAGGGAGAGCAGAGACCACGAATTGCACTTCAGCATCGTCTCGCTCTGGGAGTTGAGTCTGAAGATCACGAAAGGCAAGCTTCGGCCTGTTGGCTCATCGATCGGTTATCTGCACGACACGCTCGGCGAATATGGCATCCAGCTTCTGCCTCTGCGCTACAACCATATCCTCTGCGCTGAATCGCTTGAACCCCATCATCGCGATCCCCTCGACCGCATGCTGATCGCGCAAGCAATCGAAGAGAATCTACGCGTGGTCACAGATGACGCTCACTTCCGGCATTATCCGGTGAAAGTCGTCTGGTGATCTGGTTTTGCCCATCTATTTCTTTTGCTTTTGAGATTTGGGCATGAAGTAGCCGCGGCGCGCTTCTACCTGCGAACCTTCGCGGTCAACTTTCACATTCAATGCGTGATACGTGCCGTTCTGCTTCACTCCGTCGAGAGAAAGCTCAAGCAGGTAGACATACATTGGCGCTTCCGTCAGTTCCTTGAGGCCGGCGTTGACGTCATTGCTGTTGTGAAAGAAGGTGCCCCCGGTCCCGTTGGCGAGTTCCGACAGCGGGTTTTCTGCAAGCCGCATGGCGCTGCGATGGTAATCGGAATTCACTTGAAAGCTTGGTCCGGACAACGCCGGGCTGCGCTCACTTGCAGTGATTTCTGTTGTATACAATCCCCGCGCGTCAAGTGAGCTGATCGTTATATTGGACTGCACTGCGAAGTCGATGATCCGCGATTCCGTGTTTAAAGAATCCCGCTCGATGTTGAGGAAGCCGGACGATACGAGGATCAACGTACGCTGACCCGGCAATGGAGCCATTCTTTTTACAAACTCTCCGATGGAGGCGTAAGTGGCCTGCACATCCTGATGTCCCAGATTCAAAGCCATATTCGCCGCCGAATCCACCAACCGCTCCGCTGTGGGGAGGTTCGGCGCGCTGGCAACTTCCTGAGGTCGACTTACGGCGGGGTTACAGTTGGCATACTTCCGATTGGCGTCCTGGATCGCCACTGGATCGTGCTTGTTTTCAATCAGGTCGGCCTCGTAGTAGTCGATACTCGGACACTCTGCGGCGGCGGTCTGGTAGAGACCTTGCGGCTGCAATTTCATGAGCGCTTCCCGCAACTTCGCGGGATCGCGCGTAAGACCTGTATTCACCCGTTGGGAGATGGAGACGACCCCCGCCATATCCGTGCCTGTCAGTGCCCCCGAGATCACCTTCATGCCCGCTTCTCGAACGCGTGCCAGGTCCTCGGCGCTCAGGTGCATGTCATCGAAAAGAAATACGGTGATGCGGTCGGGCAGGATCACCCCGTCCGGCGTTACATTCGGAGGACGAGCCGGCGACTGCGCATTGGCTCCTGAGTTGCCTGCCGTTGCCCCGCGTCGCTCAACGGTGAATCCTGAGATGGAACGAAGTTTTCCCTCGTCAAAGACCTGAAAGTCTTCCTTCTTCAGGTCGCCGACTGTGTGACCCTGCCTGTCACGGACGATAACGGGCACCACTACTCTGTCGACGTTTACTTCTATGTTGAAGGATGTGCCCTGAGATTCATTCGACTGTGCAGCTGAGTGAGGGGACAAGGCCAGCGCAAAACTGCAGGCAACGACTGCCATGCGCAGCTGAACAGCATTCATCCTGGGTCCCCTGAGCCCTGCGTCAGCGTTTCGCTTCAATTACTTTGATCCCCTCAACACTTCCGATGACGACTTTGCTGGCCATGGCGAGAAAAAGACCGTGCTCAACCACGCCAACGGTATCGTTGAATGCGGCGGCGGCCTGCTCCGGCGTGAGGCCAGACTTGGGCAGGCTGCAATGCAGGATGTAGTGCTGGCCGTCGGTGATATAAGGCTGGCCGTCGTCGTTGACGCGCAACTCGGGCTCGAAGCCGTGGTCGCGCAGGCGGATGGCGGTTGTCTCCCAGCCAAAGGGAACTACCTCGACCGGCACGGTGAAGGTCGTGCCTAGTGTCTTGACCAGCTTTCTTGGATCGACCGCAATGACCAGCTTGCTGCTGGCCATGGCGACGATCTTCTCCCGCAGCAGCGCGCCTCCGTGGCCTTTGATCAGGTGCAGCGTGCCCTCCTCGACCTCGTCTGCGCCGTCGATCGTGAGATCGAGATGCGGCTGGTGGGCGAAGTCGGTCATGGGAATGTTAAGGCTGACGGCTTCGCGATGGGACTGCTCTGATGTGGCGATGGCGGTGATGCGCAGACCCGCGGCGACGCGGCGGCCCACTTCTTCGATCACCAGCGCCGAGGTTGTGCCCGTGCCGAGGCCGACGGCCATGCCGTCTTCAATCTGTGAGGCGGCCCATTCTGCCGCTTTGCGCTTGGCTGCTTCTGCTGGATCCGGTTGTTGGGTCATGCTCAACGTGATATCACGCCGCGCGTAGAAGTTCCAGTGGTGGGGTCTTCACCCGCGTATTCCGAGGTCGTTTATCGGGAACGCTTGTGTGAAGGAGTTCTACTGCTCGGGTTTTCCAGCTCCGAATCTGGTATCTGTACCGAAAAAAACGTGCTGGGCAAAAGCGGCATAGCTATGTGCATTATGCAGTTGGTTCGCTGCGGGCTGCGTGGCATAGTTCGCTGCGAGCTCGCTTACATGGTTTGCTGCAGACGAAGCATCGGGATGATCGACAACGTGGACCGGCTCATGCAGAACCATTGCTGCCCGGCATTTCGGGCCAAAACCCGTCGCGGTTGCTGCATCTCGTTCCTTGAAGGCCGGAGTGAAGTTTACTTTGCCGGAGGCGAACGGCACATGGGCTGGCGTGCCTTTCGCGACTTCCGGGGATGTTGTGTCGTCCACGAAGAACGAACTGCTTGAGTTCAGAAGATTAATGTCTTTCTGATAGATGACCATGAGTTTGGCGATGTAGTCGGCCTGCGGAATGGTCGAAGTGCTGAGATGAAAGTGTACCTCGAGCGCATCGAAAGTAAGTGCTATCCGTCGTGACATGATAGGCGGGAACCCCGGGATCGGACTAACAGGAGGCGACACAAGAAAGTCCCTGGCCTCCGTCAGGCGCGCAACTGCCACCTGTGCCCACTGCAACGATGTTGCTTTGTCCCTTTCCGCAAGCGCCGACATCGTCAAGGGAACAACCGGGGTGGGAGGCGTGGGAGCAGGTGGTGCGTTTTCCAAAGCGAACATCTCACTGTCGAGTGCGGCAATCGTTTTTTTCCCAACAATGTTGTCGACCTGACCCTTATAGTTCAGGATGTTTCGCCTAGGATTCTTTTTGAAAGCCAGGACGCCTGCGGCAGTTGATGGGCCATAGAACCTGCGGCTTAATTCGCTGTTGTCAATGGATGCGCTGTCTATTCTTGCCAGCGCTGTCTGGATCCTGCCAACGTGGTCTCCGCTGGCTCCCTGAAAAACGTGCGCCGGATCATTGGTCAAGCACGCTTGGAGTTTAGGGTCATCTTTGAGAAGCGCAGATACTAAGGGCATGTCATGACTCCTGTCGTCTATCGCGACCTGGAGCTCGAAGCGAGCACCAATAGTGTATGGTGTCACCTACCGGAACAGTGTTACAGGTTGGGCAGTCTCTTCGCTTTCGGATGATCAGTCAAGTGATAGTTAATGGGTGACTTAGCGATGATGGCCGCCGCCTGCGTGGCGGCTGAAATGGCTGCCTTCGCCAGAATGACCTCCGCCGAACATGTGGAAGCCTCCGCCGCTCGAGTGACTGCTGAAGCTCTTGCTGCTGTTGAAGCTTTTCGGCGCATGGCCTCCGTAGGGGTTTTCGGATGGATGACCGCCACCGAAGAGATGGAATCCGCCTGAATGTTCTGGTTTATTGGAGTAGCCGGAAAAGTTGTTGCTCGCAAACGCGCTGGAAGAGCGCGGTGCGAAATCGTTGTGGGCAAAGTTTGTTGCGGGAGCGCGGGAGGTCTGCATCGGGTTGCCGAAGGCCGGCGCTGATCGACCCGTGAAGCTTTCGGCGGGCCGGTTGTTGAAGTTGGATCCGAATGTGTAGTTCGAATAAGCTGGACGGCTGTACTGCTGCGGCCTGCTCGTCATTGGCGGAGTGCGGTTGTAGGCTTCCTGCGTTGGACGCGCATAGTTGAGGCCGGGGGATTGGTAGCCACGATTGTAATTTTGTCCGTATCCGTATGTGGATCTTTGCGGTTGCTGGACGAATCCCGATCCGTATCCTGGCTTGTATCCAGATGAAGGCCTCATGTTGTAGCCGGCTCGGTTATAGCTGGACGCCACGTACGAGCCGTTTGTTCCCATTCTGGAAAAGGCGTGCATGCTGTTGGGCGGTAAGTGCCAGTCAGCTACGGAACTGCTGTTCGAGTAATAGTTTGAATGATTGAAGAGCACCGACTGGGTCAGCCAGTTTAGCCCCCATCCGAGCCATCCCCAGGGTGTGTGGCCGAAGGCTTGCATAGCGAGGCCCAGCCCCCACTGAATTGGCGAAGAGCCAAAGAATGAGCCGAGCGCTCCGAGCAGCGAAAAGCCGGGATACGGAGTGACTGGCTGTCCATAGACGCTCCAGGGGTTATAAGCCGGCACGTAGACGATCTGCGGATTCGTTGGGAAGAGCGCGATATTGCCCTGGTAATAACCGACTGCCTCCTGAGGAGTGCTTTGCAGATTTCCAGCAGCCTGCGCGCGCTGGCGCATGACCTGCACAGCTTGCATAACGTCTTGTGGCTGATTGAAATAGGCATTGCCTAGCTCAGCGGTCCACTGGAGGTTCTGGTCCATTTGCGCCAGCACCTGGGGAAAAGCGGTCAGGGCCTTCACGCTGGGATCCCAGGATTGCGCGTCGGCTCCGCCAGCTATCTGGTCAGAAGATGCGTTCCCCTGCATCTAAGTGGATGCGGCCACGACGATGGCGATAAGGTTGTCCGGATAAAGCGCGATCGGGGCTACCAACTGCTCCAACTGTCCTGCATTTTCAACACGGAATTTCCGGGTTAGTTCCGGCGAAAGCCACAGAATATATTGGCCAGGAAGTGCGATTTCTGATCGGCCATGCTGGTTCCACAAGCGTTTTAACTTGCTGCGATTCGTGGCGCGGTTACTCGGCACGATAGTCTAGCTGGAATGAGCAAATGGAAAACAATCGCCGCAGCATTTACAGCTATGGCTGTATCGACAGGGCAAGCTGTCACTCATCATCCCGGCCCGTATGTGCCCTTGTGTTCGCACATTACACTCTCGGCGAGCTATCTGGCTCAGGCTGGGCCGGAAAAAGGGCCGGGATTTGTATTTGTAATCAAGAACGATACAAATAAGGATATTCGTTTGGCTGAGCCAGTTCCAACAAGCGCGCATTGGTACGCGCACGTGGGAACAAAGTGGTTGTGGCGCGCGTCGAGCGGATCGGGAGGCAGCTTCGTAGACGCATACAACGAGAAGGGTGAGGTTTTTGCTTACCAGCCAAAAGAAGTGCCGCAACATCCCGAATATATGACCATAGGTGCGCACGCCTCGCATGAATGGACGGAGACGGTGCACGATCACCCGGCGATTGCGTATCGGCCAAGCTGCGCGATCTGTAACAATCCGGGCGAGTATGAGTACCGGGCTGTCTTTGCGTATGCGTATGTGCCGCATCCTCAGGAACATGCCGACGGGCTGTTGCCTTGCGGGCTGCGGTCGGGTCCGGTGGTGATGCCGCCGCTGGCCACACCGCGCTCGACCGGCAAGTAACACGGCCACAGATAAAAGTTGTGCGCCATGTGGACTTAGTTGCAGAATTGCGCGTCTATCTGCACTGGAGGCGCTCATTCGCGCCCGCAGCGAATGAGCGCAACCCAGCACGCCAGACGGTGTTCTGAATAAGTGTTGGAGGAATCACAACAACAATGCGTAAAACACTTTGTACGATAGCGCTCACTGGTCTGCTCGGGCTTGGAATGACGGCGTTCGCGCAGGACCAATCCACGGCAACAACCACCCCACCCCCGATGCATGGACGCGGGCAGATGATGAATCCGGATAAGCAGCTGGAGCATCTGACGAAAACTTTAAGCCTGACCTCGGATCAGCAGACCCAGATCAAGCCGATCCTCGAGAGTCAGCAGCAGCAGATGATGCAGTTGCATCAGGACTCTTCGCTATCGCGCGACGACAAGATGGCGAAAGCAAAGAGCCTGCACGCAGACACGACGAGCAAGATCGAAGGTGTGCTGACCCCTGATCAGAAGCAGAAATACGAAGCCATGCAGGCAAAGATGCAGGAACACATGCAGGAAAGAATGCAGGGTGGCGGAGCGCAGCCGCAGGCCCCGCAGGCACAGCCCCAGTAATTTGTGCCTGATTGTGTTGCAAATGACCGCCTGAGATCAGGCGGTCATTTGTTTGCCGTAAATCGTACGGGTGATCGTAGGCTATGGACTTGTGTTGACGGTTTTCTGCGTCGCCGTGATCGCTTTCGCCGGCTCCTTTTCGGCAATCTGCTGCAATCCAATTACGGATGCACGGGCTATGATCTGCGCCAGGTACAGATCAAGTAGTGTATGGACACATATTCTGCCGTAACGGCGCAGATGCCATCGTTTGAAGACTCGTTCCAAAAGCCATTGGAGCGGATAACACAGCAGAGCGGCGACAGCGGCAAATATAACTCCGGGAATAGCCAGCCCTAATGCCCAGGCGATCACCCCGAGCAGGACTGCACAAGCCAGTGCGAAGGCGATTCCCCAGTATTGCTGCACGAGACCCCAGAGGACACGCCATAACCTGCCCAGCAAAAGAAGCCGAAGTCTGCTGGTAGACGCTGAAAAAAGCTTCTTCTGCGCGCGCGCGTAATTGAGAGAAACGGCAGACCATGTCTCCACTGTTTCGGAGGTGCGCAATGGGACGAGAAAGGTTTTTCGGGAGAGCGCCAGCACTTCGCGGAGGCTTAGCGTGGGACGCTCGTTCTCCGGCCTGGTTGTGTTGACGGCATCTTCGATAGTGAGTCTGCTCTGCTCGATAGAAAGGAAATCGCCAGCGGATCTATATCCGCGTGCATGCGCTTCAGCCATCCTGGTCTTTACGGCGAGGCGGAGAACACTGATCGTAAGAGTGGTGGAATAGAGAAACTCGATCACATCGCCGCGCGCTTTGCGAAATATCTTTCCGATTTCTTCTGGTTCTTTTGCCGCTGCGCATTGCTCGATGACATGATCCAGATGACGATCGAAGCGATCCGCAAGCAAGCGAACACTGTCGGCTTCGAGGTTTAACCTTTCCCGCACCTCCTGATCGAAAAACGCCAGCACGGCATCGAGATTCTTCAGTTGAAGATCGATACAGGTTTCAGCGGTTGGAATGATGTACTTGCCCATAAGACTCTTAGTCGAATGGATGGGAGTATAGCTCTATGGCGAACGAGTGCAATAGAAAAATCCGTTTCTTACTTGACGACTGTCGCGCCGGGTTGCTGCACCGCATCAGCGTGAAACTTCTGGTAGTCGTTGTCGGTGACCGCGATGTCGCCGCGCCAGCCGATGATGCCGATGGCGTGAGCGATGACGTGGGCCTGAGCGTCAGTCGGCAGCCAGAGCTCGTTGTTGATGAGCTTCTGGTCGAAGGTAAAGGTGCTTCCTTTGCCAACGGAAAATAGCCCGAAACCGAGATGGAAGTTGTCGTCGAAGCGCGCGATCATGCGGCGCACCTGGCGGTCGTTCTCGTCAACCCAGATAGTGCCGGAGAGTTTTTTCGACGCATCTTCGGCCATGCCATGTGTCTTCGCGTGCGGATCGCCGACGAAATCGAAGGCGATGACGCTGCGATTGTCCATCTGCTCACGGCGCGGGTTTGAGACCTTCATGATCTGCAGCAGGCGAGTGACGCTGACTTCGTTCTTGTCCATCGATTGTCCGGGAGGTGTCTTTGAAGCCTTGTCGACTTCTTTCTCAACGCGCTCCTGTTCTTTTTTCTGCTCGTCGGCGTCCAACTCTTTTCCGTTCTTCTTCACTCGCCGATTGATTTCGTGACCGTTGACGAAAAAGACATCGTTCTCTTCGCTCTCGTTTTTCTTGATGTTCCCGTTCTTGTCGAGTTCATGCGTGATGACGGTTTCGTGGTAGGTGTAGTTTTCGCGCACCTCATCCAGCTTGTGTTGATGCTCTTCGACCTGCTTCATGAGCGTGGGAACGTCGGGCAAGGGCGGCTGTGTCGCCTGCGCGAAGGAGCTGCCTGCTATAAAGGCCGGGAGAATCAGAAGGCGCAGCTTCATAAAACGTCTAACTCAGGGTACGCTGGTACGGTTAGAGTTGTTCCCTGTTAAATGACGTTCGGCGATTGAAAAAAGAGAGGTCACAGAAAGAGATATGCTGCATCTGCTTTTGCGATGGATTCTTGATGCGATTGCGCTGTTGATTGTTGCCTGGCTCGTGCCGGGATTCAAGGTAGCGAGTCTGCCGTCGGCGTTGATTGCAGTGATCGTGATCGGCCTGCTGAATGTAACGCTTGGGTTTCTGCTGAAACTGATAACGTTGCCGCTGGGGATTCTGACGCTCGGGTTGTTCTTCCTGGTGATTAACGCGTTGATTCTGAAACTGGCCAGCGGTGTTGTTCCGGGATTCTATGTAAATACATTTGGCGCTGCGTTTATCGGCGCGGTTGTGCTGGCGCTTCTGCACATGCTGTTTGCCGCCTTGGGGGACTAAGGCTTTTCAGGTTGTGTCGATTCGGGCACGGCTACGCCTTTGGGCTTGTGCGTGTCGCGCGAGATGGTGGCGCGGCCGCCTGTAGCCTTTCGTTCAGATCGGGAGTGCGCGTTCTCCGGCACTGGTACCGGCTGCGGAGCAATGTGCGTGCCCGAGGCTGCGCCAAGCCCGCTGCCGGGAGATGACACATGGATTCCAGTAGCAGGAAACGAGCGTTGGCGCGAGTGCTGGACGCTGCCGATGACGATGGCGCAGCAGGCCAGCGCTGCCGCGGCTGAGGCGAAGATCATTCGCTGCGCAAAGAAGAAGTTGCCGAGCCTGTTCACAAGATTCGCATGAGCGTGCGCCGTTTCGCGATGTTACGTCCGCGTGATACTTCAAAGCCGCCATTTCGTGTACTCTGGACGCACGATGAGCTCTGTCGAAACCTCCGGTAAACGAGGCGCGTTCCTCACCATCATGGCGATCCTGCTCGTCGTCCTCGCGATTTCAGATTTCACCAAGGTGCTGGTGGATGGCGCGCCCATCAATCCTCCCGGCGCTGCGGTGGATTTCTCTGGCCTGACGTTCGACAACATCGACAAAGTGGAAATCGTACGCGTCGTTGACGGCAGACGCGACCTGACCGGCCTGTTCTGAGCGTTGCATCCGGCGGGGCGCGTCGAGTAACCTTTGTCGCCACCGTGTTTGTTGC
>Ga0209139_10000492_pt1 | contig 13773 bp, 11 predicted proteins | sample BogFormECP14_OM3_FD_188246 | JGI IMG/M metagenome (GOLD analysis project Ga0209139, IMG submission 188246) | Bog forest soil microbial communities from Calvert Island, British Columbia, Canada - ECP14_OM3 (SPAdes) (version 2) | ecosystem: Environmental > Aquatic > Freshwater > Wetlands > Bog ...
CCGTCGCGGGTGTAGACGCCGGCCTCCCGGGTGATGCGCTGGATGGCCACGGCCAGGTCGGCGTCCGGGCCGAACATGTGGGTGACCTCGTCGCTGGTGTCGATGAAGGCGAAGACCCGAACTCGGGAGAACTGCTGGCGCAGCGCATGCACTAACAGCAGGGTGAAGTGGCTGAAGCCGGCCACCGACCCCGAAACGTCGCACAGCACCACCAGTTCGGGACGGGCCGGGCGCGGCTTGCGCAGCACCAGGTCGATCGGCACACCACCGGTCGACATCGATTTGCGCAGCGTCTTGCGCAGGTCGATCGCACCGGCACGGGCGCGGCGCCGCCGCGCCGCCAGCCGGGTCGCCAGCGTGCGGGCCAGCGGTTGCACGACACGGCGCATGGAGCGCAGCTGATCACCTGAGGCGCGCAAGAATTCGACGTTCTCGGACAGCTGTGGAATGCCGTACATTTGGACGTGGTCGCGGCCGAGTTGCTCAGCGGTGCGCCGCTTAGTTTCGGCGTCGACCATTTTCCGCAGCTGCGTGATCCTTTGCGCAGCAAGCGCTTTGGCGATCTGTTCCTGGGTCGGTGTCGGTTCGTCGCCGTACGGAGCGAGCAGGCCGGCCAGCAGCTTGCCCTCCAACTCGTCCAGCGCCATTGATTTGAGGGCCTGATACGACGAGTACGACGGGCCGCGGCTGGAGTTGTACTTGCCGTAGGCGTCGACGATCTGGGCGATCATCGCGACCAGCCGCTCATCCATGTCGGCGAGCTCGGGGTTGTCGGTCAGCAGATCCAGCAGCATCTGGCGCATCGCCTCGACGTCGTCGGGCGGAAGCTGGACGTCGGGATCGACGGCGCCCTCTTCGGTGACCACCGCACGCGCGCCCAGCGCGGCCGGCCACCACAGGTCGAACATCGCGTCATAGGTTTCGCGGTGCTCTGGCCGGCGTAGCACCGCGCAGGCCAGACCTTCGCGCAGAATCTCGCGGTCACCGAGCCCGAGGACGCCCATCACCCTGCCGGCGTCCACGGTCTCCGACGGTCCAACCGAGATACCTTGTGCGCGTAAAGCTTCCACGAAGCCAACCAGATGACCCGGCAGGCCATGCGGGGCCAGCGGCTGGCTGGGGCGAACGCGGCGGACGGCCATCAGTTGTGCCTCAGTTCAGCCGTAGTTCGCCGATGGCGCGTTGCTGATCGGATTGATGCTTGAGCACGACACCCATGGTGGCGGCGATGGTCGCGTCGTCGATGGTGTCCAAGCCGAGCGCCAGTATCGTGCGCCCCCAGTCGATGGTCTCGGCGACCGACGGCAGCTTCTTGAGCTGCATGCCGCGCAGCACTCCGATGATGCGCACCAACTCTTCGGCAATGTGACCGGGCAGTTCGGGTACGCGGGACAACAGGATTCGGCGTTCCAGGTCGGGGCTGGGAAAGTCGATGTGCAAGAACAGGCAGCGACGTTTGAGCGCTTCGGACAGCTCGCGGGTGGCGTTGGAGGTCAGCAGGACGAACGGCGTCCGCTCGGCGGTGATGGTGCCCAACTCGGGGACCGTCACGGCGAAGTCTGACAGCACCTCCAGCAGCAGACCCTCGATTTCGATGTCGGCCTTGTCGGTCTCGTCGATCAGCAGCACGGTGGGTTCGGTGCGCCGGATCGCGGTCAGCAGCGGACGGGAGAGCAGAAACTCCTCGGTGAAGACGTCGGTCTTGGTCTGGTCCCAGTCATCGGAGCCGGCCTGGATACGCAGAATCTGCTTGGCGTGGTTCCACTCGTAGAGCGCACGGGCCTCGTCGACGCCTTCGTAGCACTGCAGGCGGACCAGTTCCGATTCGGTGGCCTGCGCGACGGCGCGGGCCAGTTCGGTCTTACCCACACCGGCCGGGCCTTCCACCAGCAGCGGCTTGCCGAGCCGGTCGGCGAGGAATACCGCGGTGGCGGTGGCGGTATCGGGCAGGTAGCCGGTTTCGGCCAGCCGACGACCGACATCGTCGATATCGGCGAACAGCGGGACAGGCCGCGCGGGCACACTCACTTTTGCGTTCTCCTAAACACGTCAGGCCGGGCGAGTCTGACCGTCTCCCCAGACGATCCATTTGGTCGAGGTCAATTCCGGTAGCCCCATCGGGCCGCGGGCATGCAACTTCTGGGTCGAGATGCCGATCTCGGCGCCGAACCCGAACTGCTCGCCGTCGGTGAACGAGGTCGACGCGTTCACCATCACCGCGGCGGCATCGACCCCTTCGGTGAACCGTTGGGCGGCAGCCATATTGGAGGTCACGATGGCCTCGGTGTGCCCGGTCCCATATTCGTTGATGTGAGCGATGGCCGCATCGACGCCGTTGACGACCGCGACAGCGATCTCCATCGACAGGAATTCGCGGCGCAACTGGTCCTCGTCGGGGTCGAGATGCACGGTCACGCCGGCGTCTTGAAGCGCATTGATCAGCCGCGGCAAGGCCTGGCCGGCGATCGCCGCGTCGACCAGCAAGGTCTCGGCGGCGTTGCAGACACTCGGGCGACGAGTCTTGGAGTTCAACAGGATTCGCTCAGCCATGTCGAGGTCGGAGGCGTCGTTCACGTAGACGTGGCAGTTGCCGACGCCGGTCTCGATGGTCGGCACCTGGGAGTCGCGGACCACCGCGTCGATCAGACCCGCTCCCCCGCGTGGGATTACCACGTCGACCAGTCCGCGGGCCTGGATCAAATGGGTGACAGACGAGCGGTCGGCAGCCGAGATCAGTTGGACGGCATCGGCGGGCAGGTCCTCGCTCGACAGCGCCTCGCGCAATATCGCGACCAGCGCCTCGTTGGACTTCGCCGCCGACGAGCTACCGCGCAGCAGGGCGGCGTTACCGGACTTCAGCGCCAGACCGAACGCATCGACGGTGACGTTGGGCCGGCCCTCGTAGACCATCCCCAGCACACCGAGAGGAACGCGTTGCTGGCGCAGCGCCAGCCCGTTCGGCAGCGTGTAGCCGCGCAGCACCTCTCCCACCGGGTCGGGTAGCCCCGCCACCTGGCGCAGGCCCGCAGCGATCCCTTCGACCCGCTTGGCGTCCAGCGCCAGCCGGTCGATCATGGCGGTCGATGTGTTGGCGGCCCGAGCTACCCGCAGGTCTTCGGCGTTAGCCGCCAGTACCCGGTCGGTGTTGGCAACGATCGCATCGGCCGCGACACAAAGCGCATGGTCTTTGGCGACCGTCGGTAGTGAGGCCAGCAAGTAGGCGGCGGCCCGGGCGCGTCGCGCCGCGTCGTGCACCTGTTGGCGCACGTCCGGTACCGAGATGGCATGCACACTCATTAACCAAGGGTAGCGGGCATGCTACCGCCGGGTGGAGACGACCCCAACCGGGGTGGACGCGGATGCCCGAGGTCGACCGGAGACGGCCCGGGATGTTTCTTTTCGCCGGTCTTCGATGATGCGGCCCAACTCTTGCAGCAGTGACGGCGTACGCAGCACCAGATCCTCGATGTGCTCACGACTGATCTCCAGAGCGGTCACCTCTTCCAGTGCATAGGCGCCGGACAAGCTTGGTTGACGGGTGAGCGTGGTCAGCCCAAGGAATGAACCTTCCTCCAGCAGGCTGAGGGGAATGACCGAACCGTCCTGGGTGGTTGTGGTCAGGCGGATGCTGCCCTCGATCAAAAACGTCATCGCCGTGGGGACTTCGCCGACGTACTGCACGCCTTCGTCTGCGCCGTACCGAACCATTTTCGCATGCGGCATCAGTGCCTGCTGATCGGTGAGACTCAACCGCAAGGCCGGCGCCACGACGGTTCGCATCGCCATCTGCACCCGCGCGGGTGTCGAGAATTCGTCGGTGGCGCCGTCGAGGTGCAGCTCCTCCCGACGTGCCGCGTACCAGATCCACCGCAGGAACGTCGCTTTCGCGGCGCCGTCATCGGCAGGCGACTTCAGCGCGACGCTGACCTGATACTCGCCGGCACCGCTGGTCGTGGCCGTCGGGGCGACCTCGGATTTGCGTTGCGGCAGCGCAGTCGCGACCCGTATCAGCAGTCGGCGCACTCGATCGGGCGAGTCGGCCACCGAGAACGTCGTCGCGATCGACATCTTGTGCGCACCGGGCGGACGACTCATGTTCGTGAACGAGGTGGCAGCCAGCACCGAGTTCGGCGTGATCTGCAATCCGTGGCCGGTCTGGATATGCACGGCACGCCAGTTCGCTTCCACGATGCGTCCGTGCGCCGCCGGGGTGTCCAGCCAGTCGCCAATCCGGAATGGCTGCTCGAACAACATGAACAAGCCGGACACGATCTGACCAACGGAGTTCTGCAGCATCAGGCCGATGACCACCGAGGTCACGCCCAGCGCGGTGAACAAGCCGGCTACGCGTACACCCCAGACGTAGGAGAAGATGACCGCAAGGCCGATCGCAATCAGCAAAAACCTTGTCACATCCCGGAATATCGCCGGCACCCGCTTGCGCCACGAGCCCTCGGGTGCGCCCTCGAACACTGTGGCGTTGAGGCCGGACAACAGCAGTAGCAGTAACACGAAGCCAAATACCGTCGCCAGCATCCGCACCGAGTTGAACTGCGCGGGCACCCGCGCGACTTCGACCAGGAGCACCAACAGCGCTGCCAACGGCACGATGTAATGGCGCAGCAGATTGACCGGTCTGGCCAATGCGCTGTGCCTGCGCGCCAGGAAGTTGTGCCATTCGGTGAGGCTGATCAGCAGGACGGGCAGCCCGAGGGCCAACCCACCGGCCCAGTACAACCACGACGGATCCACGGCGTTCACTTGCGCTCCGCCAGTCGCCAAATCGGCTGTTCCAAGCCGTCGACGGTCACGCTTCCGGCCGGGGTGAACTGGCGGATGTCGCGCATCACCTCGTATACATCCGAGGTGACGTAGACGCCAGAATCCGACCCGCCACTGCGCATCTGGTGCGCCAAATTCACCGCGGTGCCCCACATGTCGTAGATGACGCTGGACCTGCCGACCAATCCGCTGATCACGTTGCCCGTGTTGACGCCGGCTCGAACGCCGAGGTGATAGCCCTTACCACTGTTGAAGCGCTCGATGATGCGCTGCATCTCGATAGCGAAGTCGATGGTTCGGGGCACGCTGTCCAGCCGCGGCACGTTCAATCCGCAGCTGGCCAGGTAGCCGTTGTGCACGGTGCGAATCGGCTCGACGCCAAGGGTTTCGGCCGCCGAATCGAGCTCGCGCATCAACTCGTCGACGATCCCGACCAACTCGTCGCCGGACAAACCGATCGAGATCTCGTCGAGGCCGATGATGTCGGCGAAGATGATCGTCACGTCTTGGTGCTCTTGCGCGATGGTCTGCTCACCATCTCGGTAGCGCTGCACAACGGGCTCGGGCATCAGCGACAGCAGCAAGCGGTCGTTTTCGTCGCGCTGTTCGGTGAGCAAGCCTTCCTTGATCTTCAAATTCCGGCTCATCTCGTTGAAAGCGACTGTGAGCTGGCCGATTTCATCTCGCGAGGTGACCGGCATCGTCACCTCGTAGTTGCCGGCGCTGATTTCTTCCGCCCCGGTCCGCAGTCGCCGGATGGGCTGCACGAACACATGGGCGATCAGCATCGCCAACACGCACAGGACGAAAACCAACGCCGCGGCCGTCACGATCAGCGTCCGGGTGAATGCCTCGATCCGGGAATTGGCCTCGGAGCTGTCCCGGGTCGCCAAGATCGACCAGCGCAGATCTGAATTCGGCACGACCAGCGGACCGTAGGCCGCGAGTTCATGGTCGCCCAGATAGCCGGTATCCATGACGGTTCCGGTCTGGCCCCGTTGGGCGGCGCGAAACGCCTCGGTCTGCACCGGCTGGACCAGTGTCGTACCGTGCCATCGCAACGCTTCGGCGACAATGTCAGGCGGTGTGCCTGCGGCTACCGCGTCGCGTTGATATTTTTCGGGGTCTTGCAGAAACAGCCGCGAGTCAGAACGCATCAGGCCGTCCGGACCGGCCAGGTAGGTCTCCGCCGTCGCACCCATGCCAGCGGTTTTCCAGTGCTGATCGGCGGTCATGATTCGGTTGACTTTCGAGATCGGCAGCGGAAGCGCCATAACCCCCGCTGCCTTGCCTCCCACATCAATCGGTGACACCAGCCATGCGATGGGCATTCCGGCGGCGGGCTGAAACGGCTGAAAGTCAGTGATCCACACGAAATCGACCGCGTCGGCGGCGATCGCCTTCTCATAGGCGGCGCCCAGGTTGGATTCGCGGTACGGACCGGTGAGGATGTTAGTGCCCAGCGCCGGGCCTTTGTTCACGTTGTAGATCACATTGCCCCGGGTGTCGAGCAACATTGCGTCGCGGTATTCGAAGCGGGTCGCGATCTCGCGAAAGTAGTTGTTGAAGCGGGCATTCGCGGCCGACCACGCGCTGCCGTCGCCCGCGTCGTCGGGCGCGGGCGACGTGGCCGACGATCGGACCGTGTAATGGGTTTGGAGATATTTCTGGGCGTTGCTGCCGGGCAACAGCGCGGCCATGTCCAGCTTCTCGCCGGTTGTCTGCTGGATCGGTTTGATCAGCTTGTTGGTGTAGTAGGTCTCCAATGCCTGCTGCTCGCCGGGATCGGTCGGCGCGTCGGCCAATTGGTCGAATCCGGCGGTGAAGGCCGTCACCGCTTCTTCGGCGGTCGACCCGCGGGTGTAAACGATCAGCGAATCCGTCAGGTCGGCGAACAACATTTCAACCGCGCGCTTCTGCGCCTCGCCCAGTTGTGTCATGCGTTCGGCGGCGACCGGCATCAACAACTTTCGGCCGGATACATATTCGACGGCGCCAATCACCGCCAACGAGGCCAGGCTGGACACCAGCAAGATCAGCATGATCTTCGACTGAATGCTCAACCGGGACAGTGGCCGCCGATGACGACGTCTGCCCTTTTCGGTCGGCACGGCTTCTTCCTGCGGCGCCGGATCAGTTGAGCCCTGCGGCGTCAATCGACGTCCTTTCACTGCCGGGCCAAAAAGCCCAGATCACGCAGCAGAATATCGCGTGCGGAGTGATGAAATCAGTTTTGCCGAAAACCGTTATCAATACGTCGTTTGTATATCCGAGCGGCACTCCATAACGTCGGCGGAATGACACGGGTATGCGTGGTCGGCAGCGTGAATATGGACATCGGGTTCGATGTCGACACGTTGCCCGGCCCTGGCGAGACCGCATTGGCGGCGTCGGTGCGCTCGACACCCGGTGGCAAGGGCGCCAATCAGGCCGTGGCGGCCGCGCGCGCGGGCGCCGACGTACAGTTCGTCGGCGCCGTCGGCGACGACCCGTCGGCGGCACAATTGCGCGACCACCTCAACGCCAACGGGGTCGGCACCGACGGGCTGATCACCGTATCTGGGCGCAGCGGAACCGCAGTCGTCATCGTCGACTCGGCCGGCGAGAACATCATCGTCGTCGCTCCGGGTGCCAACAGCGGGCTGACGCTGGACCCGGCGGTGTTGCGCAAGCTTGTCGCAGACTGCGATGTGTTGTTGCTGCAGTTGGAGATTCCGGTCGCCACGGCGACAGCGGCTGCCCGTGCGGCCCGTTCGGCCGGGGTGACCGTCATTCTCAACGCCTCACCGGCGGGCGGCGACGAAGCGGAGTTGGCACAGTTGGCCGAGGTGACCGACGTCTTGGTCGTCAACGAAACCGAAGCCGCACACTGGGTTTGGCCCGTCCCGCATCGTGTCACCACCCGCGGCGCACGCGGTGCCGGCTACGTCGGCGATGGTGCGGAGTTCACCGTGGCCGCACCGGTTGTGGATGCGCTCGACACGTCTGGCGCCGGCGACGTGTTCGCCGGTGTGCTGGCCGCCGGCTGGACCGTCGACCGCGACCGTGCGCTGCGCCGGGCCTGCGCTGCCGGCGCTCTGGCGACGTTGGTGCCGGGCGCCGGCGACTGTGCGCCGTATGCCGACGCGATCGACGAAGCGACGCTGCCCTAGCTCGAGCCGCGCCGCACGTCGTGGGCGATCGCGAATCCGTCGCCGGCGTCCAAATCGGCCGCCGTTTGGGTCATCAATACACGACTGCGGTTGGGCGACAGCAGGATCGACACATAGTGGTGCGGCGCGCCGGTCACGAATGCCAGCCGGTCGACTCGAACCAGTGCCGAGCCGATCGCGACGTTCAGCAGACCGGCGTTGCGCGGCCCCGCGATCTCGGCGGTGATCTCGTGCTGCATCCGATCGACGACAACACCCGCGCCGGAGAGCAACTCGTAGAGCGGTGTGCGTCGAAGCGCCGGTGCGGTCAACGCCTGTGAGAGATCGGCCGGCAGCCAGGCTTCGGTGATCATCAAGGGTTCGCGGGTTCTGCGTTCGCGTCGCACGCGCAGAATGTGCAACATCTCCGCGGCGCCGCCGAGCGCGTCGCCGATCGTTGTCGGCGGCATTCGGCTGTCGTGTTCGACCACGTCGACCGATGTCTGGAATTGTGTCTGCCGGAGATTGTCCATGTATGAGCCGGACAGCTGCGCCTCATCTGACCGATCAGGTTGCCGGACGAAAGATCCGACGCCTTGCCGACGTTCGATGTAGCCCTGCTCGGCCAGATCGGCCAGCGCTCGTCGTACCGTGATCCGGGACACCCCGAACTGGTCGCACAGAGACTGCTCGGTCGGCAGCGCGTCACCGGGAGCGATAGCGCCGCGGGCAATCTCGTCGTGCAGCACCAGGAAGAGCTGGCGATGCAACGGCACCCCGGCACCGACGGTCACCCCGCCGCTGGTCTCCTGCATGAGCATCAATGCTGTCACACCGCCTCTTGCCGTCGAAGTCAGAATTTGTTATAACTATATAACAACTAGACAGCCCGGCAACCCCTTCGACCACAGGACCGACGATGACCGCGACCGCTGTTCACCAGCACCCCGCCACCGACCCGGACGGGCCGACCGGACAACTGGCCACGTGGGTCGCCGGCCTGACACTTGACGACATCCCCCAGACCGTTGTCGAACGCGCCAAGCACCTGCTTCTCGACGGCCTGGGCTGCGGCCTGATCGGCGCGCAATTGCCCTGGTCGCGGATAGCCACGAACGCCGTCCTCGACCTCGAGAACAGCGGCGACACCGCGGTCATCGGCACCGGCAAATCCACCAGCGGACCGGCAGCGGCCGTGCTCAACGGGACCTTCATTCAGGGCTTCGAGCTCGACGACTTTCACCCCATCGCGCCGGTACACAGTTGTTCGCTGGTCATTCCGGCGCTGCTGTCGACAGCGACCGCGCAGTCACGAACCACCACCGGCGCGGACTTTCTGCTCGCGGCGATCATCGGCTTCGAGGTCGGCCCGCGCGTCGGCTACACGTTGCACGGCGCGCAGATGCTCGACCGTGGCTGGCACTCCGGCCCGGTGTTCGGCACCCACTCGGCGGCGATGGCTTCGGGCAAACTGCGCGGGTTGTCGCCGGCCCAGTTGGAGGATGCACTCGGCCTGGCCGGCACGCAGTCGGCGGGTTTGATGGCCGCGCAGTACGAAGCAATGAGCAAGCGCATGCACCACGGCTTCGCCGCCCGCAACGGTTTCTACGCCGCTGGGCTCGCGGCAGCCAACTACACCGGCATCAAACGGGTCTTCGAGCGTGAATACGGTGGATTTCTCAGTGTTTTCGGCGAAGGCCACGAACCCGACGCGTCGTTGCTGACCGACGAATTGGGTGAACGGTGGGAGACCTCCATCATCATGGTCAAGTCCTACGCGGTGATGGGCGGCTTGCACGGCGCTGTCGACGCAGCTCGTCAACTACGGGAATCCGTTGTCGCCGCATGTATCTCGAAGATCGACATCACGGTCGGTGAGACCGTGTACAAGCACGGCTGGTGGGCGCCCGAGCGGCCACTGACCGCCATCGGCGCTCAGATGAACATCGGTTACGCGACGGCGGCTGCGCTGCTTGACGGCAACGCCCTGCCCGAGCAGTTCACCCCGGCACGGCTGGACGCCGACGACATCTGGTCGTTGATCGGCGTCACCGGTGTGCATTTGGATGAGTCGCTCGCCGACGCCCCGCTCACCGAGCGGTTCCGCACCGACCTCGCCGTGACCACCCGCGACGGCGACGTCCATCAGGTTCGGGTCGTCGCGCCGCACGGTGCGCCATGGGACCCGGTCACCAACGACGAGCTGGTCACCAAATTCCACGCGTTGGCCGATCGCGTCACCAGCCGCGATCGTGCCACCGCGATCGAACGCACGCTGGTCGCTCTCGAGGACCTCGACGACGTCAGCGACCTGATCGATCTACTGGCCCCGCCGGTCTCCGGCGCGCTCGACTGAAAGGACAACGCATGGTCACCACCTCTGCGCGACAGAACTTACGCAGCTTGCTTGATCGCGGCGAACTCGTCATCGCACCAGGTGTTTTCGATGGGATCACGGCGCATCTGGCCCGTCGCACCAACCAGGCGGCGGCATACATGACCGGCGCCGGTGTTGCGGCATCCGGATTCGGCCTGCCCGACATCGGACTGGTCACCGCCACCGAGATGGCCGAGCGCGCGCGGATGCTGGTCGGTGTGCTCGGTGACGTCCCGCTGATCGCCGACGCCGACACCGGCTACGGCACCGCGATGAACGTGGTGCGCACCGTCCGGCTCTACGAGCAGGCCGGCGTCGCGGCAATCCAATTGGAGGACCAGGTATTCCCGAAGCGCTGCGGGCACCTGGAAGACAAGCACGTCGTCGATGGCGCGGAGTTCGAGCAGACGTTGGCCGCCGCGCTCGACGCCCGCAGCGACGACAACCTGCTCGTCGTCGCGCGGACCGACGCGCGAGCTCCGCTCGGCTTGGACGCCGCGATCGAACGGGCGAATCGGTACGCCCAAGCCGGTGCGGACGTGATTTTCGTCGAGGCCCCGCAGAGCATCGAAGAGATCGAACGCATTGCCCATGAGGTCGACGCGCCGCTGCTGATCAATCTGGTGCTGGGCGGCATGACGCCACTGGAATCGGCGACCCGGCTGCAGGAGCTGGGCTACGCCATCGCCATCCACCCCAGCAACCCACTCGCCCGCGCGGTCTTTGGCATGCTCGAAGGCCTCTGTGAACTCAACGGCGGCAACCTCGCCGATCATCTGCCAAGTAAGCCCGCCGAATTCTTCAACCTGGTCGGGATGGCGGAATGGCTTGACCTCGACGCCAAATACGCACGCTTGGAGGAAGTCCGATGAGCATGACCATCATCGAGAAGATCTTCGCCCGCAAGGCCGGCCTGGACCGGGTGTCACCGGGCGAGACCGTCGTCGTGGACGTCGATATGACCGTGCTGATCGATCTGCAGTTCGCGACGATGTGGCTACAGCCGCTTCGCATCCATGATCGCGACAAGCTCGCGATCGTCATGGACCACGCGGTGCCCGCGCCGACCATCAAAGACGCGGCCGGCGGACCGCTTGCCCGCAAGTTCGCCGCCGACTTCGGCATCGAGCGTTTCTACGACGTCGGCCGACACGGCATCTGCCATCAGGTCATCGCCGAGAACGGGCTGGCCCGGCCTGGAGAAGTATTGGCCTGCACCGACTCTCACACCTGCGCGGCCGGCGCCTACAACACCGCCGCCCGCGGACTCGGCCCAGCCGAGGTGTTTTCGATCATGTGCACCGGCAGCACCTGGTTCCAGGTGGCGCCGACCATCCGCTATCAGCTCGAGGGCATCAAACCCGATACGGTCAGCGGCAAGGACATCTTCTTGCACATCGCCAACGAGTACGGCGACGCGGCCAACCTCAACCTGGAATTCGGTGGACCGGGGCTGGCCAGCATCCCTATGCACGATCGACGCACGATCGCCACCCAGGGCGCCGAGATATCGGCCGACTTCAGCACGTTTGAGCCCGACGAGGTACTCGCGTCGTATCTCGACGACCGCGGCATCACCGGATACGACGCCGCCGCAGCGGATTCCGATGCGGTTTACCAGGAAGTGCGACGGGTGGATCTGGCCGCACTCGAACCCTACGTGGCCCGCCCGGGCACCGTGAGTCGCAACGGCCTGCCGGTCTCCCGGATAGAGCGTCAGAAAATCGACCAGGCCTTCATCGGGTCGTGCGCCAACGGCCAATTGGAAGACCTCGAGATCGCCGCGAACATATTGCGTGGCAACACCGTTGCGACCGGTGTGCGGCTGCTCGTCACGCCGGCGTCCCAGGCGGTGTACCGACAAGCGATGCGGCTGGGCTACCTGCAGGACATTGCCGATGCGGGCGCGGTGATCACGAACTCCACCTGCGGCGCGTGCTTCGGCTACCACATGGGGGTGGTCGGACCGGGCGAAGTGTGTTTGACGTCGAGCACCCGCAATTTCACCGGCAGAATGGGCAGCCCGGACGCCGAGATCTACATGGCCTCACCGGCGACCGTTGCCGCATCCGCGCTTACCGGCTACATCACCGACGCAAGGAGCGTGACCGCATGACACTGGCCATCACCGGAAAGGTGTGGGTATTCGGCAACGACCTCAACACCGACGCCATGTACCCGGCCTTCGCCATGAAGATGGATCCTCCCGAGGCGGCCAAACATGTCTTCTACGAAGTGCGGCCCGGCTGGACCGACGAGGTGTCGCCAGGCGACATCGTGTTGGCCGGCAAGAACTTCGGGCTGGGCTCGTCGCGTCCGGTCGCCGCGCTGTTCAGCGAACTCGGCGTCGCCGGACTGGTCGCCGAAGAGTTCAATTCGCTGTTCTTCCGTAACGCCGTCAACGCCGGGCTGCCCGCGATGACGCTGCCGGAGGCAACCACCATCTTCAGCGAGGGCGACACCGGGACGTTCGATTTGGGTTCAGGCGCGTGGCGTAACGACACCACGGGAGCGTCGGGATCGGTGCCCAGGCTGCCCGACCTGATCCTCGGCATCATCTCCAGCGGCGGCGTGCTGCCGAGGCTGGCGGCGCAGGGTTACCTGCCCGCCGAACTCGGCGACCTGCTCAGGTCCAGCACCGTCGCGATTCGCGGCGCGGGCAGCGGCGCATGATCGGCAAGCTGCTGCGCAATGTCCGCGCCGGCGAGCACCGAAGTCCCTTCGCCGGTTCGGATTTCGCGGCGCCCGACGACATCACGGTCACCAGCACCGCGTTCCGCGATGGCGGCGCGATGCCGACGACGAGCGCCGGCAAGGGCGTCGGCGACAACACCTCACCGCAGCTGAGTTGGGCCGGCTTGCCGTCACAAACCCGGCAGGTGGTGTTGATCATCGACGACGTCGACGTTCCGCTGCCCCGCCCGCTGCTACACACGGTCGCGGTGATCGAGCCTGATGTGCAGCACGTCGACACCGGGGCGCTGCAGGCGGGCATCGCCGGAATGCGTTTCATTCCAGGCAGCTTGGGGCACCGAGGCTACGCCGGCCCGCGTCCGATTCCCGATCACGGCCCGCATCGCTACCGCTTCCTGGTGTTCGCCCTTGACCAGCCGATCCCGGACGGCGTCGCCACCCGCAAGGCACTGCTGAAGCAGATGGCCGGCCGGGTGTTGGCCCGCGGAACGCTGACCGGCACCTACGAACGCTCATGAGCGGTTTGACGCCGCGGGGCACCTGTCGTCTGTCAGCGTCGCGCCTCGCTGAGTTCAAAGGCTTTCGGGTACGCACGGCCACGAAACGAGTGTCCATCGACATGGGCTGAGTACGCTAAGCAGATGCCACAACGGGCGTTGCGTGAACGCCTGATCGATCTGGAAGTGCCACGCGAGGATGTGGCACGCGGTCGGGCGTTGCGAAAGACCGCCCCACGGCGCGCTCTCGCACAGCTGACTCCCTCTCCGCGAACGGCCACTGAGATTCTCG
>Ga0209139_10000493_pt1 | contig 13771 bp, 9 predicted proteins | sample BogFormECP14_OM3_FD_188246 | JGI IMG/M metagenome (GOLD analysis project Ga0209139, IMG submission 188246) | Bog forest soil microbial communities from Calvert Island, British Columbia, Canada - ECP14_OM3 (SPAdes) (version 2) | ecosystem: Environmental > Aquatic > Freshwater > Wetlands > Bog ...
GGCTTGAGAGTGGTGACGATGGCCTTCAAAAAATCGAGCACTTCGACTTCGGCGCTCATTGAATCGTACATGTGCCAGCGCTCGGGATGCGGGCATTCGGGAGTGGGGCGGTGATATTCCGGCTGGAGAATGTCGCCGCTCGAAGCAATGTGCTCTACGATGCGATGCTCTTTTTTCTGGCCGCGAAATTGACTTTTAAGACGCCAAAGTAACACCGCGCCGAGGAGTATGGAAACAACGCTCGCGGCCTGAGCGTTGGACATTCCGAAAAACGAACGCGGATTGATGCGAATAAATTCGATGGCGAAGCGCGCGACGCCGGTGAGAATCAGATAATTGCAAAAAATTTCGCCTTTGGCTTTGGGACCTTTGAGGGCTTTGGTGCCCATGTGCCAAAGAAACGCGCCGATCGCAAGCCAGATGAAAAATTCGTAGAGCGGAGTGGGATGGACGCGGCAATCCGCAGGCCAGCCCTGCTGCACGCAAGTTTCCGTGGTCGGGACAAGCCCTTTCGGAAAACTCATGCCCCAGGGGAGCTTGGTGGGAATGCCGTAGTCTCCATCGCCAGAGAGGAAGCAGCCGATGCGTCCAATGGCGTAGCCCACGCAGGCGGCCGGTGAACAAATATCCAGAAATTCGAGAACGGGGATTTTCGCCCAGCGCGCCAGAATAATCAGCGCGAGGAAACCGCCGAGAAAACCGCCAAACCACGCGAATCCATAGCGGCTGAAGAGTTGCGGCCACGGGTCGGCGAAGAATTCGTGCGGGCTTTCGAGCACGTGATAAAGCCGCGCGCCGATCAAACCGGCAAGGCCCGCGATCCCGATGATGAGAAAGCCTTCGTCTTTTTCGTCGCGCGCGGAAATGCTGGCGAGTTGCGATCTGCGACGATTGAAATCGGCCTGCAAAACGTAGGCCGCGACGAGCATTCCGGTGGCGACCATCAGCCCAAACGTGGGGATGCTCCAAGGTCCGAGATGGAGAAAAGGAATCATGGATGAGTGGGAGTCAGACTCCTTCGAAAGTATACATGACAGGGCGAGAGAACTATTTGGCGATCGGCGCTACCGCAGAACTCTGGCGGCGGTGGAGAGATGCGCCGAGGATTAGCCAGATGGCCAAGGCGATCCATTCGGCAGTGGTGAAGTGGCCGGGGAAGGCAGGGACCACCTTCATTAGCAGGAGAAGTAAAGAAACGCAGATGCCGAGGCCGGTGACAACGCGCAGGCGCAAGCGTGGCTCGACGAGCCAAAAGGAAACGCAGGCGGCTAGCCAACCGAGCGCGGAGGCCATCGAGCCAACTTCGGTAACGGGGACGAGAATGGCATCGCCGAGTGACAGGGCGATCAAAGTGCCGACAGTGATGCCAATGACGGCGACCGATGGCGTGGAAAATTTTGGATGAATCGTGGCGAAGCGCGGAGCGACTGTTCCGCGACGCGCGTAGGCAAAGAGCAGACGCGTGGAGGCGGCGAAATTTCCGTTGAAACACTGGAAGAGACCGAAGAGCGCCATGACCAGAATGAGTTGAACTGGCCAGTGTTTGCCGATGCCGTGTTCGAAGGCAACGGCCGTGGAGAAGTGCTTGCCCAAAAGCGATGGCCAGGGCGCGATATAGGCCACCGCAACGATCGAGAGGGCGTAGAAGAGTGCGCCGACTCCGAGTGCGAGGCCAATGGCATCCATGTAACTCTTATCGCGGAAGTCCGGATCGGATTCTTCCGCGTACTTGGGGGCGGACTCGAAACCCGTGAGGAAATACGGAACGATTTGCAGAGTAAGAAGAATCGACAAGAATGGAGATCCGCGAAAGGCTGGATGAAAATTAGCGGGAGCGCCGCGGGCACCGCTGATGCACAGGAGTACCACGAAAATGAGCAAGACCATCGAGGACATGGCCTTCTGGAAATTGGCGCTGAGACGAACACCTCGATAATTAATAGTTGCGAGCAGGAACGTCAGCGCTATGCCTAAAATGAGCCTCGGCAAAAAAACCGGCTGGCCAGCGACGCGATAAAGTTCGAAGGAATCAAGCCAGGGAAAAATGTACGCGGCGATTTTTCCGAGGGCGACGGCTTCCCACGGGCAGACGATGAAATACGCGAGCAGCATCATCCAGCCGGTGAAATAGCTGATGATAGGCGGGAAGACTTGGGCGGTGTAGGCGGCTTCGCCGGCAGCGTCCGGCAGTCGCTTGACCCACTGACCGTAGACGTAGCCGACGGGAAGCAGAATCAGCCCGCCGATAGCAAAACCGAGCGCGGCACCAGCGGGACCACCCCGGCCAAGCCAGTCGTCCATCACAACGAGCCAGCCGGTGCCGATCATCGTGCCGAACGCGAGCGCGAAATAATCGTGTAAGCGAAGTTTGCGCGCGAGGGCCGGCATCTAGAGGACGCAGAGCAATTCGTAGAGCAGATTGGCGGCGAGGAGCGACGTAATTTCACCGGTGTCGTAGGGAGGCGAGACTTCGACGAGATCGCAGCCGATGATATCGAGTCCGCGCAGGGCGCGAACTAGCTCGAGTATCTGGATGCTGGTGAAGCCGCCGACTTGCGGGGTTCCTGTGCCGGGAGCATAGGCCGGATCGACCACGTCAATATCGAGCGTGACGTAAACGGGCTTGCCGCGGAAGGCGCGTAAGTGACGCTGAACGCTAGCCAAACCCTTTTTGTGAAACTCCTCGGCAGTGACCATCCTTACTTTGTGGGCGCGGGCAAAATCAAAATCATCTTCGCCATAAACCTGGCCGCGAAGCCCGACCTGCAAGACGCCGCCATCCACGAGCAGACCTTCTTCAAACGCGCGACGAAACGGCGTCCCGTGCGAATACTTGCTGCCGAAATACTCATCCCACAAATCATTGTGCGCATCGAATTGGATCAGCGAAACGGGCCCGTGCTTTTTCGCGACGGAGCGCAGAATCGGCAAGCTGATCGAGTGGTCTCCTCCCACGCATACGCAGCGCGCACCGGCTTTCAAAATCGGCGCGATCCCCTGCTCCATGCGCAAAAAAGTGTCTTCGATAGAAAGCGGATTGACGGGGAGGTCGCCAAAGTCGGCGATGCGATACTTTTCAAACGGGTTTACATGCAAAACGGGATTCCAGGGCCGAATAATCGCGGACTGCACGCGGACATTTCGCGGACCGAACCGCGGCCCAGGGCGATAGGTTGTGCCGCCATCGAACGGGACGCCTACGAGAGCAACCTCCAGCTCTTCAGGCTGGGTAATGTGTGGCAGACGCATGAATGTCGGAATCCCTGTGAATCGGGCGTAACTTAGGGCATCGAGGGGCTGGGGATGGGGCAAGCCGTACTGGCGGCGGGACTTAGGTAGCCTCGGGGGCGATTTTTTGCGCACGCCGGGCATCTTAGACTCGGGAAATGGACGGAGTCAACGGGGCATCGCGGGCGCGCGGCCTGTGGAAAACGCCGCGATAGCCGCAGGCGGACCCGGCAGGCACGTCAGGCAGCCAGGAACGCCGAATTGAGCTTTAATTAAGCCCGCTGCAAAACAGTATTGACCGGGCATTCATCTGGGAATAACAAAAACAGCCTACAACCTTGTACCGGGTATGCCTCATTCGTGCCGCCCGCCGGGTACGTCCCCTCCGGTCAGCCACGACCTGTAAGTTTAGAACGATCCTACGAAGGAGACCTCGATATGCACCATTGCGTCACCAAGGCTCTCGCGATTGCCACGGCAGCCGCTGTCAGCCTTTTGCCGGTAACTCCAGCATTTGCACAGCATTCCTCGAGTGGCGGCACTGCTACTCCGATTAAGCATGTGGTCGTTCTCTTCCAGGAAAACGTTTCGTTTGACCACTATTTCGCAACGTATCCAACCGCCATGAATCTGAGCGGAGAGCCCCAATTCCTCGCCAAGCCCGGCACGCCCGCGGTCAATGGCTTGGTTGGAGGACTCCTGAGCAACAACCCCAACTTGAACCCCGCCAATGGCGCCGGTGCGACCAACCCGTTCCGCCTGAGCCATGCGCAGGCGAACACCAACGACCAGGATCACAACTACACGCCGGAGCAGCAGGCATTCCACAGCGGACTCATGGATCTCTTTCCGGAGTTCACTGGCGTGGGCGGAAACGCGACCGGCATGACGGTCCCTGGTGCCCAGCCGCCAGCGTACAACACCACCGGTCTGGTCATGGGCTATTACGACGGCAACACCGTCACCGCTTATTGGAATTACGCGCAGCACTACGCGATGAACGACAACTCTTTTGACAGCCAGTTCGGTCCTTCGACCCCGGGCGCGCTGAACCTCATCTCCGGCCAGACCGACGGCGTCATCGACAACGTCAACGGCACCAAGGGCATCATCAGCGATGGCACGGCGACCGGTTTAACCGACATCAACGACGCTGATCCCGCTGGGGATATGTGCTCCACATCCACGGGCGAAAAGTTCAGCATGAGCGGCAAAAACATCGGCGACCTTCTCACCGCGGCAGGCGTCAGCTGGGGCTTTTTCAACGGCGGCTTTGACCTCACGGCCACCAACGCGAACGGCACGACCCTCTGCGCCCGTTCCACCACTTCGGCCGTAACCACCGTGACCAAGCTGGACTACATTCCGCACCACCAGCCGTTCCAGTATTACGCCTCCACGGCCAACCCGCTGCACACTCGGCCTGCTAGCGTCTCCGAGATCGGCCACAACGGCCCGGCCAACCACCAATACGACACCAACGACTTTTTCGCCGCTCTCAAGCATGGCAATCTCCCGGCCGTCAGCTTTATCAAAGCTCCCGGCTTCCAGGATGGCCACGCCGGTTATTCCGATCCTCTCGACGAACAGGCTTGGATCGTCAGCGTCGTCAATGCCATTCAGAAATCGCCTGAATGGTGGAGCACCGCCATCATCATCTCGTACGATGACTCCGACGGCTGGTACGACCACCAAATGGGTCCGATCGTCAATCAGTCCGCAACCACGGCCGATCAGCTGAGCGGAAATGGTCTCTGCGGCTCTGCCAGCCTCACCCAGGCTCTCCCTGGCGTTACCACCGGTAACACGAACTCGCAAGGCCGCTGCGGCTACGGTCCGCGTCTGCCGTACATCGTCATTTCCCCCTTCGCCAAGCGTAACTTCGTCGATCACTCCACCACCGACCAGACCTCGACCATCCATTTCATTGAGGACAACTGGCTCGGCGGCGAGCGCATCGGCGGCGGCTCCTTCGATGCCCTCTCCGGCTCGATCGACGGCATGTTTGATTGGGATCGTTGCCGCTTCGAAGATGGCGTTCTGATCCTCGATCCGACGACTGGTGAAGCGCAACAGGGCGGATTCTTCTTCTAAGAACATCGCGGGATAAGAAGATTTATCCCATGAAAATTCGGAGACGCGGGCGTGCGGAGAGCGATTCGCACGCCCGTGTTTTTTTGAGCCTACTAGCCTAAAATACTCTTCCTTCTCAAGGAGCGCATGTGCCCCTGAACCGGCGCAAGTTCTTGCAAAAAAGCGGTCTGACGGCTGGAGCGATGCTGACGCACCAATTGCACCGCAAAATGCCCGATTACCACGTGCGGCCGGCCCTCGATCCCTTGACGCTCGCGCAATTTGTCGATCCGCTTCCTATCCCGGCGCCCGCCGCCAGCTCGGGCACTCGCGCGAATCCCGGAAAACCCTCGGCAAAAATTCCTTATTACCGCATTCCAATGCGCGCCTTCGAAACGCAGGTTCACCGCGACTTAAAGCCCACGAAGATGTGGGGGTTTACCGGAACATTTCCAGGTCCAACCTTCGATCTGCGCAGCGGGGAGGAAATCCTGGTCGAATGGGCGAACGATCTGCCTGCACAACACTTCCTGCCCATCGATCACTCGCTCCACGGTGCGGAGAAAGACAAACCGGAGGTCCGCGTCGTTTCGCACCTGCACGGCGCCAAGGTGCCTCCGCAAAGCGACGGCTACCCCGAAAATTGGATCACTCCTGGGAAATCGGCGCTGTACCACTATCCGAATCACCAGGACGCGGCCATGCTCTGGTATCACGACCACGCCATGGGCATCAATCGCCTGAATATTTTCGCCGGACTCGCCGGCGCCTACATTCTCCGCGATCCATCGGAAGACGCTCTACGCCTGCCCAACGGCAAATACGAGATTCCCCTGATCATCACCGACCGCATGTTCGACAAGGATAGCCAGCTCTACTATCCCGTCTCCGACCAACCGGAATCTCCGTGGATCACAGAATTCTTCGGCAACGCGAATCTCGTGAATGGAAAACTGTTCCCGTTCCTCGACGTCGAGCCGCGCAGATACCGCTTTCGTGTTCTCAACGCTTCGAACGGCCGCTTTTACCGCCTCACCCTCTCCAATAAACAAACCTTTCATCAAATCGGCACGGATCAGGGCCTGCTCTCCGCTCCTGTGCCTGTGCAGAAAATCATGATCGCTCCGGGCGAGCGGCTCGATCTAATCGTCGATTTCAAGGACAGCCCCGGCGCAAAGATTGTCTTGAGCGATGATTTCATTCCCATCATGCAGTTTCGTGTGTCCGAGCATGCCGTCAAAGACGACAGCCTGTTGCCTGCCAGTCTGCGCACCATCGAAAAGCTGCAGGAATCCTCAGCTATCAAAACGCGCATGCTTTCCCTCGACGAAATCGACGACCAGGTTCAGCAGCCCGTCAAAATGCTTCTGAACGGGAAAAGTTGGCATGATCCCGTCACAGAAAATCCACGCCTCAACACCACGGAAATTTGGAGCCTCATCAATCCCACGGACGACTCCCATCCCATCCATCTTCACCTCGTGAAGTTCCAGATCCTCGACCGGCAAAAAATCGAGGACTTTACTTTCGCCTACCACCAGCAATTGAAGTTTCTCGCCCCGCCCGTTCCTCCCGATCCGATCGAAGCTGGGTGGAAAGACACCGTGCGTGCCGACCCCGGAATGGTGACGCGCATCATCGCTCGTTTCGAAGGCTACCCCGGCCGCTACGTCTGGCACTGCCACATTTTGGAACACGAAGACAACGAAATGATGCGGCCGTACGACGTGCTTCCAGCGAAGTAGCGCAACGCGAGCTGCGTACCCGGCCCCTGATCGCTCGAAAACGTCGCTGGAAAACTTAGCCGCAACGGACAACCCCGCGAACTCACCGCTCATCCCTTAAGTCATCGTCCTCCTGGTGCAAGGAGGGACTATCGTGCGTTGGCTCATTGCAGTTGGAGTAGGCGGAGTGTTGTTTGTCGGCGGCGGTTCGCTGGCGGCGTCCGGAAACGAAACTGGTTCGCCGAAGCGCGACGCTACGTCCGCATTTCTCGAAATCGCGGCTCCTCTCGTTGATGAAATTGTTTTCACGGGCCTGCGCCACATCGCGGCAGGCGCGGTGCGGGCGCAGATTTCGTCGCGTGCAGGCACAAGACTCGACGTGTTATGCGTCGAGTCGGATGTAAAAGCATTAGGGCGCCTGGGTTGGTTTGACGAAATCGCGGTGGAAACGCAGCCGGCTCAAGACGGCTCGCCGTCTGCCAACTCCCCCCTGCGGCACGTTCGACTCGTTTTCCGCGTCAGCGAACTTCCCAACCTCGCTAAAGTCGAATATGCAGGGTCGCGCCTTCTCTCATCTTCGCAAATCGAAAAAATCCTAAGTGAGAAAGAATTGACTCCGCGACTGGGTGAACCTGCCGATCCGGCAAAACTGGCGCGCATCGCAAACACAATCCAATCGGCCCTCGCTGAACTAGGTCATCCGCAGCCGAACGTGCGGATTCTTCGCGAAGACTCCGTCAACGGAACCGTTAGTGTGCGCTATCAAATCAACGACGGCCTCCATATCCCCGTGGGACGGGTCGACCTCGCAGGACATCCCGAAGTTTCCGCAAAGATTCTTCGCCGCGAAATGCGGCGCACATCTCCGGGCGCGCTCTTCGCTTCGTGGCGGGGAAAGGGCGCGTACACGCGCGAAGGATTCGAAGAAGACCGATCGAGACTCCTGATTTATTACCAGGACCACGGTTACCCCGAAGCGCGCATCGGCACGGTCCGCGTGTCGACCTACCAAGAGCAAGCCCGCCAGTGGATCCCGTGGACGCTGCGAAAAATGGAGGCGCGTCTCGCGGTCACCGTGCCGATAGAAGCCGGTCCGTTCTACCGACTCGAATCCATGCATATCAGTTCTGAACTCGTCGCGGACAGCGGTAAGCGTGGACGAAAACTCCTCGCTTACTCGAACGCGCAGGCTGGCTCAGCCTACTCGGCGAAAGCGCTCGAAGACCTACGGCATTCCTGGGTCGTGGCAATCGAACCGAAGCGCAAACGGGAACAAGCGGGCACAGACCGCAGCATCGAATCGTCACGAACACTCGACGCGCAAACGCACTTAGTACGGGAGCGAATTGAATTCAGCGACGCACCACCCTATCTCGTGCGTCACATTGAGTTCCACGGTGAACATCGCTTCAGCGATCGCTACCTGCGACGCCGCATCGGCTTGCGGGAAGGGCAGGCGTTCGATGAGCACGCGCTCGAAGCCGGCCTCGCGCGCCTCGCGAGAACCGGCTACTTTCACCAAATCCGTAAAGAAGACATCCGCGTGCAAACCGACGACCTCTCGCACTCCGCCGACGTCACCATCCGCGTATCGGAAGCCGGCCAGCAGCGCGCCTCCTTCTCCGGCGGCCTCGGCCAGTTCGGCAGCACGCTCGGAATTGCCTACACGCTCTTCGATATGCTCCAACGCGAGGAATTACTTTCCACACAGTTGGATGGTGGACCGGAAAGCTTAGAGATCGTGCTCGGTCTTGTGATGGAAGGCTTTCTGGGTTCGCGCAGCTCGCTGGCCATCTCCATTTTTGACAACGTGTTGCGCCCGCACTTCGCAAGCAGCGTAAAAGGCCCATTCTATAAATCGCAGAGCGAAGGTCTGAACGGCGGATGGAGTTACCCTTTAACGCCAACCGACTCGCTGGCGATGAACTACGGCCTTTCGCGCACGGACACGGATTATTCCTTCGTTCTTCCGCCGTCGCTCACAGGTTTGCCATCGACCGACCTTAGCGCGAAAACCTCCAGCAGCGCCGTCGGCCTGTCCTGGACGCACGACACCGGAAGCGAACGCCTGGTCATCAACAATTCCGTTTCCGGCGGATGGCTGGGCGGCACCGAAAACGTAATCCGCTCCAATGAGGAATATTCCCGAATCTTCCCCGATCCGTTTTTCAACCACCACAATGCCTGGGCATTTCGCACAACATTCAGTGGCGCGGGAAGCTATTTCGGCGACATGCCACTCAGCGCGCGCCTCTTTTCCGGCGATGCACAAGTTCGCGGCCTCCAAGCGGGCGACCTAGGTCCCTACGCGGTGGCCCCCTCGCTCGCCAGCTCCGGCAGCGAAATGTATTCCGCGATTCCTGCCGGCGCAAATATAATCAGCGCCGCGAATGCCGAATATCGCATTCCACTCGGCAAAGGAATCCAATTAGCAGGCTTTTTCGATTTAGGCTCAGGATGGCTCCTTCCAAACTGGCTGGGGCCAGCGCGTCCGACCCTTCTCGATTCAACAAACGGAATTCTACATGGCTCGGTAGGAATCGAGTTGCAATGGACGGTGCCCGAAATCCAAGTCCCCGTCCGCGCCTACTTCGCCGTAAACGTACTGCGACTAAATCGCTTTCTGCCGCTGCCCGATGGCTCGCTGTTCCACGCGCACAACCGCTTGTTCTCTCTCGGCTGGGCGCTCGGAAACCTGTTCTGAGGCGCCTCGCTGTACTAAACTCCCAGCACCATGAAATTCGACAAACAAATCAAGCAATCCGAACGCCTCGTGGAAAGCTATCGCATCACGAAGGGCGAAAAGTTCCGCCTGAAAGATTGTGATCCCGATGACACCGGCGACGTAAAGAATAAAGAGCAGAGCCAGAAAATCATCGATGACCGCGCGGGACTCATCAGCAACTTGCAGGAAAAGCTCTACGCGCAGGATCGCTGGGGGCTCTTGATCGTGTTGCAAGGGATGGACGCGGCCGGAAAAGACGGCGTCGTCAAACACGTCATGTCCGGCATCAACCCGCAGGGCTGCGATGTCCATTCCTTCAAAACACCGAGCACCGAAGAGCTCAGTCACGATTACTTGTGGCGAGCGCACAGCCGCGTTCCAGAGCGCGGCATGATTGGCATCTTCAACCGCTCCTATTACGAGGAAGTTCTGGTTATTCGCGTTCACCCCACCCTGCTGCAAGCGCAAAAGCTTCCCGAGGCGCTGATCACCAAGCACATCTGGGAGCAGCGCTACGAAGACATCAACGCATTCGAACGATACTTGACGCACAACGGCGTAATCGTCCGAAAGTTCTTCCTGCATCTCTCCAAAAAAGAACAAAAGAAGCGATTCCTCGAGCGGCTGGACGACTCAAAAAAGAACTGGAAATTTTCCATGGCCGACGTTCAAGAGCGCGGCTACTGGAAGGATTATCAGGAAGCTTACGAAGAGATGATCCAGAACACGGCCACGAAACACGCGCCCTGGTACGTGATTCCCGCCGACAATAAGTGGTACACGCAACTGCTCGTCGCCTCCGCGATCATCGCCACGCTAAAGGAACTTGACCTCTGCTTCCCGGATGTGGACAAAAAGAAAAAGAAGGAGCTGGAAAGCGTCCGCGAATCCCTCTTGCACGAGAAAGAGTAGACGCACCGAAATCGGGCGTCAGTTCCAGGCTGAAACGGTTGGTCCGCTTTGTGCCGACATGGGAATCCCCCGCTTCCCTCCCCTCGATGGGACTTTCATTAACTTCCTTGAATTCAATAACTTGAACTCCAGCCATGACTTTGACTCTGGCCTCACTCTTGCCCCACCCCAACGGGGGTCACTGTGTTTTTTGCGCGCTTTGGTTTGGTAGCGCTAGCGTGCGACGCGCGTTCGGAATCGTCTTTGAAAGGCTGCTCCGCCGGGCGCTCCACGTAATCTGCGCCGAAGCCGTTGCCGTCCGGGAAATCAACTTACGCGAGCCTCGATTCCCTTCGCTCGCAAAAATGGAGTGCATCGATGAGCAACCAAAAACAAGCTCTCTCTCAGCCGGCGTGGAATCAAGCCGAGCTGCTCGAACGAGTCGACAACGATCAGGAGCTCCTGCTCGACCTCCTGAATATCTTTAAAGAAGACTTCCCGCGATCGATGCGTTCTCTGGACTCAGCCGTCGCTGCCGCGGACCTCAAAGGCGCCGCCAGGCTGAGTCACACTCTAAAGGGCATGCTCTCGAGCCTCGGCGGTACGCGCGCGTCAGCGGCCGCCGGCAAACTTGAAGAGCTTGCCTCTATCGGCGAAACGGCCTCGCTAAAAGACGCCTACGCCGCGCTGGAACGCGAAGGTGCCAGCCTCTTGCCGGAGCTCAACGCCTACATGGCCGAGGTGCACCATTGAAGATTTTGATCGCGGACGATGACGCGCTCTCGCGCCGCCTGCTGGAAAAAGCCCTGGAACGCGCGGGCTACGAAGTAACCGCCGTCGAAAACGGCAAACAGGCGTTCGAACAACTCTGCAAACTCGATGGCCCGCGCCTCGCCTTGCTCGATTGGGTCATGCCCGAGCTCGACGGGCCGGGTGTCTGCCGCGCCGTTCGAACGCGCTCCGAACAAACCTACGTCTATATGGTGCTCCTCACCTCGAAAGGCTCCAAAGAAGAAACCGTAGCCGGCCTTGAATCGGGCGCGGACGACTATTTGACAAAACCCTTCAACGCCGAAGAATTGCGCGCCCGCCTTCGCGTCGGCGAACGCATCCTCCTTCTCGAAGACCGCCTCGTGGAGGCCCGCGAAAACATGCGCTTCCGAGCAACTCATGACCCGCTCACTTCCCTGCTGAACCGCGGTGCGGTGATGGACTTGCTCACCCGCGAGCTCCACCGTTCCTACCGCGAGCAGAAATCCGCCGCCATCATCCTCGGCGATGTCGATCATTTCAAACGCGTCAACGACACCATGGGTCACGCCGTCGGTGACGAAGTCCTCATCGAAGTCGCCAACCGTCTTCTTGGGTGCGTGCGTTCCTACGACTTCGTGGGCCGCTATGGGGGAGAGGAATTCATTGTTGTCCTGAGTAATTGCGACCCTGATTTCGCGCCCGCGCGCGCGGAAGAGATTCGCAAGGCAATTTCCAATCGCCCGGTGATCTCCGCGAAGGGCCCTGTGCCTGTCACGATGAGTTTTGGCTTGCTCCAGACGGGAGAGTGGGGGTTAAAACCGCTGGAGGAATTGCTGCACGAAGTCGATATCGCGCTTTACGAAGCAAAATCCGCCGGCCGCAACTGTCTTAGACTTGCGCGCCCCGCGGTAAAGGCCGAACCTGCACCGCCGCCGCTGCCTCAATCCGTGCGGCTCAGGCGTTAAATCTGCGACCACCGAGCGCACACTTCCCGCGCGCGCAAAATCAAACGCTCGTCGATTTCGCTCGCGACGCTTGCTCCATCATTTGCCGCATCGCCGCCGTCGCCCCCGGCGCTTTCTTCTCCCGCCACGCTTCCAGCCGCTTGCATGTGTCTTCTATATTCGAAAATAGCTGCGGATTCTTAAACGCCGCGCGCCAGATCGGCACGATGCTGTGCATGCGGTCCCACACCACCCAAATCTCTCCGTTGCTCTCGAAGAAAAGCTCGTCGTTGATCAATCCGCGATTTACGATGCTCGCCACCATGTCCCAGTAGCTGATCACCATGCGAATAAACGTGTTTTCTTCGCCACCCTGCGGAAATTTCTGAATCATGTCTTCGGGCGATAACGGATGAAAATGCTCCAAAAACCACGCGCGCGCTTCCCGCAGCCTCGGCTCGCGCCGCATTTCGTAGAGCTTCAACATCAAATTCACTTCTTCATACGTGACTTGGCTCATTTTGACTTCTCCTGCCCTTAATTTTGCTGCTCTGGCTTGGGTGTCTCTTGCGGAGAAGGAGAGGCTCCAGCCAGTTCGAATCGCTGCACGATGGATAGTGGAATGCCTTGCCGCTGAAATTCAATTTGGATGCGCCGCCGAAGCTCGCGCGACACTTCGTCCTGCCGGGTCGGCGCCGTGCGCACCTGCAAGCGAACCGTCGAAGCCGACCGGTCAAACGCCTGCACGCCTAGTATGCGCGGCCCGTCGACCAGCGCCTGCGACCACGACGGATCGGCGCGCAACTCCGCGGCCGCCGCTTCCAGCGCGTGCATGGTTTTCTCGAGGGATACTTCCGGCGCGATGGATATGTCCACAAAAGCCTGAGACCAGTCGCGACTCAGATTGCTCACCGTGCGTATTTCGCCGTTGGCAATCGTCACCAGCGCCCCGCGCGCATCGCGCAAAACGGTGCGCCGCAGCGTCAGATTCTCGACGCGACCCGTCGTGTCTCCCACTTGAATGGTATCACCTATAGCGTATTGGTCTTCGAATACGATATAGAAACCGGTAATCACGTCGCGCACGAAATTTTGTGCGCCGAATCCTATCGCGACGCTGGCAAGCCCCGCCAGGGTCAATGCCGGCGTCGGGTTGATGCCAATTTTATCGACGGCCGTCAGCAGCGCTACAAACCAGACCACCTTGCTTCCAGTGCCGTAGAGCACTGTCGCAAGCGTACGCGTCTGCTGCTCGCGCAGCTGCGCCGCCCGGCTCTGCGTGCCGACAGGCTTGATCATCAGATTCGTCATCACGCGCAGAAAACGGTTCACCAGCAGCGCAATAAAGAAGATGGCTACGAGGTCAAGTACGGTGCTTAACGTGAATTCGGGCCAGTGAATGGGGAGACTGGTCATCGTTTTTTCGGGAATCA
>Ga0209139_10000495_pt1 | contig 13746 bp, 15 predicted proteins | sample BogFormECP14_OM3_FD_188246 | JGI IMG/M metagenome (GOLD analysis project Ga0209139, IMG submission 188246) | Bog forest soil microbial communities from Calvert Island, British Columbia, Canada - ECP14_OM3 (SPAdes) (version 2) | ecosystem: Environmental > Aquatic > Freshwater > Wetlands > Bog ...
GACCAATCTTAAAGTCACTAAGAACGTAGGAAGGGGTAGCCTGCTGTACTTGTGCATCGAGCTTGACCGGATCAACTTTAGCCCCGCCCAGTTGTGGAATAGAGGCGCTCGTTAGGGGTTTGAGGCTGCAAAGAAAGCTGAACTTCGCGTAGGCGTTTCGCACGACTTCTTCTTCGTGCGGCATGGACTGGGCGAAAGCATTTATGGTGGGATAGCTCAGACAGAGAGCGACGGCGCCGTACAACAATGCACGTCTCATGATTAGGTATCTCCGAGAACTACTGAATTTGGACTGCCAAATCGTTGCCGTGGGGAACGGCTGCTTTGTCGGGAAGGGACTTCCGGATGTCGCAGGGATAGTAGCGCGGTTCTTGCGGCCCCGTCAAGAATCCAGTGTGGCTATCGACTTCGGAATCAAAGTAGTACAACCGGCGCCTTGAAGAAGTGGGTGTGAGGGATTTCTAGTAACTTAACCGGCACAAAACACCCCTTTCGTGGACATTAGTCAAGTAGGAGGGGTGATGCGGAAGCGGGTGCGGTTTATGAAAAGGGAGCTGGAGCTGATCTGCGAGATGATTATCATCGCCGAAGCTTGGATTATGAACGAGGGCGATTAGCAGGGATGGAAGGACGGCAAGCAGTGCCGGGTCATCGGTTGTCTGAATGACAAAGTGCGTGAGCTGCTGCGTCGATATAAGAGATTTGCCTGACTGTGGTAAACACGGGCGTCCTTGTAGACTGATCCTGGACAGCACACCACGCTTGCTGCCGAGGGTCCCCTGATCGCAGGATCACCCCTATACTCGTAGCCCTCCCGCTGGCACATTCCTGATAATCGTGGAAGTCAATCCACAGAGGACCACCTAACGCCGGAACAACCGCCGCAAGGTCCCCGGAGCAGCAATCCCCATCAAAGCGGCAAGTCCGAGATAACAGGCTCCATAGACGAGAAGCACGCTGGGCCCAAGCACCAGCGGCTTTTTGATTGGAAAGACCAGCTTAACGCCGTATCCAAGCACCGCCGCGACAATCGCAGCCAGCCAGAGACGCGCAATCCGCGAAGCCAGAGAAGCCACCGCCCCGATGCGGGCATGCAGCGCGCGCCGAAGCAGCGTGAACTCCACCCATCCGGCAATGCCCGCAGATAGCGTAAGGCCGGGCACACCCCAGCGGTGATCGATCCCGAGCAGCCGGGGCAGCGGCAGCGCGAAGAAGTACCCAAGCACCAGTGTCAGAGCAACGCGAATCAGGGCAAAATTGAGCGGCGTGCGCGTGTTTCGCAAAGCATAGAAAGCGGAAGAATACAGCCGCCCGGAAGTCGAAGCCAGCAAGCCGACTCCCGAACCGGCCAGCACTGTCCACACAAAAGTCACATCGCTGGAACCGAAATGTCCCGAACGATAAACCGTCGCAACAACGACATCGCCTAAAACAATGAAAGCGACGGCCGACGGAATCACAAAGTAGGCGATGTTCTGGAGTCCCGCAGCCAGACGCTGCCGCAGCGTGGTCGCAATCTCTTCCTCGCTGCCAAGTGCGCTCGACATCGCCGGCAGTTCCGCAGCCGAAATGGCCATACCGAAGAGACTCACCGGCAGCGAATTCAAGGTCTGCGCATAGCCCAGAACGGCAGCGCCGCCGGTAGGCAAAAAGCTGACCAGCAGGGAATCGATATAAGCGCTGATCTGCACTACGCCGCGGCTGATAAAGACGGGAAAGAAATTGCGCACCACCGTGCGCACCTGTTCCGTGCGAAAGCGGAGATGCAGCCGCATGGGCCACAGAAAACGCAGCACGGTCGGCAGCTGAACAGCAAACTGCAGCCCGCTGCCGATGACGGAACTGATCGCAATCGTGACGGCAAGCTTTTCCTCGCTCTGGTGTCCGCCTTTCCAAAGGAATGCCGCAATGATGGCGACATTCCAAATCACAGGAGCCGCATACGAGAGGAAAAACTTGCGGTGACTGTTCAGAATCCCCAGGCACCAGGCTGAAAAAACCAGAAGTCCCGCGCCGGGAAAGAGAATCTGGACGAGGTAGATTGTCAGATCGCGCTTCGCTCCGTGAAATCCGGGAGCAATGGCATAAATCATCCACGGAGCCGCAAAAACACCCGCCACCACCAGAACCGACGTAACCAGAAAAAGCAGCGAGAAGATGGCCTCGGCCAGTTCCGACGCTTCTTCATCCCGATTTTCAGCGCGCAGGCGTGCATACACCGGAATGAACGACGCCGAAAGCACGCCCTCGCCAAAGAGATTTTGCAGGAAATTAGGGATGCGAAAAGCCTGCCGAAAAGCGTCGGCCGCATCGGAGGTGCCGAAAAAATGGGCGAAGGCGCGGTCGCGAACAAGCCCGACCAGTCGGCTTAATAGAATGCCCGCGGCAACAGCCACCGCCGAAGCCCGGGCTGAGAATTTCTTCTGTGAAGTTGTCTCGCTCAAAACATGATTATAAGGTTTGTATTTTCCGGTTTTACGAAATACAAAACACGCAACCTTAACGTCCAATTCCTGGGAGCAGCAGTATGTGGAGAATTCTTTCGGGCATACTTCTCATGGGCTGCAGTTATGCTGGCTTGAGCGCGCAGAGCCATCAGGCGGATGGATGTTTCACGCAAATGGAATATGCGCCTGTCCTCATTGACAACTCCAATCAAACAGTCACGTTCAAGTGCAGCCAGGCAACTTCTCTTGATCTGGTGCAGGCCGTCGGCAGACAAGCACGCATTTCCATAGGACTTGCCTTAGGACGGAATACAGATGCGCTTACAAAGGAACAGCGAGCGTACGATCTTGAAAATGTCACACCGGAAGTAGCTCTGCGGGAGGCAGCCCGGGACGCTCACTATACGCTGAATCAGGAAGGAGCCGTATGGGTGCTTGTCGCCGACGACATCACTTCCCGCCAGAGCAGTCTGCTCGCGCAAAGATATTCGGACTTTAAGGTGGACAACTCCAGCACGATGGTCCAGATGGGAGTTTCGCTCACCATGTGGATGCGTGTCACCGCGAGCCCGGAAATTCAGGGATTTGGAGCCAGCATCGGGGGCTCGCTCAATGACGAGCGGCTCGCCTTGAAAGTCACACCATCATCAACCACGGAGGAGATCGCCAACATGATCGTTTCTCTGGGTTCAAAGGGGATGTGGATTTTGCGGGTGGAACCCGATTACTCCGATCATGTGTCAATCGACGAAGTAGAAATAGAGCCTTACCAGCACTACTCCAATCGACCAAACAGTCAGTGAAACTGTGTTCGACTCCGGACAACGGTCGAGCAAAAGCGGACACCAGAAAGCCAGTCGGCCCTCCTATGTCCGTATATTTATCAGAAAGTTACGAGGCACGTTCACCCTTTTAAGCACGGTCATAGAATTGCACCATCGGAAGCGGAGTCGTGTCTTTCAGGAGGATCGGATGGCGTACTTTGAACGAATGCGTGACGTGATCCACGGACCTTTGCGTCAGGACCTGCTGCGGCAAAGAACCGATGCGGGCTGGCAGGTGGTCTCAATCGAATGGCGGCGTGAGCTGCCGGGAAATGCCCCCGAGGGCACCATCGACACCGAAGACGTGCCTTATGGCCTCCGCCTCTCGGACGACTGCACGCGGCTGGAGATCGACCAGCAGGAGAATAAGGCTCTGATCCAGATGATGGAGCTGCTCGTCCAGGACTTCCCATTCTCAAGCGTGGCCAGCGACCTGAACGAGAAAGGCTACCGCACGCGCGAGGGCAAACGCTGGAGCCCGGTCACTGTCTTCAACATGCTGCCTCGCCTCATCGACGTCGGCCCGCGTGTCTTCTCGACCGAAGAATGGGATCGCCGCCGCGAGCGCTTCGCAGCCAGGGTGAGTTAGGGGCGTTGCCATCGGCGGCTCGGGCTGGACAGCTTCCGCGCTCAGCCATTGGTCAGGAAGAGAATCGTCAGCACTGCGCCGCCGAGGAGTATCACCAGCACCGCGGCGATAACGACAGGCGTCACGCGACGCGGAGCGTGATCTTTCATTCGCGCAAAGTCGCGCATGCTCGTCATGTGATTCAAGGTGACGAGCACCAGCAGCAGCGTACTTACCCCGGTCAGCCCGAGACCAGCCACATGACTGCTTTGCACCAGGGCCGTTCCTGCCGACATCCTGGCTTGGTGCATAAACTGTGCACCCTTATCGAAGGCGATCCCAGCGCCCATCAGGGCAAGTGCCGTTCGAATCCACGCCAGAAGCGTGCGGTCCATTGCGAGTTCCGTGCGCCGCACCGCGAGGTCGATTCTCGGGTCGATCTCGCGCTCATCCGCGCTGAAGTCATTTCCCATGGCGGTCAGACATTATCACAACTGAGCGTCGTTGCCATCGCCGGCGCCAGTGCTACGGAATGGTTCCTTGATGATCCGCGTATGGAAATCAGGTAGATTGCCATCGCGAGCCCAGCCAATGCAAGGAACACGGCAATCGACACCGCCAGCGTGGATGGGCGGGAGGGCACAACTTCACCCCGATCCAGCTTCCCGGCCAGCCGGATATGCTGCCACGCCGCCATCAGGTTCACGAACACTCCCACCGCAATAAGCGCGGTGCCAAACCACAGGGATTCGCCGTAAGGCAGCGCCAGTGGAACGAGCTGGGCCACTTGAACTTCATTCAGGAAAATCCCGAACCTTGCTACAACGAAACCAAATCCCATCAGGGCAATCCCGGTGCGAATCCACGCAAGAAAAGTCCGCTCCGCAGCCAATATCTCGCGCAGGTCGGGTACCGGCTTTGTTTTCGTGGGTTCATCCATTTGCGTCCTCCAGAAAATGAACTTGAATCAGCGGCGCACAGGGTTCGAGCTGGCATGTCATTCCATTGTCACAAACTGTGAGCAGAAGAAGCCGAATCTGCACCAGAGTAATCCCTTGTGGTCCAAAAGATGTCCCCACTTCGTCTAAGATGACAGACGAAATGATGCGGAGACACACGCGCTTACAAGTCACCCTGCTGACGGGGCTCCTCTTTTTCTTTCTGCAAACAGCCGTTGCCGATACAGTGGACACGGACCCGCTGAACCGCGACCCGCAGGTGCGCGAAGCCTTCGATCGTTTCTACATCATGGACTACACCGGCTCGATCTCTCGTTTTGAGGCGATCCGCAGCCAGCACCCGAAGAATCCCATGGCAACCGGCTACCTTCTCTACGCGAGTCTCTTCAAAGAGCTCTTCCGGCTCGATCTGCTGGATACCACCTTCTACGCCAACGACGGATTCCTCACCGGCAAACATACGGTTGTCGAAGATCCGCAGGTGCGCGATCAGATCAAGGGCTTATCCGACCAGGCCGTGGACGAGGCGAACCAGCAACTCAAGACAAATCCGAACGACGTAAACGCTCTCTTTGCCCGAGGCTGGGCAAAGAGTCTTGAGGCGACCTATCTGGCCATGGTCGAGCGCAGCTTCAGCTCCGCGCTGCGTCTTGCGTTGCAGGCCCGAAACGACCATATGCGCGTGTTGCAACTCGATCCAAATTACGTCGATGCCAAGCTGGTGACAGGGACATACGAGTATGTTGTTGGCGCGTTGTCGCTGCCGTTTAAGATTCTCATGGGCTTTGCCGGCATCCACGGCTCCAAGGCCACGGGCATGGAAATGCTGCACGACGCGGGCACGCGCGGCGTGATTACCTCCGTAGAAGCGCGGATCTGCATGATGCTTTTCCTCCGCCGCGAGGCAAAGTATCAGGAGGCAGAGCAGATCGCCGAAGGACTCGTCAAAGAGTATCCGCGAGACTTTCTCTTCCATCTGGAGGTGGCCAATATACAAAAAGATTCCGGCGACGGGTTGAAGGCGATTGCGAGCTACCGCGAAGTGATCGAGTTGGCCAGGAAGCCCGGTTATTTCCCATCGGCGCATCCGGAACTGGTGTATTTCGGACTGGGCGACACCCTGCGCGGTCAGAAGCTCTACGCGGATGCCGTGGAGGCATATGACAGCGCGGCCTACCAGCCGACTACCAGCCCCGAGCTAAAGCGTCGATGCCTGCTGGCCGCCGGACAGGTCTACGACCTGATGCACGACCACGACAAGGCACGCCAGCAGTATCAGGCGGTGATCGACGCTGGCAGCGATTCGGCGCAGGCCGACCAGGCGCGCAAGTTCATGAAGACGGCATACGAAGGCCGCTGAATTTCGCTCGCGCTTTATTCATAGCGCAGCGCCACCATGGGATCGACCTTCGCCGCTCGCCGCGCGGGAAAGTAAGCAGCCAACAGCATCACGGACGCGATCATAAGGATGGCACCCGCCAGAGTGATTGGGTCGAACGGGTTTAATCCAAAGATCATGAATCGAATCGCGCGTGTGGCTGCCAGCGTCGCCGGCACCCCGAGCGCAACGCCGATCCCAAGTAGCAGCAGCGATTCCTTAAGGACCATCCAAAGCACGCGCCCTGTCTGTGCGCCGAGCGCAAGACGAATGCCAATTTCGTTCGTTCGCCGCAAGACGCTGTACGTCATCACGCCATACAGGCCGATGCACACCAGCGACAAGGCAAGCAGCGAGAAGAAGCTGGACAGCTGCGAAATGAGCGTCTCGTTGTCCATGCGGTGATCTACCTGCTCGCTGATCGTCATTACATCCAAAATCGGCAAATTCGGATCGATCTCCGTCAGCGCGCGCCGCGCTTCATTGGTTATCTTTGCCGGATCGCCCACGGTCTGCAGTTGCAGCCAGTATGCGTATTGATCATCTCCCGTGAGCTGCGTCACCGCCAGATAAGTCATCCGCTGCGGCTTTTCGCGGGGACTGTTGTATTTCGCATCCCGCACGATGCCTACAATTTGAAACGTCCCCTTCACCGCCGGATCAGCGACTGTGAAGCTCTTGCCGATAGCGTCCCCATGTGGAAAGAAAAAGTCCGCCGCGGACTGGTTCACGACTGCCACTTTCAGAGAAGTTGCGGTGTCGTCGGGGCCGATCGTCCGCCCGTGAAGCAGCGGAATTCCCAGCGTCTCGAAATAGCCGGGGCCAACTCGATTCAGCAAGCTGCTCGTGTCCTCGTCAGGCGCAGGGGTGTGCCCTTGAAAAAAGATAGGCGAATTCCAGCTGCCGCCGCTGACCGGGGGCGCGCCCGAAAGCGTCGCCGAGCGCACGCCGGGCAACGCACTTAGGCGTCCGAGCATGCTTTCATACAGCGCATTGAGCTGTTCCGGCTTGTATCCCGCGAATTTCGCATTGAAATTCATCAGCAGTACGTTCTGGCGATTGAAGCCGAAATCCTGCTGATGCAAATTGCGCAGTGTGCGCAGAAACAGCCCCGTACCCACAAGTAGTACGAGCGACAGCATGACCTGCGCCGTAACCAGAATCTTCGGTAATAACCGGCTCGACCTTCCTCCAGCACTCGATGACGTGCGAGCATTCGCCTTTTGCGCAGGATTCGCGTCTATCCGCGAAACGCGCAGCGCGGGCGCGATTCCGAAGAGCAAGCCCGTTAGCAGCGAGACCCCGAGAGTGAATGCCAGAACATGCAGATCCGGCATGGCGCTGAGCGATGTGTGCGCCGCCCCGGCAACGACGAAATGAATCAGAGCCAGCGTTCCCCAGAAGGCGAGCAGCAGTCCCAGCGCTCCACCGGAAAGGGAGAGCAATAAAGCCTCAGTCAGAATTTGACGCACGACTCTTGCACGGCTCGATCCCAGCGCCAGCCGGGTCGAGATCTCCCGCTCGCGCGTGGCCGCTCTGGCAAGAAGGAAATTCGCCATGTTCGCGCACGCGATCAGAAGCACCAGCGCCACCACGCTCATCAGAATGTTCAACGGCTGCGCAAACTGTTCGCGCATCGCAGAGATGCCGCGATCGCCCGGCAACAACTCGACGTACATTCCCTTTATCTGCTGCCTGCGGTGGTCGTCCAGCTTCGCGCCTTCGCGGTCAGTCATAAATTGCTGCAGCTGACTCGTGACCCACGCCTGCGCCTGTTTCATATCCGCGTCAGGTTTACGCCTGCCCATCAGGTGCAGCCAAAACAGTCCATGCGGCTCCAGAAGCGAAGGTTGCAGCATAACCTCCTGCTGCATGGTGACTGGAAGCCACATATCCGCCGCATCCTTCACCAGATCGACCCCATAGAATCCGGGCGGCATCACGCCAACAATGGTGAACAGCGTTCCGTTGATGGTGATTGTCCTGCCGATCACATTTGGATCTGCCGCCAGCACCTGTTGCCAATAGCGATGACTGATGACCGCAACCGGGTTCCGCCCCGGGGCATCAGTGTCTGCCGGGGAAAAGGGCCTGCCCAGGATTGGCTCGGCGCCCAGCACGCTGAAGAAATTCCCAGATACGAGATGACTCACAGCCCGGCTCGCAGGCCCGCTCTCACCGGACCTGACACTTACCTGGGTAAGAAAGCTGCCGTATGCCGAAATTCCTTCAAACGGGCTCTGCTTTTCAATCCGCTGGTAGAAGTCATACGTAAAGATATCCAGCGGTCCCGGGCCGATTCCATCGCACCGGCAGCTGTCAGCTTCCTTGCCAAAGGCAACCAGTAGCTGCGGATCGTGAACGGGCAGCGATTTCAGCATCAGATTGTTCATCAAAGTGAAGATCGCGGTGTTCGCGCCGATCCCGAGAGCCAGCGAAAGAATCGCGACGATGGTAAAGCCCGGACTCTTAGCCAGCGTGCGCGCGCTATAGCGGACATCCTGCCAGATGCTCTCAGCTGTCGATTCCCAACCTGCAGACACAACTTTCTGCTTCACGGATTCCGCGCTGCCCATCTCGACACGCGCCGCCCGCTGCGCATCCGCATCAGTCATGCCGCGGCGCATCTTGTCCGCGGCAGACGCGTCGATAAAGCCCTGCAGCTCCTCATCCATCTCGCGGCTGCGCTGCTCTTTGCCAAAGATGGCTCGTAATCCACTGACCAGACTCCGCAGATGGCTCACCCGCAACTCCTCTAGATGCTCTAGAGTTAGACCGATTCATCTAGATTGTCAAGATGACGAATCGAGAATGGACGACCAGCCGGGAAAATACTGTCAACAAGCCTTTTACCGTCAGCCACAGCGGAGCAGCCACTGAAAGACGCCGCTTGCCACGCATTGGATTTGTGGGAGAATGTCCGGAGGCGGCCAAAAGGGAACCGTCAACCTGCAATTTGCGTATTTCTCGATAGTGGTTCGAGGGAACTAAGTTATGGCAGTATTCTGCAGCAATTGTGGCAAGTCTCTCACTGACGACGCACGTTTTTGTTCAACTTGCGGTCGGCCGATCTATGTAACAGCACCGGTGTATGTCCAGACGAGACTGATACGCCCGCGCGAAGGGCGCATGATCGCCGGCGTATGCCAGGGCCTGGCCAACAATTACCAATGGGATGTCGTGTGGGTGCGCGTGATCACCGTGCTGGCAACGGTCTTTTCAAGCGGCGCCGGCCTCATCGCCTATATTGTCTTCTGGCTTGTCATGCCGGAAGAGCCGCTGGCCCTGCCGCCGATCACGACCTACACGCAACCGAACGGCTAAGCCGTGTTCTTCAGCTCGGGCGGAACGAAGCTCTTTGCGGAAATCATGGGTGAAGGGCAGGACGTGATCCTGCTCCACCCGACCCCTGTCCATCACGCCTTCTGGTTTGACGTTGCCGAAATCCTGGCCCAACGCTATCGCGTCATCATGCCTGACCTGCGCGGCCACGGCCAGTCCGAAGCAGGCGATGGCCCGATCACGGTAGAAAAAATTGGCGCGGATGTAGACCGCCTGATGAACGAACTGAACATCGGCAAAGCCCTCTTCGCCGGATGCTCCATCGGCGGCTACACCCTCTATGAACTCTGGCGGCGCATGCCTGAGCGAATTTCCGCTCTCGCCTTCTGCTGCTCGAAGCCGCAAGCCGACGCGGACGCCAACCGCGCGAAACGGCAGGAGTGGATCGACGGAATCCGCCAGCGCGGCACTGGAGACTTTTTCGAGCTGATGCTGGCCACGGTGATCGGCCCAACCATGCAACGGCACTTTCCGCAGAAGATCGGCGAAGCGCGCGAGATGATGCAGGTCACGCGCGCGGAGGCAGTCATTGCCGTGCAGCAGGGATTAGCAGCGCGTCCGGACTCCGTCGCGACAGCAAAGACAATTCGTGTGCCGACATGTGTCGTAGCTGCCGCGGAAGACACCGGCAGTACGATCGAAGACATGAAACTGCTGGCAGAAACGATTCGCAACGGCGGGTATGGAGCGGAATTCCACGTCCTGCGCGATGCCGGGCACTACGCGCCATGGGAGCAGCCGGAAACAGTCGGCCCGATTCTGCGGCGCTTCTTCGATTCAGTCGTGGGTTAGGGAACTGTCGCTCAAGATATTGCGTACTGCAATCGAGAAGCAACTCTGGTAGTAAGCTCTAACCAGCAACACCCGCAAGCAGGAATTTAGGAGCAGTCATGTCACGCCGTTGGCTCTACCTGGGGTTCATACTTTTCCTGGCAGCTTTGTTCATTCCGCGCGCGCACGCGTCTACTGACCGCGTCTCGTTCATGCACGACATCGACGTCAGCGACACGGAAGAAGCCGACGACACAGTGTGCTTTCTTTGCTCGATCCGCGTTAATGGCAAGGTGAATGGATCCGCCGTGGCGTTCCTGGGTGGTATACATGTCAATGGCGAAATCAATGGCGACACCGTCTCGTTTCTTGGGAATGTCGTCATGGGCGATCAGGCGCGCATCGGCGGAAGCTGCGTCGTCTTCGGCGGCCCGCTGCGGAAAAACGGCAATGCCACCATCGACGGGGACACGGTGAACTTTCCCTTCATCCTCGTCATGCTGCCGTTTATCGTTCTCGCCCTGCTAATCTACGGAATCGTCTCGCTCTTCCGCAGCAGAAGATACAGAGCCTACCCAATGATGCCCCCGCCGCCTCCGCCGATGCGATAAGATGATGGCGCATTGACATCTCGCTCCCACGAATGCATCTGCCGTAAACGGCCGGGAAAAGTAAGTTTATATTGGAACGACTTGAAGGCCGGGTATAAGCCGGAAATGGCGCACGTTACTGGTAGCCACCGCATAACCAAGCTCTATCGCCGTAACGCCGATCAAGAGATCAGAGAGTGCAAGGCAAATTCCTCTCGCCGTATTCTCGCCATCAATCTGTCCCGCGCGCAGTGCCAGTGAAGCAGTAACTGGATGAATCGGTATCGCTGTCAGAAGCTCCTGAACGAACTGCTGCCGTGCAGCTTTTCGTTGCGGTGAGTCAGCCCGCGCGGCTCCATGAGCCAACTCAATCAAAGTGACAACGCTGAGTCCGATATCATTCGCGCCTATCTTTGTAGCGATGGACTCAAGTAATTGCCGCGCATTCAACCCCTTACGTTCGGCAGCAATAAGCACGCTGGAGTCAAGAACTAATCCCATACTGGCGGGTCTAGTGGCTCACGGTGAGCTTCGATAGCCGCTTCCACATCTTTGGCGAAATCCTCGTCGATTGTCGCCTTAGAGTCTTCAGGCAACCGCGCAATGCATTCGGCAATTGAACGGCGTGAGACAGGGGGCGCGTGCAAGACTGCAATAGGCTCGACCCCATTTTCGATTACGATCTCAGCGCCCGCCCGTACACGAGCAAGTAACGTAGAGAGGTTGCCCACAGCTTCGGCTTCCGAGATGTGAATCACACTCATGAGATAACTATACAACGCGGTAACTTATTGTATGTTCAGAGTAATGCTCGCGCTACAAGAGGCCGCTTGATGTCGACACGTCCCTTTGCACATCCTGACACTCACTCCCCCTTAGGCTGCGACGGCGTAAGCCTCGACGCGCTGGCGAAAAAATACGGCACGCCGCTCTACGTCTATTCAGCGGGACAAATCCTTTATCGCCTCGACTTGTTCGCGAAAGCATTCGAGTCCATGCCGCATCTGGTCTGCTATTCGGTCAAGGCAAACTCTGCGCTTGCGATTCTCAAATTGCTCGACAAGAACGGCGCAGGTTTTGACATCGTCTCCGGCGGCGAACTGGAGCGCATTCTGCGCGTGAACAAAGCGGCCGCGCAGCGCGTGGTCTTTTCGGGAGTGGGCAAGACGACAGCCGAGATCGACCTGGCGCTGCGTTCCGGCATCCTCATCTTCAACGTGGAAAGCGCAGGCGAACTTGACCTGTTAGCCGAGCGTGCCGCTAAGCTGCGCAAGCGGGCCCGCATCGCGTTGCGCGTAAATCCCGATGTATTCGCCGAAACACACCCCTATATCTCGACAGGACTGCGAGAACACAAGTTCGGCATCGATATCCGCCAGGCGCGCGCGGTTTACAAAACAGCAGCGAAGCACAAATACCTCGATCCCTGCGGAGTCAGCGTGCACATCGGTTCGCAGATTCGCAGCACCGATCCTTTCGGAGCCGCTGCAGAGCGCGTTGCACAGCTGATTCGTGACCTGCGCGCCGATGGACTGCCGATTACCTCCGTAGATGTCGGAGGCGGCCTCGGCATCGAATACCACGCCGATCACAGCTTTAATCCGGAAGAAAAGATTCAACAGTACGCCGGAGCAATGCTCAAAGCACTGCGCCCGATTGAAAATCTACAGCTGCTGCTTGAGCCTGGACGCTTCATCGTCGCGCAGGCCGGAGCGCTCGTGACACGCGTTCTCTACGTGAAGAAGAATGGCAAGAAGACCTTCGTCATCACCGATGCCGCGATGAACGATCTCATCCGCCCCGCGCTCTACCAGGCCCATCACGACATCGTGCCTGTGAGCCGCCGCAAGGGAGCGCGCAAGAAGACGGTCGACGTCGTCGGCCCTGTCTGCGAGACAGGAGATTTCTTCGCCCGCGACAGGGAATTGCCCGAGCTGAAACCCGGCGATCTAGTCGCAATTCTCGATGCCGGAGCATACGGCCTATCGCTCAGCTCCAACTACAATTCGCGCCCACGCCCGGCGGAGGTTCTGGTCGAAGGCAAACGCGCTCGCCTTATCCGTCGCCGCGAAACCATGGACGATCTGCTGGTTACCGAACAAATCTAGAATCGTGAGTTGACTGAAAGAGGCACGAAAATGGGTGCCCCATCCTGTCGCGGGGTTTGCGACAGGGTGGGAAAGCTGGATGCCAATCGGCCGATACTGGACCTACTTAACACCTTTGGCCGGGTCCCAAGAACCCTGTTCCTTACGTATATAAACGATCTGCCCAACATGGTATGCATTATGTGTGCCGATGTGCGCAATGGTCGAAGCCCATTCGGCAAGTTTCTTATCATCCGCGCCTTCGACAGCCTTCTCCCACTCGGTCATCACCTCATCCAGGTCCTTCACCGTGGCATCCCACTGTTTGCTGTCGAAATTGTTGAAGGTGTCGTCGTTGTTGCCGCTGAATTTCTGTGGAGTCTCGCCTTTAAACTTTGCCAGCTCCTGTTTGTTCCAGAAGACGATGTGATAGGTCAGCTGTCCGATGGAATGACTGTTTGCGCCACTCTTCCAGTTCACCTGCTCGGGCGTGAGTCCTGCCACTGCAATATTCGCCGGCACAAACCAGTCTTCTGCATTGTGCGTTGTTTTCAACTGCTCTAACAGGACGGCTCTTAGCGTCATCGGTTTCTCCTTTGGCTGATCCTGCGCAAAAGCGTGCAGAGAAAGCGACAACGCCAGAAGCATAACAAGCTTTTTCATGCCGGGTGAGACCTCCGCGACCATTCAGAAGCGAGGGTATTCCCGCGCCTCGATTAGTGTCAGCCTAATTTTGACAAAGCGTTGCTTTTTGTAGATCAGTAGCTATGTTTTCTCTTT
>Ga0209139_10000496_pt1 | contig 13746 bp, 13 predicted proteins | sample BogFormECP14_OM3_FD_188246 | JGI IMG/M metagenome (GOLD analysis project Ga0209139, IMG submission 188246) | Bog forest soil microbial communities from Calvert Island, British Columbia, Canada - ECP14_OM3 (SPAdes) (version 2) | ecosystem: Environmental > Aquatic > Freshwater > Wetlands > Bog ...
ACATACGCCCTCGTGGGTCGAAATGTTTCGCAAGAGGTGCTGCGCACTCCGCGGTTTGGGCTCCCGCCCGGGCCATTGGCTCCGGACGTGAGGGGCAGTTCGACCTAACTTCAGCAAGTTAGGCGTGTGTCTCACCTATATTCTAGATTCAAAACAAGCTAAAGGAAAGAACTCCTCTCGGGTGCTGGGCGCGATCGGGCTTGTGACAATGCTTGTAACGGGACATACCTACCCTCTTATGACGCGGCTGCGAGCCATTTGTTAACGCCTCGTCCAACGCCGGGCTGCCTGCCGCTGCCGGGCAGCTGGGCGGGCATTGTTGGGATAGATCCTGTCGAAGGCCTCGGGCGAAACTTCCGCGAAGTCGTCAGAGAGCCATCGCGGAAGCACCCGCGTTGCTGAGGCATTTTTTTTGTTCGGCGGCGTGGTTACCTACCGATTCTGCGAGGCCCACTTGTCACTTGTCGGCTGCCAGGTTTTGTCGGGATTGTAGAGTTCGATTTTGCTGCCGATTTCGGCGGAATCGGGGCCGAGATCTTTTTGGTAGACGATTCCATCGTGGCTTACCATGAACGTTTTGACACCTGTGACCTTGTATTCGGCAGGCACGGCAACTAGCGCGAAGCCGCCAATCATCACTCCTTCGATGACATAGTCGATCTGGCCCCTTGGAGCCTCAGCACCTTGTCCCTTCAAGATTTTGAAGTAGTAGCCGTGAAACGCCGAAGGCTTGTCAGCTGCGAAGCCAGCAGCAATTGCTTTCGCGGCCACTTCATCGATCGGACCGGCGGCGGTGCCATTAGCGTTCTCCCAGTAGAGGCCGTCCTGCCTGCCAGGCGTGCTGATTGCCTTCTGCGCATACTGATTTACGCCCGAGTCATCGTGAATCTGAGAGGCGTATTCGCTCTGCGCTTCCACGTAGCCGCGGCAGACCTGGATGACGTCAAGTTCGTTCTCACCGATGCGGCGGTAAATGATTTCATCGCTTCCGGCCTTGGCATCGAAATACCATTTGCCTGCGCGCTTCACGATGGGAATCGGCAACGGCCATTGCTTGGGGCCGACCAACAATATGGCGCGGTTCGGGAGCGAGGTATCAAATGCCATTGCCTGGCGGGCCGCCGCTACGAATGGAACGGCATCGTTCTTGTCCTCGGTGGGATCCTTGCTGCTTACCAGATCCTTTCCATCGGGACCAAGAATCTCGAGAAGTGTCGAAACATCGTGCTCTGCTGCCGCTTGCACAATAACGTCTGCAGCCGCTTTCGGACTCGGAAACGCCTTTGCCCCGGTGGGAGGCTGCGGGCTGCTCTGCCCGGTCGCGTGGGAAGCGCCTGATAAGAGAGCTACAAAAAAAGCGAGGATAATCATCGGACATTTACTGGTTTCTGTTTTCTTCATGATTCGTCACCTCGGATTCCCCTGACTGCCATTAGATTTTTGTACGCTGGATTTACCGCGCTGACTACTTTGGCTTGCTTCCTTACGGCTCACAGCGCCGGCGCCCCCGAAAGGACTTGGGTTTGCTGGATTCTTCGCTTTTGGAACCCTCTCGTCACCGATTTGGTCGGCGCTACCGGGTCTCGCAGGTGGCTTTCCGCCGCCAGGCTTAGCCGGCGTTGAGCCGCCGCTACCAGGTTTCCCCGGCGTTGGAGCACCGTTGCCGGGCTTACCAGGAATCGGCGGGACGCCAGTGCCGGGCTTCGTAGGAGTGCCACCACCAGGTCGTCCCGGGGTTGCACCTCCGTTACCGGGTCTGCCCGGCGCCGGAACACCGCTGCCAGGTTTTCCTGGGGTTGGGCCCACACCGGGTTTTCCGGGAGTCGGAGCACCACCGCCCGGCTTGCCGGGAGCGGGGCCCCCGCCGCCAGGTTTTCCTGGGGTTGGACCCGGGCTGGGTCTCCCGGGAGTCGGAACACCACTGCCCGGCCTGCCCGGAGTTGGACGACCGGGTGCAGGCCGGCCTGGCGTCGGGCGACCCTTGCCAGGATACGGTGCGCCTCCCCGATGGTACGGATTGTGGCGCCAGACGCCGCCAGGCACGGGACGGTAGCCATTCGGCCAGTGCGGATATCGGTGTATATATCTGTTGTTGGGATTGATTATGATTACGCTGTTGCGCCCCCATCCGGGTCCCCATCCCCAGCCACCGCTCCAGGCTCCGTAGCTAATTCCTCGGCCGAACGAGATTACAATCCCGCGACCGAAGAATCCGGGCGGCGGATAGTACATCGGCGGGTACGGATAAAGAGGCGGGCCGAAAACAACTACGGGGTTATACACGGGGACGTATACCACTTGCGGGTTCGCCGGTTGAATCACGATGACAGTTTTGGTCTCGACGACCTTGGTCTGTACGGTTTGCTGGTCGGTCGATTTAAGATTGCCCGCGCCCTGGGCTTTGCCACGCATGCGCTGCACGGCGTCCATCACATCCTTCTCTTGATCGAGGAAGGCGTTGCCTAAATCGGTCGTCCATTTGATGTTGTCCGCGAGCTGCTTCACAACATCTGGGAAGGCGGACATGGCCTGTACGCTGGGATCCCAGTCGTGGTTCTGAATCGCGTCGGCGAGAGCCTCACCGTTCAAATTCGCGTTCTGGGCGAGCCACTGCTGAAGTTGAACGACTTCGAGCGGATAAGTAGAAGCTACAAGCGTCTGGCCGAGGAGCCCATCGGGATAGAGCGCGATAGGCGCTACCAGTGAATCCAACTGGTCCGGCGCAAGGAGGTACTCCTGGTCTTCAGAAGCGGCCGCCTGTGCCGAGAGTTCGACAGCCTTGAGGGAATCTCCAAGTAGGAAGACCGCCGAGCAGCTCAGCACAATGACACCACGGAAAATCTTGAATCTTAGGGGCACTCGGAACCGCGAATATTTCATTTCGTTTCCACTCTCTTTCGACGATTAGAAGGCGCTGCTTAGCCTACTCACAAAGAATTTCGATGGGCACGCCACGACGTTCTTCATGGCCCGATTACCACGCTGTGATATTGCAAGGGAGAGGCCAATGGGCCATCACGATGAGCCTGTGGCTGGCGTGCTTCTTTCGGAGTTCGCGCGGTGGCCTCCACAATCCTCACTTCGCATCCTTGCGCTGGCATGCTGATTGATCCTTTCCAGCCAACGAGTCCGAATACAAGGTCGTTCCGCGCGAGCCGGCATCCCACCAGATATAGATGCCGGACGCGTACCGCGCGCCTGAAGCTGACATCACGTTCACGAAAATCAATGACTTGCCACTAATCGGCAGAATGACAAGGCTGTTTCCAGCGCCATTGATATATTCCACCGAAAATGGCTCCGCAGGGAGCCCGAGCTTCACAGCTTCGGTATCGCATTGATAGGTGAGCGTCTTCCGCGCTATCGGCTCTGAGCCACTCAAATGGATCGTCAGGTCCGTGGCTGGTACCGCGACGGTGGTGATGGAAAAACTTAATGCCAGTACCATTATCATCTGCTTCAGAAGCCATTTCATAAGACTGGCCTTTCCAGGATGGAGTTAAGAAGACGGGAGCGTAGCCGCCCCGACTTTCAGCTTTGTGTTTGGAACCGTCGCTTGTCGATCTTTAGCACTTTTATTTTAGAATCCAAGGTCGAGGGAGGCATTCCGAGGGTGACCGCGGGACCTGAGGGCCCGGAGACCCGGCCTTTGGTCCTGGCGAGGGTGGCTTCGATGAGCTTTTTCTCACGAACTTCGAGTTCGTTCGCCATGTGTCAGTCCCTTTTCCGTTGTTTACTCTTCTCTTTGGGCTTCACATCGAGCCCCAGTTCATCGGCGACATCAATCTTGTGCCTTTCCAGTTCCTCGAGCAGACCCTCATCTGACAAATCCAGCGGCTGCGAATGTTTCCAGTCGTGATGCACAATCTCTCGCAATTGCTCCACGACCGGGGGCGAATGTACTTCCACGGCTAACTCTCGCCGGGTATCAAAACTACCTGGCGCCAGATTGATCGAACCTACGATCGCGCGCGAATGGTCTGCGAGAAGCATCTTTCCGTGAAGCTTCAGGTGCTTCAGTTTGTGAACTTTGATTCCCACATCATCGAGGATGCGCAGTCCTCCCACTCCTTCTGTCAGTTTTTCCCTTTTCAGCTTGTGAGGTGCCCTGGCCATGATGTGCACCTTCACACCGCGCATCTTGGCCCGCACCAGACGCTCGATGATCACCGCGTCCTGGTAGCGTTCGTTCTGCACGAACAGCGTGTGTTTTGTATCGTCTATAAACTGGGCGATGCGGTCTCTTCCATTCGAATTGCACCAGATCAGCAAGGTGCTGCCGTCAACGGTGAACGGCTTGCGCGCCCAATCGGCTTCAAAACAGTTGATCACCTCAACGACTTCCCGCGCGTGTCTGGTCACCACGGCATAGTCGCGCGTCCCCGTCAGGTTTTTTGCATCCCAGTTTAGTGATTGCACGTACGCGGTTTCGTCGTCCACGACCATCGATTTTTCATGTGTCACTTCAAACGCCGGGTTGCTGTCGATGACCTCAATCCCCACCTTCTTCAGTGCCTTCGCGGTCCCTGCGTTCTCGGACTTGCCGCTCCGTCGGGCGGGGTTCAGCATCACCCGGACATGCACACCACGCTTCTTCGCCGCAATGACCGCGTTCAGCAATTGCGGATGCGAAAACAAAAACATTTTCACGCGCAACGATTTCGTCGCGCCATTGATGGCGTCCAGAATAGGTTTCGCGGTATCGTCCGGCAATACAATCAACTCGTGCGACACGCATCCTCCGAAAAGTGATCCGTTCTCGTTGCCTCAATTCGATGATACAGCGCTGGTCGGAGCGTCCGGGGGTGTCTTGCCAAACTGTGCATGATAGAGCCCAGAATAGACACCACCCAAAGCCATCAACACATCATGGCTTCCTTCCTCCGCCAACACTCCGTCTTTCAACACCACAATTTTATCCGCGTCGCGGATTGTGCTCAGTCGGTGCGCAATGGTGATCACCGTGCGCCCCTTCATCAGCCGCATCAGCGCCTCGATAACGACCTTTTCCGACTCCGTATCCAGTGCCGCGGTTGGCTCATCCAGAATAAGGATCGGATTATTCCGGATGACTGCGCGAGCAATCCCAATTCGTTGCCGTTGCCCTCCGGAAAGGGTGTCACCGCGGTCGCCCACGATCGTGTCGTATCCGTGCGGCATCTTGGCGATGAATTCCTCTGCATTGGCCAACCTAGCCGCGGCCACAATCTCATCTTGCGTTGCACTTCCCTTACCGTAGGCGATGTTTTCCGCCACCGTCCCATGGAAGAGCACGGTATCCTGAAGAACGTAAGCAATCTGGCTCCGAAGTCCATGCAACTTGTAATCCCGCACATCCACTCCGTCGATCGTCACACTGCCTTCGACGGGGTCATAGAACCTCGGAATCAGGCTAGCGATGGTGGATTTACCGCTGCCCGTTGGTCCGACGATCCCCACCATCTGCCCGGCCGCAATCTTGAAGCTAACCTCCTTCAACACGGGCGCTTCATTTATATAGCTGAAGTCTACACGATCAAATTCTATGTTCCCCTTGAGAGCGTTTGGCTCCCGCGGATTGGGTTTTTCTGGAATCACATCATTGGCTTCCAGAATTGCACGCACTCGGTCGACACCTACGGCCGTCTGGGCGATGTTATTGGTCATTGTGGCCAAGTCCTTCACGGGTTTGAAGAATTGTGCCAAGTAGGAAAGAAAAACGGTCAGTTCGCCAGCCGTCATAGCGTCTCTCATAATTAGTGCTGAGCTTCGCCACAAAACAAATGCGGTGCAAAACGAAACAACGACCGACACCATCGGTGACAGTAGAGCTTTTATGCGACGTGCCTTCAACGCCGCCTCCACAGTCGCTTTGCTCACCTCATTTAGTTCTTCCTCTTCCAGGTCCTGCCTTCCAAAGGCTTTCACCACTTTTATTGACTCCAGCCCTTGCTGCACCACTGTCACGATTCTGCTTTGTTGCTTGCGTACCTCCTTTGTCGCTTTTTTCACTGCCTTCTTGAAACGAGAAATTATCAGCAGCATGAACGGGGCGAGGGCGACGGCAATCAACGAGAAATCCCAATTCAGCCAAAACATAATGATCAACATAGCCACGATGGTAAGCAGATCAACCAGGATGCCAAGGGTCGAGGATGATGCAAACGCCTGAATCGTCTGCACATCTGCTGTGATCGTGCTCAAAAGGGTTCCGAGGTCATGTGTGTTGTAGTAGTTCAGGGAAAGTCGCTGCAGGTGGTCATACGTCCGCAACCGAAGATCATTTGCCACCCACTGTCCCACGCTCGTCGTGCAGTAGTTCGCTACATAAGACGCGATCGCTCCTAGAACTGCGATCACAACTAGCGCAATCGCCGCTGCCGCGGCAATCTCCATTTTTGTGCCGAGGCTCATGAACGGCCTCAGAAAATCTTCCAGCCGGGGCGACAGCTTATGCGACCCTACCACATTGTCCAGAATGATCTTCAGTGGCCAGGGTGCAGCCACGCTCGCTGCCATCTGGATCAGCATGGCGAGCAAGATGATCGCCAGACTGCCGCGGTAAGGTTTGACCAAACTCCAAATCAGCGGGAACACCCAAAACCCCCTTTCATGGACAACCTAAGAACGCTCCCCGGGAAAACACAAATCGGAATAGCTGGGTGGTCATGGATCTATTCGGACTGCACCCTATTCGCAACACGCGGCCTTCGTCAACACTGCCTCCTCTGGCGCGCAAAAAAACAGGAGAGCAAATTTCAATACCAATACCTATTTCATCTGAGTTCTCTCTATCAGCGCTCTCCTGGTGCATCCACTCACGCGGGCTTTGGAAACTTTCGCCCCACCCAGCTGAACGTGCCCCGCACGATAAAAACGTTCAGCAATATCGAAATTAGGGATGCTGCTATCACGGTGCTAAAAACGCCCTCGGCCACCATCCCCGCTGATCGCGCGACCTGCACGACTACGAAAGAGAGCTCTCCGATCTGGGTCAAACCCGCGGCCACTGCAATCGCCGTCCAGATCGGATAGCGGAAGAGCCACACGACGGCCGTCCAGACGAGAAATTTACCCACCAGGATGAGCAGCAGCATCCATCCGAGGAGCGGCAGGCTCTTTAAGAGGACGTTGGGCTCGATCAGAGTCCCCAGGGAAACGAAGAAGAGCGCTACGAAAGCATCGCGAAGTGGTAGAAGCTGAGTATGCACATCGTGAAGGTCTTCCAAGCCACTGATGGAAAGTCCGGCGAGAAAAGCGCCAAGCGCAACCGAAAATCCAACTGCTTGGGCTATCGCAGCGGTCCCGAGGCAAACTGCAATGGCAACGAGTAGGAAGAGTTCCGAATTGCACGTGAGCTTGACCCACCGAAAAAGGCGTGGGATCACTTTTAACGCCAGAAAACCCAACGGAATCAGGAGGAGCAAAGCCTTACCCAGAGTCCAGGCTGCGTTCGCGATGCTGCCATCACCGGAGCCGCCGAATACGGGAAGCACCACCGTCATGCAGATGACCGCGAGATCTTCCACCAAGGTGATGCCAATCATCACGCGGCCGTCGGTTTCCGTCAGCCTTCCGGAGTCGTTCAACAGCCGAGCCAGCACCATTGTGCTAGCCACGGCGACCGCCCCACCGATGACGAGCCCTTCCGTGAGACTCCATCCCGCGAGCTTTCCCACCCCGAGCGCCATGCCCAGCATGAGCAGAATTCCGATTGGGCCCCCGATGAGTGCTACCCATTTGACGCGCATCAGATCGGGAATTGAGAACTCGACTCCGATCGAAAACATTAGCAAGACGACGCCGACCTCGGCGAACACCTCGAAGGTGTGTAAGTCTGAGACGTGCGGGCCGGGAGTGAACGGGCTGATCGCAATCCCGCCCAGAACAAATCCCAGGATCAGAGGCAGACGAAGGCGCCACGCGGCCAGCCCCCCAAGTACGGCAGCAAGGAATATGTAAGTTAGATCCCGAAACAAAATCGGATTCGCTTCCATCTTCAATACCTCCGGGCCGATACAGCCAGAAATTTCGCGAGGCCGTTCCGACGAAAATGGCCCGTCGCTCGGGATGGGCGCCAGACGGGCTCCAGCAAACTGATTTCTTGGATTGTCATATCCGAACCTCCGGCGAGACTGAAGGAACGTGATAGTAGCAGAAAAAGAAATCCTACGAGGCGCAAACGTGCCCACCGGAGCGACGGTAGGGGCTCAAGGTGGAACGGATTTCTGATCAATCCGCGCAGCACAGAAATAACCTAGCCGTAGCCGCCGGTGCCGCTCTACAGGGGTTAGCGTCTGCTTTCTTCGGGGATGACACCAGCCCGTCGCAAAATGCTTTCTTGACAGAATTAGCGGTCCTCTTCATCATGCGCGGAAGGCTGTGTGCGTTCGAAACGGAAACCTGTTCCCCGCGTAGGAGAGGCGTCTATCCGGGCTTGCCCTTAAGATGTTGGCGAGAAAGTCGCGACAAGAAAACTTCCAGGGCACCGAACGTTCGCGTCGAAATCAGCTGCTGGGGAGTGTCATGAAAAAGCGGTTTTCATTGATAGTGAACTGTATGGCGATATCCACGCTTGCCATTGCCGGGGTCTCTTGGGCCGCGCAAGCTCAGTCACCCGCCGCGAATTCCCCAACCGTTAAAGTTGGCCCTTCTGTAGCTGCCACGGCCACTGCTCCTGCGCCCAGTGCGACGGCAAAAAATCAGAGCCAGAAAACAAGCATCGGTAAGGACGCAACCTCAGCTAAGACCTCGTCGCCCTCCGCCTACTGGACCGACCTGGTCGACCTCGACGGCGACGGCCGCACCGAGGACACTCAGTTTCTCTATGACGCCAAGCGCGGCGTCGTCTACACCTACCGCGAAGACAATTTCACTTGCGTCAATGGCAGCGCCGAGAACGGGAATATTTTGATGGGGATCTATTCCAAAGACAACAAACTGGGAAAACCTGCGGGCTCCGGTTGGTATATTGTCGCCCTGAAAGCCGGCCAGTGCGGCGAGAAGAAGCCTGGAACCTTTGGGTGCATGTTTGATGCAAGCGGCATCCCCACCACCTGTGGATCTGCAAAGGTCAACGACAAATCCGGAGAACTCGACATCGTAATCGCAGAGAAATAATTGAGTTGTAGCACGGGAAGCGGCGAATAGCATGCCAACCGTAGAGACCTTTGCGGCACCGGCAGGTGATAGCCTCCACAGATTCCTGTATTTTGTAGCCACGTTCAGGGAAGGATTCCATGCGATTAGCTGTCCTCTGCCTCGTAGCATTCGCCGCACTGCCGCCCCTAAGTGACGCGCAGGCTCCGGTTATCGTGATCACACCCGAAGGAAGCAGTGTCAATTTCTTCGTGAAGGCATCGGTGGATCTCCAGGGCAGCTTCAACAAGTGGGATGCCACTCTGAAGTTCACGTCTCCTGACCTCACCACAGGCGTTTTGGACATCAAGATCCGGGCAGCCAGTGTGAATACCGGAAGCCGGATGAAAAACTACAAGCTGAAGGGCAAAGATTTCTTCAACGTCAACCAAGATCCGTTTATCACGTTTCTCTCAAGGAAGGTTGTACAGACTGGTCCCTACACATTTGACGCGCAGGGAGACTTTACGATACGCGGAGTAACTAAACCCGAGACGCTAATTCTAATTGTCTCCCCCGAGGGGAAAGGCTCAGCCGAGATCAAAGGGACAATGGCTTTCGACCGCCGAGAGTACGGCATGAACAGCGGCATTCCCTTTATGAGGATCGCCGATCGCGTCGAGATAACAGTCGATCTCAATGCAAAGCAAGTGAGTGGGCTTCCACTTGTCTATAAGCGATAGGTTAGCCCAAGACAAACGTCGGATAAGTGGACACCTTCGTGCGGGCTAGTCCCACACAGCGATGACGATTCGGCCATCCTCTCCCAGCACTAGCGTTAGGCGATTGGGATCGGAATCGAGCTTGCCAATTCCATCTGTCGGCTTTACGACGTGCAAGATCTTCGGCAGACTCTCTTCTCGAACCACCTCCTCGGCTTTCACTCCCGCAGGCGGGGTTTCGCCCTTGCCAACAAAGTATTTGCCAACGCAATCGGTACAATCGTTCGGCGGAGGCGGTGCCTCACCGTAACCGGGTATCGCCTTCAGAGTAACTCGATTCGTCGCGCCGTGGACTCGCACCCCCTTGAACGGATGGCCAGGCTCAATGGTAAAAACGGCCTCGATGACGGGGCTCTTCGAAGGGGTCGTTGAGTTCTCGGGCGCCTGCGCTACGAACGCCAGATCCAACATCCCGTCGGGCGGCGTTCCCTTGGTAAGAGCAATCAATTCGCCCGCCTCCCATCCGTCGGTGCTGGTTATACCGCGGACTCGAATAACGTCGAGCGGCGGTCCGTGGGTCGTGCGGATTGCCTCTACGCTCGTTATCCATAGAACCGGCGCAATATTTGCAGACGCCTCTTCCTGTGGCTCCGCTTCCGGCGGCCGATTTGGAGCCGTCCCCTCTTTTGCCGTCGGCGCCTGTTGATTCTTCGGTGGGGCGCTTCGGTTCGCTTGAGCAAACGCGGAAAGTCCAAAAACTGTTCCCGCGCATACACTAAGAACGACCGCAGTACCGATTGACTTGATCATCGCGCACCTCGCTCAATTTCGTGGATTCCAACATCCGGCCTATCCGATCCGAATTTTTGTACGCCTTCATGCGGAGAACTGCGGGCGATCACTCCCGGGCCATGGAACTTGTCTCCCGTGATTCGATCGGAGAGATGCCGCTCACGCCCCACCGCGTTTTCGAACTCGCCTTCCAGACGATCCAGTGCATTCAGGATTAGATCTGTCGGTACGATCTGGACGAGGCTACAAAACGCCGTGCGACTGGTCGCAAAACTCCCGTTCTCTGATAACTTGTTTACCGGTGCGCCGCCTCCGCATACAGAAAAGTAGTCGCACTCCCTTCGGCATGCCTCGACGCCCGCGCCGATATCACGCGTCATCGCCAGCATCGCTGGGCTTTGCCTCATGTCTTCGAGCGAATCAGACAAGATATTCCCAACAATAAAGTCGTTATACTTCGCGTCCTTGTAACCGAGCAGTTCTGGCGAAAAGCTCGAGACGTTACCATGGCAGTCGATGTTCAGCATTCCGAAAGGCTCAACCTGGGTATTCTCCATTGCCTGGCCGTCTGGCCGGAAAATTCGTGGGATTAGCCCGTCAATCTCACGAATGAAATGAATTTGGGAGGTCTGGCGCGACAAGGTCCAGAATCGATCCAGAAAGTATCGAAAGCTATCTTCCGGATTACGGCCCGAAAGCAAGCCAGAAATATGGCTTCCCTCTGACTCCTCCACATTGAAGCAGATATCCTCAATACCTTCGGAAATGTAAAAGTCCAGCATCTCTTCAGGTAAACGCATGCTTTTTTCCGAAAGGACGGAAATGACGTGAAATGGAACATTTTCCCGGCGCATAAGACGAATTCCGTCAATGGTGCGATCGAATGTCCCCTTACCGGCTCGCGTCACGCGGTTTGCGTCGTGGAGATGCCGCGGTCCATCGACACTCACGCCCACGTCAATGTGCCACTTTTTAATGAAGTCGCACCAGTCTTGGCTGATGAGCATTCCGTTTGTTTGAATGCAATGTCGCACTTCGAGCGATGAAGGTCGCAGCGCCTCAATGGCCTCGAAGGCGCTCTGATAGTAGGAGGTCGGCAAAACGAGTGGCTCACCCGCGTGCCATATGACGGTCAGATAGGGACTCGACCAGCCAGACGCAAAGATCTTCTCAAACACCGCACCAACGGTCTCCAGCGTCATGACTGTCTTTGCGTCGCGGTCCGGCAAATAACAGTAGCGGCAATTAATATTGCAGAACGGAGTCGGCTGGAGGACAACGGTCTGGATAAGAGGCTGCGTTAATGTCGACATGTCCTACCTCTAGGTATCCGCGACGGTTACCAGTTATGCCAGAAGTTGTGCCAGTTGTGCCAACCACCACCGTTGCCCCAACCACCATTCCGCCAACCGCCATTACCCCAGTTATGCCAACCACCATTACCCCAACCACCATTCCGCCAACCGCCATTTCGCCAACCGAAACCGCGGCCAATGTTTATCCATTCCGCGAGGAGAGCACCATCTAGATCCGTACTCTTTTGTCCCGGAACGTCAATCTGAGAAACCCCGGCCCGGATCTCGCGAAGGCGCTCGGCGACACTGGCTACTTGTTCGCTCCCAGTTTTTTCCGCCGGCAACGGTTCCGTCTGCCCGGCCGCAAGGGCTGCGAGCGCTACAGAAATTCCCAGCACACCGGCTGGCAGAAGCACCGCAAGTGCCTTTTTCGTCCTCTCGCGAACTGTCATTTGCGCCTCCCGGAATCAGACGCGGAAACTAGCATCGGGCTTGCCGCTAGTCAACCTCTTTTTATTGTCGGGCAATCCGAGAATTGTATATTCTCTGGCCGTGGCATTCTATGGGAACGATTCCCGCTTGGCTGACTCTCTTCTCGTTGTCAAATTCTCGATCTTGCCGTACCGTGTCTCTCATTAATTCTCGCTTGAACCCGGTTTGCGCGAGGACTCAGTCAGAAACGCAAAGGAACACCCACTTAACCCCAACGTACGCCTCATGGCGCACGGAAAGATTTGAGGATGAATCATGAAGAAAGCCTTCGTCAGTCTTAACTTGGTCCTTGTACTTGCGTTTCCTCTTCTCGCCCAAGACAAAGCCGAGGAAAAAGAGGCAGATCGTGTCGAAAACGCCGGGAAAGTTATGAACGAAATTCTCAACGCTCCCGATGGGATTCCGCAGAGTGTTCTTGACAAGGCCGATTGCGTCGTAATTCTGCCTTCCGTCCTTAAATTTGCGATCGGCTTTGGGGGGAGCTACGGCCGAGGTGTGACCTGCCGCGGCGGCAAGACGTTTCATGGCCACTGGGGCGCTCCATCCATGATGGCTCTCGAAGGTGGCAGCGCCGGCCTCCAGCTCGGCGGGAACGCCACGGACTTCATTCTGCTCCTCATGAGCCCCCGTTCGGCGACCAGCATTCTCAGCAGCAAAGTCAAGATCGGTGGGGACGCCAGTGCTGCCGCTGGCCCCGTGGGTCGCAGTGCATCTGCGGAAACCGACGTCACGTTGCGCGCCGAAATTCTCTCCTACTCACGCTCTCGTGGGTTGTTCGCCGGCATCTCCCTGGAAGGATCCACACTTCGCCCCGACAACAACGGCAACAAGAACCTGTACGGAAAGGAAGCAAGCGCACGATCCATCGTCTTAGATAAGGCCGTTCCCGTCCCGGCCAGCGCCACGGGCTTGCTCGCCACACTTCAGAAGGCCACGCCTGTAAATAGAAGCAGCAATTGATTTGGAGGCAGGAAAGTTAGGAAGCCAACCCGGCTGGGTGACACGCCAATACACGTGGCCTCACATCAACAGGAACCCCATTTTGTTCTTAACTCTGAGACTCATCGTGTCAACGGATCGAGCGGCTTCAAACGCCTGGCGAGCAGGTATGAGCTGAATAGCGAGCAGCTCACCTACGGTCAGATGGCTGGCGCGAGGATGGCTTGTCTTTTGACCCGGCAGTGCTCGCGGCGATGAAGAGGATGGAGACCACCGTGGACGCCATAAAACTCCGTGCACCAACTGTGCACCAAATAAACTAGGGCAGTGTGGTAAGCTATTGAAATCAGACCGCGGAGAGGTGGCAGAGCGGCTGAATGCGGCGGTTTGCTAAACCGTTTTAGGGACTAAACACCCTAACGGGGGTTCGAATCCCCCCCTCTCCGCCA
>Ga0209139_10000497_pt1 | contig 13744 bp, 11 predicted proteins | sample BogFormECP14_OM3_FD_188246 | JGI IMG/M metagenome (GOLD analysis project Ga0209139, IMG submission 188246) | Bog forest soil microbial communities from Calvert Island, British Columbia, Canada - ECP14_OM3 (SPAdes) (version 2) | ecosystem: Environmental > Aquatic > Freshwater > Wetlands > Bog ...
CGAATCACAACCTCTTCGCCATTTTTTGCGAAGCGTATATAAGTGCTGAGCCTATTCTTCAATTCCGCGATATTGACAGTTTTCATATGCCAAGCCTCATGGCCATTATAGCCATGTTCAGGATGCCAATTACAGAACCTGCGAATTCGCATCCGGATCAGGATGAAACTGCACCTCGCGCATGGCATGGCCCACTTCGCGGTTCTTCATAAACTGCTCCCACACGAACCCCGACCGCAGATTCTCCGCCATCAGTACGCTGATCCCCTGATCGATCCCAAGAACATCCTGCGCATACCAGTTCGTCTTGGGATTAAACGCATCGACAAAGCCATACCGCGTCCAGACCTTGTCGTCATATTTCTGCCGCATCGCCAGCAGCACATGCGAGCACTCAGCGGGCAGAAACGGCAGCGACCCTGCGCACGCTGACGGGACGACAGTTCCATCGAGCGGCCCCATCGCCGGAGGACCTCCCCACACACGATATCCCTCGCGCGAATCCGATGCCGAAATCCCCCACAAATCCTGATCGATCCAGGGAAACTTCACCCCAAGCGTCATGCACCACAACTGATGCACCCGCGTCGCAGCGATTGAATTGGTGAAGTAATTCGTATGCAGGTCGCGCTGGTCCCGATAATCGCACCACGCATGTGCGTACTGGTGAATGAACAGCGGAGCCAGTCCACTGATGTAATCGATGCCGCCAAACTGCACCAGAGGCCTCTGCAGCGCGTTCCACGTCTCAACCGTAATCGGATGTGTCGGCGACCCAATCGCCAGCAGGTACATCGTCATCAGCTCTGCGTAGATGTCCCAACGGTGCTTTAAGAATCCCTGGTCCGGCAGCCAACCCATCGAGAGCGTCGTGCCGCCATTGAGCATCCACTCCCAGTCAATGCGCCGGTAAAACGTCGTCGCCAGCGCCTCGATGCGCGTATTCCCGGAGAAATACTGCCGACAAGTTAACACGCCGCACAGCAACAGGGCCGTATCAATCGACGACAGCTCGCTGCCGAACATTCGCTGCCCACTCTCAATATCAATGAAGTGATACAGAAATCCGTGTTCATGCGGGCAATCTTCCAGCAGAAACGCGAGCGTCTTCTCAACCCGCGCCTCGCACTGCAGCTTCGGTAAATAATTTCGCTTCGCCGCAATGCACATCGCCGTCAGGCCAAAGCCGGTGGCGGCGATGCTGGCCACGCGGCTCAGCGAGCGCCCCGCCGCCGGAGCGCGATCGCGCACCAGCCCCGTCTTCGGACTCGCCTCGTTGTAAAAGAAATCGCAGCCTCGTCCTTCCAGTTCATCGAGCAGGGCATCAGCCTGCTTTGAGACTTGTGTCAGCGGGCGGTTGATAAAGACGCCAGTGCCGCGCTGATACTGCTCGGCGTTCTGCGCCTCGGTCTGTGGCTGTTGGCCCGGCTTTACAACCGGAGGCTGCTGCTGGTTCTGGAAGCCCTCGGCAACACCTACAGCGGGCGCACCCAGCACCAACATTCCGGAAGCTCCGGCGGTGCGCAAAAGTTGCCGACGAGTTATACGTGAACGGCCCAAATGCAGAAAGTCTCTAACAATTTCTGATGGCAAGTAGCCCTGGGCTGCTCACCAGTCATCCAATAGTTTGTCATCCTGACGCTGAACGGAGTGAAGCGGAAGGATCTGCTTCTCCTCGGCATCTACAGGACTCTCATCTGAACATCCAATCCGCAGTGTACCGAAAACAGTAAAGATGCGCTTCGCCGTCGGCCGGCACATCTATCCTGTCTACGTGATCACGATTCGCCCTTCGACCATCATCGACGCGGACGCGGTGTGGAGGATTCTGGAGCCCACCATCCGCGCCGGAGAAACTTACACCCTGCCTCGCGATTTCACCCGCGAGCAGGCCCTCGCATACTGGTACGCAGCCCATCACGAAACATTTGTTGCGGAAGAAGATGGAGAAATCCTCGGCAGCTATTACCTCCGCGCAAACCAGCAGGGCGGAGGCAGCCACGTCGCCAACTGCGGATACATGACAGCGGCCTGGGCGTCAGGCCGTGGCATCGCCAGCACGATGTGCGCCCATTCTCTCAACCGCGCCCGCGAACGCGGCTTCCGCGCCATGCAGTTCAACATCGTCATCAGTACCAACGAAGTGGCCGTGCGCCTCTGGGAAAAATTCGGCTTCGAAATTGTCGGTCGCCTTCCCGGAGCCTTCCACCACCCGAAACAAGGCTACGTCGACGCCCTCGTCATGTACCGTCAGCTTTAGGGTTGTCATCCTGAGCGAAGCGAAGGATCTGCTTTTCTCAAGCAACAGCACGAAAAGGGTGCCCCATCCTTTGTGAAACAAAGGGTGGGAAAGCACAACTCCTACCCTAGCCCAAAATTAACTACCTCGATAAAACACTCCTCAGCACCCAAACATGACTCTCCAGCATCCCTTATGATTGAGGACGCAGAACAAAGGGTGATTTGACACCCAAGACATTCACGGTCAACTCGACCCCACGACCAGGAGGAACGCTTTGGCACACGAAGTCCCACCCCTACCGTATGACTATGCTGCTCTCGAACCCCACATCGACGAAGCCACGATGCATTTCCATCATGATAAGCATCACCAAGCCTACGTCACCAATCTCAACGCGGCCATCGAGAAGCACCCCGACCTCGCCAAGCACTCAGCAGAAGACCTGCTCCGCAACCTGACCAGTGTTCCGGAAGACGTCCGCACCGCCGTGCGCAACAACGGGGGCGGCCACGTCAACCACAGCATGTTCTGGAACATCATGAAGCCCGGCGGCGGCGGCGAGCCCACAGGCCGTATTGCCGAGCAGATCCGCAAGGACTTCGGCGACTTCGAATCCTTCAAGAAGCAGTTCAACGAAACCACCGCGAAGCAGTTCGGCTCCGGCTGGGGCTGGCTCATCTGGGACGGCGGCAAACTCAAAGTCACCACCACCGCCAACCAGGACTCGCCGCTATCGCAGGGCCACTACCCCATCCTCGGCAACGACATCTGGGAGCACGCCTACTATCTGAAGTACCAGAACAAGCGCCCCGACTACCTGGCCGCCTGGTGGAACGTAGTGAACTGGGACGAGATCAACAAGCGCTTCGACCAGGCCCAGAAATAGGTCTCAGGCCTCAAATAAATCAACAACGGGTGCCCCATCCTGACGAAGTCAGAGTGGGGCATTTTCTTGGAGTTTTCGGCTCTGTTAGTCGGCGCTGTCATCCTGAGCGCAGCGAAGGACCTGCTTTCTTTAAGAAGCAGCACGAACTCGGGTGCCCCATCCTATCGCGCTTTTTGCGATAGGGTGGGAAAGCACGACCCTAAATAAACCGACTGGCCCAGAGCCTAGCACCGCGTCTTCTCGAGAAAATCCGTGTTAAACCAGACAGGGAGGAAAACACTCCGGAGATGAACCGACTGAAACTCTTGCCCTGCACTGCTGCCTTCATTGCAAGCACAACCTTCGCGCAGACCACCCTCACCCCAGGCACCGTCAGCTACACCATCGAGCAGAACGGCAAGAAACTAGGCGCGGCCAGCTACACCATCGAAAACGCGCCCAACAAATACCTCATTACCTCGAACGGCAAAATCACCGAGGACAAGTTCAGTTACGCTTTCTCGAACACCCAGAAGATCGACACATCCCTCAACCTCATCACCGACCAGTTGAGCGGAGTCGTCAATGGTAAGGCCGTCAGCTTCAATGCGACCTCGGACCCCACAGGCCGCCAGTTCAAGCTTGAGATTTCGGCCAACGGAACGCAGCAGTCGAACGCCGTCGACCGCAATCAGAACACCGCGCTACTCACCGATCTCGACCCCGCCGGCTATATGCTGCTCGCAAAGATCGCGATGCGCAGCCCAACTCACTCCTGGGGAATGATCCCGAAAGAGAACGGCTTCCTCGTCCCGATCACGTTCTCTCCGCAGCCCGATCAGCAGGGCCATCTCAACGGGCAGTCGATCCCGGTGAAATACGTAAGCGCCGCCGTCAGCACGCAGAACGCCATCACCATCGAACTCTTCTACTCACCCGACGGCCATCTGTTAGAAGCCGATCTGCCGCAACAGAATTTCTACGTCATCCGCGACGGCTTCAAGCTCACCAACCGCCCCAAACCACCAGCACCGCCGCATGGGCAGGCACCGCCACCGCAAGACCAGCAGCAACAACAACCGCAGCAGCCTCAGCAATAATCGCCATCGCAACCATTTCCAGCATTTTCCGGGAATGGTTGCGTTTCCACATCGTCTCTCCTCTCTGGTACAGTGATCGGGACTTTGCTCAGGAGATGACATGTCCCGGTTGCCCCTCTTCGCTGCCTTCTTGCTCCTCACTCTCGCATCTGCCGCCTATGCACAATCCGGATACGACGCCGTCGATCCCATCATCGGAACCTCCGGCGACGGCAACACCTTCCCCGGCGCATCGCTTCCCTTCGGCATGGTGCAATGGAGCCCCGACACCGGCGACAACGGCTGGTACTTCTACAACCAGAAAAAGATTTACGGCTTCGGCATGACGCATCTCAGCGGCGCCGGATGCCCGCTCTACGGCGACGCCCCCATCCTGCCCCTCACAGGCGAATTGACGACCTCGCCCGCAACCGCGCTCGGCGATTACGCACAAGCCTTCGATCACGCGCACGAAGAAGCCCACCCCGGCTACTACTCCGTGACCCTCGCCAACGGAATCGAAGTCGCGCTCACCGTCACCGACCGCGCCGGCATCGCCCGCATCCGTTTCCCGCAGGGTCAACCCGCGCGCCTGCTCGTCAACTCCGGTGGCAGCGCCAACTCCGATGTCCACGTCGAGACGCTGCCACCCGTAGGCCGCGAGCACGATGGCAACCAGATCAAAGTCACCGGCGACAACGCCGTCTCCGGCTCAACCACATCCGGCGGATTCTGCGGCTCGCCCACCCGCTACACGCTCTACTTCGCAGCAAAATTCGAGCAGCCATTCACGAGCTTCTCTACATGGAACGGCGACGCGATCCAGAAGAACCAGCGCGAAGCCGCAGGCAAGCACACCGGCGCATGGCTCGACTTCGGCAACCGCAATCAGGTCCAGGTAAAGATCGGCATCTCCTACGTCAGCGAAGCCAACGCCCTCGCCAATCTCAACAAAGAAATCCCCGGCTGGAACTTCGACGAAGTCCGCAACAACGCGCGCAGCACATGGACGAAGCTTCTCAGCAAGGTTTCCGTCGGAGGCGGCACGCCCGACCAGCGCAAGATCTTCTACACCGGCCTTTACCACATGCTGCTCGCGCCCAACCTCTTCAGCGACGACAACGGCGACTACACCGGCTTCGACTGGAAAGTACGCTCTCTGACCTCAACTACACAAACAGCGCAGTACGCCAATTTCTCTGACTGGGATATCTACCGCAACACCATCCAGCTGCAATCGCTGCTCGTCCCCAAGCAGGTCGGCGACATGATGCAGTCCCTCGTCAACGATGCCGAGCAGAGTGGCTGGCTTCCGCGCTGGCCCGCCGCCAACGACGTCACCTATGTCATGAACGGCGATTCGCCAGCCATCCTGCTCTCCAGCGCCTATGCCTTCGGCGTGCGCAACTTCGAAGCAAAGACCGCGCTGAAATACATGATCAAAGCCGCCTCCCAGCCCGGCAAAGGCCCGCACGACAACGAAGAGCGCCCGTTCCTAACCGACTACCTCAAACTCGGCTACGTTCCCATCGAAAAGGACGCCAGTGCCGCCTCGCGCACCCTCGAATACGCCAGCGACGACTTCGCCATAGCGCAGCTCGCCCGCAATCTCGGCGACACAGCCAATTACGAGAAGTTCCTCAAGCAATCCGAGAACTGGAAGACGCTCTTCGACCCTGAAACCCGCTGGATTCGCCCGAAGAACTCCGACGGCACATGGCTCCAGGGCTTCGACGCCGACAAATCACTTCCCAAACGCCCCAACGCGCCCGTATCCACGGATCAGAACGGCTTCGAAGAGGGCAACACCTACCAGTACACCTTCATGATCCCCTTCGATTACCCGGAGCTCATCAAGCGCATTGGCGGCGACGACGCAACCACCCCGCGCCTCGACAAGTTCTTCTCGAAACTCATCTGCTGGGGCGAGCCCTGCTTCAACATGGCCAACGAACCCGACTTCGTCACGCCCTATGCCTACGTCTTCGCCGGCCAGCCCTGGAAAACACAGCAGGTCATCACCCGCATCGAACAGCAGACCTTCAACACCAAATCCGACGGCATCCCCGGCAACGACGACCTCGGCGCCACCTCCGGCGTCTACGCCTGGAACGCCCTCGGCCTCTACCCCGGCATCCCCGGAGTCGGCGGCCTGCTCCTCGGCACACCCATGTTTCCCTCAGCAACGGTTCACTTCGGAGACGGCCGCACCCTCAACATCCACGCCACCGGAACCGGCCCCTACGTCCAACAGGTCATGATCAACGGCAAAACAAACACCACATCATGGCTACCGTTGTCAGACTTAGGCCAAGGCGCCTCAAAGCTGGAATTCAAACTAAGCCCCGAACCCAACAAACAACGCGGCCAACCAGCAAACGAACGCCCACCAAACTTCATGCAATGATTAACCAGCGATGTCATCCTGAGCGAAGCGCCGAAGGCGCGCAGTCGAAGGACCCTCACAAACGAAGTGCGTGAGAAGCCTTGCAAATCAAGGCCCGCTTTTCCTGAACAGGCGCACGAAAAACGGGTGCCCCATCCTTTCGCGAAGTATGCGAAAGGGTGGGAAAGCAAGACCATCAACTAACCGCAAACCGCCAGCCCGAGTAAACTCCCAACATGCCCAACCAAGCCGAAAAAGCCGCGACCTTCCACGCCCTCCACCACCGCCAGGAACCCCTCATCGTCGCCAATCCATGGGACGCGGGCACCGCGCGCATCCTCACCGCACTCGGCTTCGAAGCCCTCTCCACCACCAGCGGAGGCCTCGCCGTCACCCTCGGCCGCCGCGACGGAACCGCCAGCATCTCCCGCGACGAGGCCTTGGCCAACGCGAAAGCCATCGCCGGAGCCACCTACCTCCCCGTCGCCGCCGATCTCGAAAACGGATACGGCCACTCCCCCGAAGCCGCCGCCGAAACCATCCGCCTCGCCGCGGAATCCGGCCTCGTCGGAGGCTCCATCGAAGACGCCACCGGCGATGCCGCTAACCCTATCTATGACTCCGCCCACGCCGTCGAGCGCGTCACCGCCGCCGCCGAAGCAGCCCGCGCCCTCCCCTTCCCATTTATGTTCGTAGCCCGCACCGAAAACTACCTCCACGGCAAGCCCGACCTCGACGACACCATCCGCCGCCTGCAGGCCTTCGAGCAAGCCGGAGCCGAAGTCCTCTACGCCCCCGGCCTCACCCGCCCCGAAGACATCCAGGCCGTATGCGCCGCCGTCAGCAAGCCCGTCAATGTATTGGCAGCCTTAAAAGGAGCGCCGCACCTCAGCGTCGCCGAACTCGCAGCCCTGGGAGTACGCCGCATCAGCCTCGGATCAGCCCTGAGCCGTGCCGCTCTGACCGCCTTCATCCACGCCTCCCGCGAGATCAAGGAAAAAGGCACCTTCACCTTCGCCGCAGAAACCTATTCGCTATCCGAAGTCATCGATCTCGCCGTCAACTGAATCTTCACCCACCCAACCTGAATCTTTACTAGAGCCGGGCAAAAGATCCGGCCCAACCAACGCACCACCAGACTCGCCACACGCACCGCCATCGAACAAATGACATCGTTACGTCACAAACATGCCGGGATCATCGTCCTGCTGGGCCTGCTCAGTGTCGTTACGCCCTTCGCTATCGACATGTACCTCCCGGCCTTTTCGCACCTTGCCGCCGATTTCCGCACCACCACCTCCGCCATTGACCTCTCGCTCTCGACCTACTTCATCGGCTTCGCCCTGGGACAGATCCTCTACGGCCCGCTCCTCGACCGCTTCGGACGCAAGCGCCCGCTCTACTTCGGCCTCATCGTCTACATTGTCGCGTCCGTCGGACTGGCGCAGGCGCACAGTATCCACGCCTTCATCGCGCTCCGCTTCATCCAGGCCCTCGGAGGCTGCGCCGCGCAGGTCGCCGCCATCGCCATGGTGCGCGACTTCTTCCACGCCCGCGAAAGCGCCCGCGTCTTCTCCCTGCTCTTCCTCATCATCGGAACCTCGCCGCTGCTCGCGCCCACCATCGGCAGCCTGCTCGTCTCAAGCCTCGGCTGGCGCTGGATCTTTCTCCTCCTCGCCGCCAACGCGATCATGATCCTCGCGCTCACCTTCACGCTGCTGCCTGAAGGCCACACACCCGACCGCTCCATCTCGCTCCGCCCGCAGCCCATCCTGCAAGGCTTCTGGACGATCCTCCGCCAGCCGCAGTTCACCACCTACGCGCTCGCCGGAGCCTTCTCCTTCGCCGGCCTTTTCGCCTTCGTCGCCGGCTCGCCCATCATTTTCATGGAGGGCTACCACCTCAGCGCCCGCACCTTCGGCCTCATCTTCGCCGTGCTCGTCATGGGCTTCATCGGAGGCAACCAGATCAACGTCTTCCTGCTCCGCCGCTTCACGAGCCGGCAGATTTTCTTCTACGCCCTCGCCTTTCAGGTCTTCGTCGGACTCATCTTCTTCGCCAGCGCACACGCCCACGTCCTCGACCTGCCCGCGACGCTGGTCCTCTTCTTCTTTTTCCTGCTCGCGATTGGATTGACCTACCCCAACGCCGCCGCCCTCGGCATGGCGCCCTTTTCTAGGGACGCAGGCAGTGCATCGGCCCTCCTTGGCTTCCTGCAAGCCGGAGTAGGCTCAGCCATCTCCATGGGAATCGGCGTCCTCGGAGCGACCGCCATCGTGTCGCTGCTATCGAGCACGTCCTTCATCGCGCTGCTCGTCCTGCTGATCGGCCGAAGGCGCGTCCCCGAACTCATCGAGAGCCCCGAGGGCGAAGCCGTAGCGGCGATGCATTAAGAAGCGATAGCCTCAGTTATTTGCCATCCCCTGCTCAATACGTGGCAGTTATTCCCTTTGGTTCCAGTAACTTTGGTGTCTCGTAAATCATTCAAATTTATGACATACTCGCCCAATAGATTCGTATTTTATTCGCCGGAGACATGATGGTTGATTCTTCCTTTTTTGAAGAGTCGCGCGAACAATCACAAGTCAAAGCATCGATTGTTGCCAAATATTTCTGGGCATGGGCCAAAGTGGTTCTACCAACCGCCAAGAAAACGGGTGGCCGCATCGCTTACATTGATCTCTTTGCTGGACCTGGCCGCTACAAGGATGGGACAAACTCTACTCCGCTAAAAGTCCTAGAAGCGGCTATTGAAGACTCGGAACTCAGAGAAAGCCTGGTCACTCTCTTCAATGACAAAGATCCCGAAAATGTTAGCTCTTTGGTATCTGCCATAGGTGCGATTCCCAATATTGGCAGACTTCGACATAAGCCAAATGTGATCAATGAAGAAGTCGGAGACAGAATTGTCAAACAATTCGAAAAGATGCGCCTTGTTCCAACACTCTTCTTCGTTGATCCGTGGGGATATAAAGGACTGTCTCTTGGACTCATAAATTCAGTATTGAAAAATTGGGGCTGTGATTGTGTTTTCTTCTTCAATTACAACCGGGTGAACATGGCGCTTACGAACCAAGCAGTAAGGGAGCACGTGAATGTTTTGTTCGGAGAAAAACGTGCTGAGGCGATCCGCAAAGAACTCGAGGGGCTGAATTCAATCGAAAGAGAGCATCTCATCCTTGAGCGACTATCGGAAGCTCTAAGGGAAATGGGAGCAAACTTTGTTTTGCCCTTCACATTCAAAAACGAACGAGGGAGTCGGACAAGCCACCATCTCATATTCGCCAGCAAGCATTTCAAAGGATACGAAATTATGAAGGGAATTATGGCACGTGAGAGTTCCGGCCAGGATCAAGGTGTTCCCTCTTTTGAATTTTCACCGGCCTCCGAAAAGTTCCCCTTGCTTTTTGAATTGTCTCGTCCTCTGGACGACTTAGAAGAAATGCTGAGCAGCGAATTTGCAGGCAAAGCTCTAACAATGCGTGCAATTTATGAACAACATAATGTTGGCCGCCCCTTCATCGAAGCAAATTATAAGAAGGTGCTTTTAGGAATGGAGGCAAGCGGCAAAATTACAGCTGTCCCGCCCATGGACAAACGCCCCAAAAGATCAGGAGAAGTTACTTTTGCTGGTCACGTTTTAGTGAAGTTTCCGAAAGGAGGATTGCGTTGAGTGGACAATCGACAATTGAATGGACAGACGCTACGTGGAATCCGGTCCGCGGGTGCACGAAAATCAGCCCCGGCTGTAAGCATTGCTATGCTGAAACGTTCGCTGAAAGATTTCGGGGGGTAGCAAATCACCCATATGAACAGGGTTTTGATCTACGACTGGTTCCGCAAAAACTTGAAGATCCACTTCATTGGAAGCGTTCACGGATGATCTTTGTAAACTCCATGAGTGATCTATTCCACCCAGACGTTCCGGATGAATATATTGTCCGTGTAGCTCAAGTAATGCTTGAAGCAAGTTGGCACACTTTTCAAGTCTTAACCAAACGCTCAGAGCGCCTCCGCGACCTTCTCCAAAATAAGTTGAGATTTGCCACGAGAGCTTCGCACATTTGGTGGGGGGTCAGCGTGGAAGATCGAAAGTATGGACTTCCTCGCATCGATCATTTACGAAACTCTCCAGCACAAGTTAGGTTTCTGTCCGTAGAGCCTTTGTTAGAGGACTTGGGAACATTGAATCTTTCCTCGATTAGCTGGGTTATCGTCGGGGGTGAGAGTGGTATCGGTGCAAGACCTATCAGAGAAGCCTGGGTGCGATCGATTAGAGATCAATGCTCGGTGTCTAATGTCCGGTTCTTTTTCAAACAATGGGGTGGCGTACGAAAATCCGTGACAGGCAGAACTTTGGATGGGAAAACTTACGATGAGTTTCCGGATTTGGTGACCATACCTACTTAATTTGCTTTAAGTTCGGCGAAATCGCGCGTCGGATTAATAAATCGCCACCGAACAAACCCAACCTGCTCCTCAAATCGTCCAAAAGAGACAGGTTGGGTTGATCAATTCTGCGCGAAGCAAATGGATGAAAAAGCTACCGCTGCGCTCCAGCCGGTTGCTCCGAGGATTGCGGTTGCATTTGCGGCATGGCCAATCCAAGCTGTTCCAGCAGACTCAGAAGATTCCAGTCCACCCAAATTTCCGCAAGCTTTCCTCGTTCCATGCGGTAGATCGTCGTGCCGGAAACGGTCGCGCTTTTGTTCGTCGCAGGCATGCCTAGGAACGTGCCGCGATGCGTGCCATGCGCCTTCCAGTGATGCACCACCTCGTTGCGTTCGGCGATGCTGTCCTCAATGGTGAATTTCAGATCGGGAAAGCCATTCCTGCAGTTGCGGATGTGTTCTTTGTAGTTCTCCATTCCGGAAGTGAGCGATGGGAAGACCGGATCGTGGAAGCGGCATTTGGGCGACATCAACTCATCGATAGCCTTCTCCTTCCCCTTGTTCCAGCCGTCTTCGAGGAACTTCCGCGCAATTTTCTTGTGCTCGTCGGACATACTCGTCCTCCTTTCAGCCCACAAGAATAGTCCCGAATCGGTACGCCGCGGAAGACAAGTTACGCCATCAGCTGTCCAAAGGTGAGCCAGAACAGGTTGCAGTCACGAAAAATGAACTCCTTCATGCCGTAGAACGTGTCGTGCATGTCCTCGACCATCTCCACCCGGTCTTTCAGCCGCTTGTACACCTGCTCAATCTCATCGGTATGGATATAGAGATCAAGTTCCCGCCGGAATGCCGAACTCGGCTTCCCACCGGAGTTGAGCATCACCTCGTTCTCTCCCAGCATCAGCAGAGCCCAATTCAGCTCACCATCCTCTTCATTCCACCGGGCCAGTCGGAACCCGATCGACACATACCAATCGGCGGTAGCCCGCACACCGGGAACATGAATCATCGGAACAACTCTCTGGCGCATATTTCCTCGCAGGCGACCAGTATCCACCAGGATCAGCCATTATTCTCGTGCCCCCATCCCTTCGCGCACTCTGCGAAAGAGCCTGCCCTGAGCCTGTCGAAGGGGGAGACCACAATCCCGACACCCGGAAACAAAAGAGGTGCAAAGCACCTCCGAGATAGAAGCCGGGAGCTTAAACCCCCGGAAAAAACCGCCGTCGAGAGACGGCGTACCTCGCTGCCGCAGGCCGGGGTCCCCGGCACGCGCGCTGTTCGCGTGGTGGGGTGGGAGGCCCATCCGCGCAGGTCGAAGACCGCAGCGGATCACTCACGACCGCGAAGCGCTCCTTATTGGGCGCGCCCAAAAAACCGTTGTCAAGCCCCCTGATCACCCAAAAATCCCGCAACTGCCACATTCCAAACGAAATAAAAAACGGGGAAAATTGGCGTACTATTTCGCCAAAATTGCTATCCTGAATATAGGGGCATGAATTTCCGGGCAATCAGGTAACCGGGAAAACCGATTACCCCGTAAAGTATTGAAAACACTGGAAACGTCCTAAGCAATTGAAGAATCAATGAGATAGCGGGGGATGATCCCCCGCTATCTTATTGAAAACAAAAGAAACCAGCCTACCCACCCAGGGGGGAGGGGGAGTCCGCCGGGAAGGCCGCTCGCACCAGCGCAAGCCCCTCGTCTTTGGACACAATATGCCCTTCAAGCTGGGCGTCTTCTGCCGCGGCGAGCATTTCCTTGAACCGCGGCCCCGGACGATATCCGGCGGCGATCAGATCCTCGCCCGTCACCAGAAGCGGCGGCTTGACCGCCTCTGCCGGAAGCGTCTCGTAACGCCGCTTCGCGTATTCGTAGAGCGAAAGATCGGCGTGGCTCGAAAGGCAGTCGATCCGATGCAGTTCCAGGTGTTCGGGAAAGCGCGGCAGCCGGAAGAACCGCTTCAGAGTCGACTCCTTCATGCGCATCACATCGCCAAAACGCATGTGATTCTCAACTAAAGCCGCGATTTGTGCCGTGTCTTCACTCGAAAAGCGCAGCCTGCGGCAGATATTCTCGGCAATCCGCACGCCTATTTCGACGTGCCCGTTGAACCGGATGCGGTCCGGAGCGCGCTCGAAGGTCGCCGGCTTGCCCACATCGTGCAGCAGCGCACCCCAGGCCAGCGTCGGCGAGACGCCCGCAGGCAGTTTCTCAAGCAGCAGCAGCGTGTGCACCCAGACGTCGCCCTCCGGATGGTATTCCGGAGGCTGCTCGACCCCATGCATCAGACTGATCTCCGGCAGAACCTGCCGCAGAAGCCCGGTCGAGTCGAGCAACTCAAACGCCCGCTGCGCCCGGCCCTCGGTGAGCATGCGCGTCAACTCGTCGCGAATTCGCTCGCAGCTGACCTGCGAAATCGCCTCGGCATGGCCGCGAATGGCCTTCTCCGTCTCCGCTTCGATGGCGAATTCAAATCGCGCAGCAAACCGCACCGCGCGCAGCATCCGCAGCCGGTCCTCCGCGAATCTTTTATCAGGATCGCCAATCGCCCGCACAACGCCCGCCGCAAGATCAGCGCGCCCGCCAACGAAGTCGAGCACAGCCTGTTCGAGATCGCCGGTCTCAGTCAGCACCTGCGGATCGAGCAGCATACCGTTAATGGTGAAGTCGCGCCGCAAGACATCTTCCTGCGGGCTATCCGAAAACCGCACCTCATCCGGACGACGGCCGTCGGAATAAGTACCATCGGAGCGAAACGTAGCTACCTCGGTGAC
>Ga0209139_10000498_pt1 | contig 13744 bp, 14 predicted proteins | sample BogFormECP14_OM3_FD_188246 | JGI IMG/M metagenome (GOLD analysis project Ga0209139, IMG submission 188246) | Bog forest soil microbial communities from Calvert Island, British Columbia, Canada - ECP14_OM3 (SPAdes) (version 2) | ecosystem: Environmental > Aquatic > Freshwater > Wetlands > Bog ...
TTAATATATACATATATGTATATAGAGATCTTAGTTTAATGGTAAAATACGAGACTTTTAATCTTTGGCATGGGGGTTCAAATCCCTCAGATCTTATAAATAATAACTAAAAATCAATAAAGTCTATAAAAATTAATTTTAATGTAAAATTACAATAGTAATGATGAGCTAACTACTCATCATTCTTCTTTTTATTATTTTTTGTATTAAATTTATTGTTTTTCATGTTTATATATATTTTATAGTTACATTGTAACTACAGCAGTCATAGGTTAATGGTAAACTTATTGCCCTCCAAGTGAATTTTACCGGTTCAAGTCCGGTTGACTGTATTTTAGAGAATCTTATCTCTTTTTATTACATTTTATAAAATTTATGTTATACTTATTCAAATATACATTATAAAGTAAGTTAAAACACTTGCAATATTGTATATATTGTTAGGGCTTTTAACCATTATTTTAGAGAAACATTGTCTCTTTTAACAAAAAATTTTTTATAAAAATAAATAGATAGATATGTGTAAGCTATATTCATATAGTTGTATAAAGAGTTGGAAAAAGAAATTAATAAAGAATTATATAAAGTAAAGGTATAAAATAATACCTTTACTTGAATATTCTTACCTAATACTAGAGGGAGTAGAAAAGAAAAATATTAATAATTTGTATTTTCTATTTTCCTTAAGAGGAGTATTGCCTCTTTTATAAATAATATACATAAATTAAATAGATGTTAAATAACTTATTAATTGTTTTATACAAGTATAAACTTATAGCTTATCTTGGCTTTCAGGCTATAAAAATTAAATTATATAAATTATATAAACCAGATTTACTGGCCAGAATATTTACTAGAAGTAACCTCAGTAAAGTTATTATTCTATTCACAATTGGTCTCATAAGTAGGATTTTAATTGGTTTTTTTTATGATGTAAATGTCTTTAGAGAATATTATGAAAGCATAAGTCTTATTTACTATAGTGTAATGGCGATTTTTATAGTAATTTTAAGTGAATTGTTTACTTATTTTAACTTAAATATCATACCTTCTTTTATATTTGACTATTCTACCCTAATAGGTGAATATAGTTCTCGTTTATTAAGTAATATGAAAAGTATTTACATGTTTTTTAAAGAAGTAAATAATAATATTAGTCATTTAAAGACTAGTGATTTTATACTAAATTCTATTACTTCTTATTTATCTTGACTAAAAAAAGAAGCAAGTAATATTTTTACTAAGGATGATAATAAATTAATCTTAGGTAAAATAGAGGAAAAAGAGGCTAATCTAGATTGCTTAAATAAAGACAATATACCTAAAATAAGTAGTATCTTGTATAAAGGTAAAGATAGACACCTTTTACCTAAAACTACATATAAACCTGGTTCAACTTCAGCCCTTACACAAGAGGATATTACTTCAAAAGAAGTTTTTAGTCATGTAAATAATGGAAATACTTATATACCTTTGGATGGTAGAGCTTATGATAGTCCTACCTTACCGGTTATACCCTTTAACTATGATAGTAATTTAGATAATGTAGGTATTAATCTAAATGTAAACGATCCAAATTCTGTTAACTATATAAATAGACATCGAAATTCATCTTCAATACATATAAATAGGTATAGACCTCCTAGAGCTGAAGATTTTATCTCAATGGATGATTATAAAAATCAAGATATAGATATTAAAAAGCCAGGTTTAGTGAGTAAGGTAAAATTGGGATTTAAAACTTTAGCTCATAAGTTTAGTAATGGTATTAGAGGCAATAAACCTATTATAAGGCCTAGTATTAATAGAGAAATAGAGGATATATTACAGACTAGGCGTCCTTTTACTAGACAGGTTAATAATACGACAGCTCATGAAAATAACCCTAATAATATTAATACTAACGAGGAATATGATAACACCCTAAATAAGAATAAAGGAAAAGGTAAACATATAGATAAAGATGGCCATCGTCATCATTCCAAATCTCATTCTCATGGACATAATCATCATCGTTCTCATAAACATGGTCATCATCGTTCTAAAAGAACTTAATTTCTCTTATTAATCTAAACTATTCAGAGTATAAGGTCTCTTTTATTTTTAATAATATAAAAAAAAATGTTTTACCCTAAAAAATTTTTATTGCGTCATTGCCTAATAGAATTTTTCTTGAACCCTGTTTTTCTTTTTCTATTGGGTTTAGTTTATTTTATTTGCTATCAAATTTATTTTGATACAGTTTTATTGTGCGATTATGATGATGAAACATTTAATCAATTAAAAAGGAGTTTATCTCAAGAGGTAAATAATTATAAAGATGCTTGTAAATGGTATGAATATTGAAGAGATGCACATAGCAAAGCCATTAGGGAACCCGGCTCTAGTAATTACAAGCTATGATGTTTTCTTAGTGATAATTCTACGGATAGTTTAAAATATAGCTTAAAAATATTAAAAGATATCCGTAGAATTGAACGTACTATTAAAAGTATAAATCCTAGTTTTAATGATTTTCTTAATTTGCAACCAAGTGAAAAATTCGTGTATACTTACACTGATTATCAGTAATATTTTTATTTATATTCATTACCTTCATTTGAAAGAAGTAAATTTGTTATTAGAGAAAACACGTCTCTTTTAAATTACACGTAATACTTTATTGATGCAAATTTTTAATGACAATTTTCATTATACCTTACTCAATAGTTTCTTGCTTCGACTAAAGAAATGAGCTATCTATTCAACCCAGATAATTTTAGAGAATATAGTTTTTCTTTTCCTAGTTTTATTAGGTATAATTTTATTTATGCTTTATATAAATTTATACGGCTCAATTATCTATTGCGACGGAGATGATACAATGTATAATTTGAAGATTGATTTAACAACGGAAGTACATGGCTATCGACTATATGTTATTAATTATGAATTATTTACAGATGTTTATAATCAGATGACACTACGCCCTATGGCTCAGAGAGATTATGCTAAAGAAGTACAACTTCTTGATTGCGCTAGAAAGACATTTGAGGATATGACCGAATCACACAGTAAGCTTACTAATCTAGTAAATAGAATTAGGTCAATAGACCCCTCTTTTCAATCACCAATTCAATCTATAAATTATTTACGTGTAATTAGATAATTATGCATAAATAATAGTGTACTAGAGGACGGTACTTATAATTATAATTTATGTAAGTACCACGCCTCTTTTTTTTATTAAAAAAAAATGAATATGTATAAAAACATAAACAGAGCTAAAGTAATGTACTTTTTTATATATTTTATATATAACATTTACTTCTGAATCGTAGTTGGTGTATTATTATTTTCCTTATGGCAATTTTATTTTCAAGGCATTTTGTTGTGTGATAGTATTAGTAGCAATGCGTCCGAGGGCAAGGAGAATATTCATGCAATTGATCCTAAATCTGATGATTTAATCTTTGAAGATTTTAAGCATAGTCCCGGAGTCTTATTAAAAAGTAAAAATGCTATAAGACGTAAACTTTATTGATTTTTTATAGGAAAATCATCTGATGATTTTGGAAGTTATGAGGATTTTAAGAAATCCTGAGAACCAAGTTGGAGTTTACGTAATGAATTTAAAGTAGGTTTTCGAAATATGATTAAAAACCCTATTCAAGATTTTGAAAAAACTAGACATAAAGCGAGTAAAGATTTTGCAAGTAGTTTAGCTAAAGATAAGCAATGAAGTGAAGCTCTAAAAGAATCTAAGCAGCTTAGAGGTATTCAACGCCTAAAAACCTTAAGGGCTTATTCTAAGGGTAAATAAGTAACAAACATTTTTAATACTAATTGCTTATTTCAGTTAATTTAAGCTAAGCTAAGCTAAGCGAGGAAATAAGTTAGAGGGTATCTAATATAGTAATGCCTCTTTTATATCAACTTATTATAACATAATGTTAAAAAATTTTTTAAGTATATTATATATTTACTTTTTAATTCTTGTGGAACACACAAGAATTAAAAAATTTCATTATTCAGGTTTTCTTAGCAAAGTGTTCACTAAAAAAAATGCGAATAAAGCTATTATTGTTTTTCTAGTGGGGTTTATAAGTAGAATTTTTATAAATAATTTTTATCATGTAAATGTGTTTTCAGATTATTTAAACACTATATCCTTTGCCTATTATTCAGGTATGTCTTTATTCATAGTTTTTATACATGAAGTAGTTATTTATTTTAACTTAAATGTCCTACCTAACTTTTCTTTTAGTTCTATAGAAAAAATTATTGTTTTTATAAAAAAATATTTTCTTTCTATTGTTATATTTCCAAAGCTTCCTTCTATTAAACTCTCTAACCTTTCCTTGTTTAATATAACTCGTGCTACGAAAAGTTTTATGAAAAACTTGTTAGATAGTAATAGTAGGGAGAAGTTAACTATAGGTGCTTTAACTAACGGAGAAGATAATACAGATTTTCTTAAATATACTAAAATTGAAGTTAAGGATATTACTAATAAAGCAGTTCTTAAAAATACGGCTGATCCAGAATCATTGGTTAATAATACTTATAAACCAAAGGGGACTAATAGCAGTAATACAAACAATAGTGATAGGGGTAGTAACCGATTACCTAGACGCATCAACAGAGGGGATCATGTAAGAGTTGTTGAGGCTGATCAAACAGCAATTTCTCGTCCCGCCAGTATACACACAGAATTTGGTTTTCCTGCTACTTATAGAGATATAAATAATAGTCCCGTGTTTTTTACTATAGATACTATTAGAGATATAAGGGGTGATATAATACTCTCTAACACAAATCCCCTTGTAAATTACCCCTATTCAAGTATTTACTCTCAATCTTTAGCCTCAAATAGAGCTATATCTCATAGGACTGAAGGAATAAGTCAAGCAACTGAATTTAGGACAGAAGAAGTAAAAGATTTTAACCTTTATGGGGATTCTTTAAATTCTAATTTTTCTACACCTGATGGTATGACTCCTTTATTTAATAATGAAAATAAAGTAAATTATGGTAATATCCGTATCCCACCTTCGGCAGTATGAACTAGTAATTATCATAATTCTTTACCTTATTCTCAAAATAATTTGACTTATTCTGATAATATTGTTCCTAGTGGTAGGGCTACAGTTGCAATAACTGACTCCGCAGCTAGTTTTAATAATCCTATGTGAGATATAAGAAGAGGGTATGTTAAAGAACGTATAAATCATGTATTAGCTTCACAGGAAAATCCTCAAGAAAAAGTTATTTCTAAAGAAAGATCTGGCCATAAAAAAGAAACCACGAAGGGTTTAATAGAAAAAATAAGGAATACTATTAAGCAGGCAGCCACATTTGTAAAGGAGGACTTCGCGAAAACCAGAGAGAAAGCGAGTAAAGATTTTGCAAGTAGTTTAGCTAAAGATAAGCAATTAAGCGAGGCTTTAAAAGAATCTAGAGATCACAATAGGGCTCAACGCTTAAGAAGGTTGAATGCTTCTTACGAGGAGGCGAATAAAAATAGAGGGAGGGGGACTAGAAAAAAAAGTAAGAATTAATAGAGCATTAGCGTTATTATCCTTATTATAGTTGTATTGACGGAAATGTTTTTATTTATTTAAACTTATTTAGCTTATTATTGTAATAAATTAGATATTTTTACCTTTACCTTTACCTTTACCTTTACCTTTACTTTTACCTTTACCTTTACTTTTACTTTTATTATTATACCATAAAATGATTAAAGGATTAGCCTTTTTTAACCTACTTAAAGTTTCAATAATATGAAGACAAAAACTACATTAAATAACAAAGTGCTTTATTATTTATTAGTTTTAATACTACATCCCTTATTGTTATGATTAATTATTATCATAGTTAATATAACATTATTTATTTATTTCTTTGCCGACCCCGTTCTATGTCAAGATGAAAGTGTAAGATCCATAGGAGAAGGGATTTATTCAAATGGTAGTGCTTATAATTCAGATGCTGATTATTTAAAAGAATTAAGATGCAATATAGAAAGTTATGAAAAAGAGGGAGAAAAAGCTATTAAAGAGCACAATCGTTGAATGGCTCTATTAAGAGAGGCATACACTAGGCCAGAAAAGAATGAAGATATACAAAAATATCTGTCTGAAAAGGTAAAGGATAGTCTTGAAGACTATCATGCACTTTGAAGAAAAAATCATTTCGCAAAAAGAATGCTTAAGGAGATTGAAAAACAATCTAAGTAATACTTTCTTTTAATATAGTAATATTACTATATTGTTATATCAAAATCACTATAATACAATGACTTTTGACTTTTTTAAAAAAATTTAGCCTAAGAGGCTAATATGATTAGGGCCTCTTTTATTTTTAAAAACCTTTTTAATGAAATTAACAACCATAAGTAGTTTTAAAAGCAATTTTTCTTATAAAAATGTTTTAAAACATTTACATCTTTTTTTAAGAAAAAGAGTAATATTAAGCAATATAGCTATGATTATATTAGTAATAATAACATTATTATTAGGTCTTGTTTTAATAATAGCTATTGACTTAGTAATTAATGATACTGGTTTATTAGCAAGGGAATATTTGCCTGTCCTTTCTTTTGAGGAAACTATTGCTTCACATGGAAAAGGAATATTTTACAATGCAAGAGACTCTGTATTATGAGATTTTAGATTAGGTCAAGAGACAAGTAATGTAAAGAATAAGCCCTGTGTATTTAGTCCCTTTATTGATTTATTCAATAAAAATGATTCGACATGAAAATATTTTCCTAGTTTTTTTGAAAAGGATCAGTTTAATTTAAAACTTAGTCAAAGTAATTGTGCAATAGATGAAAAGGCTTTATTACATTATATAAATTATGATCAGTACTTTATACTTGAATATCGTAACAATAGCTATTATTGTTTAATTAGCGATTTGTATGACATAGTATCAGATTATATTAAAAGCAATAATAGTAATATAATATAAGTATTTTAGAAAGACAATTAAATTTGTATGTCACTATAGGTATTGTTGCAATAATATATTTTAGAGAAATATGTCTCTTTTCTTGTGCCATATTGTTGCCAAGAACATATATCAATTATTAGATTAACCATGAATTTTCATAAATACGTTGAGTACTTAGATTTTCCTATAGCATTAGGCGATAGTATAAATATCGATTTCCCTTTATATAAAAAGAATGTATTGATGAATTTAAAGCCAAATATTACTTATGAAATACTTGTTTCATACAATGACGGCTTTCTTTCCAAGAGGGGTGTTCCTTTCGATCCCGTATTATTTAAGTTTAGTCTTGATAATGCCAAGACTAAAAATAGTTATGAACATAAATTTATTTTAAATTTATCTCTTGATGAAGATTTACAATTTTTACTTCTTCAATTAGAAAATAAGATTATGATATCTGATTTAGCAAGAGAAATATATAAGAATTCGGGCAAATATTATTCTAATTGGGGAATTAACCCTGATTCTTATACTTATAAATTAAAATTTAAGTTACATTATCTTAAATGTATTCCTTAAATTTTTTTATGTTATAAATACTAATTTACTTTGCTTTGCTTGCCTATTTACCTAATTTAAGGTCTCTTTTGTTAAACATAATACATTTGACCTAAAGATAAACAAATATTTTCATTAGAGAATTTGTCTCTTTTATTAAAAATTAATAACCTAACAATGTGCAATGAAAAACTTTTTTATTTAAAATATTTTCATATAAGAAATTTTGATCTAACCTTTTTTAAAGAAGAAATTCTTTTAATTTTTGGTAATAAGCATCCCCTATATAGATGCAATTTTCATGTAAATACCGTTTATATAATACACTTATTTCTACCAAATGGCCGTATTATAGGTAAAGTACCCTTTAAATTATTAAGTGTTAAAGATGATGAAGATCTTATAGAAGACATTTATTTTGACTTGTATGTTTATTTAGATAAATATTTAAAAAGCATACAACACGAGGATACTTATATGGAGTTTTCCCCCTATAAACACATTTTTTGACTTGACTTGTTTTGTGCTTCACAGTATTTTAAATTTACTGAATTTCCCTCTTATTTTGGGTTATATATAAGTAAAAAAGAGGAATATAATATAAACCCTAAAGATCTTGTATAAGATCTTTATTAAGATAAAAAAATCTTATTTTTATTCACAGCATATTTAGGGTATAACCCTTATTTATCGATTAACATATACTATTACATATTAATATGTAATTTAAGATAAAATGCTGTGAATATACAATATACCAAATAAACCCTAGATAGGCTTAATTTAGGTTCTTTTTAGAAGAATGTGCTTCTTTTCTCAACCATATACTAGGAAAAATGCTAAATTTGAATGAAAATAAAGATAAGTTCTATCTGTTATTCTATGCCTTAAAATATAAACAATTATTACCCCTATCTTTATTTAAACCATTATTTATATATATAATTTTTACATTAATTTGTTTAATTCTACTTGCTTATTTTGGTGACACTAGTTTATGCAAGGGGGAGAGTTTAGAAGAATTAAAAAATAAACTAGTTTCATATTGTCAAGAATATCAAGAATTTAATCAAGAATATGAACATTATAGGGATTTACTAGAACAGGCGAAAAATCGTCTGGAAAAAGATAATATCATAGAAAGATATCTCATTGTTAAGAAAAATGCTAAGGCTATTGATATAGCATGTTCTTTAGCTAAAATTCGTCTTATAGAAATAAGCATTAAGGATAAAGAACCTGATTTCATTTTCACTATTAAAAAGCATGGAAATATTTATTTTTAACTATTTTACATAAGTTATTGTTTAAAATTGTATGTATTAACTTTACTGAGGATTTAGTAAATTTGTTTTATTATACACTATAAGGGGAAATAGCCTCTAAAAAAAATTAACAATTAATTAATACATGAATAAAAGGATAGAAGACAACGTGTCCCTATTAAATAATATTACTTGGCATGATGTAGATAAAAAAGGACATATAAATAAATCTTTAAAAAGTCAGCCAGCAATTTATATATACATGAATATTCCACTTTCGTTAAAAAAACCCTTTTATTATGTGGGCTCAACCATTAAGTTAGCAAAGCGTTTAAGTTCACACAGGTATAATATTATTAATTGAGAGAAATGTAAGAAAAGAGGTTGTCCAATATTTTATGAATCTGTGAGAAAACAGGGTTGATCTAATTTTAAATTTGCCGTTTTGGAGTATGTAAATTTAAGTGATGACTTAGATACTAAACAAAAAAGAAAAATATTATTGATTAAAGAACAATATTATTTAGATAGTATAAACCCTTCTTTAAACACATGTAAAATGGCTGATTCACCTTTAGGGATAAAGCGTAGTGTGGCTTTTAGTAAAAATTTAAGTAAGTCCAGAAGGGGGTTTAAACATAAATCTTTTGTAGGACTTGATACTTTGTCTAAAGTTAATGCCATGCCTAAAGTTATTACAAACGAAACCCGGCTACTTATAAGTTCAAGGTGTCAAGGTATAAAGGTTAAAATTTTCGATAAGTCAAATAATTTTATCAAGGAATTTCCTACTATGACAAGTGCAGCTTTATATCAAGGTGTACATAGAAAAACTATAAGTATGATATATAAAAGGGGTAAATCTTTTGATGATTATATTTATGAATTTGAAGTTAAAGACACCAGGGTTTGGGTATATGATAGTAATAATAAATTACTTAAAATATTAGATAACATTAAAAAAACCAGTATTTGAGGTAACTTATCAGAATATAGTGTAAGTTATTACCTTAAATTAGGTAAATTGTATAGAAATGAGTTCTACTTTAAAAAATCTTATATTGAATCTAATATTTTAAGTAATTAATATGTTATCTAATTAATAAACTATATTAATATACAATAGTAATGATATTGAAATATACTAACAGGTATCTAATATCAAGTTTATAGAGGGTTGCTTAAAGCAAAGGCCTCTTTTTATAAAAAAAAATTAAACAAATAATGAAAACAAACAAATTACATTTAAGAAAGACAATAAAAACGAAGCACGTTACAAAATAATAAATATGAAAGCACTTATAACGCCTTGCCCTTAATTTCACCATGTGAGCCGCAAAACCCGGTATTTACTCCGCCAATACAAAAGGAGCTATGGCGGAAAGAAAGAGTAATAGAACAAATAGCACAAGATAAGAAAATAAAGGATAATTTTAATTTTCCTGTTGATAATAACGATATTATATTTACCTTGGCTATGAACCCTAGTATTTATAAGGAAAATGTAAGTAATTTAATTACAAAGATGGTGATAATTAAAGAACTAAGTTCTATTAATCTAGACGAATTGAGTAAGGTATTACTTATAATAGGCATTAAAGAATTAAACATTTTTAGTGTAAGCGATGACTTAGAAGAAATGAAGATTGTTAGAAGAAATAATTGTTCAAGTATTACTTACGTAGAAATGAAAAGAGAACATCTTATTAGACTTTTAAATGATGGCAAGACAGATTTCTTAGATTACAACAAATATAGTTTGTATATCTTAAGAAATGGTGGTTTCTTAGACATAAAGAATTTGTTTTCTATAATAAATGGCTATAAAGTAAATGTTGGCCGAGGAGGGAGTCAAAAAGCTCATATACTAAGTCCTTTAGATTTTAGACTGAGTTCTTACCTCATGGCCATGTTTCATTGTAATTACAATAAAATAGTTTATCTAAATGACTTTAATTATTTACATAAGGATAGATATCTAAGTTATATGGATATAACATATAAGAAAAAATAGATATTTAAGTCGTATAATAGGACTTAAATATAAAATATCTTTTTATTATTGTACCCTGACAAAATGAAACATTTAGGTAGAAAATGTAATTACATTTTCTACCAAAAGAGAATTGACCTAGAGGTTTAAGGTGACTAACTTGAAACTAGTTATGGATAACTTCATCATGGGTTCGAATCCTATATTCTCTGTTTATTAAATAAGAAGTATACCAAAATATAGTAACATATACAGGGAAATTTGCCATAGGTAAGGTAAGGTATTTGCTCAATACTGTGCTTTTGCACTTGGGCGTTCGATTCGTCTATTTTCCGTTTTATTATAAAAAAGTAATTTATATTAACTAAGGTTTAACAAGGAAGGGTTGCTATTGGCAGAGCAAGATATCTACTAAATATTGTGTGTAAACACATGAGCGTTCGACTCGCTTACCTTCCGGTGAATATAGATGTTTCATATTTACTTATACTTTTAGAGGAATTTAGCCTCTTTTTTTTGTAAAGTATAAAAAAAATAAAAATGACAAATTTAAATACAAATAATTCTCAACTTGGTTATTATTTAGCTGGTTTAATTGAAGGTGACGGTAATATATGAACATCAAAGACATTTAAATCCCCCTGCGGTAGAATACGTAATCCCCGTATAGGATTCACTTTTCATAAAAATGAGGAGCCTTTGTATACACATTTAAAAGGGGTTTTGGATACAGGGGGTATTAACCAAGTAAAATTATCTAATGTTTGTAAATATAGTATTAGTGAGAAGAATAAATTAATAAAAACTATTAATTTAATAAATGGTAAATTTCGTACACCTAAAATAAGATTTTTACACAGAGCTATTGATCGTATTAATTTAATACATAAAACTAACATAGAGAAATTACCTTTAGACATTAGTAATATATCAGAGAATGCCTGATTAGCCGGCATGACCGATGCAGACGGGAATTTTTATATATACCTAGGAGGTAGTTATAGCTTAAATAACTTGATGGCTAATGGAATAGTAAAGTGTAGTTTTTCAATAAATCAGAGAATAATAGATAAGTCAACTGGTTTATCTTGTGTTCCTTTTATGACAAAAATAGCGGATTTATTCCAATATAAAATATATTATAAAACGAAGAATGCTATAGTTTTTATAGCTAATGTAAATAATAAGCATTATTTGGTTAAATCTTATTTTGATAAGTTTCCTTTAATGAGTAGTAAATATTTAAACTACTTGTCTTATTTAGATGGTTTAAATTATTTAAACAAGCGGCTAACAAATGAAGAAATTATAAGCATTCAAGCTATAAAAAATTCTATGAATGATAAAAGAACTTATTTTAATTGAGATCATTTAGATTATTTTTATAAATAGGACAGTATACTTTAGTATCTAAGAGTTCGAGCCTCTTCCTCTCCGGTATATTTAGCTAAACATACTAATTAGTTAAGTCATTATAAATAAAATATATTTATATATATTTATTATATATAAATATAAGAGAATTGACCGAGCGGTTTAAGGTGATCGTCTTGAAAACGATTTAATTTAATAAGTTACATGGGTTCGAATCCCCTATTCTCTGTCTATTTTACAGGTTTAAATCATATATTTTTCCGAAATGTAACTATTGTTATTCTAAGAGTATAGTTTAATAGGTAAAATGGGAAGCTTCAAACTTCATGTTTTCAGTTCAAGTCTGAATGCTCTTGTTTTTTTTTACCGTATAGTATAAAAAATTCCTTAGCTTAATTGGTAAAGTGTGTTTTTGATAAGAACATGTTCAGTGTTCGATTCACTGGGGAATTAAGGATCGATTTTTATTATAAATAATGATAATATAAGGATATCTTATCCTAATTTTAGGTAATTTAGTCTCTTTTTTTTAATAAATAACAAGTATTAATTTTAATATAATAAGAATAAATCTTATAATGGCTATACATTTATAAATAATATTAAATATTATTTATATAAATATCATAAACAGGTTAGGGTAGGATTGGTAATACGCTCCCTTTGGGTGGGAGAGCTTCTCTGTTCAATTCAGAGTAACCTGAATAAAGGAAAATACTCTTTTTTATATTAAAATATATAATGAATAATAATAATAAAGAGCCTTAATAATTCGAGAAAATTAGTTAAGTTCAACTCTTACCTCGATTCTAAATAACCAGAGAATCATAATAACCCTAAAAAAAATAAATTACTTATTATTTATTATTAAATAATAATAGTAATGCGATGTGATCGATATAGAAATAATGTTATTATACTACGAATTTGTAGTATAGGCAAGTATATAAAGGAACTATTAGGGATACCTTGCTATATATTAAAGGGAATATAGATTAAGTTGTGTTTGTAATCGTAAGGGATAACACATGCACTCTTAGAGAAATTCAATAATAAACGAAGTGAATTGAAATATCTTAGTAACTTTAGGAAAATAAATCAAACGAGATTCTATTATTAATGAGAATAAAAGTAGAACAGCCTAATAAGCAATATAAAATATTATTATTATTTATTTTGCTTAAATATAAGTAAAATGGGTTATAAATCTGTTTGAATAAATGGATTTATTTCTCTTATTAAGAGAAATAAATTCATAGGGGAACCTTCCTCTAAGGCTAAATATAATATATAAGCGATAGCATATAGTACTGTGAAGGTAGGTTTTAATTAGTAGTTTTATAAGCAGCTCAAGCAAAGTTTAAATAAATAGTGAGAGCGTACCTTTTGCATAATGGGTCAGCGAGTTAATATTAGATGCGAGCAAATATATAAAATATTTGCCTAGATAAACCAATTTTGAAATAATGAATTAGTATCTAACATTAGACCCGAAGCCTAGTGATCTTACCACAGTCAGGGTTATAAAGGCCCGAACGGCTTATCGTTGTAAAGATATCCGATGAACTGTGGTAAGTTAGTGAAAGACAATACTGACTAGGATAGCTGGTTT
>Ga0209139_10000500_pt1 | contig 13721 bp, 14 predicted proteins | sample BogFormECP14_OM3_FD_188246 | JGI IMG/M metagenome (GOLD analysis project Ga0209139, IMG submission 188246) | Bog forest soil microbial communities from Calvert Island, British Columbia, Canada - ECP14_OM3 (SPAdes) (version 2) | ecosystem: Environmental > Aquatic > Freshwater > Wetlands > Bog ...
CGAGCGTCTGAAGGAGAATAAAGGCGCGCAGATTTTGGATCGGGCGATCGCAAGTGTCTACGGACCATCGTCAATGGTTGATGCCAATCTTCTGCGCCGCGATCCTTTTCTTCTAATGCCTGAATTTCTCAGCAACTTGCCGATGCCAGCGGCGCGTCTCACGCCCGACGACGGAGTGCTCACGACGCGTAACGGTGGACAGACTTGGGCGCTTTTGGTTGCGCAACTGAATGGCAATGTTTATTCCGGTGCATTTCAGGATCGATTCATCACAAGACTCAGTGCGGCCGAACGAAGCCTAGCCGCGGAAATGCCACATCTGCAGATATTACGCGTCGGCGCGATATTCTACGCGCAGGCCGGCGCGAAAAGCGCGACTACCGAAACCGCTCGCCTCAGCCTGGTTTCGTTCGTAGGGACGGTCGTTTTGATCCTGATCGTATTCCGGGCGATCAGGCCGGTGTGGCTGACTTTGCTCGCAATCGGAGTCGGAGTTCTGTGCGGCTTCGCTGTATGCGTCTCGATATTCGGCGGCCTTCACGTGGCGGTTCTGTTGTTCGGGGTTAGCTTGAACGGAATCGCCATCGATTATTGCCTGCAGTATGTTACTGCGCGCTTCGGCGCTGATGCCGGATCTCCTCACGATCGCTTGCGTCAGGTTCTTCCTGGAATCACGCTCGGCGCAGCGACCACGTTGATCGGTTACGCAACTCTGATGTTGGCGCCCTTTCCGGGACTGCATCAACTCGCGGTCTTTTCTGCGGTCGGGCTGCTGGGTTCATTCATCACGATCGTCCTATGGTTGCCGTTTCTGGATAGCCCCGCGCCCCTCGCGCGCGGCGCTCACATCCTCGCAACTGCGAATCTGCTCTGGGTGTTTTGGGAAGACCCGCGCTACGGGCGCTGGCGATGGAGTGCTATTGCGTTGCTCGGAATTATGACGATCGTCGGCGCGACCAGGCTCAGAATTGACGACGACGTCCGCCATCAGCAGGCGCTCGCCAGCAATTTACGCGACCAGGAGTCCCAGATTCGCCGTCTGACGGGAATCTCCGGCGGAACGGAATTTCTGCTAGTGCGAGGGGCGGATCAGGATAGGGCCCTCCAGACCGAGGAGACGCTGGAGGCGCGGCTCACGTTCGCTCTGCAAGATGGTGCGATTCGCGGGTTTCAATCCCTCGCGCAGTTTGTCCCTTCCGTCGCGCGTCAGCGTAACAACCGCGCCTTGGTGAATGACAAACTGATGGGTCCGTACCTGGCGTCATACTACCAGCGCCTTGGCGTACCGGGCGTCACGGAAGGTGGCGATGATACCAAGGGATTCCTGACCCCCGGTGCAATCACTGAAGAATCGCCGCTTTCGTTCCTGCGCAATCTAGTTCTTGAATCCGACGCGAGCGGCACCACAGATCTCGTTTTACTCAGCGGGGTCTCGCGGCCCGACGAGATTCGGAGTATTGCCGAAGCCGTCCCTGGCGTCCGATTCGTGGATCCGACCGAGGATGTGACGCGATTGCTCGGCGAGTATCGCCGCCGCGCGATCATCCTGATCGTCGTCTCAATGCTGTTGATGATGCCGGTTCTGGTTTGGCGTTATGGTCTTCGCGGCGCTGGTCGCGTGACGCTACCACCTGCGATCGCGGTACTCGCAGCGCCCCCGCTGGTGGCGTTAGCCGGCGGAGCATTCACATTTTTCAATGCGATGGCTCTGGTTCTGGTACTATCGATCGGTTTCGACTACGCGGTTTTCTGCCGCGAAAGCGAGCCCTGGCGCCGGCCCGTCACGATGCTGGGAGTATGGCTCGCGATGCTGACGACGCTGCTTTCCTTCGGCCTGCTGGTCTTCAGCAGCACATACGCGGTGCATGCGTTTGGCGCGACGATCCTGGTTGGAACGATATTGGCTTTCGCGTTTTCTCCGATTGCGAGCGATCTCCCGGAGAATTCGTGATGTCTGAGTCTGAACCTACCGCTTTGCGATCACTATTGATTCTGTTGATGCTCTTTTCCGCCGGGTGTGCAGCCCGGTACGAAGTGAGCCCCGGCACCACCATGATCGCACCCGGGCTCGAACTGTTACTCCCTACCCCGCGAGAACTGGGCTATTCGATCGAGGTGACACAATTGATCACCGCGCATTTCGCTGGTCAAGTTCGGGTGTTTCAGGCCTACGTCAGCGTATCCCCGGAAAAAATCACTATGATCGCCCTCGACCCATTCGGCAACCGCGCGCTGACGGTCACCGCGACCGACGACGCGATTCACACAGAAGCAGCGCCGATCGTACCCGCTGCGCTACATGCAGAAAACATTCTCGCGGATCTCGCGATCGTCTACTGGCCCGCGTCGTCGATCCGCCGTCGTTTGGAGGGCACTTCTGCGTCGTTGTATGACGACGAGCGCGAGCGCAAAATCACCGTCGATGGTCACGAGGTCATGCGGGTAAGCTATGAGAGTCCGTATGAACACTCGTGGGCGAAACGGGCGCACTTGCACAATATTGCATACGGATATGAATTGGACCTGCAGTCGACGGTGAGAGACAAATGAAGCTGCATCTCAACGCCCTGGGTGTAGTCAATCCGCTCGGCAGAGGTAAGCGCGAGGTCGCGCGCGCTCTTTTCAACGGATCGCGCGCAGGTCTCGTGCAACGCGCTGATTTTCTCCCAGATCGATCTGTTCGCGTCGGTGTTGTGCCGGCGAGGTTGCCAGAAGTGCCGAAGCGACTTGCTCGTTTCGATTGCCGCAACAATCAGTTGGCACTCGCGGCCCTGAATGAGATCGAAGACGATATCGCCAGGATCGCCAAACGCTTCGGAGCGCATCGCGTCGCGGTCGTGATGGGCACTAGTACCTCGGGAATTGCTGAAGGCGAACTGGCCGTGGCTGAGCGCGTCGCGAGTGGCAAGTGGCCAGTGGGGTTCCGCTCGACCTGCCAAGAGATAGGCAATCTTGCGACCTTTGTGGCCGATTATCTCGAGCTGGAGGGTCCCGCATATACAGTCTCGACCGCGTGTTCGTCGAGCGCGAAAGTTTTCGCGTCGGCTCAACGTCTTATCGAAGCTGGACTGTGTGATGCTGCGGTGGTTGGGGGAGTAGATACACTGTGCCGCATGACGCTTGGCGGTTTTGATTCTCTTCAGGCTCTTTCACAGGACTATTGCAATCCGTTTAGCCGAAATCGCGATGGAATCAATATCGGTGAAGGAGCCGCGGTCTTCACAATGACGTCAGAAGAGTCTGCCGTGTCGCTGCTCGGTGTGGGCGAAAGCTCAGACGCGTATCATGTTAGCTCACCACATCCTGATGGCGATGGCGCGGCACTTGCGATGTTGCGCGCGCTCGATGCTGCCCATCTGAAGCCCGACCAGATCGACTACATTAATCTGCATGGCACTGCGACCGAGTTGAACGACGCCATGGAGGCTCGCGCGGTAAATAAAGTCTTTGGCGGCCGAACACTTTGCAGCTCGACCAAATCGATGACCGGCCACATGCTCGGCGCGGCGGGTGCCAATGAAGTAGCTTTCTTGTGGTTGATGCTCGAACCGAATTTTACGAACGACCTAGTGCCGCCGCACGTCTGGGACGGCGAGATCGATCCAACGATACCGCAGCTCAATCTCGCGACAATGCAGTCGCGTATCGGACATCATGCACGTGCTGCGGCATTGAGTAATTCGTTCGCATTCGGCGGCAGCAATGCTGCCGTAGTGCTTGGCCGAGGATGGTGATGCTCCGGGAATGCCCTTACTCGATCGAGGCCCTTCTAATACACCGGCCCCCGATGCTCCTGCTGGACAAGGTGACCGGTTACAACGAGACCGAAGTCGTCGCTAGCGTCACCATCACCGAGTCTAGTCAGTTCCTCAGTTCAGAAGGCGTCCCCGGCTACGTCGCAATGGAATTCATGGCACAGGCATGCGGCGCTTACGCCGGTGCAATGGCTCTAGATGCTGGCGCACAGGTGAAGATCGGGCTCCTGCTCGGCACTCGCATGTGCAGGGTGTTAGTGCCCTGGTTTCGTGTTGGAGATCAATTGATTGTTTCGGCTTCGATCGTCTTTCATGACGAGCAGCTAGCCGCTTTCGATTGTAAAATTGAGATCGGTGGAAGACTCGTCGCGGAAGCCCAACTCAAAGTCTATCAACCTCAAAATGATTTGTTACGAATCGATAGAGATGAGTGAGCAATGAGCCGAACCATCCTGGTTACCGGATCGAGTAAAGGAATCGGGCGTGCGATTGCGCATCGAATCGCGCGCGATGGCTTCACAGTCGTCGTGCACTACCATGACGATGGTGAAGGTGCCGCTGAGACTCTCAGTCTTATAAGCAAGAACAACGGCAGCGGCAGAGTCATTCGATTCGACCTCGCCGATCGGCAAGAGTGTCGTGTCCGAATCGAATCCGACATCGAAGAGCATGGCGCCTACTATGGCGCGGTTCTCAACGCGGGCATCGCGCGCGACAACGCGTTCCCGGCGCTGGAGGACGCGGATTGGGACGACGTGCTCGACACCGACCTCGGTGGTTTTTACAACGTGTTGCGCCCCATCGTTATGCCGATGGTTTCTGCGCGCCGCGGCGGTCGCATCGTGTCGATTTCGTCGGTCTCCGGAATCGTGGGAAATCGAGGACAGGTGAACTACAGCGCGGCCAAGGCTGGGATCATCGGCGCGACCAAGGCACTTGCGATCGAACTCGCGAAGCGAAATATCACTGTCAACTGCGTCGCACCCGGTCTTATCGAAACGAAGATGCTGGAAGGGGTACCGCTTGACGAGGTTCTCAAAGCGATCCCGATGCGCCGCGTGGGCCGGCCTGACGAAGTGGCCGCCGCGGTGAGTTTTCTTTGCTCGGACGAAGCCAGCTACATCACGCGCCAAGTGATATCGGTCAATGGCGGGATGGCATGAGGCGGCGCGTAGTCGTGACCGGTATGGGCGGCATCACTGCCTTGGGAGAAGATTGGCCCACGATCCGCGCTAGACTCGAAGCAGGGAAAACCGGTGTGCGTCGGATGCCCGAATGGAATCGCTTCCAAAATCTGAATACGCGGCTCGCCGCGCCAATCGATGGTTTCGACGTTTCGCGGCGTTACGACCGAAAAAAGCTACGCACGATGGGGCCGGTTTCGCGCATGGCGGTATACGCCACCGAGCGAGCGATCGCCGACGCCGGCCTAGCCGGAGACCCTTCTCTCACGCAGGGTCGAATGGGAATTGCCTACGGTTCGTCCTTTGGCAGTCCTGAGGCAGTTCTGGGATTCGCAGAGTTGATGATGACTGGGACTTCCAACCAAATAACCGCGACCAGCTATCTACAGATGATGAGTCAGACGGCAGCTATCAATATCGGACTCTTTTTCGGAGTGACCGGAAGAATCATTCCAACCTCAAGTGCTTGCACCTCGGGCAGCCATGCGATTGGTTACGGCGCGGAGGCTATCAGCTACGGAATGCAGGACATGATGATAGTCGGCGGTGCCGACGAGCTCAGCGTTTTCGAAGCCGCCGTCTTTGATACTCTGTTCGCCACCAGTACGAGAAATGACGCTCCCGAAACGACTCCTCAGCCCTTCGATCGCGATCGCGATGGACTTGTGATCGGTGAGGGTGCAGCTACGCTGATTCTCGAAGAATTCGAACATGCCAGGGCGCGCGGTGCTCGAGTTCATGCCGAGGTTGTTGGTTACGGAACCAACTCAGACGGAAGTCACATAACCCAACCGTCGCCAACCACTATGGCTGCAGCGTTACGTTTGGCGATGGCAGACGCGGGCCTTCCGGCGGAAGCCATAGGATTTGTCAACGGTCATGGTACAGCCACCGAATGGGGTGATATCGCAGAAAGTAAGGCGACCTCGGAAGTGCTAGGGAAACGCATACCTATTCACGCACTGAAGAGTTACTTCGGACATTCGCTGGGAGCATGTGGCAGCATCGAGGCATGGCTTGGAATCGAAATGATGAAGGACAAATGGTTCGCTCCTACGGCGAATCTCGTGAATGTCGACGAGCGTTGCGCTGATCTAGATTATGTGACTGGCGCAGGACGTCACCGTGAAATCGAATATCTCATGTCGAATAACTTTGCGTTCGGTGGAATCAATACCTCTTTGATCTTCAAGAGGGTTTAGCTTTTGGTGCTGTTTTGCGAGACCTCGAATTTGGACATATAAGTGGACTGCAATCGCGAGTGACGATCGGAAGACCAGGCCACGTACACGAAGTCATAGGAGCAAGCTTCACATTGGCTCCAACTTGTGAGAAGTTTCTCGATCGGAATTCCGCAGCTTTGGGGGGGAACAATGATTTCACGCATTTTGATGGCATCCCTGATACTTGGGACGTTGGTGGGAAACGCTGAGGCTCGCAATACCAAGTACGATTTGCCCATCGCAGGGGTGACCCACAATTCCGACTATCAGAGCCAGCTTGGCAGTGACGTCGTCTTCTATTTTGCTGATCAGAAGACACCAAAAGTCGAGCAGACCTTGGGGGAATATGTGACCAACAAGAAGACAAATTCCTTCAACAAATCGGACGAGAGCGCCTGCGAGTGGGCATTCTTGTCAGCCTTATTGGAGCTGCGCGGTCGCGCCAAAGAAGAGGGCGGAAACGCGGTAATAGATATAATCAGCTTTTACCAGAAAAACCCATTCTCTAGTCAGACGGAATATGAATGCCACGCAGGAGGTGTGATCGCCGGCGTCGCTCCCAAGGGGACTGTAGCCAAGCTTGCAAAGTAGTGTCCTCTGCGGCAATTAACAAACGGTCTTTGGCTCCGTACGTCGAACACTTGTCCAAACGCCCAACAAGAGCGTTGTCCTTTCGGCGAAGCTAAGTATGACCGGCATCGTCGAATGACTATAGTTCTGAAAATAGGGCAGCAACGTTTTTAGGGGGCGTTCGTGGATGCGTAAGAAACTCTTTCTTCTGGTTTGCTCGGTAGTTGTCTGCTCCTGTTCTTCTCATCGTGCCGGTCGCGTGATTGAAACGCAGGACGTCGCCAGTAGCTCCGGCACCGTCCCGTATCGCACCGGCACGGTCCCATATCGGAATCAGGGCAGCGACGCCAAAGTCGCTGCTCGAAAAGACAAGGCTCTCCGTCAGATCGCAATCTTTTGTGGTTCGGACGGCTACACGATTAGCGGGGAAGGCAGTTCGTTGACAGTATCAAACATGTCCGAGATTGATTTCCAATGCGGTGTGGCACGGGCAGCGTCCGTATCCGCGGGAACGCTCGCGCGGTCAAATGATTCGGCCACGGAGAATGACATGCACGTGACAGCAAATCCAAACGTCGAACCGGCGCCGTCCGACTTCCCCCGTTAACTGGAGCAGCGTTTAGCGTGCAAGTTCATGTATCTCGAGAAGAGCAAGCTTCTAAGGAGGAATCAGATGCTTAGGAAGAGTCTTCTTCTAATTGGTTTGCTGTTTGTAAGTTCCTGTTCTTATTCTGGGCATCTGACTGAAAAAGAGGTGCCCGGGAGTCCGGGCACTGTCCCAAATCGAGGTGGTACGGTTCCTTACCGGAACGACGCCAAAGCCGCTGCTCGCAGAGATGACGCTGTTCGCAAGATCGCCAAATACTGCGGTTCCGAGAATTACACAATCACCCACGAGGGCGCTTCGCCTTCGGCCGCAGATATGTCCGAGGTCGATTTCCAATGTGGCTCGCCTCCGTCGGCACCACCCCCATCAGCAACGCCCGCGCGGCCCAAGAGTGCAGGTGCGTCCAGCGACTCGGATTGAGTAGAGCTCCGAGGATCACGGTCGTCGTTTGACCTCGGCCCGCGTCCGAAGAGCGGTTCACTCCTGGTTCACAAGCAGGGGGAACGCAGAGGCTTTCGCCATCCGGATCTGGACCAGAGATGTCGTCGAAACCTTGCGTGAAGCCGTCCATTCGATCAATATCGGAAACTATAGTCGGAGAGTTAACACGCAATTCCAAATCCGTTTCCGAAGTGCAACGTTGATGCGGTTATTGGTCATACTCGCTTTCGTCGTTCTGAGCGGTTGCGCAGCTCAGGGTAGCGTGCAGAATAATCCGAGTGCTAACCAAAAGATCGTTTACGCCTCTGCCTACAGTACCGAAGGCTGCCAAGCCGAGATGAACGATCTAGCACAAAACGAGGTCCACATGGTTGGCGACGATCAGCGGCTTGCCACGAGTATTTTCAGTTTCGGGATTGTTCCCGCTCACCAATGCATCGGCATCGTCAAAGATACTTTGGCCGTAACGCCGGTAACCACCAAGCATGAATAGGATGTCGCACATTCGCTGGTTGCTGGCCGGCTTCGCACTCACAGTTGGAGGCATCATCACAGGATGCTCGGTGGTCATGGAGGCCACCCGCCCGGCTCCGGTCCGCCTCGCCGAATTTCCTCCCGGCGAGAGTCGCGACGCGGTAGTGTCAAAACTAGGCGAGCCGACCACCTCGACGACGGACGCAGATGGCGCAAGCTGCGATCTCTATTCGCTTCCTTTGAGTGGTTATGGCGCTCTTGCCAAAACCTCGATAGCCGTCGGTGAAGTCGTCGCCGATTTCTGCACGCTCGGCATTGCCGAGGTCGTCTCGACTCCGACCGAGGCACTAACCCGCAACAAGAAGACCCCCGTATGGTTCTGCTATAGGAACGACGCACTCGCGCGCGTTACACCGAAGCACCTCGAGGGTGAAGATCTCGCATCCTCGGACCGCGCGGCCGCGTCGCCCGTAGCTCCCGCCACCACGCCGGCGGGGGTGAGCACGACAGCTCCGGCAACCTCGTTGCCGGCTTCCCACGTGAAGCCCTCGGCTTCGGTCCCAATCTCCGGTGTTCCCTCCAGCGAGACCGAATAACCCTACTCCCGCGAAATCCTATGAAGCCGGAACTCGCAGATACGATGAACGTCTCTTCATGGCCTTTGAGTTTCTTATGCCCGGATTGGCCAGCAGAAACCCTCAAAACGCATCTTTCGTCTGTCGCACGCAAGTTTGCTAAATCGCTTTCATTGAACTTGGGCTACATCGCCGCGCTCCCGCTTTTGTTTCCGTTGAGCGCATGTACAACAACGAACACAACGAGCGACGTAATGAGCAAATGGATAGGAGTTCCCGAAGCTCGACTGCTTGCTTCGTGGGGTGCACCTGACAGAACAGCGGCGCTTTCCGACGGCCGCAAAGTCGATACGTGGTTTACGGATTGGAACGACAAAGACGGAATGCACACATGTCGAAAGACCTTTACCGTGGACTTAGAAGGAAAAGTTGTGCATGAGTCATGGTTTGATTGCACTCCCAATCCAGTGTACGACGTTGATACCGAACTGACTGCAGCTCAAATGACTGGCTTTGAACCTACGAGTCGCCTGAGCTGCAAAGTTCTCATAGCGGGAACAAGTGCCTAGCAAGCACTGCGTCTTCCTTCTGAAACGAACTTCACGCGAAGTTATCCTTTGCCAGCTGGATGATCAGCAATCATTCAATACCTACGCTGGAGGCTCGGCTGATAATCGGCCCTTTGTTCGATTGTCCTGACTTTCCGACCTGGCCGAATTGACTCGTGTTAACTCACGTCAGTGAGGTGGGAAGGGCACCGCTGCGAGTCTCTCGTTTGCGGGGTTGCTCTTAATGGAGTTTGCAAATCCTCGCAAATCATGCCCTTTGTCACAGCCAGTAAGCTTTGTGTTGTCTGCCCCTCGGGTTTGGCGAGAAGGTGGAATCAAGGTTTAATATGCATAGATTTCAAAAGGCGTTATCTACGCGTCGTAAAGGAATTCTTCGGATTTGATGGAGGTCGGAATGCGTTGGATGGTCGTTGCGCTGGCGTTTAGCGGAGTGGTGGCAGCTAGCTGTTTGCAGGTACAACCCCAACCGCCCCTGCCGGCGACGACGATGAGTTCATGGGGACCCGCCGGTGGCTTCACGTTATCATCTGGGTCGATTTGCGCCAGTCATGCGATGCTTACTGCGGGGCACGCTTCGGTTAGTGATCCGTGCTTTACAGGTGCGGATAACGTCGTACTTTGTACAGACACCACTTCCGCCAACGGCGTATCCTGTAGTCCCGGATATGGTTATCTAACGATCACTGGTGCCGCGGACGATACGATCTCATACGCTCGGATGAAGTAGTGCTTTGGCGCCAGGATCTGCGCACTCGACGAAGGTTGCGGTGATCAATTGGTCTTGCAACTTGTGCCTGGAGATAAATCCCCGCTGGAAGACTGGATGCGAGTTTTCGAAGAGAAACGCTGTGAGTGCGGCTTCCGGTGCGATGAAACCCGAAGATGATTCCGACGAAGGAGTAGTCTCAGAACTTCGACTAGATATCGCTGATGATCGAACTGAACGGAAAACTGAAGTCCGACGAGCTGATCAAGACGGCGAGCCCTGGACCCGCGGCGGCTGCTGCAAGATGGCCTGTGGTGATGGTATGCCGGTCGAGATGCGCCAGCGAATTGTGTAAACAATAAGACATGAAGACCAGACACGTAGTCGTTTGCGCGCGATGTGGCAAAGCGGGTCGACATCGCTGGATAGACGATCTTCTGCAGTTTCGTTTGAACAGAATCGGTGTCGTTCTCTGTGATAAATGCGAGACGGAATTGAGATATGCGGACGCGCGGGCGTGGGACTGGTTTCGCGCGTATCGCGACGGGTTGGCTAGGTAGCGAAAAGTTACGAGCCAACGCAGTTTCTCGGCCACTATCTCGAGAACACCTCGCCTCGCGCGATGCCCAAGACCACGCAGCACTCGGCCCAAGTCGCTGGAACCGAGAAGGCGCGCGACGTCAACATCAAAAACTTTTAGATGGTGCGCTATGCGCTCCCAAGCGCGCGCCGCGTGCGAATCAAATCCCAACTGATCCCGAATCGAGAGAGGTATTTCCGGAGACGGTCGGCGTCATTCGAGCTGGTTTTCTTCTCCCTGGAGTTGGCGAAAAGCGCGCGGCCGGCATCGGAGAGAGAACGACTCGACGAAACGACTTCGATGACATTGCCGAGCTGCATTCGGTCGAAAAGATCGAGACGCTCGACCGCTTCAGAACCTAGCGTTTCCTCGAGCAGATTTTGGCGCGCGGACACGACGCCCGTTTTCGACCATGCCTTGCGCAGCCGCTCGATTTCTTCGTTGACCACTTCGACGGTAATACGGCCGCCGGCGGCGACCGTGCACATCCGGGTTACTGCCCCGCTCAGGTCGCGGAAGTTTCGTTCCCAAGTGGCTTCAGGCAATGTCGTCAACAAGAGAAATCGCTCTCGCGCTTCCCGGTTGAAAGTAACGCGCACACCCGTCCGGCGCGTGTGCTGTTCAAGTTCGTAATCGAGATTGGGCGCTATGTCTTCGCGACGTTCGCGCAAACCAGGGAGTCGAAAGGCCCATAGGTCAATTCGTGCGAGCAGGTCGTCGCGAAAGCGTCCCGAGTGCGCCGCCGCTTGCAGATCGCGGTTGCTGCCAGCGATCAATTGAAAATCGCTCTTCGCTTCACGGTCCGAGCCCATGGGCATGAAGCGCTTTTCTTCGATTGCCCTTAGCAGCATCGCCTGTTCATCCAGTCCCAGTTCTGCGATCTCATCGAGAAACAAAGTGCCACCGTCCGCGGCCTTGAGAAGCCCCGGCCGGTCCTGCAGTGCGCCCGTGAAGGCACCTTTCACATGCCCGAACAGCGCGGACATCGCGGCATCGCCGCGGAGCGTCGCGCAGTTGACCTCGACGAAGCGTCCCTCTATTTGACGGCGCGCCTTCTTGAGCTCGTAGATGCGCTCCGCGAGTTGCGACTTACCGGCTCCGGTCGGACCGGTGAGAAGGATCGGCGCCTTTGAGCTGGAAGCAACCTGCTCGATTCGTTCGATCAGGCGATTGAATGCTGGGTTGCGGGTTTCGATGCCCGACTTGAGAATCGACGTTGCCTCGACGCGCTCACGCGCGAACCGCGAAGCAAGGCGATCATATTTCGACAAATCGAGATCGATGATCCTGAACGTTCCGGGTTCCCCCGAACGCGGACGCCTGGCGGGCGACGTCTGAATGAGTCGCCCTGGGAAATGCCGCGACTCGGTCAACAGGAAAAGACAAATCTGGGCGACGTGAGTGCCGGTCGTGATGTGGACGAGGTAGTCCTCGCGCTCGGGATCGAAGGGATACGCGCGCGCGAAGTCGTGCAGTGCGCCGAAGACTTCGTCGAAGTCCCAGGGGTCGCGAATTTCGACCTCATGAGGTCTCACTTCGGTTTCCGGCGAGACGCTTCGAATATCGTCGCGCGCGCTCTCAACAAGTTTCGAGTCCCTCCGCAGATAGAGCAGCTCGAGGCGATCGATAAGGAACTCTTCGTGCTGGCAGAGGGAGACGGTGGGACGCCATCGATTCCATCGCTCAGCGCCGTCTCCGGAATCGAGATTGGTCCCGATCAGCCCGATGACTACTGTTGGCATTCATAGATTATTGGATAAATCACTATCTGTAACAATAGAAAATGGGAGCACCGCTTCCCCGGCTTGTCTAATGAAATCCTTGAAAATGAAAGGAATAGTCTCGTGGGCTCCTGGTTTTTAAGGTTGGCATGAGGCTTGGAATATAGGTCTGTGAGAGCAACGCGGGAGGTAACGAAAATGGCCAACAAGAATCTGTTCGCTTCGATCGCGGGAAAGCTTTTGCCCAAGCCGGACGCCGTCAACGAGGCGAACGGTCCTGCGTACGCGTTGGCACCGAAGCATGCGCTCGCCCAGTATGTGGCGACCGGCTGCTTGAATTCGACCTTCTACGCCAGTGCCGAAGAGCAGCTTTCGACGGTACTCGCGCTGTGCGGCGAAGTTGATTCAGAGTTCATCGCCAGGACGGCGATTTTCAGTCGTGAGCAGGGTCGGATGAAGGATGCGCCGGCCCTGCTCTGCGCCGTGCTCGCCGGGCGCGACACCAGGTTGCTCGAGACGATTTTTCCGCGAGTGATCGACGACGCGAAGATGCTGCGGAACTTTGTCCAGATGATGCGATCGGGCGTGACCGGGCGGAAGTCGCTCGGCAGCGCGCCGAAGCGGATGATTCTCCGATGGCTCGAAGCGCGAAGCGAGGAGGCTCTTTTCACCGCGTCGGTAGGACAGAGTCCGTCGCTGGGCGACGTAATCAAGATGGTTCATCCGAAGCCGGCGGCCGCGGGCCGCGAAGCTTTGTATGCGTACCTGATAGGTAGGTCGAGTCACGCGGACGCGTTGCCTGAGTTCGTGCGGGGCTACGAAGCTTTCAAGGCTGGCCAGACGCTAAAGGTTCCGAAGGTGCCGCTCGCAATGCTTACCGCGTTGCCGCTGGCGAAGTCGGACTGGATCGAGATCGCGCGCAATGCGCCATGGCAGGCTACGCGGATGAATCTCAACACCTTCGCGCGGCATGGCGTATTCGGCGACGATGAGGTGAGAAGCGACGTGCAGATCGAGATTGCAAAGATCGTCGCTGAGCGGCTGCGGAATCGAGAAGCTATCGCGAAGGCGCGAGCGTTTCCGTACCAGCTCATGGTTGCGTATGCGAACGCCGATACGCGGGTACCAGGTGTTGTGAAGGAGGCTCTGCAGGACGCGATGGAAATTGCGCTCGAGAACGTGCCGTCGATCGCAGGCAAGGTTTACGTGCTGCCCGACGTGTCCGGTTCGATGCATTCGCCGGTTACTGGCACCCGAGGCAGTGCGACCACGGCTGTTCGATGCGTCGATGTTGCGGCGCTCTTCGCTGCGGCGAT
>Ga0209139_10000501_pt1 | contig 13717 bp, 13 predicted proteins | sample BogFormECP14_OM3_FD_188246 | JGI IMG/M metagenome (GOLD analysis project Ga0209139, IMG submission 188246) | Bog forest soil microbial communities from Calvert Island, British Columbia, Canada - ECP14_OM3 (SPAdes) (version 2) | ecosystem: Environmental > Aquatic > Freshwater > Wetlands > Bog ...
GATGTATGACTGACTACCCTGCAAGGCCCAAGGTAGTAGTCGGATCTTGAAGGACGATATCGAGTCGCTGTAATTGTTGTAGCAACCTGATCACGTGTCAGATGTCGGTGGCGTCCGTCTAACTTTCAGTCAAGTTATGTCACAATAGTGATTGATTCAGATATATATTTACTACAAAATAAAACTTCCGAGACATGATACAAAGGCGACAGCGTGTTCAACCTGTAAAAGCATCCGTTATTTTCTTTACAGAAAACAAAATAAATAAAAATACCGGCAACGAGGAGTGTGATAGGTGTCATCCAGCGAAAAAAAAGTGCCCTTAGATATATACAGACAAGATGGATGAGCTGGATGAGCCGATAGTTGATGTCAAAGGTTTTTCATCGTGATAAAGGCTTCTGATGTGTTGCTAGAGTTGTTGTGGAACCTACGGGATGTACTTGCTGTTCGAATCCATCCACGCCACTGAGTAGCCGTTAGTGGTTCCGCATTCGAAGATTGCAGCGATTTCAGCCGTTTTCCAAAAATATTCTCAGCATCCTCGTTCCAATAAGTGTGTGCAATATCTTTACACCATAAGCTCTCTAGAGGCCACCACGATTTCTGGGAACACTGAGTGCCTTGTCCTGGATAGATTTTCAGAAAGATGAATAGGTTGTCAAGATAGAACATACCTGTGTGGCAATAAACAAGACCGCACAAGGAATTCAATTCCGTTTCATCCAGAGTATCGTCCCATAAACACATTCCAGACTCTGTTGTTGAAGGAACCACAACACCTTGCCTGTGGAGTGTGACTGCTGCTGTTGGCCCATGCAAAACTTCCGAAATGCTGACTTGCGACACAACAAGACGCCAGATAATCCCACCCCTCATCAAAGCGGCCCGGGCAATCCGGGGGTCCCGGAGTAGGGCCTCTCGTTCTCGCAGGTAAGCCTCGTAGTCACTACTTGTGAATTTGTAGCCAGAGAGACGAACAGGAATGAAAACTGTAGGGGTTTCTGCAGGTCCCGGCACCTGGAGTGGAAGAAAGGTATGGAAGCGGACGCCTCGCTGGAGTAGTTCAACGCAAAGCTTGTAGTCATCGAAAGTGGGGTCAAGACGGCAAAGGAGCAAAGCATCGACGAAATTGGTTGTTGCTATTCTCCATGGTACGGTCGCATCCTTTATATCAAGATCAAGTAAGAAAATATTTGTATCAACCCTTCGCAAGCGCCGAAAGCGCCTGGCTCCATCAAGAGGCATACGGTTTCCTACTGATAAATCAAAAAGCCCATTTCGAGGCACCGAAGAAGCGGACTGTGAAAAAGCAAATACAAATTCGAAGCAGTATTGGGACAAGACCGAATTCAAAAACTGGGATGAAGGAATTGTGCCAACCACCGAGCGGAATATTTTAACACGGGCATCAGTATGGGGGACAGGAGATGGATGAGATGTTGGCAATGGTAGGGGTGGTACAAAGCCAAAGAATTCAGATAGTATTTGAGAGCAGGGAAGGATCTGGAAGTTGAATGCTTGTGCAGTGTCGACTTGCTGAACGCCGTCTAACGGGGGCTCATGGGATGAGTTAGATACATCAAAGGAGGTCACAGCAGTGGCAGTAACGTTGGCACCAGCAGGATATATGTCACTATGATCATCTTCATCCCAATTTTCAACATCCCAGTCGTAATCTTTCTGATCCACAAAGTCAAATCCACAATTCCACTCATTGAAGCAGGCATTGTAGACCTTTTGACCAGGTTGCTTAAATTCATCCAGTGTCTCTGCGTTACAACGCTGTGGTACCTTTGTCCTCTCATACTTCCCGTCAATATTCCTTTCCCAAACATACACCACGGTTTTTCGGAAAGGCGGATTGGCCTCACGTGAGAGCCGCGACTGTCGCGCAGAAGGTTCTTCTTTAGCGATTAGGGATTGAGTCCGCTCACGGAGTTTCTTCAAGTACTCTTCCCATGGTTTCTCGGGCTGGTCCTCAGCAGATTCCTGAGAAGGGCGTTTCTCGGATAGGTGCACGGGAGACTTGTCGGATGGGTTTTTGGAGAGGAAGGTAGTTGCAAGTTGAAGTTGATAGGCTGGCGGCCCTAAGCGACGGATTCGAGCTGTGTGTTTGCAGGCATCTGCTTCAGCTTGACCCCATGGATACCACACCGGGACAGAATACCTGCACAGCCAATCAACCGAGACTTGCTCTCTCTCAGGCCACAAAATCTGCAAGAAAATTCCGACTCGACCAACATGTGGACTAAAATTGGCCACAGATGCTTGAATGCTTGATATAAATGCTTGATTCCACCTGCCAATCACGACCAGGTACTCGAACCACAACGGGACGTTATCCGATGCAGCGGAATTCCCATCCATGCTCAGTGCGATGGCGACCAAGTATGAGAGGTGGGCCATCAACACAGAGAACCAACCCCTGGTTCTTTGGATATGTTTTCGGAAGTCTTTTATCGTTCTGTGGAAACCAGTGTGTCCCAAAGCGGTGTATATGACTTTTTTGACCTTCGGAACATGATAGCGTGTATGTAAGGCCTGCAAGATCTCCTGAAGATCTTGTTGGAGTTTCGCCCAGCTGATGATAGTCCGAGGTTCCAATGAAAATCCTGATCGATCTCGATCAATCCATGAGGGTACGTTGAAAAGCTCTTGATGAAGGTCCCCATAATAAGTCTGCTCCATGGCAAGAAAGGCAATGTAAGCAGTTTCAGGTGACCACCATAGAGGTTGGTGTAGTTCTCGGAAATCTTCCTGATATGAATGGCGAAGACGTGTAGCATCTTCGATTGGCAGGGGCAAATCCACATCACGACGACAGTTTGGGGAGTAGAAGAGGCGACCATCAATCAGCGATGCCCTCCCATTAGTGAAGTTGATCGGGATGTTGACGTCCTCAAAAGACGTATACGTATACATTGTTTCATGGATAACAGGAAACATAGCTATAGGTGCTCGATTAAACGCGGTGCAATAACATTGTACAAAAGGAGTCCTTACCGTTGATTAGATGAATGTATCGAGGATTCGTACTAAGCGAGGATTGGTACTAAGGTATCGTCCTGAGGTATTGTCAATCTGTTGTGAAGGGCTCAATACAGACGACGTTGCTGTGGTCGTCAACGCAAGTTTGTAATCGCGCTGAGGATGTTCAAGGTCTTGAAAGTGGAGGTATAGGTATCTGTGAGGAGGACCCAAAACAGAGATGTTCGAGAAGGTTGTCAATCTGTACTGAAGGGCTCAATACAGACGACGTTGCTGTGGTCGTCAACGCAAGCTTACAATCGCCTGAGAATGTTAAAGGTGGGTATTGCCAATCTGTACTGAAGGACCCAATACAGAGGGTGTTGGTATGGTGGTTGGTGTGGGTATTGTCAATCTGTACTGAAGGACCCAATACAGAGGACGTTGGTATGGTGGTCGATGTGGGTATTGTCAATCTGTACTGGAGGACCCAATACAGAGGACGTTGGTATGGTGGTTGATGTGGGTATTGTCAATCTGTACTGGAGGACCCAATACACAAGGACGTTGGCGTGGTGGTCGGTTGTGGTCGAGTCAAGAGTAAACAAGTAGCAAGTTGTTGTAAACAAACAAACAGACTCAGATTCGTGCGCATCTACTTTTAGTCTCATCGCCGAATCTGAAGCCAGCTGTGTAGGGTCCTCCTGCACAGCTGCCTTCTTACAGTCCTTACAATCCATCCAGCTGTGTAGGGTCTCCTGCACAGCTGCATTCTTTTCAAGCAACCACCCAGAGAACACCAGATCACCCTGTGCCCCAAAATCAAAATCGTCGACAATCCCTTTGACGCGCAAGACTGAAAGTACTGAGCTTCGCTGCCGATGAACGCGATGAGGCGGGTTTTCTCAAGAAATCTATTGTGCTGTGTACGACAAATGTATTTGGGTATAGTACTCGGAGGAAATTAAAGAAATATTATAGTCTCCTTTGCCTTCGTGTTCTCCTCTGGTATGCTGGTGTCTTCCAACTTCTTCATCTCCTCTGCTAACTTCTTCATCCCCTCTGCTATAGTATCGTCTTCCAGCTTCTTTTTCATCTCCAGCAGCGCCATCAATTCCACTTCATCCAGGCCGTAAAGTTGTTTCATTGTGGGTGGATTCTGTAAGCTTGGTTCCGAATATAAACGATGGCTGATGCTTTCGTACATAGTGTTCTTAACCTACGTGGAGCACTGTTAGGACGAGTATAAATATCCAGCAGCAGACTTACCCCCCCGAGGACCCAATCTTGCGACAAAAATACAGAAAGGAAGATCACCATTATAACACAGAAGAAGTACTTTAAAAACAGCTGCAAGATCGTATTGCCATTTCCCTGAGGTGTTCCTGGCCATGAAAGCTGGGGAATTGGTTAGCTTGGTTAGCTTCCTGTTTTTCGAACTATCTGACCCTACTTACTGGTTTTAACCAAAGATGGATCTCGTAACCGTTCTCTGCTGCACTGGTTGCCACGTAATGGGAATCCTTCAGAGTTGTTGACTAAAAATGGCTGGTGAGGCTTTTCAGTCGTGGTTAGCATATTAGTAACTCACCGCTATTGCTTGTATCAGTGCATTTGAGCTTCGATGCTCAAGGACCTGGATTGCACGATCGCCGCGGCCATTTACATCGAAAATATATACCCTCCCGTGATCGCTACCACACACTATTGTGTTGCCGTTTTCGCCGAAGATACCGTTCTTTACGAATCTTCTCGAATTCTGGACCAGAAATGTTTGCTTGGGTGCAGTGCGGTTTATGCCATAAAGGTCGAATCCGGTTGTCATATTGTCGACCAGAATACTACGTCCGGAGGGTGACACACTTACGTTCCCGCTATTGAAACCTTGTAAGTTTGTCTTGTCTCAAATGCTGATTCTACATGCTTACATGGCAGACTTTAGAATCTTCGTATATTTTTCTGCCGCCGTTTCGGAATCCCGGGCTGACCTGGGCAGGCAGGTTAGTCTCTCCTTAGTTCTAGACAAGACACGAGTACTTACATCTTCCCACTCTCCATCCCATAGACCAATGTAATTTCCCCTTTGTCGATGAAAGATACTCCTCGTGGAATTACGCCTGGCATTTCTGTTGACCACAGGTCCTTCAGATCCACTTGGCCTAGGTCAACTTTAGGTAAGCTCAAAGACTGTCGGACTTACTTCCATCAAATCTGAACATTTTGACCATCCCGAAGTGGCTCGTCATAACGAATCGCTGATTTATTTTGCAATAATCAAAGCACTCAACACTGTCGCTGGGGGGGAACACGCGTGCATTTGAGATTTCAGCAAAATCACCCTTTTTTTTGTTCAGGCCCATGTTATACCACTGTGTGCGAATACTCACGGATCGCTTGCTCCTCTTAAACATAACAATGGATCCTCGACCCGTTCCGAAACATAGAACTTCCCCAGTTGGACCTTCGATGAACTGAAGGCAAGTGATTTGTCCCCACCGGCCATTCTGATCGGTCAGCGTTTGAGATGGTTTGAAAGATTTTATATCCCATAGTACGACTTTCTGGTCATCACCTCCACTGGCAAACACACCACCTTCTCGTGCGAATGCGAGACAGTTGACAGGAGCCTGGTGTCGCTCGAGAGTCGCAACCTGGCGATATCGCTTCAAGCACTGCTTAGTAATGATGTCAATGATCACTCGATCAACTTACAGTCTGAGGTTGGAGCACATATTGGTCGAAAAATTGTTTGATGCGCAAGAACATAGTGGCAGCTACGGAGGTTTGTGAGGGTTTGTGAATGAAAAGTAGGTCCTAGGTCGTTGAGATTTTAAGTTGTACTAACCCAACTCAATATTGTTAGAGCCGAGACAATACCATGAGACAATACGAGCATTACCGTGAACGAGCCGAGACATTTGTAGCCCTCGCAACGAAATATAACAAAAACCTTACCCAAAGAGGAATTAATCTTTTAGTTTGCACTCACAACCAAGACAACAATGGTCTGTTGTATCTTTAAGGAACATGGACTTGTTGTATCTAAGGAACAAGAAAATTGGACGTAGACTATATAGGATGGGTGTATGCATGCCAGAGAACTATTACTTTCTGAATCATGGATAGCTACTTGACTCAACCTCTCCCGCTCATCACTCCACGAGTTGAATTTGCTTTGCAATCGGCGGGCAATTTACCGGTCATCACCAATCGGATGGACTTTACGACACTCGGCTTGAGGATGCCAAATGGAAATGCTCATGCGACACCTGTCAATGACAACGAATCCGACATAGAAGTCGACAACACTTCAGATATCGAAATGGATGATCTTCCGCTAGCCGCAAGTTCTTTGACTCGCAATCAAACATATGATGATTTTTCATCCCTATCCGAATCCGAGAACGACGATCAAAGACAGAAAATCTGCAAGCCAGTCGGTGAGCCTGGCCGTCCCAAATCGGGAGGCTATACGCTGGAGAAGCAGATCGCCTCTTGGGGATCCGATACAATAGCTAAAGTAAATGTGAGTCTTTTTGTTTTCAAATCATTGGGCATGTTTAATCTTCTAATAGGCATTTGTCCGAAGTCACGCCGACAAGTCGCTTGCGACTACACAGAGCTACCGAAACCAGGAACCTCTCAGAGTGAAAAGAATCTGTATTGAGGTTGGTTTACATGTGTTCTTAGTGTTCTCAGTTTACTTAGTTTTCAGGTTGCTAAACACTATCCAATTGTTGATAAGTATCACAATCAGTGGCCTGTTCGAGACATGCTAAAGCTGTACCTAAAGAGTACTTCTGCAGCCCATCGCCAAGCGATGAAGCTACTAAATGGGAACAAAAAGGGAAAGGGTCGTAGTTCCGACTGAAATCGTAGTTCCGACTGAAAGTGTAGTTCAGGAACTCAATGTAAAGAATTGATTGTAGTCATTGTCAAACGTCACGTCAAGAACTCAATGTAAAAGAATTAATTGTAGTCAGTCAAGTCAAATTCGCTTCACAAAATGAAGATTTTTTGGAATAGAAAGATGCCTTCCCTGCCGGACATGCTGAACACATCTGAAGACAATGAAATGAATAGACAAGTCAATGAGACATGTTTATACATACTTTTTCAAAACAAAATCAGCCAGTTTGGCATCATGGCCACGCATGTTGACAACACGTCGGCTGTCTACGCCGACACGCATAATGATGATGCTGCCTCTCCACATGTTGCCTGATAAAGATCGGACGATTTCATTCTTCCGCAGCCGAACATGATTCTTGAAACAAAAGTAGAAGGTATTGTTCCTTCGTCCGTCGAAAACGGAAACTTGGCAAAAGTGAATGTATGGTTGGAGACGATTACTATCGGGGTCGAGGAGTCCTTGGAGATAGGGAAATCGCCGATTCCCGCCATCCTGCGTAATCACATTGATGAATGTTGGTCGCTCGCCCGAAGCCCGATATAAGCGTGCTTGAATCAGGGGGTATGTGTGCTATGATCGCCACAATGTGTCAGTCAAAGTCTCACAGACTTGGAGTTGAACACAAGCACTGACTGTTTTTGTGGGGGAGAACGGCTGCGGATAGGTAGGCATGTTCGACGGATATTCAAATAATTTTGACAGACATATCCAGGATGAGTCGGTTAAATACATGGCCTGAACAATAGTTCGACGGATATTCAAATAATTTTGACAGACATATTCAGGATGACGGTTACATGGAATAAACAATAATTAATGATTGAAATGAAGAATTTTCGGGGACCAAAGGGCGTTGGCTAGATTCGTGCAGGGGCGTGCATAATCGCGCTCCGAACATAAAAAAACAAAAGGTTCAGTGAAGTATATAGATTTACCAGAAGGTGAACCAAAATTCAACTAACTATGGATACCTTCAATCGACTTATTCGAAAAGTTCCCCCACCTTCCACTCCTTTTGTAGACGAAGATTGTGAAATGAATTTCAGACCGCAAGATGAGGACTTGGGTGTCACTGTCACTGCTAATGAGTTGCAATCCCCTTTTAACCCAGCCCACGCACCATCCCACACACCATCCCACAAGCGTTCGGCTCTTTCACCAGGACCGGCAAATCGAGCCGGCACTTTCCGTCAGTCACGATCACCTGAAAGGCACGGCACTTTGCAAGTCAATGAAGTAAGTGCCTTTCATACAGTAGTATATAGGTCTTTGCTGAACGCTTTTAAAGCAGTTGATACAGAAGGTTAGGGTGGTGGGACGTCAAGACCCTAGACAAGCTCTCCAGCTTGAGGAATTGGAAGCTCAGGCAAGTAAATCTGAAATTCCGAAATAAATTTGGTATAACAAATTGGATTTAGGTAAATGCTCAACAAGAAATGTTGTCTTCGCTTAAAAAGCAATTAGAAGATGCTGGCTACTTTGTAGCGCAAGCACGAGAAACACAGAAAGCTGCAGAAATGGAGGCCGCAAAATGTCGAGAAGACACGCGCGTAGCAGCCAACGCTAAGCAGAAGGCTGAAGAGGATCTACGCAATGTGGCACAGCTGAAGCGTCAAGTTGCAGAGCGAGCAGCGAATGAAAGAGAAGCCATACAGAAGGAGATGGACAATAGAATGGCGAAAGCAATAGAAGATGTGGAGGCAGGAAGAGAGGCACTAGAGGAGCGTGTAAGGATAGCTGAAGTGGCTTTGATGCAAAGGGCGAATGTAGAGAAGAATGGGAAGGGAAAAGAAAAAGAGGTAATAGCCAATACGAGTGATGAGGATGATGACATGATGGTTGAGTCACAGCTGAGGGGTACGGAAGACGACACGACTACACACAGAGAAGGGAATGAAGAACCCGAGGCTTCAATGCCTGGTGCATTGCTTAATTCAACGATTGTGCAGCGAAGAGAGAAGGGACAGGAGATTGGGCCACGGAAGTCATCGCAGAGGTCGTCTGGAACCTTGAAGGCTCCAAACACAAATATGGTGATTACCACTGACTGTTGCATCATTTGCGCCACTGACTTGATCACTGAAGGCGGTCCACGATTCGTATGTGCCCCCTATTCCCAAAGCAATTCGGTCGAGGAGACCGATAGGTGGAGCCGGACCCAGACTGAAAGCAAATCGCCCAAGCGCAACCCCTATGTCGAGAACCAGAGAACGCGAAGGTTCTATAGCACACGACGCATCTGAAAGTGAATCAAAAAAAGACTCTTTCGAGGTAAATTGTGTCGTTATCGTCATCATCCGATGTGTTGTACCACTGAATTTCCAGGAGACGTCGTTGGCAATGATGCAATTGATGCAGCAACAGATTAACCTCCTTATGAAAAACAGACCTCAGAAACGGGGTCCATGGCGGCTCCCTTCAGAGTTTAAGGTCGCATCAGATCGAACTCGAAACAAAGAACGGACGAACGCATTGGTGCGTTGATTACTGAGTAGCTGGAATCAACAGCCCAACTAACCTCTTGATAGAACTGGATACGAAAAGAAATGAATCAGTTACTAATGATCGAGAAGGACAATGATATATTTGAATTTACCGACATTTTTGACCTGAAATCTTTGCAGTCACTTGAAATGGCTAGATATGAGACAGATAAGAGTGGAGAAGGGCCGTGTTTACAGCCAATGGTTCCAAATTTCCAGGTGTTGACTGGCAAGTGGAACGAGCAATTATGGGGGCTGTTTCGCGATCACTGCATCGAGATAGGATACAGTGATGAGGCAGGACATATGCCGGAGGAGGACGAGGAAGAGATCAGAGAACTGTTTTTCCAACGCCTCGCCAGGCTCAAATACTTGCTCAACACACGCAAACCGAAGATTGGCGAGACTGAGGAAACGGTGGAGGAGCGAATCGATAAGACCCATCGAAGAAGGCTGGCTAGGCAAAGGCAGCACAATCGACGACAAACGGTAAGCAGTATCTGCTTTGACTAGGTCTGGGCTGACAAAAACAGCTATTCAAAACACGGATGGGGATCTGTGGGGAACATTTGCCATCGGAGGACTGCAATAATCCCACTTCAAATGAGGTGGCGTATAGTCATATCTACGCCATAATTGAGAGCCTGGGAGCAGATGGGATGAGCTCTGATGAGAGCGATATAGATCAGCAAGGTAGAGCAACTTTTACGGCGAAGCGGATGCCTTGGAGGGCTAAAGAACTGACGGAAATGCTGGTGAGGGTGGACAAGGATTATAACAGGACAAATATGTTCGGTAATCAGAAGTCAGGAAACCCTGCACGACATCGCGAACGACGCAAGGGCAGGGAATCAGCAAGGAGTGCTCCAGCCAGAAAGCCAGGTAATTTTTATGATCAAGATTGGTACCACGCACTCTCTGCGAAGCAGAAGATGGATCTTGAGAAGGAGTCGGATGTGGAGCTGTTGGACATCGAAGATGACTTTTGACAATATAGTTGAACTATATACCTAAATATATGTATCACTTGGACTATAACCTGACATGTTTTTCTTTGGACGACGTCAATAGGAGACACATTTGAGAGCTTGTACATCTAGATGAGGGACGTGGAAGGCATAGAAAGAATTCGGCTCTTAAAGAAGACCTAAAGAGCTCGATGGTGCTAGCGACGTGTTGACAAGCTAAACAACGACTCGGAGTTGAATGGCTGAATGATCGATTCCAATGATGAGGAGGCAGCTATGCAGGAGGACCCTACATAGCTGGTGACCGGTGACCAGGGCTTTTAAATGAATCCATGGGCTTATCTCCCATGTCGAGTTGAAGTTGGCCAAAGGGAAGGGAATTTCGTTCATTCTTCGTTGTAGTCCTAGATAATCATGGTGAGGACTAAGGTTTAAATTTCAAATGATAAACTTACACGTGATAAGGGGACTGCAAAGAGAACCTTTTCGCCTTCTATCTTAGTTGGGAGATATCCAAAGTGGCAAATCAACTGAGCCGGTTCCGTGATTTTGATTGTCCCAAGCTCGTTGCCAAGAACTTGAGCCTCCAGGATAGGGAAACACGAGAAAGGATTGGTTGGGATTGAACCTCGTTGGTATCGCCGGAAGGCAATGAAAGTTTTGACTGATGCCGAAAAACGGAGCTGGAAAATATATTCGATTCGTGCTGCAATAGGCAGTACATTTTCCCGTGATTTGAGCATTATGCGAGAGTTGCCAGCATGTTTGTATGAAGTACCATAAGTCAGACCATCATGTTTGAAATGCATGAGGAACTGAGCTGTCTGGGGTACCACAATGCCTTGTTCAAGGAATGCAGATAGGGCCTGCCGTACTTCTGGAAATATGACCCGTGTCGTCTGTTCGTTCCACACAATGGTATCATCATCCAGCTCCTCGACGTCATCGAATAGCGATGTCAGTGCGTTGATATCCGTCGTCAGTATATCGCGAACCTGCGGATTCACTAATTTGAGGAAAACGGGGTGGCAGTTCTTGAGGGCTTCAGGGCATTCAGATTTTGACATTAAAGCGCGTAAATTTGCCGATCGAGTGTAAGACCACGCAATTGTCTGCTCAAGTTCACCTAGACCAATTTAGTTAGATGGGAGAGACGACGATGAACAAACATGCCTATTTTGGAATTATGTGGGGTTCGTTGAAGCATACCGATGACTCTCTCAAATGGAAATGTCCACCAGGCATGAACGGGGCCAAATAGACGGAGATACTCATGAAGATGTAGAGCCATGTGATGATTGGGACGTAACTTGTATTCAGGAAAAAGACGCTTGATTTCGTTGAGATAAGCTTGCATATGTAAGAAGTAGGCATCTGCATTTGCAGCTGATGTGGTGCGTGACGATGCGATGATGACTGCAGAAAGAAGGGAAACAGTCATTCCTAGGATTTCTCGGCATCTTTGCCCTCGAGGGCCTTCATTCTGGTTCATTCCCCATAATCGAATCAACGAGATAGGAAGATATAAGGTTCCCAGTGCACGCCATTGATCTGCTTTGAGCTTGCCGTGATCAGGAGACCCAAGATTTGACGGAACGGATGTCATCCAAGTTGGTGTTACCATATTTTCGATATCTGATCTGATTTCTTCCATTTCTTTCTCACTGAGCACATGCCCCTTATCTGTGGACGTTTCTGCGCCAGTTACTCGAGTTTCTTGTTGTAGTTGACGCTGAGCCAGGGCCATTAGAATGTCTTGTTTGAAATTACAAAAAGAAAAACTTACCCATGCAACTAAAGCATTGGTCCAGTCATCCTTTGTACACTTACGAGCGCTTGGTTGCGTGGCAGGAGCACAGCCAATGTCAGTACAAGCAAATTCGAGGGCTTTAGCATGAGCGCCCTTCAGCTTCTTCATAGCCTTGTTACGATCTTCTATCAAAAGGAGCGACATAGGAGCCGAAAGCCACCGGTGTAACTTTTGAAGGCTTTGTTTTTCTTTGTCTGTGAAGTCCGAAGGAGGTTCCGAGAAACTGATTGAGATAGCAGGGGCCTCTGGCTTTCTGCTCTGAAGTGAAATGCCGAGTATTCCAGTCAGATGTTCCTTAATCAATCCAAGAAAAAGGTTGTGCATGGCGTCCACGACTACACATCTCACGATATCGAAGTAAGGAAGTCTCAGGAGCTCCGACCAGCGTATGCCATACTTTTCGAATTGACTGGCTCGTGCTTCCTCATCGGATGTGGCTTCGTATTCAGCAGCTTGACTTCGACATTCGACATTTGTCCTTCTCTTCCACCAGTGGTAGTCCGTGCTATTTTGGTTACCGGATTTTGTACAGTGGCAAACTGAACAAAAATGTTCATGACTATGAGCAGCAAAGCCAGCAGTCTTCCTGGAGGCTGGAAGATCAGAAACGAGAGCAATGAGGGCACAGCGGATAGTGCGTCCTTCAGGATAATTGTACGTTCGTGTAAACCTTACGCCTGGTTCCCAGAATTCGACAAGATCGTCAATGAGTGGGGTAAGATAATGATTGAGTGTAGTAAGTGGTGGTTCCCGCGGTCCAGGAACAATACCAGCAAGGAAGATGTTTTCGGGTTTGTATCGTAGCGAAGGGGGAAGGTTGAGGCAAACTAGCGATATGAGCCCGATAGAGGTCTTTTTGCCTGCTAACTTGTTCATATATGGGTTGAAGAAGTCAACACACAGACTGAACGCGTAACGTCCTTCGTGTCCACCTTTGCTGAAATGAAGCCCATCATGACCTTTGAAGTTGCTCAAATATTCTCCTTGAAAAATGTCGCGCATAACCGCCTCGGTGTCAACAGTTTCCCACGCTGCATCCATACGGTCTTCAAAACCAGGACGCGACAGAAGACTAGCAACCCAATCCTTAAAATCAAAGGAGAGAAATCTCTTGATTGGAACTTCGACTGGTATTCCGTTGATTAGATGAGGCCGTGTCAGCCGCTCCCCGCACTTGTTGCCACCAGGGAATCGAGCATGATTGCAATACTGACGATAGGTAGGGATCGGCGAACCATCCGAAAAGCTGGGCTTATGGGTTTTATGGCACCGCTCGTTAGGACAGACGGCGTAAATCACAGCCTTGGCCTCTAGGTTGAACTTCTTCTCTGCGTTGTCTGGATCGCGCGGGAGATCTGATAGTACCTTCCGATCGTGCTGAGATAGATGGGGATTGATACGGGCAAAACACATTTTTATGATATACCCAAGGATTCCAAGCATGAAATAACTCCCGCGACGGGTTGTGTTGAGAATAACATGTAGAGATACGACCATGAATAAAGATACTTGGATAATCGGGTCTACGCCAGCTAGAAGTGGTTGGAAGTGATGCTCTAAATATTTGATTAGA
>Ga0209139_10000502_pt1 | contig 13707 bp, 10 predicted proteins | sample BogFormECP14_OM3_FD_188246 | JGI IMG/M metagenome (GOLD analysis project Ga0209139, IMG submission 188246) | Bog forest soil microbial communities from Calvert Island, British Columbia, Canada - ECP14_OM3 (SPAdes) (version 2) | ecosystem: Environmental > Aquatic > Freshwater > Wetlands > Bog ...
GTTTCCAGGAGAAATTTGCGAACGGAGAGAGCCTTTTCATTGTCGTCAACGCAGAGAATTACTTTTCTGGGCCTCATAAACATCCTTGCTACTTCGCGAGCATTGGCGAAGTGGTTATGAGGGCAAACACACTTCTATAAATGTGCGCGCCCGTGGGGGTGGTCGGGCCGCAATCCATGTTTATGAAACGAGGCGGGGCTATCCGCGCTGCGTGGAGGCTCTTTTTGGAAAAGAAAACGTCCCCCACGCTTACGCGCGGCGCCGCAGCTCCCGTTTCAAGCGGGATGCGGTTGAGCCACAGGGCGGGCATGGTTGCCAGCGCAACAAACCCAGGCGATATTGCTGTGCTTGCGCGTTTCTCGGGTTACATTCCGGAAGATGGCAGGCTTTGCAATAGCGCCGCAAGCGCGCATGCGGCGCACTCTGGCTCTCATTCAGTTGTCAGTAATCGGCGAAAGTTGCGTTTCAATATTCCGAAACGCTTGCCAAGAGTACGAATCGCGAGGTCACGTGTAAATAGGGAAGGAGAGGCGAAAAGGCCGTGAATTTTTTACTGGAGATTCACTGAATTTTGATTTTGCAGCGTGGTTATTGGCGATGCGCTATGGCAGGCCTGTTGAAAGCATGTGAATCACTCAAGGAAAAAGCGTCCCTTTGCTACGAAAACAGTGCTGCCGCCAACGCGCACTTCCCGAATTGAAACGCCATCGAATTTCGCGCGCACGTCGATCGTGCTGGGACGACCCATCTCAATGCCCTGGCGAAGATGCAATTGTTCCTCGGATGCAGCAAAGCCGTGGCGCACGAGGTAGGAAATCGCGCAGCCCGCGGCGGAGCCAGTGGCTGGGTCTTCACCGTTGTAGAACTGCATGCGCGCGCGCCACACGCCCTTCAACTCGGGTGCGATGCAGTAGAAGAACTTCGCGTCTTTGTTGCGCAGGTATTCTTCAGCAGCTGAGGGTGAAATGCGGAGTTGCGAAAGAGCATCGACGGAGCGGAAGGGAACGATGCAATACGCGAGTCCGGTTGAGACTGTCTGCACGGGCATGTCTGCGAGATCGCCTGCGTCGATGCCGATAGCCTGCGCCACTGCCACCGGGTCGTGCATCTGGCCGAAGACTGGATCCGGCTGAGTCATCTCGCCGTGCAGCGTTCCATGTGGCGGCTGCGAAAAACGGACGCTTATTGCGCCGACGTTCAGTTCAAGCGTGATGACTTCACGGTCCGCGTATTCGGGAAGATATTGCCGGATGAAGGTGCTGGTGCCCAGCGTGGGATGTCCTGCGAAGGGCAGTTCTTCCTGCGTGGTGAAGATGCGCACGCGCACGCCACGCAGGAGCTCCATATCGAGCGGGCGGCGAATGATGAAGGTTGTTTCAGACAGATTTGTTTCATTTGCGAGCTTCTGCATCTCGGGTGGGGTCAGCTCTCCGGCGTCTTCAAAGACGGCCAGCTGGTTGCCTTGAAGCGGCGTGTCGGTAAAAACATCGCAGAGGCTGTAAGCAAATTCGCGCACGTTGATTAGTTTCGCAGATTCCGGGCTCAGGATTTCCACGGTGCAATTGACACATCGCTGAATCGCCGACTATCCTGATGGTCAGGATGAACGGCTTTGCTCCAACCCGCATGTGTATATGCTGCTGTCGCTGCTGCGTCACGCGGGTGTGTTCCTAGAGCGAAGTCTGGCACTGGAGATCAAACGCCCACCCGCAGAAGCTGCTGAGGTGGGTTTTCTATTTCAAAGAGAGATTGGGATTGCCCGAAGAGGAAGATCGAGATGTCACTTCGCATTAACGATATTGCGCCCGACTTTACTGCCGAAACGACGCATGGCACGATCCAGTTTCATGAGTGGATCGGCGATGGCTGGGCTGTACTCTTTTCCCATCCAAAGGACTTTACGCCTGTATGCACGACTGAGTTGGGAGCTGTCGCGGGACTGGAGAGCCAGTTCGCGCAGCGCGGAGCCAAGGTGATCGGTCTCAGCGTCGATCCGGTAGGGAGCCACGAAAAATGGGCTGCCGACATTGAAGAGGTCACTGGGAATGCAGTGAAGTACCCGATGATTGGCGATCCGGAGCTGAAGGTGGCGAAGCTGTATGACATGCTGCCGGCAGACGCGGGCGACAGCTGTGAGGGACGCACACCGGCGAACAACGCAACCGTGCGCGTGGTCTATGTCATCGGTCCTGACAAGCGCATCAAGCTGACGCTGGCTTATCCCATGACGACAGGCCGCAACTTCGATGAGATCATCCGCGTCCTTGATTCGATCCAGCTTACAGCGAAGCACAGAGTTGCGACGCCTGCAAATTGGACGCAGGGAGGAGATGTCATTATCACCGGCGCAGTTTCGAATGAAGAGGCGGACAAGATTTTCCCGGGTTACAAGACAGTGAAGCCGTATCTGCGGACGGTGGCGCAGCCGGAGTAACCGCAACGATATATCTGCCGCGCATCCTACGCGGCAGACCATGAGCACCGGTGGCGAAGTGGCTAACGCGCTGGTCTGCAAAACCAGTATTCGCGGGTTCAATTCCCGCCCGGTGCTCCATTCGAATCAATATCTCAGGTGTGCTTTCGCCGATCGGGCGACACCATCAAACACCATTTGAAGATAGTCCTAGTGTGCGCCCCCCTACAAAGTTCTCAAAGCTACAACTGTCGCATCCGGATCAGGCGCTTTTGAAGGCAATTCAATCTGGAGTCCCCCCTCTGACTGCTTGAATTTCAGCGATTGCCCGTTCGCGAGCATGTGCGCTGATATAACTTTCGGTTGCAGGCCGCTTATTTCAAGCGCCGATGCCGGCCAATCGAAGATGTGGACAAAAATGGTTTCCCGCTTTGCCGTTGTTCGAATCGCAGGATTTCCTTGGATTGGTCCGTACGTGGTTCCGTAGATGGAATCGCCGTTGACTGCCAGCCAGTCGCCGATGGCACGGAGCCGTTCTTGAAACTCGGGTTGAATGACTCCATCGGGTTGCGGGCCGACATTGAGCAGAAAATTGCCGCCGCGACTGACTACTTCCACCAGACCTCGAATAAGAAACTGGGCCGATTTGTAATCGTGATCGTGCATGTTGTAGGCCCAGGTGTTGTTGATGGTCATGCACGTTTCCCAGAGTTGGAAGTCTTCCGGTTTGGGGATACCCGGCTTTAGCTCTTTTTGGACACTTTGATCCACAGCAGAAAAATGGACATCTTTGGTTGGAATCGCTTTGGGAATGAACTGTTCAGGAGTCACATAGTCGCCCGGAACGCCGATGCGATCGTTGATCAGCGTTGCCGGCTGCAGGCTTCGAATCAGCTTGATGAAGCGCTCGCCATCATATTTTTCCTGATGGTGCAGGCCATCAAACCAGATCAGGGCAACGGGGCCATATTTTGTGAGCAACTCGGTCAATTGCAGCTGCATGTAGTCGAGATAGATCGGCCATTCAGGGCGCTGAGGTTCTCCGTTCCAGTTATCCCGGGCAAGTTTTGTGGTGTCGCGGAAATCAGGATGATGCATGTCTGGCGGTGAGTAGTAGAAGCCGAGGTGCATGTTTCTTGCGTCGCATGCCTGGGAGAGTTGCTTGACGATGTCCTTGCCGTACGGAGTATTCGTGATTTTGTAATCCGTATATGACGAGTCGAACATGCAAAAGCCGTCATGATGTTTCGTCGTAAATACCATGTACTGCTGCCCGGCCGCGCGGGCGAGGTCGATGAAGGCGTCGGGATCGAATTTTGCCGGGTTGAAGCGCTGGGGCAGTGCGCGATACTCGGCCTCGGTAATGCCGCCGGGCGTGGGCCGCATGATGGGCCACGAGGCTTCTACGCTGGCGAGCGAGTATGGCCCCCAGTGGATGAACATACCGAACTTGGAATCGCGGTACCAGGCTGTTCGATCGCTTTCATCGTGCGATGCGAACGCGAATTTTGGCAGGAAGGAAAGTGATGATGCAGCCAGTGTGGTTTGAAGGAACTGCCGACGGTTCCATATTTGAGCGCTCATATCTCGTAAACGCTAATGCGCGAGCAGTTTGCCTGTCAAGCGGGTTCGGTCAACGGCTCATTAATTCGTATATTTAATGGCCATTCTAGTGCTGATAATGCGCTTTTTTCGTTCTTGTGCTGTTGAACTGTTTGAGCGCTTATTCATATAATCTCCTGTCATTGGTTTCCTGAAAGGAAAAGCAGTGCCTCGGAAGGTGCGAGCAGCATTGATTGCCGGTTCGATGTATGAGCCGCTCTATGATGCGCTGGAAGAATTCAGCGCAACACGGGGCACTGTTGTTGAAGTGGGATATCGCGGCGATCATCCGGCCCTCAATGCGCATCTGGCTGCTTCGACTGACCCGGGCTACGACCTGATTTCCACGCATACAAAATATGCGCCTTCGCAGGCCCATTTCCTGGCGCCGCTGCGGGCGATTATCGCGGAAGAAGAGTTGGCGGATTTCTATCCCAACGTGGTGAAACTGGCAACGGTCGATGGGGAGCTCCTGGGGATTCCGAGAAATATCGATGTGCGTCTGTTGCACTATCGCACGGACCTGATGGATGGACCACCGCCCACGTGGGATGCGCTGTTTGAAGTGGCGCAGAAGCTGACAAGAGGGAATGAGTTTTATGGCTTCGCTTTTCCGGGGTGTGAGTCCGGGCTATTTGGAACATTCTTTGAACTGGCCGAAGCTGCGGGCGCTCATTTGTTTCCGGAGAACAGGATTCCGGACATTGTGAATGACGGTGGCCGGTGGGCTCTTGGGGAGTTGCGCGGGATGTATGCGTTCGGCATTGTTCCGTCACAGATCATTGACTGGCATTACGACGAAGTGCACCGCTCTTTTCGCGATGGACATGTTGCGATGATTGGCGATTGGCCTGCGTATTACGGGGCGCATCTCGATCCGGCGCAATCACGGGTGTATGATCGCTTCTCTGTCGCGGTCTATCCGATTGGTCCCTCGGGCGCTTCGAAGACGTACGGGGGATCTCACACATTCGCGCTCACCCATCGCGGAGCCTCGAATCCCGATGCCGTCGATTTACTGCGCTTTCTGACTTCGCCGGAAAGGCAGCTGGGAGAAGCTTCACGCGGCAGCGTGCCGGTTCGACGTTCTGTGATGCAGCGGGTTCTCGAAACAGCATCGGAGAAAGAGCTCGATCGCTTGCGCACGCTCGAATCTGTCATTCATGAGTCGGTGCTGATTCCACCCAAGATGAGGTGCTATCCGGAGATAGAGGCTGTACTTTGGCGTACCGTACAGAATGCAATAGTCGGCGCGATGGGTGAAGATGAAGCGCTCAATTCCATCGTCAGCCAGATTACGAATATTATTGAGGGCCGCCAGTGAGCGTTGTCATTTCATGGGCGGCATGAAAGAACATTTTGCTTATGTTGATTAAAGCTGTCAGTACGCGCGATGCGCGGTTTCAACTCGAACCTGGCGCCGGCTCAGATGCCGTTCACTCGTCTCCGGAGTATTCGTTTGCTGTTACCTATCTGACACTCGATACAGGATTGCGCGGTACCGGACTTGTACTGACGATGGGGCAGGGGAATGATCTGGTCTGCCGCGCGATAGAGATGCTGGCGGCGCCCTTGATCGGGAGCGATGTCGAAGAACTGATGTCCTCCTTCGGGGAGAGATTTCGCACGCTGGCAGACGATCCGCATCTGCGATGGCTTGGTCCGCACAAAGGAGTCGTGCATCTCGCGCTGGCTTCGATTACGAATGCCTGTTTCGATCTCTGGGCGAAAGTCAGGAAGCAGCCGCTTTGGAGTTTATTGCTGAGTTTGCCGCCAAAAGATGTTGTGAATCTGTTGGATCTGAGCTATCTGGAAGATGTTCTGGATAAAAAGACGGCTCTGCAGATGCTTATCGATGAGCAGCCGAGCCGCCAAATGCGGACGGGAATTCTTGAACGGGGTTATCCCGGCTATGACACCAGCGTCGGCTGGTATCACTATGACGACGATCAGATTCGCGACAATGTGCAGCGTAGTCTCGACCAGGGATTCAACGCCTTTAAATTGAAGGTTGGTGGTCATCTTCAACGTGATCTGGAACGGGCGCAGGGTCTAAGACGCATTACCGGTCCGGGAGCCACAATCATGCTCGATGCGAATCAGCAGTGGTCGCTGCCAGACGCTGTCGTTGCCTGCAAAGAGCTTGCCAGCATGGACCCCTATTGGATCGAAGAGCCGACGCATCCAGATGACATCTTTGCGCACAAGCAGTTGGCTCAGGAGATTGCGCCGCTTTCGCTCGCGCTTGGCGAGCATGTTCCGAACAGAGTTGTTTTCAAGAATTATCTTGAGGCCAGGTGCGTCAGCTTCCTGCAGCCCGATTGCACTCGCCTGGGCGGAGTCAGTGAGTTTCTGACGGTCAGCCTGTTGGCGCGAAAGTATGGAGTGCCTGTGGTTCCTCACGTCGGCGACATGGGACAGATCCATCAACATCTGGTTCTCTTCAATCACATTGCCATTGGGCATCCGGAAGTGTTTCTCGAACACATTCCGCATTTGAACAGCCACTTTGTGAATCCAGCCGAAGTGACCGGCGGACGTTATCGCACACCACAGGAGCCAGGAAGCAGCTCAGATCTTTATGAATAGCAATTTCACCGGCATTGTTCTTGCACTTGCAGGTGGCGTGCTGGTTGGGAATTGCATGCTGCCTCTGAAAAAGATTCGCGTCTGGCCGTGGGAATGCACATGGTTAGTATTCAGTTTTACCTCGCTTCTTTTCGTGCCGTGCCTGATCGCGTCTCTGACGGTTCCGGAGTGGCCGCGGCTTTACGCATCACTGTCGTTTTCCGAATTGACTCCATCTTTGCTGCTTGGCTTCGGCTGGGGAATTGCGCAGGTCCTCTTCGGCATCTCTGTTGTGCGCCTCGGCATGGCGCTTGCCTTTACGATCATCGTCGGACTCGGTACGGTCTTCGGAACCCTGGTTCCGCTGGTTGTTCTGCATAAGAGCGAACTCGGCAGCGGCAATTCTCTGATCCTGATTGCCGGATGCGGCTTGATGATTTTCGGGGTAGCCCTTTCCGGCTATGCGGGAAACCTGCGAGAAGTGCCTCAAGGTGAGACAGGGCAAGGCTACATATCCGGATTAGGCATCGCCGTTTTATCCGGCGTGTTGTCTTCCATGCTCAACCTCTCGCTTGCCTTTGGAAGCCCTATCGCACATATGGCTGCGCGTCGCGGGGCTGAGAGTTCGACAGCAGTCTTTGCCGTGTGGCCGGTGGCGCTCGCCGGCGGTCTCGTTCCCAACCTCGCCTACACCACTTATCTTTTGAATAAGAACCGCAGTTGGGGAAAACTGCCGCGTTCCATACCGGACGCATTTTTTAGTTTGCTGATGGGGCTGCTCTGGATCGGCGCTGTCGCGATTTACGGGCTGTCCACCCGTTACCTTGGGCGGTTGGGAGATTCAGCGGGCTGGGCGATTTACCAGATCACGATGGTTCTTACGGCGAATGTGGCTGGCATTGTGGTGGGTGAATGGAAATCAGCGAGCCGCCGCTCTCTTCTGGTGCTGGCTTCAGGCGTGTTCATCCTCATCCTTGCCACAATTACCACGGCTGTTTCTACACGATGAAGCTCATGCTAGTCTCTGGTCTACGGGATTAGTTACACGATGGATCTTGCGACCGTTCAGAACGATGCTTCACTGCTGATTAAACAAAGCCTTGCGGCAAAACTGCGAGAAGAGATCATTGCCGGGGATCTGGCACCAGGCCAGCGCATTATTGAAGGCCACTGGGCGCGGAAATTCGGTGTGGCGCAAACCTCCGTGCGCGAAGCGATCAACCTTCTCATCAGCGAAGGCTTTGCTACTAAAGCATCCGGCCGCAGCGCCCGAGTTACGTCGTATACAGGAGCCGATATCGCGCAAATTTATGAACTGCGAGGCGCTCTTGAAGGACTGGCTGCACGATTGACCACGCAACTGCAGCCGGATCTTGAGCCGCTGGAAACAACTCTAAAAGAGCTGCGCAAAGCGACGAAGGGTGGAGATATCCGCGGACTCATCGAGGCTGACCTGCACTTTCATCTGTGCCTGTGCGAGCTTTCCGGAAATCGTTTTTTATATGCGCAGATACGCACACTGCTTATACCGCTTTTTGCTTTTGTTGCGATGCGGGTCGTGCAGAGCCATCAGACTGCGCAGGCATGGGAGTCGGACCTGGACCGTCATAAGCGCATCATCGAATTGATACGCGAAGGAGACCCTTTCGCGGCGGAGTTCGCAGTTCGCGGGGCGATGCAGCAGTTTGCGATGAGAGCCTATGCCATCTGGCAAAAGAAAGAGGCGTGAGCGGAATTCACGCTACTGCGTTTTCTGCAGTGACTCCAATACATTGAGCGCCTGGACGATGTCGTCATCTTTGGGAGTGAGCTTCTGCGCTTCCAGCAACTGTGTTCTGCCGTTGCCGTAATCGCCGGCGCGGCAATAGATCAGGCCGAGATCTTTGTGCAGGGTGGGTAATGCGCTGCACTCTCCGCAGACACTCAATGCCTCTTTCAGCTGCGAGATGGCCTGCGGCCAGTCATGCGCATCGGCGGATGCCAGAGCAAAGTTTCCCAGTGTGGAGGCGCGATCTGTGATGTGTTCCTGTGCCTGCAGATTCTCGAATCGTGCTTGAAGGGTCTTAGCTTCTTCGGGGTTTGATTTCTTCAGAAGGCGAGCGAGGTTATAAAGAGCCTCGCTGTATTGAGGACGAAGCTCGATTGCGCGCTTCCACTGCTTGATTGCGCCCGCTGTATCGCCTTTGCGTTGCAGTTCCTGCCCGAGCATGAAGAAAGCCTCTGCATAGTCGGGCTTTGCTGCGACTGCTTTCTGAAATTGCGCGATAGCTTCGTCCGTTTGATCGGCTTGCCTTGAAATCAGGCCGAGAAGATACCAGGATTCAGCCTGGTTTGGATCGAGGTGTACCGCGGCTTCGAGTTCCGGCTTTGCATCGTTATTGCGCTGCAAATCGAGGAGCGCTCTGCCTTTGTTGTAGTGCGCCGCGGCGTTGTTCGGGTCGAGACGCGCTGCCTCAGTGAATTCCACAAGCGCACCTTTCAAGTCGAAGCGGTCCGCAAGGGCAATTCCAAGATTGAGATGTGCTCCGGCTGAGTTGGGATCGAGTTCAACCACTTTGCGAAATACCGGTAAGGCATCGGCACCGCGGTTCAGGCGAACAAGAACCATGCCGTAGACGCTGAGGGCTCCGGCGTTTTTCGGCTCAAGCTGCACTGCTTTGCTCAGCGCGGTTTCAGCTTCGCTTAAATGTCCTTCGCTTGCCAGAATGAGTCCGAGATTGGCAAAGGCCTGTCCGTATTGAGGATTGTTTTCCGTCGCCAGCCGGAACATTTTCTCCGCATCGTTGTCTTTGCCGACCTGGCCGTAAAGTACGCCTAAGTTGTTTTGTGCCTCTGCGTATTGCGGGTCGAGTGAGATCGCCGTCTTGAACTGGCTCTCCGCATCCTGAGCATGACCTGCCTGGAGGTCGAGAAAGCCAAGCTGATTGTGCACGGGCGCGAGTGTCGCATCGAGCGACTGCGCTTTTTCGAGAGCCTCTCGCTCGGCGGGGAAGTCAGCCAGACGATCCAAAGCGAGCGCAAGATCATAGTAGGTGCGGGCGTTCTTCGGATCGTTGACGAGCGCGGCGCGGTACAAGGCGACGGCTTTCTGCGGGTCACCCGATTGCAAATCCTGATTCGCCTGGCTGGCGCTGACGGCGGCAACATCCTGCTTTACGTCGGCCGCTTTTTTTTGCTGGAGGATCTTCAACTCCTCGTGGGCCTGGTCCTGCTGCCCCAACGCGCGAAGCACCGATGCCAATTGGAAGCGCGCTTCGCTCGAATCAGGATTCAACTGCAGCGCTTTCTCCAACTCTGGACGCGCTTCATCAGGTTTTCCAAGGCGAGCAAGGACGAATCCGAGATTGTAGTGAGCTTCCGCATGATTCGGATTCAGGGCCACCGCCTGGCGGAAGGCCTTCTCGGCTTCCTCGTAGTTTCCTAACCCGCGTTCTACGATGCCGGTGAAATACAGCGCTTCAAAATCGTCCGGATGCTTCTGGAGATATTCGTGGATGAGCGGTTCGGCGCGGTCGTACTGCAAAAGTGCCGTCAATGTCTTCACGTAAGAGAGACGAACCGTATCGTCTGTGGGGTCAAGACGAAGTGCGGTGTCGAATTCCCGTGCGGCTTCGCTGAATCGTTTCTGTTGGGTATAGACGATGCCGAGATTCGCATGAGCCTGGGCGTAGTCGGGATGTTCTTTGACGATGGCGGAGAGGATTTGCAGAGCTTCGTCGATATTGCGGTTTTTCGAATACGCAATCGCCAGGTTCAATTGCAATACCTCATCCGGAGGCGCATTCTTCAACTCCGCGATTGCTGCTGTGTATCGCTTTTCGGCGATTAGCGCTTTAGTTAGTCCATCGAGTGCCTGGACCGATTGCGGGTCTTGCTTGAGAACGGCTCGGAAGGCAGCCATGGCTGCGTCCTGCTGGCCTAATTCGCTGAGCGTTACTCCGAGAGGAAGCAGGATCTTCGCCGAATTCGGCTGGAGGCTGGATGCGGTTTGCAATTCATGGGCAGCACGTTTTAGATCATGGCTGGTGAGAAGCGCGATGCCGAGGTCGTAGTGGCCTTCCCATGAGTTGGGCGCGAGACGGACAGCGGATTCAAACGCGCCGATTGCGCAGGAAAGTTGATGATGGCCCGCGAAGTAGGCTCCCAGAGCATCGTAAGCAGCTGCGGAGGGATGTGTCGCGATCGCCTGTTCGAGATCGGATGGTCCTTTGCAGGCAGAATTCTGCTGCGCTGCCATCAAGAGCGGAAACAGGCCGTAGACCGTCAACGTCGATCGCAGAAAAAATGTCGCTCTTTTTATCAAAATTCTTTGCACTACAGATTCAACCTAAGATGTCCTGCGACCTGAGCAATCGTCTTCACTATATAGCTCTCAAACTTCCGCGAGCAAAGATGAGGGCAAACGTCGCGGGGTCGTCTGCTATCTCTCCGTTGTTGATGTCCCTTTTGCACGAGCCAGCATCTCGCGCATGAAAGAGTCTTGCGGAAACGTCTGGAGATAATGTTCCAGCGCTGTTTGTGCGCGAGCATACTGCTTCAGCTGGATCAGTCGTACCACCAGGGTCTTCTGCATGACCGGATCGAATGGATCCATCTCGACTGCCTTTTCCAAAGGCGGAAGCGACTCCTCTGGTTGATTCAGTTTTGACAGCGCTTCAGAAAGATCGGCGTAAGTCGTTGCCTGAGGTTCAAGCTGTAAAGCGTGCCGGAGGTGATCCGCGGCAACCTGGAAATTGCCTCTCTTCAACTCTCTTCGTCCAAGCGCGGCTTGCACCAGCGCGTTCTCTGGCTGTGACTGCCCAAGTTGATCGAGCACATTGAGATAGGGCGTCACGTACTCCGGATGGTCAGTAGCCAGCTCGCCGTATGCTTCGAGAAGTGTCAGCGGTGGCGGCGGAACGTCTTCTTTTCCTGGCGCGGGATTGAGATGAATCAAGTCCTTCAATGAAGGAAGAGTCTGCTGAAAAGTTATGTCGGGAAACGGTTCGTCGGGCCGGGCGAGTATACGGTGATTGGTGGCGCTGGAGTGGGAGATAACCGCGATGTCGCGTTTTGGCATGTGGCAGTCTATGCAGTTATCGCCCGGCTTGCTTTGCTCACGGACGCTTAGAGGCAGCTTGCAGCTCTGAACGGTGTGGCAGGCGAGGCATTTGCCATTGAAGTAGGCAGGCGCTTCTTCACGTGAGGGTTCCACATGCGGGTCGTGGCAGGTGATGCAGCTCAAGCGGCCCCGGCTCTCGCGGTAGCACTTGCTTAAGGTCATTGAGTAGTAGTGCTCGACGTGATCCACATTTGGCGGGGCGCTTCGCGTCGGCGGAACCATGAGGATGGACAGCGTGTTGTCCAGGGGTTCGCCCGGACGGAAATCCTGATAGGTCTTGGCCGGCTTCAGCACACGCACATCTCCGGTCTGGTGACATGCCATGCAGATGTTGTCTGCCAGATATGGAGTCAACCGGGCCGGGTTTACGATGTGCAGCGATTCGCCGCTTGTTGCATGCGGGCTTTTCATCGCCGCGATGTGCGCAGATCCCGGACCGTGGCAGTTCTCGCATCCAATGGCAAGCTCGGGAAATGGGTCGCTTTCAAATCGCCCATTGGTATTGGCGATGGGCCTGGGTCGTCCGCTGTGGCAGAAGATGCAGCCTGCCTGGATGGGGCGATTGAAGCCAAGATCGATCTGTTCATAGCCGGGAGAGGGACCCCAAATCTTTGGCTTCGAGTAGAAGGATTGCGGCGCTTGAAAGAGATAATCGTCGCGGCGTACGACCGCTCCGAATCCATTGATTCCAGCTCCGATGAGCCACTCAATTTCGTGTACGTCACGGAAGGTCTCGGCGCCATCCGCTGCTGTCTGGTACTCGCTTTGATAAAGCTCTCCACCCTGGGCAAAGGTGTCGAAGCGGCGATTGAGCTGCTCATTGAAAGAGTGTGCCGGGATGGAAAGACTCTGCAGAAAAGCCGGCGTCAGACTAGACGGCGTGACATGAGACATCGATCGCCCCATACTGCTTTGCATGTAGTGCCTGTAAATTTCACTGTGGCAGTTTGAGCAGCTCGGCGAACCGACATACTCATTGTCGACTCCGCCGCTTTGAATCGAATGTGTTTGCGCTGCCACCTGCCATGCGCCTGCTGTCAGCGGCAGCCAGAAACAGGCGACTAACATCCTCTTCGCAGCGACGACACGAGAAATTGGATACGCAATCTTCACGCCGAGATCGAGGGTATTCCGCATGCTCTCATTCGTACACTATCGTACGATCCGAGCCGGTGGGCCAGTCGCAGTCGAAGAGAAGAGGCCGCAGCTGAACTTGGACGCAGAATTCCTCGCAGAGATCGGTTTCTTCTGCGCAAAGCCTGGTTTTCCTTCTTGCATCCACTCTTCAGGGCTTATCGATTTAGACGCTCAAATTTCATCAGCTTACCGATGGGGGGATTGAGTAAATCCAGCGATGATTCTAAGTAATCGCCTAACTTTTAGGATGTCTTGACAACTGACGTCCTTGGGAGCTATTGTCTTTCCCGATGTTTTAAGCGCTTATTTGCAAACCTGCTCCGGTGCGCAGTCAGAGCATCTTTGGCTGGGAGATTCTTGTCAAATTGGTTTTGAGTTATGAAAATTAAGTTCTATTCATAAAAATATTGCTTGACAATCATACTTTCGGTTGAGTACAAACTCGGACTAACTCAGTTTCCGGCAGTGAATCGGACCGACGACTAATCGCGGCAAGAACCCCTTTGTAAGGCGAAGTTTTTTGGGAGGAAAATCTATGCGGAATTCTTCGGAATTGCGATATTCGCTTGGAATCGTGGCGCGCGCATGTCTCTGGCTCAGCGTCTTCTGCATAGCCGGCGCCGGTTTCGCCCAGCTCTCAACTGCCTCACTCAGCGGTACCACGCGCGATTCCAGCGGTGCGGTCGTCACGAACGCGACCGTTGTCTTACGCAGCGTCGATACCTCGGTCGAGCGCGCTTCCGTCACAAATAGCGCCGGCGAATATGCCTTCCTGAACATTACGCCGGGCCGATACACGCTTGAGGCCAAAGCAACCGGGTTTAGCGTACAGCAGATTCCGGAGTTTCTCCTGACGGTGGGCCAATCCGCGACGATGAACTTTACG
>Ga0209139_10000503_pt1 | contig 13703 bp, 9 predicted proteins | sample BogFormECP14_OM3_FD_188246 | JGI IMG/M metagenome (GOLD analysis project Ga0209139, IMG submission 188246) | Bog forest soil microbial communities from Calvert Island, British Columbia, Canada - ECP14_OM3 (SPAdes) (version 2) | ecosystem: Environmental > Aquatic > Freshwater > Wetlands > Bog ...
GGCCATTGACCAATATTCCCCACTGCTGTACTATACGTATTGGGGTTTTTTCAGACCCAATGTGATCGATCGACCTCTCAGCCTCGACTACGGAATTTTTGGCTAGTTAAGCCATTACCTTAACTACTACCTATCCGAAATATTTATTGTCCTCTCAAAGCGGAATTGTTATTTCCTTTATTATTATAAGGTATTTATAAACCTTACTTTAAGGCAGCCAAAATATTATTTACTCACCTGTACACCACTTCTAATAAAATAAATTTTCTATTTCATATACTTTTATTAAATTAGACGTTCGATTAGCATGTGTCAAGCATTTGGACAGCGTTCATTCAGAGCCATCATCAAACTCAATTAATTTATAATGATATAGATTTTTATCACTACTAAAATTTAGTGTAATCTATACCATTACTAATATACATTTCATATATTATAAAAAAAAATTTTTTTATATTTTTGGATACTTTTAAGCCGGGTTCTGTCATAGTTATTAGTCTATAGTAAGGCTTAACAATAGGTGTGTGTGTTCGTAAATCTTCTTATACTGTATAATAATTATACATTTAACTACAGTGCATATTATAGTAAGATGACACATATTTTCTCTTAAATACCTTTAATTTTTACTTTACACTCCTTTTTTAAGTGTTAAAAATTTGTAAGCTCCGGACTTTCCTATACTATAATTTAATATAATACATATACTATTAGCATCACAGCAATATATGAAAATAAATTTTTTTTATTAATAAATACACTATATAAATAAATGTAAAAAAAACGTTTAAAGTAGTTAGGAATCGAACCTTTCTGTTAGTGTTAGTAACACTAAATTTTACCATTGAACTAATACTTTTTGATTTTATATTTTAAGTAATTTTTAAAAATAGTTACTATATAAATACTTTTTATTTTAGTGTAAATCTAAAGCATCTTTTATATAACTACTAGTTAATACTACAAATACTTGAGCTTGTATAAAAGCAATTCCTAATTCTAGACCAGAAAATGCTATAATAAAAGCTAAAGGTACTAAACCTAAAAAGAAAAATATAAATCCAGATGTCATAATATTATAAGTGAAACCTGCTAGAATATTTAATAACATATGACCACTTAAGATATTAGCTCCTAATCTTAAACCTAAAGACACATTTCTTGATAAATAAGAAATAAATTCGATTAAGACTAATAAAGGTAATAAAGCTAAAGGACAACCAGCTGGTACTAATAAAGAAAAAAATTCTAAACCATGTTTTTGGAATCCTAATATAGTAGCACCTAAAACTACAGTAAAGCTTAAAGCAAATGTAAATATGAAATGACTAGTTGACGCAAAACTATATGGTATCATACCTATTAAATTATTTATTAAGATAAAAATAAATAAAGTATAAATAAAAGGGAAGTAAATTTGCCCTTTTGTAGCATTTATTTGATTAGTTACTATACTATGTATTGTAGCATATAAAGATTCTTGACTTATAGATCAGTTATTACTTACTAATTTATTAAAATTAGTTGCTAATACATGTAATGATAATACTAAAAAAGTAGCAATAGTTAAATATAGTCCTATATTTGTTAATGATAGATGTAAATTACCTAATATAGGGGCGTTTAAACTTAATAAATCTCTTATTTCAAATTGATCTAATGGACTTGCAATATCAATATATGTAAAATTAGACATTGTCTTATTAATTTTTATTTTATTTTTATTGAAATATATAAAATTAAGCGTAAATCTTAACTTTTAAGTTAACTAAATAAAAATTTTTTTAGCTATAACCAGGCAACATAAGTAAATTATAAAATATTTTGCTTTAAATTTATAATTTACTTATAAATATACGAGATGTGAATAAACGAACAAATCTTGGTAAAACATATTTTGAAAAAACATATATCATTACTACAAGAAATATAAATGCAAATGTTACTTGATTTATAAAATAGAAAGGTACTAATTGTGGCATTTATTTTTTTTTTGAAAACTTCAATCTTATAATAGGAAAAAAATTTTTTCGTACTATTCATACATTATTATCATAAAGATATAAATTCTACAGGTATATTTTTGTAATACTAGACATGAAGAGATATGGAGGAATCGAACCCCTTATTTAAGATCTGCAATCAAAACGTAAAACCATCTACAACATATCTCTTAATTATAAATATAATATATTTATAATAAACTTATGTATTGCTATAATTTATTAAGTAAGTTTATATTTACTGATCTTCTAATCAAGACAAGAATTTTTCAATAGACACAGCTTCAATTACTATAGGCATAGAACTATGTAAAATACCACATATTTCTGAACATTGTCCATAAAATGTTCCTTCTCTATTAATAAGAACAGATACTTGATTCAATCTACCAGGGTAAGCATCACACTTAATACCTAAAGCAGGACAAGCGAAAGAATGTATAACATCAGCTGCTGTAACAATAAATCTAACATGTGTTAATTCCGGAAGTATAACTCTATTATCAACCTCTAACATTCTTAATGCTCCCTCCTCCAAATCAGATTCTGGTACTATGTATGAATCAAATTCTATAAATTCTTCATCCGCATTTAAGAAATCAGGATATTGATAGCTTCAATATCATTGATGACCTTCTGCTAATACAGACATAGCGGGATCACTAACTTCATCCATTAAATATAATAATTTAAATGAAGGGAAAGCGATTAGTATTAATATTAAAGCAGGAGTAATTGTTCATATTAATTCTATTAATGTACCATGATTCAAATATTTATGAGATATAGGTGATTTAACATTAACATAATTTCTAACTATAGATATCATTATTCAACCTACACCAAATAAAATAATTACTAAATAAAACATAATATTATCATGCAGTTCAACTAATCCTTCCATTTGTGGAGTTGCACTATCTTGAAAATAAAGACCTCAAGGTCTTGGTGTATCACAATTATTAAGGAAACTTAAATTAAGCAAATTAAACATATATATTAATATAATTAATTTTTCTATTTTAAAAGCTTGTTATATATTAATCTTTAAATTTAACAAAACTGTAAAAAAAATAGAAACCAGTAAACAGTTTATACTATATTACAAAAGTACACATCACAATACAATCTAAATTAAATAAAATATAACAATAAAAATAAATTAAGAGAATAGTAAGCTTAATAATTCTAATTGTTATTATTGTTTAAAAATGTTTTCATTAAAATTAAATAAATACTAATCAATAAATTTTCATATATGTTTATAAGTATTATGAAATATGCGTAATTAAACTTGTATTATTATTATTTAAAGTAAACGTTTGTCTACTATCAATTTTTAAAGCATTTTTACCTAATTCAAAGGCAAATCCTAGTGTTAATGCTAAAAAAAATATTAACATTATAACTAAACCATATATACCATTTGTATACGCACTAACCACATAAGGGTATACCAAAAGTATTTCTAGATCAAAAAGTAAAAAAAGAAGTGCAAAAATAAAAAAAGAAATACTAAATTGTGTTCTGTTTTGACCTAAAAAAGAATGAAAACCACACTCAAATGCACTATCCTTTTCTTGATAAGGATTATGTGGAGCAAAAATTAAATTAACAGCTAATAAAATAATGGCTAATAATGGTATAAAAACAAAGAAAAAAGTAGTACTAGTCATTTAAGGATTAAATAATATCAATGCTAATATATTAGCCATACTTAGTCATTCTTGAGGAACAAATATAAATAACAATATTATTAAAGTTAGTACAGAAATTGTAATAGTTAAAGAACTAGATAAAGTAATATTTTTTAATTGAAAAGTTAACTTTTCAATTAAAACATTATTCTTAATTATATTACCATGAAAATCTATATTTTTGAATGCACGATTTACTTTGTATATTGGTTCATAAAAGAAAACTTCTTTTATAATATTTAAATAATAAACGGCACTAATTACGCTAGTTAATATCGCAACTAAAGTTAGGAAAACATAACCACTGTCAAGAGCTGCACTTATAACCATCTGTTTAGCAAAAAATCCTATAAGAGGTGGTATACCTACAAAAGAAAATATAGTTATTCCTAAACTTAATGCTAAAATAGGATTTATGTAAAAATATCCTTTCATTTGACTAATTAATTGTATAGGTGAATTTTTTTTATCTAATAATTGTTTATATTCTTTACTTTTATTTACATAATAATAAAGAGAATAACCAATACTAATTAATATGATAAAAGCATTTAAATTACTAATAGAATATTGCATTAAATAAAATATAAAAGCTTGAATAGATTCTATACTGTTAATACTTAAAGCTAATAATATGAAACCTACGTGTGAAATAGTACTATATGCAAATAATCTTTTTATTCTAAATTGAGTTAAACCTACTACTGTACCTATTATTAATGAAAGTAACGAACTAACTAATAAACTCGAGGTTCAACTAAATTGAAACGCAAATAATGAATTACTTGTATAATGAACTAATTCTAAAAAGAATATAAATATTGAAATTTTTGCTACTATAGCTACGAATGTAGTTACAATTGTAGGTATAGCATCATAAACATCAGGTGATCAGAAATGAAAAGGCGCAGCACTAACTTTAAATAAAAAACCTACGCTTAATATAAGTAATGAAAAGTTTATATAATAAGATTTATATCAATATAATATATTACTAGTGTTGTCATTACCAATATCACTTAAACTTGTTATAACATATACACCATCTAAATTAGTAGTACCTGAATTAGCATATAATAAACCTGTACCTAAAAGTATAAAACAAGAACTTAAACCTCCTAATAAGAAATATGTTAAACCACCACTTGTGGCTAATTCTGAATTTCTATACAATGTACTAAGTAAATATAATCCATAACTTTGCAGCTCTATAGATAAAAAAATGGAAACTAAATCACTAGTTGACACCAGGAATACAGCTCCAGTTATAATAAATAATAGAATTAATGGGTATTCAATTATTTTAAATTGTTCTCCCATTTTATCTACAATTTTTGTTCTATAATAAAGAAAATTATATAAAAATAACTTGCTTATTGAAGAATAATCAGCTACTCATACTTTTCTGGGATAAAAACCAGTTAATTGTAATATAACTGCACTAATTAAAAAAATGAAAATGTGAAATATTTGTGTCGTACTAGTAGCATGAAATAAACCACCATATAAACCAATACCTCTGTCCAAATATGTAAAATACAAACTAGTCATAGCAATTAAAGAAGAGTAAAGTAAAACTATTATAGCTACTCTACTAAAAAGTATAGATTTATCTCGTCTTAAAGTAACGGCATTAGATAATAGTAAAAATAATATAGAAAAAATAATCATTTTAAAGAATAAAAGATTTGAACTTTTATTTTACTTTTCTTTTTAAGAAAAATTGCTTTATCATTAAGCTAATTCTTTTTGTATTAAAATATTATTAGATACTTTTAGCATTAACTATTAAAAGAATAATTTATTTCTTTTTTTTTAGTACTTAATAGATTATACATAATATAAATTATATAAAAATTATGTTTCATAATACTTTGAAAATATAATTTATAGATAACCTTAGGTTAAACAATATTACTATATATTAAGAATGAAACTGAATAATGTAAACCATCCAATACAGGAGCAGGATATATACCTAATATAACAGTTAATACTACTAATGTAAGCAATATAAAGAATTCACGTTTATTAACATCACTTACGTTAACCTCAAAAAATTTACTAAAGGTTCCCCCAAAAATTATTCTATTAAACATATAAATAGTATATGCGGCAGAAAATACAATAGAAGAACTAGCAAAAGCACCTAGTAACGGTAATCTTTCAAATACACCATAAAGTGACATGAATTCCCCAACAAAATTTAAAGTAAGAGGAACACCACAATTACCTAAACATAAAATAAAGAATAAAATAGAAAATAAAGGCATTACTTGAGCCATACCTTTATAAAAACTAATTAATCTAGTAGCTGATCTATCATACAATACACCACCTGCGCAAATAAATAAACCACTTGAAACAAATCCATGAGCTAATCCCAAAGCTATACCACCTTCTATTCCTTGTATTGTATTACTAAATACACCTATAAGATATACAGCTGCATGTGATACAGAACTATATGCTATAAGCTCTTTAACATCTATAGTTCTTAAAGTACTTAAACTAGCGTATATTATAGTTATAACACCTATAAGATATACTACATAAGTATAATCTAAAGAAGCTTTTGGTAATAAAGGTAATATAAGTCTAAAAATTCCATATAAACTTAATTTTAAAACTATAGCAGCTAAAATAATACTACCACCTAAAGGCGATTCAACGTGAGCTTTTAATAATCAAGTATTTAAAAATATAGTAGGTGTTTTCACAGCAAATGCTATAAATATACCATAAAATAAAAATAATTGTGTAGAATAGTTAAAATTAGTTTTATATAATGCATCAAAATCTGTGGTTCCCATTATTGAAGACATAGTTAATATAGATAATAATAAGAATAATGATCCTAATAATGTATATAAAAACAAGTAAAAGCTAGCTCTTACTTTATTACTTGACCCAAATAAACCTATTAATATAAATAATGGAGGTAAAATACTTTCGAAAAAAATATAAAATAATAATATATCTAAAACTAAAAAAACTCCTAATAACAAAGTTTCTAGTAATAAAATTATTACAACATATGATCTTATATTTTGACTAATAGATGTTCAATTACTTAACAAGGCTATAGGAGTTATAATAGTTGTTAATAAAACAAAATATATAGATAATCCATCCAAACCTAAATAAAAATCAAAAGAACCTATTTCATGATATTCTTGAACAAATTGGAATTGATTGCTACTAAAATCAAACATTATGAAAACTATTAAAGAAATAAATAGATTAACTATAGACGTACTCAAAGCAATTGTTTTAATACGTTTAATGTTCAAATTGGTTAATTCGTATGATATACCTGTAGATATAGTAAATATACCAAGTATAGGTATTATTAATAAAAATGTCAATAACATATTTTAATAAGAAAAAAAACTAATTTCCCTCAGGATTATACACATGTGTATATAATCTTTATTAACACCGCATACAACTATGTGGCAGTAAAATATAACCTTTATATTTACTTAAACTTTTATTCTTTTATAAGTTAAGTCATTAAAAAGGTATTAAATCTTAAACAATTTAATTAAAAATATAAATATATTATACAATATTAATTTATAAAAGACTAATATTACTAGGTATTATTTCAAAACTATATAGTATACAAGGAACTAAAATAATAAAAGCAATAACAAGAGGCAATAGTATAGTTCAACAAAAAGACATTAATTGATCAAAACGTATTCTAGGAAATGAAGCTCTAGCTCATATAAAAATAAATATCATAATACAAGATTTTACACCTAAACTTAAACCATATAACAATCCTTCAATTAAGGGATCAGAAAATAAACTTTCATTATTTAAATTATTTATATAATACTCAAAATTTATATATTGCATTAAACTAAATAAAGGTAAATAATCATATAAATAACCACCTAAAAATAAAATAGTAGTTAATATACAAATTAATACTATACTAGCATATTCAGCCAAAAAGAAAAAAACAAAAATAACAGCTGCGTGTTCTGTCATAAAACCACTAACAAGTTCTGACTCCGCCTCAGCTAAGTCAAAAGGAGCTCTATTAGTTTCTGCTATAGATCCTATAAAAAATATAATAAATACAGGAAATAATGGTATTATGAATCATATGGCTCTTTGAGCTTCTATATTAACAGTAAGATTCAAACTACCTGTTAACATTACAACAAGTAATATGGCGGAACTTAAAATTAATTCGTAACTAATTAATTGCGCAGTACTTCTAAGTGAACCAAGGAAAGCATATTTACTATTAGCACTTCAACCTGCTAATAATATACCATACGTAGCTAAAGAAGAAACAGCTAACATATAAAGAATACCTAAATTAAAATCACTTAAAGCTAGACCAGGTCCATATGGTATAACAAGATAACCTAGTAATGAAAATATTAAGGTAATAATAGGACCAAGGAAAAATAAAGCCAAATTGGCTTGTGTAGGTGAAACATATTCTTTTAAAAGAAGTTTTAAAGCATCAGCAAACGCTTGTAAAAGACCGTAGTATCCTACAATATTAGGACCTAATCTTCTTTGCATACTAGCCATTGTTTTCCTTTCGGCTACAGTCACATATGCTACTGTTAATAAAACTGGAACAGTAACCAATAGAACTTCTATTACAGAAATTAAAGTAGGTAAATATAACATTTTTTTTTTTATTTAATCTATATTTAATAAAAAAAAATTTTAGTATAAATTATATTTTATTAAATATTAGGTTAAAAATAATTTTTTGCATAGATAACTTCCACTTATATTTATTTTAAGAAAATAAAAAAAGATAAAAATATATCTATATATTATTTATTATTAATTTAATAGACATTATAGGGATATAATAAAATTAATTAAAACTAATTTTTTATCCTTTTTTCCCACTTTTTAATGCTTACCAATAAAAATTCTTATCCAAGACTTGAACTTGGACCTAGATATTAGAAGTATCCTGCTCTACCATTAAGCTAATAAGAGTAAAAAATTTTATAATTAAAATTTTATAAGCTACAATTAAGCAACGTATAATAATAAGAATGCCATCATAAGAGCAAATAAACCAGTAGCTTCTGCAAAAGCAAAACCTAATATAGCGTATGCAAATAATTGACCTCTTAATGAAGGATTTCTAGCTACACCTAAAATTAATGCACCGAAAACTACACCGATCCCTACACCGGCTCCTATTAAACCTGTAGTTGCTAATCCTGTTCCTATAATTTTTGCTGCTTGTATCATTTATTTATTTAAGTTCAATATCGTACTCTAGAAAATCTATGCTATTTTAAATCGTTACTATAATATATTAAATATTTATTGTTTTTAATTTTACAAATAATTTTAAAGTTAATTAATTGACATTACTATATTTTAAAATAATTTCAAAGCCTGAAATAAAAGGGTTATGGGGAATTGAACCCCCTTATTTAATATATGTAATAAAAATGTAGAACCATCTACAACATATCCCTTATATATATTATATACTATAAATATAAAAATATTATAATAAATACAAAAAAAATTTTTTACAAAAATTCTAAAATATAAATATTATGATATGATATTTATACTTTATACTTTAAAAATTATAATTACAACTTAAAAGTTGATTGTAAAGGAAGACTAACAAAAGCATGAGGTTTAGGTGGACTTGTTAAAGCTCACTCTAAAGAGTTATAACTTCTATTTAATAATGTTTGTAAAGTATCACTATAGAATTGTGGAGTTAATCAAGGATATCTACTTGTAGCTTTTCCTTCAACTAACTGTACATAAACTATGTGTAAAAATAATCATGTAGCTACCACACTTATAATACTTCCAAAACTACTTATTAAATTTCAACCAGCAAAGGCATCAGGGTAATCACTTATTCTTCTAGGCATTCCTTGTAGACCTAAGAAATGTTGTGGGAAAAATGTAACATTAACTCCTATGAAAAGTATTCAAAAGTGTACCTTACCTAACATTTTGTTATAGTCCAATCCTAACATTTTAGGTATTCAGAAATATCATGCACTAAATAATGCAAACACTGCTCCCATACTTAATACATAATGAAAATGAGCAACTACGTAATAAGTGTCATGGAATGCTATATCAAGAGAAGCATTAGCTAAAACAACTCCACTTAATCCTCCAATTGTAAACATAAATACAAAACCTAAAGCAAATAACATTGAAGGTGTTAATTGTAAAGATCCTCCATAACATGTTGCTAATCAACTGAATATTTTAATACCAGTTGGTACAGCAATAATCAATGTAGCAGCTGTAAAGTAAGCTCTAGTATCTACGTCTAAACCAACTGTATACATATGATGGCTTCAAACAACAAAACCTAATACACCTATCGACATCATGGCATAAACCATACCTAAATATCCAAACACACTCTTGTTCGAGCTAGCTGATATTGTAGTACTAATTATACCAAAACCCGGTATAATTAGTATGTAAACTTCTGGATGACCAAAAAATCAGAAAAGATGTTGGTAAAGTATAGGGTCACCACCACCTGCCGCTTCAAAGAATGAAGTGTTAAAATTTCTATCTGTTAAAACCATAGTAATCGCACCAGCTAATACAGGCAATGACAATAACAATAAAACAGCTGTAACAACTACAGCTCATCCAAATAAAGCTAATTTATGTAATCTTATACCTGGACTTCTCATATTAAGTATAGTAGTTATGAAATTAATAGCTCCTAATAAACTACTTATACCAGATAAATGTAGAGCAAATATAGCTAAGTCTACACTAGGTCCACTATGACTTTGTACTCCAGATAGAGGAGGATAAAGAGTTCAACCTGTACCTGCACCATTTTCTATACCACTAGCAAATAAAAATAATAATAAACTAGGTGGCAATAATCAAAAACTTATATTATTTAATCTAGGAAATGCCATATCTGGTCCCCCTACTAATAAGGGTAATAAGAAATTACCAAAACCTCCGATTAAAGCAGGCATAACCATAAAAAATATCATTAATATAGCATGAGCAGTAATGATACTATTATATAATTGATTATCCGCAATATATTGAACTCCTGGTCCACTTAATTCTAATCTTATTAGTACAGAAAAGGCTGTACCTAATAATCCTGAAAACAATGCAAATATAAGGTATAATGTCCCTATATCTTTTGCATTTGAAGATAAAAATCATCTTTCAGTTCATAATGATATACTAGTTTTTAAAACGGATAAATTTGAATGATTATTTTCTAACCGTTCATTTGTTATATTTCTCTCAAATGAAATAGAAGGGGAATGGAGATGGGAAGCAGGCAAACATTATGTCTACTACTCTATGCTTAATTAGTTATATAATATATAACCAGCAATAGGTAGGTATATTATTTAAAAGTTTTTACTATTAATAAAATCAATAGGACCTAAAATGTGCATTATTTAGGATTTACAAAACAGATTTAAATATATAATAAATTACATATTTAAAACCTTATAGTATTTATTACTTAAATAAAAAATAAGATATATAAGTAATAAATATTTTATTAAAAAAAGTACTCAGATTTGAACTGAAAATATGGAATAAACTTCCAATTTTTTTCCATAAACTGTACTTTTTAAAAATAATATAATTAAATTAGTATTATAATATTATATATTAATAAGTAACTATTTAGCTATTAGTTTTTAATTCTAAAATTGTTACATTTTTACCAATTTTATTATATTAAAATTATTTAATATGATTGTATATAATAAGCAATAATATCTGCATTATTTTATCTTTATAAAATACTTAATAATATATTAATCACTAATTACTATACCTTTGAAGAGAATCTATTAAAAATAGATAATTCAATTAAACTATTTTCTAATAAACTAATAAAAGGTACTATAATTAGATAATGAGAAAAATATATAACAGTACTTATTTGTCCAAATTCTATAAATGGAGACTCAACGTGTTTAGCACCTAAAACCATTAAAATTAAGAAATTAGCTACAAATATATAGAAAGCTATTTTACTTAAAGGTCTAAATTGTATACCTCTACTTCTACTTAAATCAGTAAATGGCATAGCTAATATAACTAAAATAGCACTAAACATAGCGATAACACCTAATAATTTATTAGGTATAGATCTTAATATAGCATAGAAAGGTAAAAGATATCATTCTGGAACTATAGCAGGAGGAGTTTGCATAGGATTAGCCATAACATAATTTTCACTATCACCTAATGCATTGGGCATAAAGAATACAAATACACTTAATATAATTATAAACATAAATATAGTAACTAAATCTTTGAAAACGAAATAAGGAGCAAAAGGTAATCTATCATAGTTACCTGAAATACCTAAAGGATTACCTGATCCTGCACTATCGTGAAGTGCTATTAAATGCATTAAAACTACAGCAGCTAATACAAAAGGTAAAAGATAATGTAAAGCAAAAAATCTGTTTAATGTAGCATTATTTACAGAGAACCCTCCTCAAAGAAATTCCACTATATCTTGTCCTATTCATGGTATTGCACTCATAAGGTTAGTAATAACTGTAGCACCTCATAATGACATTTGCCCATATGGTAATACATAACCCAGGAATCCTGTAACAATCATTAATAAAAATATAACTGTACCTAATGTTCAAACTAATGTTCTTGGCGATCTATATGATCCATAATATAATCCTCTACCTATATGTAAATATACTAAAAAGAAAAATGCTGAAGCAGTATTACTATGTAAATAACGTATTAATCATCCATTATTTACATCACGCATAATATGTTCTACCGAATTAAAGGCTTCTAATACACTAGGGTTATAATGCATAGCTAAAGTTACACCTGTAGCTATTTGTATAACTAAACAAAAAGCTAATAAAGAACCAAAATTTCATAAATAGCTTATGTTAGATGGCTGTGGTGAATCAATTACATAGGAATTAACCAATTTTAATAAAGGATGACTTTTGAAAATTCTCATTTTTTTTTATTTTTTATTCTTTTTTTTTTTCTAGAAATTAAATGGCAAGTGAAAATAGTTATCTAGTAGTTTAATTAAACTATATAAATTAAAAAGTGTATACTAACAGAAGTAGTTTTTTTTAAATTTAAATAATATCTATTACTTAAAAAAAAAGATCTTTATAACATATAACTAACTTTAAATTACTTATAAATTTAACATACATTAAAAAAAAGTACTATAATAGTACACTTACTATTAATTTTAACTTGTATATACTAATTATTTACAAACCTTACTTATAAGGCTTTAATATATAAACTAATAGTATTTTACAATATTTATTTTACAATAATACTGAAAAGTGCTAATAGAATTAATAATAATAAACTATTATCAGCTAAAGATAAATAAGGTATTAATATATAAAATATAAGACCTATTAAAATATACAAAGCATAACTTGTAATAACACCTGTATCTAAACTAGCTATATTTTTACTTAAAGTGATTAAACCTTTTTCTAGACCATATGGTCCTAATAATTCTACACTTCCTTTATCTAAAACTTTAGTAGTTTGCCCACCTAATTCTAAAATAAGACCAGTAACATATTTATTATAAAAAAATTCAATTAAAAAACGTTGATTAAAAAATCCAAATATGTTATAACCTAATCTAGAAAACTTAAATTTTAAAAGAATTTTAGGTAAAAATTCTGAAAGAATTATAGCTATTAAACTAAGAGAAAGTGTAAATACTAAGGGTAATAATTTAAACAATGTAGGTACAGCAAATTCTGTATCCAACATTATTTCATGAGTCGGATGAATATATAAACTATTATCAGCAAAGAAACTCGAACCTAATCCTAAAAAAATATCCTTAGTGATGTAACCAAAGAATATAGAAAAAATTGCTAATATAATTAAAGGTAAGCTCATAAATATATCACTTTCATGAGCATGTTTGTAATTAACAATAGGCCCATTAGGATTAGTTAAAAAAGTCAGATATAAAACTTTA
>Ga0209139_10000504_pt1 | contig 13672 bp, 8 predicted proteins | sample BogFormECP14_OM3_FD_188246 | JGI IMG/M metagenome (GOLD analysis project Ga0209139, IMG submission 188246) | Bog forest soil microbial communities from Calvert Island, British Columbia, Canada - ECP14_OM3 (SPAdes) (version 2) | ecosystem: Environmental > Aquatic > Freshwater > Wetlands > Bog ...
CCACCGTTGCCGCTCACCCCGAAGGCTCCGGCAGCACCTTGGGTGCCCATCATGCCGGGGCTGCCCAAGAAGGCCGCCGTCCCGGCGGTACCGCCGGCACCGCCGTTGCCGACCACCTGGCCGGCAACACCGCCGTTGCCGCCGTTGCCGCCATTGGCATCGGCGAGGTCGCCAGCAGCGCCGTTGCCGCCGGTGCCCAAGAAGCCGCCGGCCCCGCCGGCCCCGCCGTTACCGGCGTTGCCGCCGGCACCGCCGTTACCGCCGTTACCGCCGTTGCCCAAGGAGGTGGCATTGGTGAAGACACCGGTGGCGCCGGCGCCGCCGACCCCGCCGGCGCCGCCGCTGCTGAAGGAGCTAAGTGCTCCGACGCTGCCGCCGGCGCCGCCGTTGCCGCCCACGTCGCCGGTGCCGCCGTTGCCGCCGAGGCCGGTGCCGGCGCCGGCAAAGCTGCCCGGGGTGCCGGCATTGCCGGTCACGCCGCTACCGCCGGCGCCGCCGTCACCGCCGTTGCCGAAGAACAGCCCGCCGGCACTGAACGGGCCGGCGTCGCCGCCGGTGCCGCCTTGACCGAGCAAGTCGGTGGCACCATTGCCGCCGTTACCGAAGAACAACCCGCCGCCTTGACCATCGGCCGCCGTCAGCGTGCTGCCCCCGACTCCGTTAGCGCCGTTACAAATCAGCCCGCACTCGCCGACGGCGCCGGTGTTAGCGGGATCCGCGGCACTATTTGCGACTGCGGAGGGATCGGCCTGGGCAAACCACGCATTGAGCGAGCTGTCAACCTGCTGACCAAGCGGGCTGTTCATCCAGTCCTGCTCAAGTCCTTGAACGAAGGAGGACGACGAATCGGCCGCCGACGCCGCCGAGCCGGCGTCTGAGGCTGCCGGAGCTGCTCCCGAGAGCGCCGCGTCAAAGCTGCTGGGGTTGGAGAAATCGGTGGCCAGCGTGTCCCACCCGGCCGGGGTGCTCAGATCCCCCAGCAGCCCGCTCAACACACCAGGATCCAAGAAATCCGCCGGGTTGACCGAAGTCACTGCCGAACTGACGGCCGAGCCCACGGCCATGTCCAGGATGTCGTCGAAGACATCGGCCTTGGCCGTCGGCGCGCCCGCCAGGGGATAGAGCCCAAACGCCAGAAACGCCCCCGCACCGGCCCCCAGACCCGCCACACGCGCGCCGCGGCTCGCCTTGGCTTTCAGTGATCGACGATTCCGCTTGCTGCGCTGTCCAGCCATGGTCTTGCCTTCCCACCCAGAGTCGCTAGAGCCGACTGCTCTCAGCCCGGCTTAAGGTAACCCTTGGGTGGACGCCTGTCCGAAAAATTACGTTATTAATTCAAGATCACTTCAGAAATTTTGGTGGCTACCTGGCGTAGCAAGTCGGGGCTGGCACTGCCGTCCCAGAAAACACGGTGGTTTGAGCGGTCGCAGCAACTTTCGTAAAGATTTGATTGATTACACGGCGCCCGCGGGAAGACGCGGCGTGTCGCGGCTGAGCTAAGACCTAATGTCTCTCAGCCCAATCACATGCATAGCGAGGCTATTGATCTGAACTGCGCGCGCGATGGCCGTCAGCCAAGCCTGACCGGGGCGCTCGAGGTGTCCCGCGAAACGTCGTACAACCCACAACCAACGCATGAATAATTGGGTGGTTAAGTGCAGCACAGCCTGGGCACTTTAGATGGCAACCGCCGCCCCGGCGGAAGACAGGTCGACAATGTGAGCAAGAAAGTTGAGCCCACGGGGCTTTCGGGTGAGGCGCACGAGCGCATCAGCGCTGAGCTGGACCGCATCCGCGAACGACGCGATCGACTGGAGGCCGAGGTCAGGAACGACCGCGGCGCGGTCAGCGATCACGCCGACGCCGCCGACGCCATCCAGCGCGCCGATGAACTGGCCAGCCTCGACGAGCGGATCGTCGAACTCGACCGGCTGCTGCGAGCCGGGCCCGCGCCATCGGACGGGACCGGAACGCTGCCGTTCGGCACCGAGGTGAAGTTACGGTTCTCCGACGGCGCCGTCGTCAAGATGCAGGTGATTTCGGTGATCGAAGAGACAGCCATTGGCGGCGAAGCCGAGGCGCTGACCGCGGGCAGTCCACTGGGGCTGGCGCTTGTCGGACGAAAAGCCGGCGACAAGGTCACCTACACGACACCTCAGGGCGAAAACCAGGTCGAGCTGCTCGACGTGAAATACCCGACTTAGCCCGCTCAAGTCCCCCCGTAGACTTTCGGCCGATGGCCGAGATCGCGGCAAGCACGCAGCTCCCGCTCAAGACGCAGGTGTGGCGGTTCGTTGTCACCGGCGGACTGTCGGCGGTCGTCGACTTCGGCCTTTATGTCGCGCTGCTTCGGCTGGGCTTGCAGGTCAACGTCGCCAAGTCGATCAGCTTTATCGCCGGCACCACGACCGCCTACCTGATCAACCGGCGGTGGACGTTCCAGGCGCCGCCGAGCAAGGCCCGCTTCGTCGCCGTCTGCGTGCTCTACGCGCTCACCTACTGCGTCCAGGTCGGCATCAACTACCTCTTCTACCTCCAGTTCGCGAACGAGCCGTGGCGAGTACCGGCGGCTTTCGTGATCGCCCAGGGCACCGCCACGGTGATCAACTTCATCGTGCAGCGCTCGGTGATCTTCCGGCTGCGCTGAGCTGACCGCACGGCCGGGTACCCTTTTTGCTGATGTTTCCCACTGCTCCTAAGCGGCTGACCGGGTGGAGTCGCACCGCGCCTTCGGTGGCGCAGGTGCTGTCCACTCCGGATCCCGAGGTGATCGCCAAAGCGGTCACCCACGCCGCCGACGCCGGCGGCCGTGGCGTGATCGCCCGCGGCCTGGGCCGCTCCTACGGTGACAATGCCCAAAACGGCGGCGGGCTCGTCATCGACATGACGGCGCTGAACCGGATCCATTCGATCGACGCCGACACCCACATCGCCGACCTCGACGCCGGCGTCAACCTCGATCAGCTGATGCGCGCCGCGCTGCCGTTCGGGCTGTGGGTTCCGGTGCTGCCCGGCACCCGGCAGGTCACCATCGGTGGGGCGATCGCCTCCGACATCCACGGCAAGAACCACCACAGCGCGGGCAGCTTCGGCAACCACGTCCGGTCGATGGAGCTGCTGACCGCCGACGGCCAGATCCGCCACCTCACCCCGGACGGCGAGGAGGCCGAGCTGTTCTGGGCCACCGTCGGTGGCAACGGGCTGACCGGGATCGTCTTGCGCGTGACTGTGGAGATGACGCCAACGGAGACGGCGTATTTCATCGCCGACGGCGACGTCACCCACTCCCTGGACGAAACCATCGCCTTTCACAGCGACGGCAGCGAAGCGAACTACACCTACTCGTCGGCCTGGTTCGACGCGATCAGCGCGCCGCCGAAGTTGGGCCGGGCCGCGATTTCTCGCGGGTCGCTGGCAACCGTCGACCAGCTGCCGAAGAAGTTACAGAAGAATCCACTGAAATTCGATGCGCCACAACTGCTTACATTCCCCGATATATTCCCAAACGGATTGGCCAACAAGTACACCTTCGGTCCGATCGGCGAGTTGTGGTATCGCAAGTCGGGCAGCTATCGCGGCAAGGCCCAAAACCTGACGCAGTTCTATCACCCGCTGGACATGCTCGGTGAGTGGAACCGGGCCTACGGATCCGCAGGTTTCGGCCAATACCAATTCGTGGTGCCCACCGAGGCGGTCGAGGAATTCAAGGGCATCATGTACGACATCCAGCGCTCGGGCCACTACTCATTCCTCAACGTCTTCAAGCTTTTCGGCCCCGGAAACCAAGCGCCGCTGAGCTTTCCGATCCCGGGCTGGAACGTCTGCGTCGACTTCCCGATCAAGCCCGGGCTCAACGAGTTTCTCAACGAACTCGACCGCAGAGTGCTCGAGTTCGGCGGCCGGCTCTACACCGGTAAGGACAATCGCACCACCGCGGACACTTTCCACGCCATGTATCCGCGCATCGACGAATGGATCGCGTTGCGCCGCAAGGTCGATCCCTTGCGCGTCTTCGTCTCGGACATGGCCCGACGTTTGGAGCTGTTGTAAATGGTGCTCGACGCCGTGGGTAATCCCCAGGCCATCCTGCTGCTCGGCGGCACCTCCGAGATCGGACTGGCGATCTGCGAGCGCTACCTGCAGAACGCGCACGCGCGGATTCTGTTGGCCGCCATGCCCGACGACCCCGGCCGCGACGCCGCCGTCGCGCAGATGAAGGCCGCGGGCGCACGGTCGGTGGAACTGATCGACTTCGAGGCCACCGACACCGACAGCCATCCGAAAATGATCGCCGCCGCCTTCGCCGGCGGGGACGTCGACGTCGCGATCGTGGCGTTCGGGTTGCTCGGCGACGCCGAAGAACTCTGGCAGAACCAGCGTAAGGCGGTCCAGATCGCCGAAATCAACTACACCGCAGCGGTTTCCGTAGGTGTGCTGCTGGGTGAGAAGATGCGCGCGCAGGGTTTCGGCCAAATCATCGCGATGAGTTCGGCAGCCGGTGAGCGGGTTCGGCGATCCAACTTCGTCTACGGCTCCACCAAGGCCGGCCTGGACGGTTTCTACCTCGGTCTCGGTGAGGCGTTGAAGCCCAGCGGCGTTCACGTCCTGGTCATCCGGCCCGGCCAGGTGCGGACCCGGATGAGTGCGCACATCAAGGAAGCGCCGCTGACCGTCGACAAGGAGTACGTCGCAAACCTGGCGGTGACCGCGTCGGCCAAGGGCAAAGAACTCGTCTGGGCACCAGGCGCTTTCCGCTACGTGATGATGGTGCTGCGGCACATCCCTCGGCCGATCTTCCGCAAGTTGCCCATTTAAATGCGAAACGCGCTGGCCACGGTCGGCCACATGGCGTTCGCGATCGCGATTGCCACGGTGGTCTCGGTGATCTCGCTGATCGCCATCGCACGGGTGCAATGGCCCGCCTACCCGTCGTCGAATCAGCTGCACGCGCTGACGACGGTCGGCCAGGTCGGCTGCATCGTCGGACTGCTGGCCGCCGGCTGGCTGTGGAGACGTGGTCGTCGTCTGCTGGCCCGGCTGTTAGCGCTGGCGTTCGTGTCCGCGTTCTCGGTGGTCACGCTCGGCATGCCACTGGGCGCCACCAAGCTCTACCTGTTCGGCATCTCTGTCGACCAGCAGTTCCGCACCGAATACGTGACCCGGTTCACCGACAGCGCCGCGCTGCACGACATGACCTACGTCGGGTTGCCGCCGTTCTATCCGCCTGGCTGGTTCTGGATCGGCGGGCGAATCGCGGCGTTGACCGGCACTCCCGGCTGGGAGACGTTGAAGCCGTGGGCGATCACGTCGATCACGATCGCCGTTGCGGTGGCGCTGGTGTTGTGGTGGCGGATGATTCGCTTTGAGTACGCGCTGATCGTCACCACGGCGACCGCCGCGGTCACGCTGGCGTACAGCTCGCCGGAGCCGTACTCCGCGATGATCACCGTGCTGCTGCCACCCGTGCTGATACTGACCTGGTCGGGTCTGCGTAGCGGGACCCGATCGGGCGGGTGGGCCGCGGTGATCGGGGCCGGGATATTCCTGGGCTTCGCGGCGACGTTCTACAACCTGCTGCTGGCCTACAGCGCGTTCACCGTGGTGTTGATGGCGTTGCTGCTGGCGGCATCGCGCTGGCGCGACGGCATCAAGGCCGCGCTGGATCCGCTGGTCCGGCTGGCCGTCGTCGGCGTCATCGCGGCGGTCCTCGCGGCGACCACCTGGCTGCCGTTCTTGTTGCGCGCGGCGCGTGATCCGGTCAGCAACGCCGGCAGCGCGTTTCACTATCTGCCGGCAGACGGCGCCGAGTTGACCTTCCCGATGCTCCAGTTCACCCTGCTCGGCGCGCTGTGCATGCTCGGGACGCTGTGGCTGGTGGTCCGGGCCCGCTCGTCGGTGCGGGCGGCCGGCCTGGCCGTCGGTGTGCTCGCCGTCTACCTGTGGTCGCTGCTGTCGATGCTCACCACCCTGGCGCGCACCACGCTGCTGTCCTTTCGGCTGCAGCCGACGCTCACGGTGTTGCTGGCCACCGCCGGTGTCTTCGGCTTCATCGAAGTCACGCTCGCGCTGGTGGCCCGCGGGCGAGACCATGCCTGGGGCCGCAGCGTGCTGCCGGTAGCGACCGCGATCGGACTGGCCGGGGCGATCGCGTTCAGCCAGGACATCCCCGACGTGCTGCGACCGGACCTCACCATCGCCTACACCGACACCGACGGCCACGGCCAGCGCGGTGACCGCCGTCCGCCCAGCTCCGAGAAGTTCTACCCGTCGATCGACGCCGCGATCACCCGGGTGACCGGAGCGCCCCGCGACGAAACCGTCGTGCTGACCGCCGACTACAGCTTCTTGTCCTACTACCCCTATTGGGGTTTTCAGGGGCTGACCTCGCACTACGCCAACCCGCTCGCGCAGTTCGACAAGCGGGCGGCCGCGATCAAGAGCTGGTCGAAGCTGAAGGCTCCCGATCAGCTCATCCATGCGCTGGACACGCTGCCGTGGACGCCGCCGACGGTGTTCTTGATGCGCCACGGCGGCTCGGCCGGCGCGACAAGCGCCTACACGCTGCGGCTGGCCGAAGACGTCTATCCCAACCAACCCAACGTCCGGCGCTACACGGTGGAGTTCGACGCCACCTTGTTCGCCGACCCGCGGTTCACCGTCACCACCATCGGCCCGTTCGTGTTGGCCATCCGTAAACCCGGACCGCACGTCTGATGGCTACAGAAGCGACACCCGCCGAGCAATTACCATCTAGCTCCGTGAGCCGCGCCGTCGACGATGCAGAGCGAAGCGACGCTGAGGAGCGGCGCTCATCGACTGACGCGGGCGCCAACTACCGGATCGCCCGGGTCGTCGCCGTCGTCGCCGGTTTGCTCGGGGCCCTGCTGGCGATCGCCACCCCGCTGCTGCCGGTCAAACAGACCACCGCCCAACTGAACTGGCCGCAAAACGGCGTACTCGGAAGTGTTGACGCGCCGCTGATCGGCTACGTGGCCACCGACCTGAATATCAGCATTCCGTGCCAGGCCGCCTCCGGACTGGCCGGCGCCGGCAACGCAGGCAAGACGGTGCTGTTGTCCACCGTGCCCAAACAGGCGCCCAAGGCGGTGGACCGCGGCCTGCTGATCCTGCGCGTCAACGACGAACTGGTGATCGTGGTGCGCAACGTCCCGGTGGTGACCGCCCCGTTGAGCCAGGTGCTCGGCCCCGCATGCCAGCGGCTGACGTTCACCGCGCACGCCGACCGAGTCACAGCTGAGTTCGTCGGGCTGACCCAAGGACCCAACGCCGAACATCCCGGCTCGCCGCTGCGTGGAGAGAGAGGCGGCTACGACTTCCGGCCGCAGATCGTCGGTGTCTTCACCGATCTGAGCGGACCCGCGCCACCGGGTCTGAGCTTCTCGGCGACCATCGACACCCGCTACAGCAGCAGCCCGACCCCGCTGAAGATGGCCGCGATGATCCTCGGGCTGGTGCTGACCGCCGCCGCCCTGATCGCCCTGCACATCCTCGACACCGCCGACGGGACCCGGCACCGCCGGTTCCTGCCCGCGCGCTGGTGGTCGATCGGCGGGCTGGACGCTCTGGTCATCGCGGTGCTGGTGTGGTGGCATTTCGTCGGCGCCAACACCTCCGACGACGGCTACATCCTGACCATGGCCCGGGTGTCCGAGCACGCCGGCTACATGGCGAACTACTATCGCTGGTTCGGCACGCCCGAGGCGCCGTTCGGCTGGTACTACGACCTGCTGGCGTTGTGGGCCCATGTCAGCACCACCAGCATCTGGATGCGGTTGCCCACCCTGGTAATGGCGCTGACCTGCTGGTGGGCGATCAGCCGCGAAGTCATGCCCCGTCTGGGACACGCCGTCAAGCAGAGCCGGGCCGCCGCCTGGACCGCGGCCGGCATGTTTCTGGCCGTCTGGCTACCACTCGACAACGGGCTGCGGCCCGAGCCGATCATCGCCCTGGGCATCCTGCTGACCTGGTGTTCGGTGGAACGCGCGGTGGCCACCAGCCGGCTGCTGCCGGTGGCGATCGCCTGCATCATCGGTGCGCTGACCCTGTTCTCCGGGCCGACGGGTATTGCCTCAATCGGTGCGCTGCTGGTGGCGATCGGGCCGCTGCGGACCATCCTGCACCGCAGGATCAAGCAGTTCGGTGCGCTCCCGCTGATAGCGCCGCTGCTGGCCGCGGTCACCGTCACAGCCATCCTGATTTTCCGCGACCAGACGCTGGCCGGCGAGATCCAGGCCAGCATGCTCAAACGCGCCGTCGGGCCCAGCCTGAGTTGGTTCGACGAACACATCCGCTACGAGCGGCTGTTCATGGCCAGCCCCGACGGGTCGGTCGCCCGCCGCTTCGCGGTCCTGGCACTGGTTCTCGCGCTCGGCATCACGGTCGCCATGTCGTTGCGCAAGGGCCGCATTCCGGGCACCGCCGCCGGGCCGAGCCGCCGCATCGTGGGCATCACCATCATCTCGTTCGTCGCGATGATGTTCACGCCCACCAAATGGACCCACCACTTCGGGGTGTTCGCCGGGCTGGCGGGACCTCTGGGCGCGCTGGCCGCGGTCGCGGTGACATCCGTTGCGATGCGATCTCGGCGCAACCGCACCGTGTTCGCCGCCGTGGTGCTGTTCTTGGTGGCATTGTCGTTCGCCAGTGTCAACGGCTGGTGGTATGTGTCCAGTTTCGGTGTGCCGTGGTCGAATTCGTTTCCGGCGTGGCATTACGCCTTTGCCACCGCACTGCTAGGGCTGACCCTATTGGTGCTGCTGCTGGCGGCGTGGTTCCACTTCGTCGACCCGGATAACGGCCCGCCCAAAACCCACTATGGGGCACGCGTGGCCGGAATCATCCAGTCCCCGTTGGCAATTGCAACGTGGCTACTGGTGATGTTCGAGGTGCTATCGCTGACCCTGGCGATGACTGAGCAGTACCCGGCTTGGTCGGTGGGTCGGTCCAACCTCGAGGCGCTGACCGGCAAGTCCTGCGGACTGGCCGAGGACGTGCTGGTGGAGCAGGACGCAGGCGCCGGCATGTTGACGCCGGTGACGGGCCCGGCGAGCGACGCGCTGGGCGCCGGACTATCGGAAGCGTTCTCGCCCAACGGTATTCCCGCCGACGTCCGCGCCGACCCGGTGATGGAACGTCCGGGCGACCGCAGTTTCGTCAACGGCGATGAGAAGACCACCAACAATCAGGCCGGCACCGAGGGCGGCACCGCGCCCGCACCGGGAATCAACGGCTCGCTCGCCCAGCTGCCCTTCGGCCTGAATCCGGGCCGCACAGCGGTGCTGGGCAGCTGGCGCTCCGGCATCCAGGTGCCCGCTCACCTGCGGTCGGGCTGGTACCGGCTGCCCGCCAGGGACCAGGCGCGGCCGCTGCTGGTCGTGAGCGCGGCGGGGCGCTTCGATCCCCGCGAGGTCCAGGTGCAGTGGGCCACCGACGCCGAAGCGGCCGGCGGACACCCCGGCGGATCATTCCAATTCGCTGACGTGGGGGCCTCGCCGGCTTGGCGCAACTTGCGGTTGTCGTTGTCGGCCATCCCGAGTTCCGCCACCCAGATCCGCTTGATCGTCAACGATGAAGACCTGGCGCCCGAGCATTGGATCGCGGTCACACCACCGCGGATTCCGGAGCTCCGCACTCTGCAGGATGTGGTGGGCTCCGCGGACCCGGTGTTCCTGGACTGGCTCGTCGGGCTGGCATTCCCCTGCCAGCGAGCGTTCGGCCATCAAAACGGCGTCGACGAGACACCGAAATGGCGCATCCTGCCCGACCGGTTCGGCGCCGAGGCCAACTCACCGGTGATGGACAACAACGGCGGTGGCCCGCTGGGCGTCACCGAGTTGCTGGTGAAAGCGACCACGATGGCCACCTATCTGAAGGACGACTGGTCCCGGGACTGGGGCTCGTTGCAACGGTTGACGCCGTACTACCCGAACGCCGAACCCGCCCGTCTCGACCTCGGTTCGGCAACGCGGAGCGGCCTGTGGAGCCCGGCGCCGCTGCGGCAGTAGCGCTCTGAGATGCAGTGGTGCACCTTATGTCGTAGCGGTGAACGCTTGGATCAGTTCGGTGATGCCTTGCACGGCCTCCGACAGTGTCGGGGTTGGCGTGTCGAGGAAGCCGTAGAGGTATCCCGCCTCCCCGACCTCGCTCAACGACGGGTTTTGCACCAGAGGGATGATTTGGTACGTGTCTGGGTTTCCCAGATCGGCGATGAAGTCGCTAACCCCTTTCTGCAGGCCGTTGCCCAATGCGCTGAGAACATCGCCGAGATTCAGGTCAGTCGGAAACAATCCGGAAGTGCTGACAAGGTCGGCATCTCCCGACGCCCACCCCTGGTCGATACTGCCGTAGCCGAGGTTCACCAGGATTTGGGTGTCGGGTTCTAGTAGGTCATACAGGGGCTGCCCGATTATCGGGATCAACCGCAGGGGATCCAGCAGCGGCAGGCTCTCGGCCGGAATGATGTAGTAGTTCACCATGGTGTCCGCCGCCGTCGTCGGCAGTTGAATAGCGTCGCTGATCTGCTCGGGTGTGAGGCTCAGATAAGTGCCGTGTTCGTAGATGAAGCCCAACGCGGAGTTGAGGTCCGAGAGCAGGTCAACCGGATACTTCGGGAAATCAGCGACACCGTCGTATTCATGGGTGTAGACGTCTGTCGGGTACAGATCGTTCGGCGTTGCGACGTTGGCCGCCAGGTATTGCGGGGAAAGGTTGCTGCTCACCACCTCCGAGCCGCCGGCAGGGTTGTCCGGATCGCCGATCAGCACGAAGTGCACATCGTCGCTGGGCACACCCTGACCGGCAAGTTCACGCATTACCTCTGAGGAGATCGAGGCGCTCTGCGAGTAGCCAAACACCACGAGAGGGTTTTGTGGGCTCACGTCTCCGCTGTCGAACTTCTGCAGGATCGTGGAGTCGAGAATCTGCTCGCCCCGCGTCTCGGACGTGGGACTTACATCCTCCGGGGTGAATAACGATTGCAGAGCGCCGCCGAATCCGCGTGGCTGCAGATACAGCGCGTCGGCCGCATCGAGGTAGAGCTGACTCGGTTGCGGAATACTCGTTCCGCCCATCAGCAATGCCGTGCCATCCCCGAGCGGCAAGTCCGCACTTGTACCGTTGATGAGCTGCACCGCAATCGCGCGCATGCCATTTACCGGCGATTCCGGCGATACCGGTGATGAGCCGGCGATCACGATGGCGGCGACACCCAGAAGGCAACCGGAAACTCGCAATGTCGGATCCTTTCGCGAGATCCCCGAGATCACCTGACGGTACTCGCGCCGGGCAGGTACCGCGCCTGATTCCGGAGTGGCTACGCAAGCGTCAACGCCGGCGGCCACGCGCCTATCTACCGGTTAAAACGCGACCTGTCGCCGTCCGGCACGAAACGCGGTGACGCAGGCGGTCAGGGCCAGCAAGGCGAACACGGTAAATGCCCAGCGAGCGGCCGAGACACCCCCGCCATCGGAGATGTTCACCACGACACCGGCCAGCCCGGCGCCGAACGCACCGAAAATCAGCTGCACGGAGTTGATCGCTGTGGCGGCGGCGGCGCCCTCCGCGGGATCGTCGACATCGCCCATTGCCCACGCCGACAGGTGCGGATAGGCGGCACCGATCCCGACCCCGACGGCCAGCAACCCCGTCGCGCACAGGATGACGACTCCCACCGGTGCGCCTTGAACGTGTGTTGCCCCAGCCAGCGCCAACCCGATCGCCATCACCACCGGTGCCGCGATCACCACACCCACGATCGAGCGGGCCTTGTTCAGTGAGCCGCTGCCCAGCCCGCTGATCGTCCAGCCGATCGACAACGCCGCGCCCAACAGCCCCGCCATGATCGGGCCCAGATGCGCGAGCCGCTGACCGAACAGCGGGACATAAAGGTCAACCTTGGTCGCGGCAACCAATAGACCCAGGGTTAGGTAGACCCACTTCAACGGGCCGAATCCGAAGACACTGGCGGGCAATACCGCCGTGGTCATCCGCCGATCAACGACAAGAAACGCACCCACCATCGCGGCGCCGACAGCGAGCAGAGCGGCAGTCGCGACGGTGTTGTGTGGAAGCGACGCCACGCTGACCGCCAGTGCGGCGGCGCCTAGCAGGATGATCGACGGGACGGGAACCTGCGACGCCGGGCGAGTTCGGTCCTGCTCGGAGTTGCCTACCGACAGCACGCCCGGTGCCAGCACCGCCATCGCCATGCTCAGCATGGCCAGCAAGCCGAACGCCCACCGCCACGCGCCGAACTGCGCGAAAACACCGCCCAGCGCGGGGCCGAGCAACGCACCGACACCCCACGTCGCAGACGCCATCGCCGCACCGCGGCTCCACAGGTAGCGCGGCAGCACCGCGTTGATCACCGCGAAACTCAGGCCGCACAGCAGGCCGCCCGCCAGCCCCTGCAAAAAGCGGCCCGCCAGCAACACCTCCATGTTCGGTGCCGCCGCGCAGACCACACTGCCGGCGGCCAGCACCGCGAAGCCCAGCAGATAGCAGACGCATGAGCCGACGCGGTGAAGTAAAGAATTCACGGTCGCCGCTGCGACCACCGACCCGACGAGGTACAGAGTCGTCACCCACGAATAGATCCGCTCGCCGCCGATTTCGTTGATCGTGCTGGGCAGCATGCTGATCGTCAGGAATTCGTTGGTGGAATAAAGCACCACGCCCCCGGCGACCACAGCCGACGTTCGCAGATACTGCGAGCTCCATAACTCACGCCAGTGGCCGGCGGTGAATTGTTTCGAATCCGTTAATTGCACCACCGCTGGCCCACTAAACCATGTTCAGGCGAAGGAGTCGAACCCCGTTGGAAGGTCCGTCCGGCATCTTGGCCGGGCCCAACCAGCGGCCGGCGCGAGGACCTGCACCGTCGTCGGGTGGCGCCGTTTAGATCACAACGGGACTTGATCGAGCTTGTCCAGCCCGCCACGCGGGCTGCATCGTCGCCGACTCGAGCCGATTGTCCGGCTCCTCCCCAGCCCGCCACGCGGGCTGCATCGTCGCCGGACGAACGCAGTCGCCTACCATCGTCCCTCGTGCCCCACGACGAAAGTGAGCGATCGACGCGTCAGCTGGCGCGGTGGATCGCCGTCATCGCGGGGATCGTGGGGGCGTTGCTCTGCGCGGTGGTCCCGCTGCTTCCGGTGAAACAGACCACCGCGACGATCCTCTGGCCGCAGGGCCTCACCGACGGGCATGTGACCGATATCACCGCGCCGCTGGTATCCGGGGCGCCGCGAGCGCTGGACATCTCCATTCCCTGCGCGGCGATGGCCACGCTGCCCGCCGACGGCGGCCTGGTGCTTTCGACGCTGAAATACCTGATGCGGACCGATGTCCACACCTTCGCGTTCTCCGTCGCCGCCAATGCGATTCTGTCGTTCTTTCCGTTCGTCGTGCTGCTGATGACCTTGATCCGCCGGGTTTTTCGCTCGCGCGTCATGGCCGACGTAATCGTGCAACTGCTGCGCGACTACCTGCCCGCCGGTCAGGACTTTGTCATTCGCAATCTGGAAGCCATGGTCAACTCCCGCCAGCGCGTGCAGTTCGCGTCCCTGATCATTCTGCTGGTGACGTCCTCGGGAGTTTTCCTGCCGCTGGAAGTTGCCCTGAACCGCGTGTGGCGCTTCGAAAAGAACCGCTC
>Ga0209139_10000505_pt1 | contig 13659 bp, 12 predicted proteins | sample BogFormECP14_OM3_FD_188246 | JGI IMG/M metagenome (GOLD analysis project Ga0209139, IMG submission 188246) | Bog forest soil microbial communities from Calvert Island, British Columbia, Canada - ECP14_OM3 (SPAdes) (version 2) | ecosystem: Environmental > Aquatic > Freshwater > Wetlands > Bog ...
CTTCGGCGACCCGGGCGGCGAACAGGGGATCGTCGAGTAGGCCGGAGTCGGCGGCGCGCTGTTTGACATCGGCAATCCGGACTTTGGTGCGGCCTACCTGGGCGATGCCGTTTCGCTCATTGCCCAACAGGAATTTCGCGTAGCTCCAGCCCTGATTCTCTTCTCCGACAAGCTGATCGGCGGGTACCCGGACATCCTCGAAGAACACCTCATTGACCTCGACGCTGCCGTCGATCAATTTGATCGGGCGCATCGTGATGCCGGGGGTGTCCAGATCGATGAGCAAAAACGAGATGCCGGCCTGCTTTTTCGGTGCCTGCGGGTCGGTGCGGACCAGGCAGAAAATCCAGTCTGAGTATTGGCCAAGCGTCGTCCACGTCTTCTGCCCATTGACGACGTAGCTGTCGCCGTCGCGCAATGCGGTGGTGCGCAGCGATGCCAAATCCGAGCCGGCCTCCGGCTCGGAGAACCCCTGGCACCACCAGATGTCGAGGCTGGCCGTCGGAGGGAGGAACCGTTGCTTGATCTCTTGTGAGCCGAACTCGGCGATCACCGGGCCGACCATCTTGGCGTTGAAGTTCAGTGGCTCCGGCACGCAGGCCAGCTGCATCTCGTCCAGCCAGATCTGATGCTGGGCCGGCGTCCAGTCCTTGCCGCCCCATTCGACGGGCCAGCCGGGCACCGCAAGCCCGTGTTCATTGAGGATTTTGTGGCTGGTGGCGAGGTCGTCGCGGCCGAGTCCTTCGCCCGAGCGGGTCCGCTCGCGGATTTCCGCCGGAATCTTCGTCGTGTAGAAGGTGCGCAGCTCGTCGCGGAAGGCGGCTTCGTCCGATGTGAGCGCCAGTTGCATGGCAGTCTCCTCTGCTGGATCCGACGGTCCTTGCCGTGCACGTTATCCGTTTGGCCAACCAACCAGTCAGGCGGCTCGGTGATCAGGCGGTTATGCACAGCCGGCCGCCTGTCCACAGCCGGTACCGGCAGGCCCCGCGACGGGCCCGCCGCGACGGTCGGCGCACCTACGGTCGGCGCATGCGCACAGAACTGCCCGCCGAGCGATTGCATCGTCGACTCGGCGCCGAACCGGACGCCGACGCCGACGACACCGATGCCGACACCGACCCGAACTCTTTGCTGCCGCGGTGGCTTCCGGACGGCTCCGCCGGGGGTGCCGGCGGCTGGATCGCCAAGGTGCGTGCCGACCCGGGCCGCGCCGGCGCCGTCGCATTGGCCGCGATAGCCGCGATCGCGGTGCTCGTCGCCATCTTCACGCTGATGCGAGACCAGCCCGCGCCGGTTCGATCGGCGAAACTGCCGCCGGTCGAGGCGGTGTCGTCGTCGACCCGCGGCCCGAGCCCGGGTGCGACGACCAAGCCGGACCAACCGGTCGTGGTCAGCGTGGTGGGCCTGGTGCACACCCCCGGGCTGGTCACGCTGGCGCCGGGCGCGCGGATCGCTGACGCGCTCAAAGCTGCCGGCGGCGCGACGGACGGTGCCGACACCGTTGGACTCAACATGGCCCGCCAGGTTGATGACGGCGAGCAGATCGTGGTCGGGATCGCACCCGTCAAGGGGCAGCCGCCGGTGTTGGGCAGTTCGGCGACCTCCGGCACGGCCGCCCCGGGCCCGCCGGGCACGGGCTCTCATCCGGGGCGTCCGGACAAACCCGGACGGCCTGCGGCGGTCAACCTGAACACCGCAACGGTGCAGCAGTTGGATGCGCTGCCCGGGGTCGGGCCGGTGACGGCGGCTGCCATCGTGGCCTGGCGCGATGCCAACGGCAAGTTCACCAGCGTCGACCAGCTCGCCGAAGTCGACGGCATCGGCCCCGGCCGTCTGGAAAAGCTGCGCCCGCTGGTTCGTGTCTAAGACCGGTGCAGCACCCCTCCGGCGGCGACGCCGCGGCGCCGCGGCTCGACGCGCGTATGGTGCCGGCCGCGTTGACGAGTTGGGCCGTGACCGCGGCGGGCATCTGGTGGCCGATCGGCAGTCTGGTCGGGTCGATGTGCACGGCGGGGAGTGTGTTCGGCGTTCTGCTGTGGCGCGCCGCACACCGAAGCCCGCGGACGCGGGCCATCGGCGTGGGCCTCGTCGCCGTTGGTGTCGTCGGCGCGGGCTTCGGGTTCGCGATCGCGTTGCGCGCCAACGCAGTCGCTCGCCACCCCGTCGCTGCGGCGTTCGGAACGGCGGCGCAGGTGATGGTCACGCCCAGTGAAAGCGCATTGTCGGTGGGCCGCGGCCGGCTGATGTTCCGTGCCACGTTGCAGCAATTCGGAAACGACCAGATCTCTGGCCGCGTGGTGGTTTTCGCGCCGGCCCGCGACTTCAGCCCGGTGATGGTCGGTCAGCCGATGCGCTTCCGCGCCAGAATCGCTCGCCCCTCTCGACGTGACCTGACGGTGGCGGTGGTGATCGCGATCGGGGAGCCGACGTTGGGTCACGTCGGGCCGGTGCACCGGGCTGCGCACGCAGTCCGCGCGGCGTTCGCTGTCGCAGCTCGCCAAGTGCTGCCCGCAGACCAAGCGGCGATGCTTCCCGCGCTGGTGCTCGGCGACACGTCGACGGTGACCACAACGACCAGCCAAGAATTCCGCGCGGCCGGATTGACGCACCTCACAGCGGTTTCCGGGGCCAATGTCACGATCGTGTGCGGAGCGGTGCTGTTCACGTCGCGGCTGATCGGGCCGCGGGCGGCGGTAGCGCTGGCCGGTGCCGCCCTGGTGTTGTTCGTCATCGTGGTGCAGCCCACGGCCAGCGTGCTGCGCGCGGCGGTGATGGGCGCGATCGCGCTGGTGGGCTTGTTGTCTTCGCGTCGGCGGCAAGCCATTCCGGCTCTTGCCGCTACCGTGCTGGTGCTGATGGTCGTCACCCCTCAACTGGCCGTCGACGCGGGCCTCGCGTTGTCGGTGGTGGCGACGGCGGCGCTGGTGGTTATCGCGCCGATCTGGTCGCGGCGTCTGGTGGCAGCAGGCTGGCCCAAGCCGTTGTCGGACGCGGTCTGCGTCGCGTGTGCCGCGCAGTTGGTGACGGCACCGCTGATCGCCGGGATCTCGGGTCGGGTGAGCCTGATCGGCGCCGCAGCCAATCTTGCAGTGGCGGCGCTGATCGCGCCGATCACCGTGCTGGGTAGTGCGGCGGGCGCACTGTGCTTGTTCTGGCCGACCGCGGCGCAACTGCTGATCCGGTTCACCGGGCCCGAACTGTGGTGGGTGCTGCGGATCGCGCATTGGGCAGCCGGTGTGCCCGCCGCCAGCATGCCGGTTCCGTCCGGGGTTCCCGGTGTCCTGCTGGTCGGCGCCGCCGCGGTCCTGACCGCGGTGTTGTGGCGGCGGCGCTGGTTTCGGGCCGGGATGGCGGTCGCAGCCGCCGGGCTCCTCGCCTGGTCGCTGTCGGGTCTGTTGGTAGGGGCCGGCGGGGCTGTCGGCCGCACATGACACGATCGAAGGCGTGAGCCAGCAGGTTTCGGCATTGCATCTGGTGCTGGGTGATGAGGAGCTGCTGGTCGAGCGCGCCGTCGCGGACGTGTTGCGGGCGGCGCGGCAGCGGGCCGGCACCGACGATGTTCCGGTGAGCCGGCTGCGGGCCGGCGAAGTCGGTGTCTACGAGCTGGCCGAATTGCTGAGCCCGTCACTGTTCGCCGACGAGCGGGTGGTCGTCTTGGAAGCCGCCGGTGAGGCGGGTAAAGACGCCGCGGATTTGATCGCGAACGCCGCCGCGGACATTCCGTCGGGCACCGAGCTGGTGGTCGTGCACTCAGGTGGCGGACGAGCCAAGGCGCTGGCCGGTCGGCTGCGCGCGCTTGGCGCGCAAGTTTATCCGTGCGCGCGGATCACAAAGGCCAGCGAGCGTGTTGACTTCGTCCGCAAGGAGTTTCGCGCGTTGAAGGTCAAATCCGACGACGACACGGTCAGCGCGCTGCTGGATGCGGTGGGCTCCGATATCCGCGAACTCGCCTCGGCCTGTTCACAATTGGTCGCCGACACCGGTGGCCACGTCGATGTCGCCGCGGTGCGGCGCTATCACGGTGGCAGGGCCGAGGTGAAGGGATTCGACATCGCCGACAAGGCGGTGGCCGGTGACGTCGAAGGGGCGGTCGAGGCGCTGCGGTGGGCGATGATGCGCGGCGAGCCGCATGTGGTGTTGGCCGACGCGTTGGCCGAGGCCGTGCACGCCATCGGTCGGGTGGGTCCGCTTTCTGGTGACCACTACCGGCTGGCCGCCGAAGTCGGGATGCCGCCCTGGCGGGTGCAGAAAGCGCAGAAGCAGGCCCGGCGCTGGTCGCGCGACATGGTGGCTACTGCGATGAGATTGGTGGCGGCGCTGAACGCGGACGTGAAGGGCGCGGCCGCCGATGCCGACTACGCGCTGGAAGCGGCGGTGCGAAAAGTCGCCGAGCTAGTGGCCGGTGATCCGGGTCGCTAGAGCTCAGAGCTTGTTGAGGGCGTGCGCCAGCGCAGACTTCTTGTTGGCCGCCTGGTTCTTGTGAATCACGCCGTTGCTGGCCGCCTTGTCCAACTTGCGGCTGGTGGAGACCAGCAGTTCGGCGGCCTTGTCCTTCTCGCCGGCGGCGGCGGCCTCGCGGAACGCCCGGACAGCCGTGCGAAGCGACGACTTCACCGACTTGTTGCGCAGTCGGGCGCGCTCGTTCGTACGGTTGCGCTTCTGCTGCGACTTGATGTTGGCCACGCGTTAATTCCTTCGCAAATTTCAAGCGGCTTGTAGTGTCACGTCTTGCCCCAGCGTCTCGGCGCTTAGGCAGCGAGTGTTGAGGGTATCAGTCCGCGGTGCATTCCCCCAAAGCAGAAGCTCTTGGCCTGCAGAAACGGCGTGCGTGATGCAGCATGGCAGGGTGGCCCTTCGAACTGTGCCCGTCGAGACGAGGCGGGAACCGCGCAGCGAAAAGCCGCCGTCGCAGCGCTACGAGCCGATCTTCGACGGCTACAACTCCGCCAGCAGTTACGGCGAGGCCTTCGATGAGATGTTCGACGCCCAGGGCAACGTTCGCGGCCCGTACAAGGGCATTTACGCCGAGCTTGCGCCGTCGGATGCTTCCGACCTAGAAGCGCGTGCCGAGGCGCTCAGCCGGGCATTCAGCGATCAGGGCATCACGTTCTCGCTGTCCGGTCAGGAGCGGCCGTTTCCGCTGGATCTGGTCCCTCGGGTGATCTCCGCCGCTGAGTGGACGCGGTTGGAGCGCGGCATCACCCAGCGGGTCAAGGCCCTCGAGTGCTATCTCGACGATATCTACGGCGACCAGGAGATCCTCAACGACGGAGTGATCCCGCGCCGGCTGGTCACCTCCTGTGAGCACTTCTACCGCCAGGCCGCCGGCATTGTGCCGCCCAACGGCGTGCGTATTCACGTCGCCGGCATCGACCTGATCCGCGACGAAAAGGGGAGCTTCCGCGTCCTGGAGGACAACCTGCGCTCGCCGTCGGGGGTGTCCTACGTGATGGAGAACCGGCGCACGATGGCGCGGGTCTTTCCCAACCTGTTCGCCACCCACCGGGTGCGCACCGTCGACGACTACGCGGCGCACCTGCTGCGCGCGTTGCGCAAGTCGGCGGCCACCAACGAGGCCGACCCGACCGTCGTCGTATTGACCCCGGGGGTGCACAACTCGGCGTACTTCGAGCACTCGCTGCTGGCCCGGCAGATGGGCGTCGAGCTGGTTGAAGGCCGCGACCTGTTCTGCCGCGACAACCAGGTGTACATGCGCACCACCGAAGGAGAACGTCAGGTCGACGTCATCTACCGGCGCATCGACGACGCGTTCCTGGACCCGATGCAGTTCCGCCCCAATTCGGTGCTCGGCGTGGCCGGCCTGCTCAACGCCGCCCGAGCCGGCAACGTGGTGATCTCCAGCGCCGTCGGCAACGGGGTCGGCGACGACAAGCTCGTCTACACCTACGTGCCGACGATCATCGAGTACTACCTCGGCGAGAAACCGCTGCTGGCAAATGTGGACACCTTCCGATGCTGGCTGGACGACGAACGCGAGGAAGTGCTCGACCGGGTCGGCGAACTGGTGATCAAGCCGGTCGAGGGGTCCGGCGGCTACGGCATCGTGTTCGGCCCGGAAGCCTCCAACAAAGAGTTGAGCGTGATCAGTAAGAAGATCCGCGACGACCCGCGGGGCTGGATCGCGCAACCGATGATGCAGCTCTCGACGGTCCCGACACAGATCGACGACACGCTGACACCTCGTTACGTCGACTTGCGTCCGTTCGCGGTCAACGACGGCGACGACGTCTGGGTGTTGCCCGGCGGTCTGACGCGGGTGGCGCTGGTCGAGGGTTCGCGGGTGGTCAACTCCAGTCAGGGCGGCGGCTCCAAGGACACCTGGGTGCTCGCGTCCCGCACCTCAGCGGCCGACCGCGAGCTGGGCGCCGCCGAGATTGTGCGGTCGCTGCCTAAACCGGTGACCACATCCAACAGCGACTCGGACGGCGAAAAAACTACGCAACAGCAGCAACAGTCGCAGCTGCGCCCGACGCGGGAGCAGCCCGCTCAGCAGCAACAGCAACAGCAGCAGCAGCAGCAACGGGCGGTGATCCGCTGATGCTGGCCCGCAACGCCGAAGCGCTGTACTGGATCGGTCGCTACGTCGAGCGCGCCGATGACACCGCGCGCATCCTCGACGTGACCATCCACCAACTGCTGGAGGATTCCAGCGTCGACCCTGACCACACCTCCCGAGTCCTCTTGCACGTGTTGGACATTGAGGCGCCGGACACCCAGTTGGACGTCTGGTCGCTGACCGACCTGGTGGCATTTCGGCGCAACACCGCGGGCGGCTGCTCCATCGTCGACGCCATCTCCGCGGCGCGGGAAAACGCGAGGTCTGCCCGGGAGGTGACGTCCACCGAGACCTGGGAATGCCTCAACACCACGTTCAACGCGCTGGGCGAACGTGAACGCGCCGCTAAACGCCTTGGCCCGCATGAGTTTTTATCGTTCATCGAAGGCCGCGCCGCGACGTTCGCCGGCCTCGCCGATTCGACGCTGTCACGTGACGACGGATACCGCTTCATGATGCTGGGCCGTGCGATCGAGCGGGTGGACATGACGGTGCGGATGTTGTTGTCACGGGTGGGCGACAGCGCGTCCTCGCCGGCGTGGGTGACGGTGCTGCGCTCGGCGGGCGCGCATGACACCTATCTGCGCACGTATCGCGGTGTGCTGGACGCCAACCGGGTCGTCGAGTTCATCCTGCTCGACCGGCTGTTCCCGCGTTCGGTGTTCTATTCGTTGAAGTTGGCCGAGCACAATCTTGACGAACTGCTGCACCGTTCGCACAGTCGGGTCGGTTCTACCGCCGAAGCGCAGCGGCTGCTCGGCCGAGCGCGCAGTGAACTCGAATTCATTGGGCCGGGTGTGCTTCTTGAATCGCTGGAGACGCGGCTGGCCAGCCTGCAGAAGTCGTGTTACGACGTCGGAGAAGCGTTGGCAGTACAGTACTTTCATGCTGTGCCATGGGTCGCCTGGTCTGACGCCGCCCAACGTGAGCCGCTGCCGGCGAAGAAGGGGAAGAGCTGATGTGGCGGCTGCGGGTTCTGCACGCCACCGGATATGCCTATCCGTCGCCGGCCACGGCCTCCTACAACGAAGCCCGGCTCACGCCACGCTCCGACTCCCGGCAAAACGTCGTCCTCAACCGAATCGAAACCGTCCCGCCGACCAGGTCATACCGCTACATCGATTATTGGGGCACCGCAGTCACCGCATTCGACTTGCATGCACCGCACACCGAGTTGACCGTCACGGCCTCGTCGGTGGTGGAGACCGATCGAGCCGAACCGCCGACCGAAAAGGTCACCTGGGCCGACTTGCACAGCGAATCGGTGGTCGATCGGTTCGACGAGGTGCTTCGCGCAGGCCAATACACGCCGAGGAGCAAACGCCTCACCGCCGTCGGTAAGCGGATCGCCAAGTATCACGAACCCGCCGAAGCCGTTGGCGCGGCGGCGGAATGGGTGCGCAGCGAACTGGACTACGTTCGGGGCACCACCGGTGTGCACTCGTCGGGCTTGGACGCATTGCGCGAGGGCAAGGGCGTCTGCCAGGACTTCGTCCATTTGTCGCTGATTGTGTTGCGCGGCATGGGCATTCCTGCTCGCTATGTGTCCGGTTATCACCACCCCAGCTCTGAAGCGGTGGTCGGGGACACCGTCGACGGGCACAGCCACGCCTGGATCCAGGCCTGGACCGGAAGTTGGTGGGATCTCGACCCCACCAACGACAGCGAGATCACCGAGCAGTACGTCAGTGTCGGGGTAGGCCGGGATTACTCTGACGTGTCCCCGCTGAAGGGCATCTACTCCGGACAGGGCGCGACCGACCTCGACGTCGTCGTCGAAATCACCCGACTCGCGTAGTGGACGCATCGCGCCAACATGATGGACCGTCGTTGGCGCTCGTTGCCGCGATCTGCATCGGGCTGCTCTTCGGTGGTATCGCGATTGGAGTCGCGCTCGGCGGCGTGATGCCGCTGCCCTACGGACCGGTCGCCCCGATCCAGCAGTACGTCCGCGCCGAGCCGACAGCGGTGCAGGTGATCGCGGTGGCGGTGTTCGCATCGTCGGTGCCGCTGGCCGTTTATGCGGCGACGGCCAGTGCCCGGTTGCGTCACCTCGGGGTCGGCGCCCCGACAGCGACGATCGCGTTGACGGGCGGAATCGTGGCGGCCGGCGCGCTTGGCCTGACCGGTTTGCTGGCCTGGACACTGTCGCGGCCGGAGGTCAGCGGCGACACCGCCCTAGTCAGCACGCTTTATTACTTGGTGTTTCTGGTCGGCGGCGCCGGGCACATCGTGGCGTTGGGCCTTCTTATCGGCGGCATGGCGATGCCCGGCGTTGAGTCGAGGCTGTTGCCGCGGCCGCTGGCCCGGGCCGGCCTGGCGATCGCGGGGCTTTGCGAATTGACGACGCTGGTGCTGGTCTGGCCGGAGCTGGGCCCGATCCTGCCGGTCGCCCGAGTTTCGGCACTGGCCTGGCTGGTGGTGGCCGGCGCACGGCTACCGTTGCAGTGCAACGACATTCGAGCGCAGTAAGTCATCCGCTCGGGGTCACCTCGACCCGGTGCAGGTCGTTGCCGAGTTCGATCCGCCCGTCGAATTCGGTGGCTGCCAGTGCACGCCACTGCTCCTCCTGGCCGGGCGCGATAGTCGGCACGTAATGGGTCAGCACCAACGTGCCGACCCCGGCGCGTGTGGCGGTGGCGGCCGCCTCTTGCACCGACGAGTGGTAGTCACACACGTCTTTCATGCGCTGCACCGGCAGCGGGGCTATCAGCTCCTTGCGGACGACGGTGTGCACGAGAGCGCCTGCGCCTGTGGCGAGTTCATCGAGGCTCTCGCACGGCACGGTGTCACCCGCCAGCACCACCGAAGCGCCACCGGCTTCGATGCGAAACCCGATCGTCGGCGCCACCGGCCGGTGATCGGTAGGTGCCACCCGGATCGACACACCATCGCGGTCCCATACCGGGCCGTCGGTGTATTCGTGTACTTCGACTGGTGGTGGGGCGGTCAGGTCGTCGTGGTGTGCGATCCGGTAGCCGATGTCGGGACCGAAGGCGTTCAGCGTCGCTTCGACGACCGCCGCGGTCCCGGGCGGGCCGATGATCGGGAACGGCGCGGGATCGGGCGCGAATGTGGTGATCCAGCGGGTGATCACCACATCGCCGAGATCGGCGATGTGGTCGCTGTGCAGGTGGGTGAGCAGCAGAGCCGATAGACCAGTGGCGGCCACACCGATCGCCGCCGCGCGTTGCAGCACGCCGCGTCCGCAATCCACCAAAAATGTTTGCCCGCCGGCCCGCACCAGGGTGGCCGGTCCGGCGCGATTCGGGTCGGGGATGGGACTGCCGGTGCCGAGCAGGGTGATTTCGATCATGGTTCCAGGTATGTCATAAATCTTGCTGCTGACCTGGACATTGACCGAATTTTCACGAGCTGCTTTCACGATGACCGATCTCGCCGTAGCCTGGTGTGAACCGGATCACAATCGGCGGGAGGCCTTGATGCGGATTGCAGATGTGTTGCGGAGCAAGGGCGGCTCGGTGATGACGATCAACCCTGACGCAACGGTGACCGAACTGCTGGCCGGGCTCGCCGGCCACAATATCGGCGCCATGGTGGTGACCGGGCCCGACGGTGTCGCCGGCATCGTCTCCGAGCGTGACATTGTTCGCCAGCTGCACGCCCACGGGGCTTCGGTGCTCTCCCAACCGGTCTCGTCAATCATGACCGCGGTGGTGTCGACCTGTAGTAAGTCCGACACGGTGGACAGCCTGACCATGCTGATGACCGAAAACCGGGTGCGGCACGTGCCGGTAGTCGAGGACGGAAAGTTGATCGGCATCGTCAGCATCGGCGACGTCGTGAAGACGCGGATGGAGGAGCTGGAGACCGAGCACGAGCAGCTCCAGTCCTACATCACCCAGGGCTGATCACTCAGCTCCAGGAGTAGTCGCTTCGTAGGCGGGCGGCCACCAGGTCGAAGACGGCGCGTTCCAGGATTGCGCCTTCGCGGCGGATGCCTTCTTCGGGGACGTCGAGCACCCGGTCCAGTCGCACCCAGCTTTGTCTGCCCTCGTCATCCCAGCTGCCGCTGCCGATGGCCACCCAATCCCGGTCGGCGGCGTGTCCTTCCTGACTGGACATCATCAAGCCGAGCAGCGTCTGCTGGTCGCGGCCCACGACCAGCACCGGGCGGTCCTTGCCGCGGGTGGGATCTTCCTGGTAGGTCACCCATGTCCACACGATTTCGCCGGGGTCGGCCCGACCGTCCAAATTGGGGGAGTAGACCAGCTTGCGGGCCCGATGCGCGGTGGGAGCGCTGTCGCGGGTCACCGGGCGGCCCACGGTGATCTCGGCCGGCGCTTCGGACGCGGTGCCGACGATCACATCCAACGCGATCTTGATGCCGCGCTGTACAGTCGGCGACTGCTGTAGCTGACGGATCAACTCCGGTGCTTCGTTGAACACCAGATTCTCGAGGTTCTTCTGGAACCGCTGCAACGTCTTCCACTGCGACGCCATGTTCGCAGCATAGGACGTTCCGGCAAGACAGTTGGTCGCACGAGGCTGCCGGCACAGCGGAGCTTATGACTCGTGCCCGGTGAGTGGCCAGCCGATCAGAGAGCTTCACGAAGTCGTCGCGTAACTTAAGTTTCTTCAGGGTTTTATGTATACCTAGCGTAAGAATTTGTTATGCTGCGCTCAGGTTTTCGGCCGCGGGGGGCTGGGGGACCTCTGGCGGTACGCCCGTTCGCCAGCGGAAATCACGCAAGGGGATTAACTAACTATGGACATTCGTAAAATCGCCGTGGTCGGCAGCTTCGCAGCCGGGGCGGCACTGGCGTTGGCGCCACTGGCGGCCGCGGACCCTGCCGTCGTCGCCGACCCACTCGCCCCCACTGTCGCCGGTGAGGTTGCGTCGCTGAACTCCCTCTTCCAGACCGACGCCTTCCTCGCCGGTGTCCCCAGCACCGACTACGCCGTAGGCCCCCAAGGGTTTGACACCATCCTGTCGGGGGACGTGGCGACGGTTCAGGGTAACGGCACCACTCCGTTCGACTTCCTGCTGTACGGGGTGGACCCGACCAAGGCTGGCCTCGCCTCTGACCCGGGTGCTTTCACCGAGTTCAACGGCGCGCTGGTCAATTTCGACGACGCCTTAAACGTCGAGCTGTTCTCGCTGGCGAACCCCACTGCCGCGATCGACACGATCCCACTCACCGACCTGTTCGGATCGGCGAGCGGTATCAGCGAGGCGTTGGCCACCGGCACCGCCACGTTAGCCGCAGGCGACTTCCTTACAGACGGCTTTGCCGACCTGACCGGGTTCTTCACGCCGTAATAGCTCTGCTCTCCAAAACGAACCCCCGGAGAAACACTCCGGGGGTTTCGTTTTCGCCGCACCGTCGTGCGATTGTGCTGCGGCGCCCGTCCCTGGATACCCTGGAAGCGCCTAAGCCCGGCTTCACCAGGAGATTCCCATCAGCAGTTTCGCCGACCAGACCTTCACGGCGCCGGCGCAGATTCGGAACTTCTGCATCATCGCCCACATCGACCACGGCAAGTCCACGCTGGCCGATCGGATGCTGCAGTTCACCGGCGTCGTCGACGAGCGCTCGATGCGCGCTCAGTACCTCGACCGGATGGACATCGAGCGGGAACGCGGGATCACGATCAAGGCGCAGAACGTGCGGCTGCCGTGGAACGTTGACGGCACCGACTACGTCCTGCATCTGATCGACACCCCGGGCCACGTCGACTTCACCTACGAGGTGTCGCGCGCGCTGGAGGCCTGCGAGGGTGCGGTGCTGCTGGTCGACGCCGCCCAGGGCATCGAGGCGCAGACGCTGGCCAACCTGTATCTGGCGCTCGACCGTGACCTGCACGTCATTCCGGTGCTCAACAAGATCGACCTGCCCGCCGCCGACCCTGATCGCTATGCCGGTGAGATCGCCCACATCATCGGGTGCGAGCCGAGCGACGTCCTGCGGGTGTCGGGCAAGACGGGGGAGGGTGTCGCCGATCTGCTCGATCACGTGGTGCGCGAGGTGCCGCCGCCCACGGGAGATTCGGAAGCGCCAACGCGCGCAATGATTTTCGACTCTGTTTACGACATCTACCGCGGCGTGGTGACCTATGTGCGTGTCGTGGACGGCAAGGTCGTCCCGCGCGAACGCATCGCGATGATGTCCACTGGCGCGACCCACGAACTGCTCGAGGTCGGCATCGTCTCGCCCGAGCCGAAGCCGTCGGACGGCCTTGGTGTCGGCGAGGTCGGCTATCTGATCACCGGTGTGAAAGACGTCCGCCAGTCGAAGGTCGGCGACACCGTGACCACCGCACGGCACGGCGCCACCCAGGCGCTGACGGGCTACCGCGAACCGACGCCGATGGTCTATTCGGGGCTCTATCCCGTGGACGGATCGGATTACCCGGACCTGCGCGATGCGCTGGACAGACTGCAACTGAACGACGCCGCGCTGACGTACGAGCCCGAGACCTCAGTCGCGCTGGGCTTCGGGTTTCGTTGTGGCTTCCTGGGATTGCTGCACATGGAGATCACCAGGGAGCGCTTGGAGCGCGAGTTCGACCTCGACTTGATTTCGACGTCGCCGAACGTGGTTTACCGGGTGGTCAAGGAGGACGACAGCGAGATTACGGTGACCAACCCGTCGGACTGGCCCGAAGGCAAAGTGCGCACCGTCTACGAGCCCATCGTCAAAACCACCATCATCTCGCCCAGCGAGTTCATCGGCACGATCATGGAATTGTGTCAGTCGCGCCGCGGCGAACTCGGCGGGATGGACTATCTGTCACCCGAACGGGTGGAACTGCGCTACACAATGCCGTTGGGGGAGATCATCTTTGACTTCTTCGACTCGTTGAAGTCACGCACCCGCGGGTATGCCAGCCTCGACTACGAGGAGGCCGGCGAGCAGGAGGCCCAGCTGGTCAAGGTCGACATCCTGCTGCAAGGTGAGGCCGTTGACGCGTTCAGCGCTATCGTGCACAAGGATTCGGCGTTCGCCTATGGCACCAGGATGACCACCAAGCTCAAGGAACTGATCCCGCGCCAGCAGTTCGAGGTCCCGGTGCAGGCGGCGATCGGTTCGAAAATCATTGCCCGCGAAAATATTCGG
>Ga0209139_10000506_pt1 | contig 13651 bp, 17 predicted proteins | sample BogFormECP14_OM3_FD_188246 | JGI IMG/M metagenome (GOLD analysis project Ga0209139, IMG submission 188246) | Bog forest soil microbial communities from Calvert Island, British Columbia, Canada - ECP14_OM3 (SPAdes) (version 2) | ecosystem: Environmental > Aquatic > Freshwater > Wetlands > Bog ...
CGCGATAGCGGAATTCTATGCCGGGCAAGCCGCCCACCGTGGTGGCACGCCGCGAGATTTGCCGGTAATTCTCGTAGACTTCACGGACGCGATGTTCGGCCGCCGCGGCGGCGGGCTCGAGCGGCTGTTTGCTCTTCTCTTTGCCGACCACCAGCAACGTGGATTCGTTCTGCGTGCCCATGGCCATCACGGCATTCGGCAAAGCCGAGCGCGCATCTTCAATCAAATTCCAGCTGGGCGCTTTGTAAATGCGGAAGCTGTTGGCGTGGTTGATATACAAGTTTCCGCGAATTTCCTCCGGGCTGACCTCCACAGGCGGCGCGGGCGGCGGCGTGGCATTGGCCAAACCATTGGCTGGAGTATCCGTAGCGGCCACCGGGCGCAGCGCCGGCGCGACAATTTTCTTGGCGGACACCGCGGGCACTTCGGGCTTCACGGCGGAGTTGGCAAGAATCGCCGAAGTTTTTTCGCGTTTGACGACCGCGGGATCCACTGTTTTCTCGCTTATCGTCACTTCCGTTCCGGTGTCAACGCCGCCTTCGACAGTGGTGGCTGTTTCAGTCTGCGGTTTCGTCGCGGGTTTGGCGGGCGCGGTGTGCTTGAGGGTGGCGGCGGCGTCCTTCTTGGCCGCAGCTTTGTTGTCTTCTTTGGAATCTACCGCGCCAATCGTGGATGGCACGATGTCGGCAATTTTATCTTTCTCCACCAATACATATCCGAAGGGCGTGCGCACCTTGAACATGTTGTCTTCGTACGCCACGATGACGCCGTAGAGCTTGTTGCCGTCCTTCAGGCGAATCTCGTCGGCGCGCACCGCGGTGCCGAGCGCAGCGCAAAGCGCGAGCGCCAAGGTAAGCGGTCCCGCCACATGCGCGGTGCGGGCGCAAAGCGCACGCACGCCGGTCCACCGGTTACCGTAATTTCCGCATCCGTCCCCGAAATTTCCGTATCCCTGCATTGTTCCGAGTATGCTGCCGTTGCGGGTGGTCTCGCAACTCCACCGGCGCAACGGTTGTCGGGTGTGCTATCAACGCCTTGGCACGGCCCGTTATTGCGATTGTCATTGCGATTGTTACTGCGATTGTCCGGCCGAGTCCAAGCCTCGCGCGGCCCGCCAGAGGCGCAGCCCTTCTTGCGGACCAAACTGCGCCCGCAACGCAGCCTTCGGAACGCGCTGCAGTTCGCCGATCGTGACCAGCCCGCTCGCAGTAAACGCTTTTAGCGTGGCTGGGCACACGCCGTGGAGCAGTCGCAGCGGCAGCGGCGCCAGGAACTCGCGTTCTCGTCCGCGCCGCACGACCACCGCTCCCGCAGCCAGTGCACCCCTTGTGTTACCGGAGATTGTGTTACCGGAGATTGTGGCACCGAAGATTGTCTCGCCGGCTGTCTGTGAGCCGCGGATGCCAGCCAGCTGCGACGCCGTCCTGGCCACGACACGAGAGGAGCCTGCGCCAACGGCGATCTTCACCCCGGTGCGCGCCAGCATCTCGCCACGCAGAGCATCCAGCTCCGCAGTCAGACGGGCCTCGAAGCTCCCCGGCGTCATCGGTATGCGACGTGCCCACACCCGCCGGTTTGCCAGCCACGCCACCGCCTTGCGGGATAGCCGCTGGGCGATTCTCTCAAGCGGCCGCAAATAAAGGCCGAAACGCTGCGGGATCAGCTCTCCAGATACGTGTTGGGCAGGGAAGGAATTTCCGAGCGATAAATCCATGACGGCTCCTCGGAGAGGCCTGCGCAACGCAGGACGGTTTTAACGGACGCCGCGCCAACCCGTGAGAGCCGGATTCGGCAATGGAGCAGACGCAGCGTCCGTTTCCCGTGTTCCTCTACCGTGGGCCAGTATAGAGAACAAAAAGCGAAAGTCAAGCTATTTTCGCTTTTTGTTCGTAAAATTCAGGCGTGCGGAACGCGCGCCCTCCGCCTCCCCTTGCACGCCGCCCATCCATGTGTTATATACTGAACCATATGGTTCAGTATGCCCAGAGCGCCTTCGATGCCTCGTTCGCCGCCCTCTCCGACGCCACCCGACGCGGCGTTCTGGAGCAGCTCGGCCGTGCGGACGCTTCGATCACGGAGCTTGCCGGGAAGTTCCACATGACCCTCACGGGCATGAAGAAGCATGTCGGCGTCTTGGAGCAGGCCGGGCTCGTCACCACGGAGAAGGTCGGGCGCGTGCGCACCTGCAAGCTCGGCCAGCGCCGACTGGAGGAAGAGGCGGCATGGATCGAGAGGTACCGCCAGCTCTGGGCGGCACGCTTCGACGAGCTGGACCAAGTTGTCGAGGAACTGAAAACGAGAGGAGAAAGCTGATGGACGCAAGAACAGAGAGTGAGCCTACCCCGATGCAGAACCGCACGACGGTGGAACGGAAGTCCGAGCGTGAGCTGGTCCTTACGCGAACCTTCAACGGCCCGGCGCGCCTGGTGTTCGAGGCGTGGACCAAGCCTGAGCTGCTCAAGAGGTGGTGGGTACCGAAGTCGGCAGGCGTGTCCCTGCTTTCCTGCGAGTTGGATGTTCGTGCCGGGGGCAGGTACCGTTTCGAGCTAGGCCACGACGCCGCAAAGCCGATGGCGTTCTTCGGCAGGTACATCGAAGTGATACCGCACTCGCGCCTCGTCTGGACGAATGAAGAAAGTGACGAGGGCGCCGTCACCACGGTGACCTTCGAGGAAAAAGCTGGCAAGACGCTGCTGGTCCTGCACGAACTCTATCCCTCGAAGGAAGCTCTCGACGTTGCCATCGCCGGGATGGAGGGTGGGATGCCCGATTCGTTCGCGCAACTGGACGAGCTTCTCGTCACTCTGGGCGCGAGCGTTGGACGGTCGTGAAGCGTCCAGAGGTTTGGCCGACGATCGAGAATCTTATCGAACCGATCACGCGGCGGCGACCCTGAGTCGCCGCTGCGCTGGACGTGAAGAGTACGCACGTGTTGTCTGCCGAGCTATTCGTCTCGTTCTACGAGGCTAGCCTTTGAACAGATGAGTGAAGGTCCAGAACAAGAACCCGGAAAGCATCATCGCCACCGGCAGAGTCAATACCCACGCCAACGCCAGATTGCGCACCGTGGACATCTGGATTCCCGAATGGTTTGCAGCCATAGAGCCAGCGACACCGGAAGATAATACGTGCGTCGTACTGACCGGCAGTCCGTAGAAATCAGCCGCGCCGATGGTGGCCATCGCGGTGATTTCCGCGGCTGCGCCCTGCGCGTAGGTGAGATGGTTTTTGCCGATCTTTTCGCCTACGGTAACCACGATGCGCCTCCACCCAACCATGGTGCCGAGGCCCAGCGCCAACGCCACCGCGACTTTCACCCACAGCGGAATAAAGCGCGTGGCCCGGTCAATGTGGTGGGCCTTGTAGTTCTTCAGCATAGCCGCGTCGGCCGTCGACAGCTGCGGCACGCCGGACTTCAGCATCAAGCGGATCGCTTCGCCGACCACGTACATGTCGTTGCGGAAGTTGCGCACTTTATCGTTAGGAACTTTGGAAAGCTCCTTGAAGATGGCCAGTTCCGTGCCGATGCCGTTGATGTCCTCGCGCAGCGCCAGCATGGTGTTGGGCTTGAACTCCTTGGTGCGAATGTATTCGGTCAGGTCCTCCCGCGGGTCGCCGATCGAGGCACTAGGTACCACATACTTATCGAGAGCCGCGGCGGTTTGCTGCGAGACGGCGATGAAGTCCTGCGATTCCGCCGCGCTCACGGCGTGGTTCAGCGCATAGGTGGTTGGCACGGTGCCGATGAGGATCAGCATGATGAGGCCCATGCCTTTTTGGCCGTCGTTCGAACCGTGGAAGAAGCTGACGCCCGTGCAGGTGAGGATCAGCAGCCCGCGAATCCACCAGGGGGGAGGCTCATTGCCCTTGGGCGCTTCGTACAGCGCTTTATCTTTGATGAACGCTTTCATGGCCATTAGCAGCATGCCGGCGACGAAGAAGCCGACGATGGGTGACAGCACCAGGGACTTTCCGATGTTCGCCGCCTGCCCCCAATCGACGCCGCTGGTTCCGCTGCGCGCCTGCATCAACTGGTTGGCAATGCCCACGCCGATAATCGAACCGATCATGGTGTGCGAGCTGGAGGCGGGCAGGCCCAACCACCAGGTGCCCAGGTTCCAGATGATGGCCGCCACCAGCAGTGCGAACACCATGGCAAAGCCTGCGCCGCTGCCCACTTGCAGGATCAGTTCTACTGGCAACAGCGAAACGATGCCGAAGGCCACCGCGCCGGAGGAGAGCACCACGCCGATAAAGTTGCAGAATCCCGACCAAGTGACCGCAATCTGCGGGTCCAGCGAGTGCGTATAAATCACCGTGGCTACCGCGTTCGCGGTGTCGTGAAAACCGTTCACAAATTCAAAAGCCAGAGCCACAAACAGCGCCACACCCAAGAGGATGTACGGCAGAATCGGGCCGCCCTGCAGAGAAATTAGATCGTGCGACAGGCTGATGCCGATGTACACGATCCCCACAATCAGCACGACGGCGAAAATCGCCATGCCAATCGCACCTGGGCCCTTGGAGAGTTTTGCATGAACCGAGTGGGAGGCGTGTTCGGGATTGTTTGTTGCTGTCCCGGGTGTTGTTGCGGTAGCTGGTGCTGATGCCATGACGCTCCTGTCCTTATGTGGTTTCTTCGCCGAACCTTCGGCGCGATACGGTGGCACTTGTCAGAGGACGGGAGCGTTATAGCCCACAGCGTGTTACAGCCGTATGAATAAAGCGTAGACGAAGGCTTACATCTAGGTTGGCCCTTTTTGCTCGTCAAACCCGCCCTTGGGCCGAACCTGTACGAACCTCGTTAGCATCAAGGATGCCGACCTAAACACCAACTCTTACGACCAGTTGAACCGTCTGACGCAAAAGCTCTATCCTGATTCGACCACCGTGCATGACAACTACGACAATGGTTTGCGCCTGACACAGATCGTCGATCCGACCGGCTAGCAGCAAGGCGTCGATCAAAGCAAGACAGACAGTCTGGGACGGAGCCTGCCGCACGTCGGAACCCAAGGAAGGTTTGATGAACACAAGACTACTGATGAGTTCGAGCGCGTTGTTTATGGCCGTGCTGGGAGTTGTTGGTTCTTTCCTGCCGCAGGAGTCCGTCGCGCACCTTGGCGCACCCCCGGATCCTCCTGTAGTTTTGCTGATTCAAATTGCCGGTGCGCTATATTTGGGTTTCGCGATCCTCAACTGGATGGCGAAGGGCGTTCTTATAGGCGGAATCTACAGCCGCCCTCTGGCCTTCGGTAACTTTCTGCACTTTGCCGTCGTGGCGATAATTCTGCTGAAAGCTTTGCTCGGCGGATTCAAACCGATCGAAGTCATCGTTGGTGCCGCGGTCTATTCTCTATTCGGCGTATGGTTTGGATTAGTCATCTTCACGCATCCAGTTCCTTCTACGTAAGATCCATCTGATGTGAGTTCTGAAAATGGGACGGGACGGGTGGCCCGGACTCACAGTTTTGCGGAGGGTGCCCCGTCCTCGGTTTTTGAGGGCGGGTCTTGGGGGAACCCGATTACACCGCCGGAATTCCGCAGTGATACTTTTCCCGGGGTTTGAACAAAGTGAAACCGTTTAGACGCTGAACACCGTCTCTCGTAGCGGGCCGCTGCGGAACGGGCGTATTCTCATGCTATAGGGTAGGAGTCGGGGAAGAACGGGCAGCCGCCTTCGCCGGGTCTCCACTGCGCCCGGTCGAGGCCCCGCCGAGCGAGGGAGCGCTACCAAGGGAGAACTACAATGTCGTCCGTCGCCGAAAAGGAATCACCCAATACCCCCAATACGCTGGATACCATGGACCACGTGGCCGTTACCGTCGCCAACGTCGCGGAGACGGTGGACTGGTATCAGAAACATTTTCAGTGCACGGTTGCCTATCAGGACGAGACTTGGGCTTTGGTGGAGTTCGCGAATATCCGGCTGGCTTTTGTGCTGCCGTCGCAGCATCCCGATCATTTCGCGGTGCTCGGAGACCCTAGCGTTTACGGGCAGCCAAAGAAGCATCGCGACGGCACGTCATCCGTGTACATTCAGGATCCCAACGGCAACAACATAGAAATCCTGGCCCTCGACCACGACTCCGCCAAACAAACCGCCTAGCTCTATTACTCTCCCGCCGCGCGAGTCGTCGCGCTCGGTGTGAACCGCTTGGTGTGGACCCCTTGGTGTGGACGTTGTAGCGGCGGGTCTTCAGACCCGTGCTTTGTCTCTGCGCCCCTCTGGCTCCTCAGCCCCTCTGCGTTATCTTCTGCCTCCAGCTGTCGATGCCTCGGAATCGACGCGCGCATCTCGCCTGGCTCCGCTCTGTGACCTCTGTGCCCTCGGTGTTAAAAGCCTGCGTAATCCACCCCGCCCCATCCCCCAGGGCAAATCAAGCGTCGCGGTGCGCAAGAATCGCGTTCGCCTCTTCTTCAGGACTACCACGCCGGTTGGCGAGTCCTACGCCTGCGAGAACCAGCAAGCCGCCAGAAATTTGCGGCGTCGTAAGCTTCTCCGAAAGAAATAGCGCCGCGAGGACCGCGGTGAGCGGTCCCTGCGTCAGCAAACTTACGGAAGTTACCGTGGCGGGAAGATGACCGAGAGCATAGGTCAGGGCCATGTAACCGCCGAGTTGCGTGATCAGGCCGAGCGCCAGCAAGGCCATCCAGGAATGGCCCGCCGGGATGCGCAGCGAAATACCCAGCGCCACATTAATCAACAAAAGAAAGAACACGCTCGAAACCATCGCCAGGCGAATAAACACCAGCGTGCTGGTGGTCGAGCGCACCTCTTCCGTGGCCATCAAGTAGACGGCAAAGAAAGCCGCGGCCGCCAAAGCCATGGCGTCGCCGGCGCCGAATCCCAAATGCGCGCTCAAATCCGACCACAAGATAGCGGCGGTGCCCACCAGTGCGAGCAACAGCCCGAGCCAGAAGGTAGAAGGAGGTTTGCGGCGGAAGACGAGCCAGGTCAATAAACCGACGACCACCGGCGAATAGTTGCCGAGCAACGTGGCGTTCGCCGCCGAGGTGCGCAGAATCGAAGTGTTGAAGAAAGCCAGATCCAGAGCAAAGAAAAGACCACCCACCGTGATGATGGCGAAGGAACGCCGATCGAGGCGCGATTTGTGGCGGGGAAAGAACCATGTCGGCGCCAGCAGCATGGCGGGAATCAGCAGGCGGTAGAAGGCGGACGCGGGGCCGGGCATGTCCGTCCAGCGCACGAAAATCGCCGACCATGCGATGCACGTGATGCCCGCCGCGAGCGCGAGATACGGCCAGAGCTTGCTGTTGTTTTGCGATTCCGTCATGCGACGCGCGCCTTCGTCGCCCGCTTGCGCGACGCATTCCTTCCTGCGGAAATTACGTTTAACTTCTCCGAACGTTTTAACTTCTGCTACGCGTACTACGCGCGACTATTTTTTTCTGGATTATTTAGCCTTTTGGTGCCGCGCTGCGCTGGCAATTTGTTTCTTCGCGGTTGCAACAAACGTTTCGGTCCGCTGACGAAGGGATTTCCCGGTTCGTAGAAGCGTAACAGTTTATCCGCGGCGCGTGAGATGCCAATGCGGACTGTTCTCGCTACTTTATTTTGTGCGATCGCCACTCTCTTTGGCGCGCTCGCTACTTTCTTTTGTGTGATGGAGGTTTCGACGCTGGATGCGTCGTTCTGTGGCAGCAACTCACCGAGCCAAAGCGCGGAACCTGCTGCGCACAAATCGACTCCGTCGTGCCGCCGGTCGATTTGCAAGGCCGCGGCGACGCGTCCCGGGCCGCGCGTAAGATCGATCAGACGCACGTCTTCCGTTCGACGCGCGCTTTTGCGAAAACTGTTCCGGCGATGGCGCTGCATCCACTCGACACCGTCGAGCGGCTCGAGCGCGCGAATTAAGATACCGCCGGCGGTGCCTTCCGGTTCGCTGGAGACGTTGAGCATGAAGTGTGCGCCGTAATTAAAAAATATGTACGCGTGGCCGGGCGCCTGATACATCGAGCGAATGCGCGGTGTGGGGCCGCGGAAATGATGCCCCGCCGGATCTCCCGGTGGGTAGGCTTCGGCTTCTACGATGCGGCCGCTGAGGCGGCCACACGGCAGGTCGTGGACCACGACTTTGCCGATGAGGAAGCGCGCCAACCGGATCGTATCGGGCGGCAGTTCTGCGCGCTGGAGCTGGCGAATTTTGAATTGGGATTCCGCGTTTTGCAGCGCGCGGGATTGGGATTCCGCGGTGGGGAGCGGGTGGATTTTGGATTGTGAGGCGGAGGGCAAGTGAGCTAACTCTTGCTCGGTGCCACGAGATCCTGATACTCGGGGTTGTTGCGGATGTACGCCGCCACGTAGGAGCAGGCGGGGACGACGCGCAAGCCTTCGGCGCGCGCGTAATCAAGGGCTGCGCGCGTTAGCTTTGCCGCCACACCTTGGCCTTCGATCGGCGGAGGAACGTAAGTGTGGTCGAGCGACAGCGTTCCTGAATCGCGACGGTACGTGAGTTCCGCGACTTGGCCATGCGCGGCGAGCTCGAAGCGCTGTTCGCTTGCGTGGTGCGTCACGTGAAGTTTATCGAGATTCAGTGCCATGACCGTCATTTCCAGAGATTCTTTTCAACCATTATTCTCAGCGAGTCTTCTCAGTCATTTTTTATAAGTCATTCTTCTGAATCCCTACCTCAAATCACTCACGCGGTGCTGGCTTCCGGGGCTTCGGTGTTGAAGAGCCGGGCCATTTCGGCGTGGTCCATGACCACCGCTGGATCGCGCTGAATGGCGTCGAAATATTTTTTCTGAAAGGCGTCTCCGGATTCGGTGGGCGTGAACATCTTGCGGGCCAGGACAAAAGATTCGCGCATGTACTCGACGGTGATGGGTTCCTTGCCGGCGAGAGTTTCGTCGATACGCACCACGAATTCGGAGATGTTGTGCAGCCAGGCGAATTGCGGATCGTCGATGACGAGGCGGAATAGTTCTCCGGTGTTGACGGCGCCGTGATCGCGTTCGTAGTCGCGGCGTTCCATGTGCAGAAGAGTTTTGTGGATGTGCAGGAGCGCGTGGCGCAGCGCGGTCAGCTTTTCGCGCTGCGGTGAGGATCGTGCGTTGGTGTTGGCGTCGGCGTTGGCATCGGGACGAGGTGTGTTGTTATCGGTTGGCATGGCGGATATTTAGTGGCCCTTGGTTTAGCCGACACGATGGGGTCGTCGGCATTCGTCCATTGCGCGTCGATTCGCGGAAGTGATTCTTACTCATGATAGCGTTTTTCGCCCACCGGGAGCGCGATGGCCAGACGATTGCCATTTGGAGGCAGCGGGCAGGTGGCGTAAGGCGTGTAGGCGCATGGCGGATTTTCGAGCTTGTTGAAATCCAAGGTGAGTTCGCCGGGTTTGTCGAGGCCGTGGGCGGGGAGCACGGTGTATAGGAATCGGCAGGCGTGATACGTGGTGGTGGCGCTGGTGGTATCGCGCAGGACGAAGAAAAGTTGCGTCGCGGCGGGATCTTCAAGGACCGGCTCGAGGCGATAGGTTTTTCCGTTTAGCGTAAATTCCGCGGCGCCGGGCACGGGAGCGTCGTAGGTGGTTCCCGCGAGCGTGGCCAAGGTAACGATTTTCGGGGGAGTGTAGGGAATCCACTTGGCGGAAACGCGGAAGGTTTCGTTCGGCGCGTACCACTTCAGGCCGTGAAAACTTACGAGCACCGGAGACTTCGTGTCTTTGACGCGCAGCGCAAAACGGTCGGCGCGGCGGATGACATACATATTCAGAGAGCCGATGGTGAGATGCGGCGCGTTTTTGTCGTTATCAGGATCGACGGGAATCAATTGTTTCTTCGGGGCTTCGCCGGCGACCGAAAAGTCCGGAGGAAATTCTCCGCCGGGCGGGGGGAGAAGCTGCACGGTGTTCTTTTCGAGGTGCAGCACACCGAGGTGCGCGGGGCTGCCGCCAGCGAGGTGGATTTTGTTGTCCGGGGCGGAGCCGAAGGAATTGTCGCCCTCTTGCAGCCAATCGAGGCCGGTGAGTGAGAGCCAGCCCGCCGGCTTTTGCAGGTCGCTGGCATGCTGCGCGCGCCAGGCGGTGAGGTCGGCCTGGTATTTGGGGTCCTGCGCGTGACTGGGAGCACTGACGAGCGCGCCAGAAAGCGCGGCGGCCAGAATCAGCCAAAAACGGAAATAAAAAGTGCGCATGCCAGAAAGTATAGCCTTAGTTGTTTTGGGGCGTCGAGCGGAGGGCCGGTGTTGGTTGGCAGCGAGAGTTCCAGGATTAGCGTGGACGCCTGTGAAAGAGCAAGATTCTGTTGGGTTTGGGGGGAAACGGAAGGCTTGGGATGACGAGAGATGGCTACCCCTACCCCCGGGTGTTTTTGCCAAAGAGTGTGCAGCGTCAACAAAACAAAGGGGATGGACGATATTCTGAATTGAGAAGAGTGTGCAAGCTATTGGAAAGAAAGGACTGCGTTTTGCGCCGTTTGGCGAAAGAGCGTGCGTAACGATTTCAGCGGAGAGGCACCGGGACGGCGGAGTGCTGATGGAGCGGTCGGTGTAAGGGGACGGTCGGGAGAGGAGTTGAGTTAACACACGGAAGGGTAGCATGCTTAAGTTACTTTGTCAATACTTAAGTAAAAATATAGTATTCGAACGGAGTTGCAGGAGCGCGATCTAGCCGCTGATACGAACGATCTCGCTGGGTTTAATGGACGCAAGGCCCGCGTGGCAGGCGGGCACATGTGGTAGCAGGTCTTTCAGACGGTTGGAGTTGGTTCGGAAAATGATGATGGCGATGGTGCGAGCAGTTAGTTTTGCTGGTATTCGAAACCCTGGTCCACGGTAAGGAAGACGTCAAAGTTGGCGGCTTCCGCAGCCTTAAGCAGCTCGCCATTTTGCAGTCCAGCAAGGCCTGCGTAACGAGCGGTTTGGCAGTCGTAAGCGGGGAAAGAGTTGCGAAACCGTTCATCGATACACTCGTCGAGCAAAATGCGCATTAGGGGCGTGCGAGCAGGAGGTGTTTGGCCTCTTCGAGCGCCGCGAGGGCCGATTCGCGCGAGACGGTGGGGAATCCGTCGAGGAAGTCCTGAAGTGTTTCGCCGCCTTCGAGGTAGTCAAAAAGCGTTTGGATGGGCACACGGGTCCCGCGAAACACAGGAGTTCCGCCGAGGATGTCCGGATCTTTGGTAATGACTCCCATTTGCTGATTGTAGCACGCGCGCACACTCCTTCCGGTGCGGCAAGGCACGCAGGCAGGAGTGCCTGTGCTACTGGGGAAGGATTAGGCGGGGATCGGTTCACGGCGGCGGAGCTTGGGGAGCGATTTAATGGATTTTCCAGCGTTTTGTTCGGCGAGGCGGAGGTCGTAGAGAGTCTGGAGATTGAGCCAGAACTGGGCGCTGGTGCCAAAAAAGTGGGCGAGACGGAGGGTGGTGTCGCCGGCGATGGAGCGGGTGCCATTGAGAATTTGCGTTACGCGATTGGTGGGCACGGCGATTTTGCGCGCCAGTTCGGCGGCGCTGAGGTCGAGCGTTTCTAGTTCTTCGGCCAGGTGTTCGCCTGGATGGATGGCTGGAATCGGCATGGTGGTGCCCTCTTCGATAGTCGACATTCTCGATGCTTGAGTCAAACGCAAATAGATCATGCCGCTGTCGAAGAGGGCCCACCCTTTGCGCGAAACAGAACCGCAAAGGGTAGGCCACCCTGCAAGGTCTTTTGCGGGTTAAGGACTGCGCCAGCCGCCGTTGTATGATTCGTCTTTCAGGGGCGTGTTGATGCGGAGGTGTGATGATGCGAGTGAATCCTCATTTGTCGTTCAACGGGCAATGCGAGGCGGCGTTCACCTTCTACGAAAAATGTTTGGGCGGAAAAGTCACGTTCATGATGACGTACGGAGATTCGCCGTTGGCGGAACAAACTCCGGCCGAGCGGCGCACAAAGATTCTTCACGCCACGCTTAGTGTGGGCGACGACCGCTTGACGGGCGGCGATGCGCCTGCGGAGAGCTATCAGAAGCCGCAGGGATTTTCCGTATCGTTGCAGATTCGCGATGCGGCGGAAGCGGATCGCGTCTTCAAGGTTTTGGAGGAAAAGGGCGCAATACAAATGCCCATGCAGGAGACGTTTTGGGCGCTACGCTTCGGAATGCTCGTGGATCAATTTGGCACGCCGTGGATCATCAGTTGCGGAAAACCCGCGTGATGCGGCGGAGGGCGTAGAGAGTCCGGAGATCGAGCCAAAAACTGTGCGTTGGTGCCAAAAAGTGGGCGAGACCGAGGGCGGTGTCGGCGGCAATGGCGCAGAGTTGGCTAAACTGGAGCGAAGAGCGGCCCACCCTTTGCACGAAACAAAACCGCAAAGGGTAGGCCACCCCGGAGGGTTTCTTGCAGCTCAAGGATTCGCCATCCGCCACTACTAGCGCGCTTAAACCGTTGCTTCGGCGCTCAGGCCTATAAATAGGTAACCGGCACCCTTGCACTCCGGGCATTCCTTGTTGCGGTAATACCCGGTCGCTGCACAGTGCGTGCATTCGCCCCAATCGAGATTTTTAGCAGCGATGGCGTTAACTCCGTCGCAGCGCTGTCCGCCGCTGTTCTTGCAACAACGACCGCCTACGACCTTTATATTGTAACCAGCGCCGAAACACTTCGTGCAGCACGTAACAGGCAGATCTCGCTTCATACCTAGATGATACGCGGTCTAATGCGTGCGCATGTTCGATACTGGACATGGCCGTCACAGAGACGTGGATGGATGGGGCAGGTGCAGGCGCGTAGCCGCTGCCGGAGTAGCTTTCACAGACGCTTTTGAGCGAGTTGAAATACGGGTTTGCCGTCATGCGCCGGGAGAAGATCGGGTACGTCCTAACTGCCGAGAAGATCAACGCGAAGAGCGGCCCACCCTTTGCATGGAACAAAACCGCAAAGGGAAGGCCACGCTGGAAGGTGTTTTGCGATTTAAGGATGCGCCACCCGACCTGAGTGCAAGTTCCTTACGGGGCGTCATGGGTTATTCATCGACTTACGGAAGCTGCGGAGAAATATCGGCGGCTCACCATGGGCATTGGGCTGTTTCTGTCCCGGTATGATGAGCAAGAACAACAAAACTAGGATGCCCACCGGCGGAATAAACATAAGCAGAACCGCCCAACCGGACCAGCCAATATCGTGAAACCTGGAGACCACCGCTCTGAGAATCACCACCGTCGCCAGAATGAGACAGAGCGCTTGTGGCAATGGGTATCGTGTTCGGTCGGTCTGAATCGGTGAGTTTGTGAGAACTGCAACAATTACCAGGAGAATGCCGCAGCCTACTGTTGCCACGGCGAGCCAAATGAAGAGTTCGAGCCTGCCGATTCTCTGTGGCATGCACTATTCCTGTGTTTCGCCACGAACGTCCTGCGCGAATAAAATTAGCATTGCTACTCGCGTTGGAAAACTGCTCCACGGTTCGGTTGCGTCCCGGCAGTTAACGAACGTCTCGCGCCTACCTGGCAAGGTCTTGCGCAGCTTAAGGATGCGCCACCGGCCACGACTATACCTATACCGTATCATTTTCGCATGTTTATCCTGCCTTCCAGATACTCGTCGGAGATATGCAACAATGAAGACTGGTATGACTCTCGAATCGCATCAGGAAGGATCAAGAATGTGGCTGCCGCTAGTCACGGGCGTTCTGTCGATTCCTGGGATGGCG